>ERZ761609.53-NODE-53-length-174672-cov-56.042075_pt1 | contig 174672 bp, 140 predicted proteins | sample MGYA00511163_ERZ761609 | MGnify/ENA primary metagenome ERZ761609 (study PRJEB28899, sample SAMN02445070) | bioreactor sludge metagenome | biome: EBPR sludge | place: Australia: Brisbane, Thorneside Wastewater Treatment Plant | collected 2011-12-16 ... | reverse complement strand
GAAAAGAAAAGATAACTACTGCTACGGTTACTTTTTAATATGAGTAAACTGGTTTTTTAAAATAATTTTTTGGCATTAATATTTTTTATACGCTTACGGACGGAATATTTGAGTAAAAAACATTTTTTTAGAATCAATTCAGTCAGCATAAACTTTTTACAGTAATAAGGAAACATTAATGACTTTAAATCAGGTTATGGAAAATTCTGAATTGTTTGTTCAAATCAATAAAGTTATTTTTGGCTAAATGAAAGTTTCCATCTCAAAAAATAAAGAAATCGCTCTTCTCAGCTGCATATTTTGCATGATACTTTTGTCAGGCAATTTATATTCACAGCAGGACATACCAAAGACAAAAACTGACAGGGATAAAGCTCTGAATTTTTTTATTGAAGGTAAAACGCTTGAACTTAAATATGACTATATAGGCGCTGTTGAAAATTACCGGAACGCTCTGAAATTTGATAAGTCTTCAGGCATATATTATTCTCTTGCTGTTGTATATTACAAGCTTAACAAATTTGATGAAGCTCTGACCGAAATTAAAAATGCATTGAAGCTTAAACCTGATGATCAGGATTATCTTGAAACAAGCGCAAACATTTACATTGTTAAAAAAGACTTTTTAAAAGCCATTGCTGCATTTGAAAGGATCATAAAACTCGATTCAAATTATACTTACGGTCTATACTCTCTGGCGCGGCTGTATCAGGAAACTCAGATGCCTGCAAATGCTCTTGCTGTCTATGAAAAAATCACAAACAAGATCGGCTATGACTTTGATGTCCTAAATAAAATGTATGAGATTTATATGAAGAATAAGGATTATGATAAAGCTGCTGACGTACTTGAGAATATGCTGAAGATAGATCCTTTTAACGCCGAAATGAAAAAAATTCTTGCAAATCTTTATCTGAATAATAAAAATTACGAAAAAGCAAAATTAATTTATGAGAATATTCTGTCGCTTGATCATAATGAAAAAGGGATTCAGAACGAGCTTGTAAAAATTTACTTCAAACTGAATGAAAACGACAAAGCATTTGATAATTTCAGTAAAGTTCTCGGAAAGGATTCTTTAAATTTTCTTGAGAAAATTCAGATCGGCGAATTATATTTCAACCTCATTTCTCAGGATGAAACTGCAAAGGATATCTCCAAGAATATTTTCACTGTTATAAATAATTCCTATCCCGAAGAATGGATCCCGTATTATTATCTCGGCGTATTTGAGCTGATGGATAAAAATGTCGTAAGTTATAATGAATATTTTGACAAAGCTCTTATGCTTGCAGATACAACAAAAGATGTTTTTGTCAATATCGGCTTCTCGTTTTATCAGGAAGGATTATCTGAAGAGGCAATATCTGTTCTTGATAAAGGTCTTTCGGTCTATCCGGAAGACTTCCGAATGAATTTTATTAAGGGACTTGTGCTTCAGGGATCAGGCAATGAAAAAGATGCAGTAAAATATTATGAAACAGCTTTAATTTCAAATCCGGGCGACATAAATACTCTTTCTTCTCTTGCACTTATATATGACAATCAAAAACAGTATGAGAAATCAACGGAAACTTATGAGAAAGCTCTGAAAATTGACCCGTATAATGCTTTGATTTTAAATAACTACGCTTACAATCTTTCAGAAAGAGATACCGATCTTGAAAAAGCATTAAAAATGGCAAAGATTGCTGTTGAGAAAGAACCGGATAATGCTTCGTATCTTGATACAATCGGATGGATTTATTTTAAAATGAAAAAGTATAAACTTGCTGAAGAATTTATAGGAAAATCTCTGCAGATAAATCCAAACAGCGCAGTGGTTTTGGAACATATGGGAGATGTTTATAATAAGATGAAAAATAATGCTAAAGCTCTAAAATACTGGAAAATGTCTCTGGAAATAAATCCTTCAAATGAGAATCTGAGAGGAAAGATCTCTAATGTTCAAATCGGGTAAAAATTAATTTATAAAATTTAATCACAGATAAATAAAAATGGAATTATCAAAAAACGGTTCTCAGTCAAATCATCATAAAGTAATTATAATCGGATCAGGTCCTGCAGGGCTTACTGCTGCATTGTATTGCGGCAGAGCAGATCTTAAGCCGCTGATTTTCGAAGGACATCAGCCGGGCGGTCAGCTTACCATTACTACTGAAGTAGAGAACTATCCCGGATTCGAACACGGTATTCAGGGTCCTGAACTTATGGACATTATGAGAAAACAAGCTCACAGATTCGGTGCTGTATCCATTTACAGAAATATAACAAAAGTAAATTTTGACATAAGACCATTTGAATTAACTGATGAAGAAAATAATAGTTATACTGCTGATACTGTAATAATTTCTACTGGCGCTTCGGCAAAATGGCTCGGACTCGAAAGCGAAAAGCATTTTATGGGATACGGCGTTTCTTCATGCGCTACATGTGACGGTTTCTTTTTCAGAGGAATGAAAGTAGTTGTCGTAGGAGGAGGCGATACGGCAATGGAAGAAGCGAATTATCTTACAAGACATGCAAGCGAAGTTATACTGATTCACCGACGTGAAGAATTCAGAGCATCCAAAATCATGCTCGACAGAGCTAAGGCAAATCCGAAGATCCGGTTTGTATTGAATACTGTAGTTGAAGAAATACTCGGTAAGACTGAAGAAAATAAAAAATCCGTTCTGGGGGTACGAGTAAAAAATCTGAAGACAGGTGAAGTTTCTGAGATTGAATGTTCAGGATTTTTTACAGCTATTGGCCATGAACCTAATTCCGGAATTTTTAAAGGCATTCTTGAAACGGATGAAAACGGATATTTGATTACAAAAAAATCAACTATGGAAACCAATATAGAAGGCGTATTCGCATGCGGGGATGTGCAGGATAATTATTACAGACAGGCAGTTACTGCAGCCGGCACAGGATGTATGGCAGCTATTGATGCTGAAAGATATCTCGAGAAAATTGAATTTGAAATGCACTCATAATAATTTTTTCTGCTTTAATATATTATAAAACAGATCAAAGATAAGCAGCGCATTCTTAAACGAAGAATTAATTTTTTTTTTTAATTATACTTTAAACATAAATTAATCTATAATGCCGTTTTATTATAAACTTGGTGAAATACCACAGAAGAGACACACACAATTCAGACAGCCCGACGGATCCTTATATAAGGAGGAATTACTTTCTACAATAGGATTTGACAGTATTTCCACAAATGCATATCATATTAATTCACCGGCAAAGATAAAGGAGATTTCACCGGAATTAGAGATTGTTAAAATTGAAGAATGGAAGGATTCTTCATTACGTCCATATCATTTCAGGACAAAACCGATGAAAACCGAAGGAGACGCTTTCTCCGGCCGTAAACCAATTATGTATAACAATGATGTTGTAATGAGCGTCTGCAGAGTTAAAGATCAGATGGATTATTTCTATAAAAATGCGCTTTGTGACGAAGTTATTTTTGTACATGAGGGCAATGGTACGCTACAGTCCAATTTAGGATATATGAAATTCCGCGAAGGAGATTATATTGTAATACCGAGAGGAATAATATACAAGCTTGTTCATGAAACTGATGAAGCCCGTTATCTTATTTTCGAATCTTACGGACCTGTCACAACTCCGTCAAGATACAGAAATGAGCATGGTCAGCTGATGGAACATGCTCCTTACTGCGAAAGAGACATCAGATGTCCTGAAGAAATGGTTACTTTTAATGAAAAGGGAGACTTCAGGATGAAAATAAAAAAAGGAGAGAAGGTTGTAACTTATCATTATGAATTTCATCCCTTTGATATTATCGGCTGGGACGGATATTACTATCCATGGATTTTTAATATTGACGACTTTATGCCGATCACCGGAAAGATTCATATGCCGCCTCCGATACATCAGACTTTCGCTGCACCTGGATTTGTGATATGCTCTTTTTGTCCGAGACTTCTGGATTATCATCCTCTGGCTGTTCCTATACCTTATAATCACAGTAATCTTGATTCTGATGAAATGCTCTATTATGTTGACGGTAATTTCGCAAGCCGGAAAGGAATTGATTTTGCTTCCATAAGTCTTCATCCAAACGGAATTCCTCACGGACCTCATCCGGGAACTGTCGAAGCTAATCTTGGAAAGAAAGAAACGCTTGAAACTGCTGTGATGATGGATACATTCAGACCACTGAAGCTGGCAAAATTTGCTTCTGAAGTTAATGATCCGTCTTATTATCTGAGCTGGAATGATAATGAACCTCTTGAACTTATAAATGAGGGTCAATAAGAATTTTGATTTTTAAAATAAAAATTCCTATTTTTGTCTTTAATTTTTTATAACTAAAATCATTATTAATTAAATCAGAAAATTCTGTCTTATTACTGTTTCCCCAAAGCGGTAATTAATATTTCCCCAAAAATATTAAACAGGATTTTTTAAAAAACATAAATAAATAAACGAAAGGAGAAAAAATGAAAAGAGTAATTCTTTTCTTTAGCTTTTTAATTATTGCTGCGCTTAACACAGTGACTTATTCACAGTATGGCTTAAGCGATGCAATTGTAACCGGAACTGCTGAAGGCAGAAGTGTTACATTTACAGATCCCTACACAAACAATTCCCGCGAAACTTTTGCCGGATTAATGAACGGCACAATAGACGGAAATGCTACAAAATTCTACTGTGTGGATCTCAGAAGGACAATCAGTTTTCCTGATGAGTGTCATAAAGATTCTGCAGTAGCTGATCCAAGAATCGTTTACATTTTAAACAATTACTATCCTTACAATCCAAATCCCGTTGGTAAGTTATCTAACCTTGACAGAGAAGTAGCTGCAACACAGATTGCTATCTGGCATTTTTCTGACGGTGTGAACGCAAATACAGTTTCGCATACCGAAACCAAAAACAGAGCTCTTGCAATTATTGCTGATGCGAATACAAACGGAACGATGACAAATATTGTAACTACGTTGTCAATAGAACCATCAATAAATCCTGATGATTTTTATATCAAAACACTTGATCAGAACGGAAACCCTATAGCTATTAATAATATTCAGCTTACTATTTCCGAAGGTTCTTTAAGTTCAAATACCGTCAATACTTCATTGCCAAACGGCGAATCCCCTGATGTAACAGTAATCGGCACAGGAACAGGAACTATTACAGCGACAGCAATGGCTGTAATGCCTCAGGGAGTAACTTATGCTTGTCCGAATAAACAAAGGCTTGTAATTGCCGCTCCTGCTATTGGCGAAAGAAGAGCTACAGCTGACTGGGGTGCATTGCCGGTTGAGCTGGTTTCTTTCTCTTCAGTTATTAATTCAAGAAACGTTACACTGAACTGGTCAACAGCTTCGGAATTAAATAACTCCGGTTTTGATATTGAAAGAAAAATTTCTACTTCAGAATCCTGGCAAAAAGTCGGAAATGTTGCAGGAAACGGAACTACAAACGAAACAAAGAACTATTCATTTACTGACAGAAATTTAAATGCCGGTCAGTATAGTTACAGATTAAAACAAATTGACTTCAACGGTAGTTTTGAATATTTCAATCTCAGCAATGAAATAACAATTGCCTCACCGGATGAATACAGCTTAAATCAGAATTATCCGAATCCGTTTAATCCATCTACAAAGATCAGTTTCCAGATACCGACAGACGGAGTTGTAACATTGAAAATATTTGATTTGAGCGGAAAAGAAGTTGCTGAATTAGTTAACGGAAATCTGAATGCAGGATTCCATACAATTAATTTCAATGCAACAGGTTTAACAAGCGGTGTATATTTCTATAAATTAACAGCAGGAAATTTCACCAAAGTAATGAAGATGTCTTTAATAAAATAAGTAATAGTATTCTTAAGATTAAGATTAGTTGTTTGTAATAGTAATAAACAGTAACATAATTTAAAATAAGGGAAACCGATTCAATTGTTTATCTGACTCCCCAAATTATCAGATATAGCAAAACAGCTTTTATGTTGTAAATGAATTGGTTTCCTTTTTTAATTTATAATTATGGTAACTTAATTAATAATAAATTTTTCATATTTAAAAATGCCGGCACCATAAAATTACCGGCTGCATTTATTTTATTCGCATCTCCTTTTAAAAATCTAAAAATCAATTTTTACCTATTTTAAAATTTTGAATATATAGTTTTTATAAAAAACTTTTAACCGGTTAAATGTGAGTTTTGAGTTGACATTTCAAATTATATGCAATAAATTTGCACTAAATATTTTCACATTTTATTCTTACCAAATAAAAATTATACCCCAAAGTAATTTTTTTGAGTAAGTTGTGTACATTGTACATAATTAATCAATTTTAGCGGAGGTATAAATCATAATCTACAATAATACTTTAAATTTTTTTTTCAGGGACAATCAATAAAGATTTTTTATCTTTATTTCCCATATTTATACTTATTAAAAAATATTTGTTAAATTAAAAAACCCAAAATGAAAAAATCTATTGTTTTCAGTGTTATTTTGTTTTTTTGTCTTACAGTAAATGCATTTTCACAGTTCGGTGACAGCAGAGCTATTTTGACGGGTGTTGGAGACGGCAGGAATGTTGACTTCCAGGGCAATACTCCTTGTTATGATGGAGAAACCGGATTTGCCGGAATTATCATTGCAACGCTCGACGGAGTTGCAAATACTCCATTCTATTGTCTTGATCTTTGCACAGGTATCAGCATTGGTGATACTGCTAAAGATTCAGCTTCTACAATACCGCAGGCAATCTATATTACAAATAACTATTATCCTGAGTTAACTTCATATCCGGGAAAATTAGCGAGCAATAATGATGAAGCCTGCGCAATTCAGTTAGCAATATGGTATTTCAGAAACGGACTTGATGTATCTACCGACATTGGTAACATCTCCGGTTCAAATGATGCTGCTATAAAAACAAGAGTAGGAGTAATAATTGCTGATGTTATCGCAAACGGCGGTTCTACTCCTCAGATAAGTACACTGGAAATTAAACCCGGTGTTAATCCTGATGATTTTTATATCGAGACAAAAGATACAGACGGTAATCCGATTGCTGTAACCGGTATCCAGTTATCTATATCCGGCACAGGATCACTCAGTACAAACACAGTTAATACAAATGCAAGCGGTATTTCACCTGATGTTACAGTTACCGGTGCAAGTGCAAATGATATAATTTCAGCTTCAGGAACTGTTGAAGTTCCGGGCGGAGTTACTTATTCAGGATTAAATGAAGTGCTTCAGCTGCTTGTTTTAAGCAGAACCACAGAGGCTACTAGAACTGATCAAATTGAATGGGGAGTATTGCCGGTCGAACTTACAAGCTTCACGGCAAATATTTCCGGCAGCAATATAACCCTTAACTGGTCAACTTCAGAAGAGATCAATAATTCAGGTTATGAAGTCGAGAGATTCAAAACCGGAATAAATGCCTGGGAAAAAATCGGATTTGTTACAGGACACGGTAATTCAACAGTTACACAAAATTATACTTATACTGACAGAAATCTGACTTCAGGTATTTACACTTACAGATTAAAACAAATTGACTTTAACGGAAACTTTGAATATTTCAATCTAAACGGTGAAGTAATCGTCGGCGTACCTAATAGTTTTGAGCTGAGTCAGAATTATCCGAATCCTTTTAATCCAGAGACAAAAATTAATTTCCAGATTCCTAATGAGTCCAATGTTTCTTTAAAGGTTTTTGATAATTCAGGTAAAGAGGTTGCTACGCTTGTAAACGGAAATAAAACAGCCGGTTATCATACTGTTAGTTTCAACGCTTCCAATCTTTCAAGCGGAATTTATTTCTATAAACTTGAAGCCGAAGGATTTACTAAAGTTATGAAGATGGCGTTGGTAAAATAAATTTAATTCTATATTTATTTAAAGCGGGTTTGCAAAAGCCCGCTTTTTTTTATCAAAAAATTTTTCAATAATATTCTTCTTTGTTTCTAAAAACTCCGTACTGCTTCTATACAGTTGTCCGGGATATAAAAAAAAATAAGGACAATAATTTCTCAATATTCCTTTCAACAGATTACATATTATTTCAAAAATAGTATTCTGATAAAGTTAATTAGTTAAAAAACACTATATATATTAACTATATTTAAATAACTTACTATTGTAACAAGTTATAATATTGTATAACTTACATTAAACCAAAACAGACTTCTTATTCATCCTTTTATACCTGATTATTCTCTGCAGATCGGATTTATTAATTGTAAACCAAACCTTAAATGTTAAAATACAAAGCTGACTTAAAAACCATTTTATTTCTTAGTATGACAGCATCTATGCTTTTCATACAATGGAATTTCGGATTTCATATTGCTGCATATATATTCTCACTTTATCTTGCAGTAACCGTAGCTGTCATTGCACATAATCACAATCACGTCCCGATGTGGAAATCAAAATTTTTAAACAATGTAACCGATTACTGGATCACATTATTTTACGGATTCCCGATTTTCGCCTGGACACCGACTCATAACAAGAACCATCATAAATTCAATAACAGGGATGGTGATTATACAATAACTTATCGTGTTAGTGAGAAAAATAATATTTTTACTTTGCTGAGCTATCCTACTATCAGCAGTTATTTTCAGCAGAATCCTATTGTTGTATATTTAAAGTTTTTGTATGCAAATAAGCGGGCTAAATTTTTCATTTCAATTTTTCAATATGTTACTCTCGGTCTTTTCATAATTATAGCTTTAATGATAGACTGGCAGAAAGCAATTTTATATGTTATTATTCCACAACAGTTCGCTTTATTTTCCGTTCTGATATTCAATTATATTCAGCATGTGCATGCAGACGAAGAATCAGATTATAATCATTCCAGAAATTTTGTCAGCCCTGCAACAAACTTTTTATTATTCAACAACGGCTTTCATACTATCCATCATTTTAGGGCAAGCATTCACTGGAGTGAAATTCCTGAAGCTCATAAGACCATTGACCACCTGATAGAACCTCATCTTAAAGAACGCGGATTCTGGCCATACATAATTAAAGCATATATTATAGCGCCATTTAATAAATCTTTCAGGACGAAATCAATGAGACTGGAAAGAATTTCAAAACAAAAAGAAGTTAAATCATCTTAGCTCTGACTTTGCGGATATAAATATTTTTGCAGGAATGGCTTTTAAAGATTTATTTTGAATTATAGCAGCAGGCTTTGAACAGGTTAAAATAAGCGGATTATAAACGATTCGCTTCTTTTTTATATTAAAATTCTTCTTTCAAATTTCTTGTCATAAGTAACTCTGTAGCTTTCTTCGGTTTCTTATTTTTATAAAGGATGTCATACACCTGATGAGTTATGGGAAGTTCTATATTAAGTTTTTTTGAAAGATCAAACGCCGACTTTGTAGTAGCTACGCCTTCAGCAACCATTTTTGATTCTGAAAGTATATCCTTAAGTTTTTTCCCTTCACCGAGCTGAATACCGACTCTTCTGTTACGTGAATGCTCTGATCCGCAGGTAACTATAAGATCCCCTATTCCGGCAAGACCGAAAAATGTTTCCATTCTTGCATTCAGTTTAAGACCAAGCTTCATAATCTCGTGCATACCGCGTGTCATGATTGCAGCTTTCGTATTATCCCCGAATCCCGTTCCGTCGGAAATTCCTGCTGCTATTGCAATAACATTCTTCAGTGCGCCGCATACTTCCGTTCCGATAAGATCTTCATTCGAATATACTCTGAAGTAACTGTTTGAAAAAACTTTCTGAATTACTCTGGATTTTTTTTTATCAAAGGATGAACAAACTACCGCCGTAGGAATTTTTCTTGAAACTTCTTCCGCATGAGACGGACCTGAAAGGCAGAGAATATTTTCTTTTTTGAGATTTATGAAAATATCATTAAGAATATCCGAAACGAGATAATTTGTATTAAGCTCTATGCCTTTGGAAACACTTAAGATCAGTGAATCTTTAAAGTCAAAATTTTTTAGTCCGGCAAAACTGCTTCTTATAAACTGAGTCGGGGCGGATATAACAATAATGGATTTATTACTGACTGCATATTCCAGATCATTTGTAATGTCGATTGATTTAGGGATTTTAACTCCGGGCAGATAATAAAAATTTTCTCTGTGCTGATTAAGTGTGGCAGCGTATTCAGGATTAAATTCCCACAGAGTTACTTTGTTTCCGTTTGAATTCAGAAGGACAGCGAGAGTTGTTCCCCAGCCTCCTGCGCCAAGAACTGCTATCTTCATATTATACAAAGTCAGGAAAGCGGAGCTTTGATTTTAAAAATTCTGATAAGCCAGAGCTTTTCAAATCTGTTTTCTTTTCCGTAAAGAAGTCGTTTGATATTATCCCTGTGATTATAGATAAGTAATATGGAAATACCTATGCTGAAAAAAATTAAAGTATTATATCCGTAAATGTCCACTTTAAAAATATTTTCTCTGATAAACATAATTACCGGAAAGAGAAATGAAGCCACAATAGAACCGAGTGAAACATACCCGGAAGATAGTAAAGTAATAATAAAGAATCCGACACTGATACCTACTTCAACAGGAGCTAATGAGATAAGCATTCCAAGTGCAGTATTAATTCCTTTACCGCCTTTAAAATTCACGAATACCGAATATGTATGTCCGATGACTGCACTTAATCCTGAGATAATTTTCAGAACAGTAATATCTTCAAATGGTGTATAGTTTTCGAAAGGAAGATCGGGGTAAAACAATCTTGTTACCACCAGCACGGCAAAAAGACCTTTGGAAATATCTAATATCTGAACAAGAATACCGAGAGGAATGCCAAGGACTCTGAAAGCATTGGTAGAGCCGAGATTACCGCTGCCGTAGTTGCGTATATCAATCTTCTTAAATATTTTCCCGACTATAAGAGCAAAGGGAATAGATCCGATTAAGTAACTCGTAACAATTATTCCGATTAAGTTCAGCATGAGTTAAATTAACAGTAAAATTTTTAAAAAGATATTCAAGAGTTTAAAAAGAACTGTTACTGCAGTATATCTTTTTTTGATTTTAAAAGATTATTCGCATAATTTTCATCCACTTCATAAATCTGCTTATCGTCTGAAATTAAAAGTAGGTATTTTACAGGCGAAGTATCGAGCTTAAGAAAGTTCAGTTCAGTTTTCTTACCGGAGTCAACTACTACTTTACTTGTGAAAACTGTCTGATCGGAAAGAGTAGTGTCACTGAATCCCGTAGTCTGAAGTCTTTCAAGCAGATTCAGAATTCCGTCAAAATTCTTTCCGGCGGAGTCAGTTCCAATATAAAAATTACCCGACTCATTTTTTTCAGCGATAAAACTTTCACCCGGCATTGACCATTCAATAGAGTTTACGGACTGTTTAGGAATGGATAAGATATTTTTATCCAGCCATTCATTCGGATCAAGTTTAACAAAATTATTTCTGTCAAAATTTTCAGCCATATAGATATTTTCGGAATCAGGTTTTTTAACATAGGAAGCTGATATGGAAGCTGAATTACCAAGTAAAAATTCAGATACTTTATTTCCCGATGCAAAAACAGTTATTACCGCTTTATTCGACTCGTCAAACCCGTAGGAATCCTGCTTTTCAGGATTTTTTGAAACAATACTTTCTAGTTTCATATTGGAAAGATTGGAAACTGCATTTTCTACAAGTGAAGAAACAGTCCGGTAATCTCTGGGCTCAGTCATTCTCCATTCTCCTGTTGCTTTGGAAAGAACGATTTTTGCGCCGTTGTTAACAATCTCTATCCTGTCCGCTTTTACAGAATCAAGCTCGAACAGTTTTGTTTCCTTTAATTTGTAGCTTGTAGTTTTTTCTCCCCTGTCTGCCGTAATAAAATAAGCGGCAATTAGAAGCGCTGCAAATATTACAATGTATAAATATATTTTATTGCTTTTCATTTAAAATAAAATTAATTAATCTCAGATAATTTATATTTATGTTTTCTGCAAAGTTTTCTTTTTTTGCTTTCTCTGATTCCATTTATAAAGACCAATTATTAAAATTAGCGCCGGAGGAAATATCAGATTAAACCATTTTAGAAATTTCTTTGTGTCGTCTGAAGTTTCCTGAATTGGTGATTCCGAAGACATCTTTGTTCTGATTTCCGCAAGCCCTACATCATCCATAAGATAATCGACAAGGTTAATAAAGAAAACAATATTTTCCCTCGGAGGTCTGTTTTCCTCATTTGCAAATTCACCGTCGCCGATAGCTATTATTTTGCTTTCGCTCCGGCTGTCATTAAGTCTTTCTCCGGAAAGCGGAACCCATGAAGATGAAGTATCAGCAGGTACTTCTTTTCCTGCATAAAAACTTTTAAACTTTCCTGAGTAAGTAGCTCCTACGGTAAATCCTTTTTTATTAAACAATGTATCAGCTGACTGCTTTGTCATGCTCTGAAACTGCTCTAGATTCAGAAAAAAGAAATCCACAACAAGACCTGATTTATCGGAAGTAACAAGCAGTGGCTTTATGTCAAGATTTTTTCCGGCGGCAATGCTTGTATCGATTGAACTTGAATAAGTAAGGACAACGCTTTTGATATTTTTAAATGCAGGATTGTCTTTTGCGATATTTGTAATAGCCGGAAAAAAAGGATAATTCACTGAAATCGGGAAACCAATAGCTGACTGAACCTGAACCGGAGAGCACTGCAGATCTCTTACAAGATCCATATTAATTCTGATACCGTAATTTAAAAGCTGGTCATCCAGATTAGTAATTACTTCTTTTCCAATAACCATCTGCTGCTGCTGAAAATCCGGAACGATCCTGTCAATTAAAAAAGCAACATTTCCACCGTTCATAATAAACTGATCAAGTTTATATTTATCACTTTCAGAAAAAGCTGTCTTTGGCGACATAATAATCAGTGCTTTCATTTCCGGATCCAGAGTAGCTGAAGTTTTCAGATCGACCGTAGTTACATCATACTGCTGACTCAGCGCGCCATTGATTTGATTGAGTTTGCTCAGGTCCACTTCGCCGTGACCTGTCAGAAAACCGACTTTCTTTTTGGTTTTGGTGGTCATTTTCTTGATAAGACTGGTTATTTCATATTCAAGATTATCAGCATTCTGAATTACCGGTATGACTTCCTGTTTTCCTTCATAAAGCAATGCAAGACCGAGATAAGCTCTTTTCACTTCCAGCTTGTCATTATCCATTGCCTGTATCTGCACAGGCTGGATGCCGAATTTCTGAGCTTCCTGATCAAGTTCATTTCCTGCTTCGTCACCGCTTGTCGTAGGGTTAAGAAACTCATAATTCATATTTCCTTTGGAATAAGATCTGAAGTCATCGAGTATATCCTGAACCTGCCTTCTGAGATTATTATAAGGTGCGGGGAGATTCTCACTGAAATACGCTTTGATAAGAAGATTATCATCAAGCCCGGAGACAATATCTTTGCTGATAGGAGACAGGGTAAAGCTCTTGTTTTTTGTAATGTCAACGCGCGTAAAAACTCTTTTGGAGATCACATTTATAACTATTATGATTCCGATTATGACAGCAAGCTTTATTAAAATTTCTTTTTTATTCATTTTGGAAATACAAAAATTAAATTTAAAATTTTAAGACCATCTTCTGCTCTCGAGCGATGTCCTTGTTAGTAAGAGGAATATTGTAATTCCGCTCAGATAATATATAATATCTCTTGAATCAATAACGCCTCTTGCAATATTGCTGAAATGATAATCCACGCTGATATATTCAAGAACTGACGCAAATTCGGGCGGTAAAAATATCAGGACTTTATTCAGAAGAAATAATCCGAATACTATCAGGAAACTTATAATAAATGCTACAACCTGATTTTCAGTAAGAGATGAAGCGAAAATTCCGATGCCTATATAAATTCCGCTCATAAGAAGAAGACCTATATATGCCCCTATAATTGAACCTGTATCAATTGGTCCGAGAAACGTCAGGCTGATCACATATATTAACGTTAATGCCAGAGCAATTGCAGTGAGCGTTAAAGTAGCTAAAAATTTTCCGACCACAATATCCATGTCAGATATAGGTTTGGTCAGCAGCAGTTCAATTGTACCTGATTTTTTTTCTTCCGAAAACGTCCTCATTGAAATTGCCGGTATGAAAAAAAGAAATATAAACGGAATAATATCAAATACATTTCTCATAGTTACAACACCGCTTATAAACAAATTACTTGTAAAGAACCAACCTGTAATAATCAGAAAGACGACTATAACAATATAGGCGACCGGAGAATTAAAATAAGACCTTAGCTCTTTTCTAAAAATTGTTAATATATTTTTCATTTATATTTATTTCTTAATTATTCGTTAATTGTCTGAAAATATCTTCAAGCGAAGTTTCTTCCTGATGCATTCCGAGTAAAACCATATTCATTGATACAATTTTTTTAAATATATCTTCTCTAACGTCAGTTCCTTTTAATCCTGTAAGACTGAAGTGAATTGAATTCTCGTCTTCTTTGAGAATTCTGGCTTTATCAATATTTTTTATGGATGAAACAGCTTTCAGAATCAGCGCTTTATCAGTTGAATCTTTTTTAAGTATCAGTGTAATATCAAGCTGACCTTTGAATTTTGACTGAAGCGTATCCGGTGAGCCGTCAGCTACAATTTCACCCTTATTTATTATAAGCACTCTGTCGCATGTAGCTTCGACTTCCTGCATAATATGAGTTGAAAGGACAAGCGTTTTTTCCTTGCCGAGTTTTTTAATTAAGTTTCTGATTTCAATGATCTGATTAGGGTCAAGACCGGAGGTTGGTTCGTCCAGTATCAGTACTTCCGGATCGTGAATCATCGCCTGTGCGAGTCCGACTCTTTGTCTGAAACCTTTGGAAAGTTCGCCAATATCTTTATGCTGGACTTCACCGAGACCGCACACTTCAACCATTTTTTTAATCGCTTTCGAAATATCAGCTTTGGGAACTGACTCCAGCTCAGCTGCATATTCAAGGTAATCAATGACGTTCATATCGAGATATAAAGGATTCTGTTCCGGTAAGTATCCGATCTTTCTTCTTACTTCCATTGAATTGGTTTCAGTATCGACATTATTCACAAGTATCTTACCTTTATTCGGAGTAAGATATGTAGTGATCATTTTCATGGTTGTGGATTTTCCTGCTCCGTTAGGACCAAGAAAGCCAACTATTTCACCGGTGTTTATTTCAAATGAAATATTATTTACAGCAGCCTGCTGTCCGTAATATTTCGATAGGTTTTCTACTTTTATGGACATAAATAAATTAAATATCGTTAAAAATAATTTTAATAAAAAAAAAATTCAAACCAATTTTAAAACCGCAGCCCGGTTTGAATTCTGATAATTTATTAATGTGATTAAAATCTCATGAAACCTTGTCTCTGTAATTTTCTGAATAGTATTTCTGATATTCACCGCTCATTACTTTCCTCCACCATTCTTCATTTTTTAAATACCAGTCAATTGTCAGTGTTATTCCGGTTTCAAAATCATAAGCAGGTTTCCAGCTGAGTTCATTTGCTATCTTTGAGGAATCTATTGCATATCTTCTGTCATGTCCCGGTCTGTCCTTTACATACTGAATCATATCATCGGTCTTTCCGAGTTTCTTAAGTATTAACTTTACAATATCGATATTATACCATTCGTTGTTTCCGCCGATATTATATACATCGCCTGATTTTCCTTCTGTAAGGACTTTAATAATAGCCGAACAATGATCTTCCACATAAAGCCAGTCACGCACATTCTTCCCGTCTCCGTAAACAGGCAGTTTTTCACCGTTCAGTGTCTTAGCAATCATTAGGGGAATAAGTTTTTCAGGAAACTGATATGGTCCGTAATTATTTGAGCATCTTGTGATCAGAATCGGCAGACCGAAAGTATGATGAAAAGCATTACACAAAAGATCAGCCGAAGCTTTGCTTGCGGAGTAAGGACTGTTTGCAGTTATAGGTGTTGACTCGGTAAACAAAATTTCTTTTTTGTCTTCAGGAAGTGAACCGTAAACTTCATCCGTGGATACCTGAAGATATTTTTCAAGTTTATTATCTTTAAGAACTTCCAGCAGGACGTGGGTACCCATAACATTTGTATTGATAAACTCTTTAGCGCCAAGAATGCTTCTGTCAACGTGAGATTCCGCAGCGAAATTTATAATTGTATCGATTTCATTTTCATGAACTGCTTTTTCAACTTCATGTTTTTCGCAAATATCACCTTTTATAAATTTATACCTGTCATTGAATTCTACTTCAGTCAGATTTTCAAGATTACCCGCATAAGTCAGCTTATCAAAATTTACAAGATTAAATCCTGTATTCAGCAAAGCGAATTTTATAAAATTGCTTCCTATAAAACCGGCGCCGCCGGTTACCAGAATATTTTTCATTTATTTAATTATTTTGTGAACAATCCGAAGTTAAGACCGAAGTTTATATTAAACCCGTCTGCTTTGATTCCTTCAGGCGCATTGGTTACAGGTATATCGTTATCGACTTTCCAGTCATTGCTGACACTGAAAAGATAACCGGTGTTTAGTTTTGCATAAAGATATTTTGCAAGAAAGAAACCTATCCCGATCTGCGGCTGCGCCGAATAAAATCTTTTGGTCAGTTTCCTGGAAATATTATTAGAAGATGCGCCGGATCCGACCTCACCGAATATATTATTCCAGTTTCCGAAATCGGCTGTATTCTGATATATCTGAATTGTAAGATTGCCTGTAGATAAAAAAGCTCCGAAAGTCAGATCAAATTTTTTGCTCAAAACCTTAACATAATCAAAAGATACGCCTCCTGCGCCGAATGAATATATAACGGTTTTAGAGACATTATTCTGATCAGTAACATTTCTTTCGTAAGTAAAGCCCGTCCCTGAGCCGCCTATCCTTAGCCAGTCAAATCCTTTTATCGGAAGCTCAATAAATCCGCCGCCGCCGAGCGTCAGAAATCCGTCCTTAGGAAATTCGGGGACACCAATACTAACCATCTGTGCATTAAGGTCATCGACATTCTGAAACTGCCATCCGACAGTTGGTCCGCCTGCTAATGAGAATCTCGGAAAAAACTGCGGGTAAGCGATATTTGATATAAATCCAAATATCAATACTAAGAAAATAAAACGTAAATTCAAATTTAAAAAATTAATTTAAAATCAGGATTACAAATTAATAACTTTGGAGATTTCAATTTAGCCAAAATTGAGTTTTAATAAAAGCACTTAAAATTAGAAAATCATATAACTGATCAGCGTGATTCTTTTTGAATAGTTCAGGTTCTCAAAGTTTTATTCAAAAATTACTTTATTTTGTTTATACAATTACTATTTTAAAAGAAAAAAAATTCTACAATGATAAAATTATTATTTTCAGTTTTCTTAATTGCCGTTTCTTTAAGTTCTCAAGCACAGGATCTTTTCATCCCCGGAAATCCTTATGACAATGCTCCTGAATCAACCAAGAACAGAAATTCATTTAACAGAGAAAGATGGTTTTATGAACAAAGAATGTATCCCAACAATAAATTACCTGATGACGCGTATTCAAACTCACTGAAACAGAGAAATCTGCTCAGACAGACTGACGGATATTTACTTGACGGAAGAAATACATGGACAAACATCGGTCCTACTTCTGGTTATTATTTCACTTACGGAAATATTTCTTCGCGAATTACGACAGTAAAATATGATCCTGTAAATCCATCAACTATTTATCTCGGCGCTGCATTCGGCGGGGTTTGGAAATCAACAGACGGAGGAATGACATGGATACCTAAGATGCAGGATGAAGTTTCTTTATCTTCAGGAGCTTTAGCGATCGATCCGAATAATACAAACATTATTTATTACGGCACAGGTGAAGCGACTTACAGCGGAGCTTCATATTACGGAAGAGGATTACTAAAATCAACTAACGGCGGTGATTCATGGATTAATTATCAAATTGGCAGCGTATCTCTTACATATGTTTCAAGAATTGTCATAAGACCCGGCGCAGGCAACGAACTTCTTGCTGCTCTCGGCAGCAGAAGCAGTCTCGGAGTAACCGGCGGATTATTCAGAAGCACTGACGCGGGAGTAACCTGGAATCTTCTTGTATCCGGAAGGTGTGATGATGTGGTTTTCTCTCCTGACGGAAGCAGAGCTTATGCTATCGGAAGCGGTACAGGATACAGAGTATCCACTGACGGAGGCGTTACATTTACTTTAAATACAAATGTTTTTCCGACTACCCGAAATCATATTGCTGTCAGCAAGTCTTCTCCAAACATACTTTTTGCTGCAACTCATTCGGGAAGTTCAATATCAGTATTTAAATCCACTGACAGCGGGGAAAGTTTTTCACCTTCAGCTCCCGGCACAAATTTTTCCGGCAGTCAGGCATGGTATGATTTTTATATGTATATAAATCCGTTTGATCCGGATTATGCTTATGTCGGTTCGATTGATATCTGGAGAACAACCAACGGTGGAACTAGTTTTCAGAATATTACAAACGGTTATGCCGGAGGAAATGTTCACGTCGATCAGCAGAATCTGGAATTTCATCCGACTAATTCAAATGAGCTTCTCAGCGTAAATGACGGCGGTATATGGAAATCGAATGACCGCGGCGCTACGTGGACTAATCTTAACACAACTCTTACATTAACTCAGTTTTACAGAATTGCTTCCGATCCTTCAAATGCTGCGCATATACTGGGAGGAACTCAGGATAACGGAACTCAAAGGACTCTCGGTACGCAAAACTGGGTTGCAGCTTTCGGAGGTGACGGAGGAGAAGTCTGTTTTCATCTGACTAATCCGCAGTATATACTGGGTGAAACACAGAATAACGGAGTAAGGAGATCGCAGGACGGTGGAGAAAACTGGACAACTGCGACAAGCGGACTTACAGGTTCAGGTTCATGGGTTGCACCTTTAATATCTCACCCTGATTCAGCCGGAATATTTTATACAGCAAGACAGACAGTTTTTAAAACTACAAACTGGGGTGCAAGCTGGTTTTCAATATCCACAGGCACTTCAGGAACAATCAGAGAGATGGGACTTTGTAAAAATTCCCCTGAAATAATGTTTGCAACTTCAGGAAGTCAGGTTTTTAAATCAACAAACAGAGGATATACTTATACTAATGTTACAAACGGATTACCCAACAAAACCATTACCGGAATATACTTACATCCGGATTCTTCAAATGTAGTTCTTGTTTCATTATCAGGATTCGGTAACGGATATATATACAGATCTTCAAACGGCGGTACTACATGGAATAATATCAGCAGCAATCTGCCGGACTCTCCTGCAAACGATCTTTTAATTTATTATCCGGGTACAGCAACCAGTATATATCTTTTAGCAAATGATGTCGGGGTTTTTATTTCGAATAATTACGGAAATTCCTGGACAGAACTTGCGGCAGGTCTTCCGAATACTGTTGCAATGCATCTTGATTACAATGAAGCTTCCAATAAACTGCGAATCGGCACACACGGCAGAGGTGTTTATGAAATTACAGGGCTGACAGGAATAGCAAGCATTGGATCGGAAATTCCTTCAGACTTTTCTTTAGAGCAAAATTATCCAAATCCTTTCAATCCTTCTACAACAATAAGGTATAATATTCCTGTGAAGGGATATGTTACTTTAAAGTTATATAATACATTAGGAAAGGAAGTGGAATCAATAGTCAGTCAGATACAGAGCCCGGGAAATTATTCCGTTACTTTAAATGCAGGATCATTAACAAGCGGGGTTTACTACTATAAATTGAATGTAAATTCTGAAAGCTCAGAAAAGAATTTTACTGATACCAGGAAAATGATTCTGTTGAAGTAAAAAAGTTTAAATTTAAAAGCGGAACATGTTAAGAAAATATTTCTAATGTGTTCCGTTTTTTTTTTGAATATTATCCGGCATTACTTTTAATAAGAAAACTTTATGAACTAAAATTTTTAATCTTTAAACTTTTTAACTTAATTTACTTCACACTCCAGTTCTTTTAGTTTTTTTAAAAACCATTCTTTCTCAACCAGAAAATAAAATTTATTCAGTTCTTGTTTAAGATTTTTAATATCAAACGCTGAATATTTACCGGGAGACATTTTTATTTTGTACAATTTTATATAAACATTATACTTCAATACTGAAATTCTCTTTTTATCCTCTGAAATATTTTTATCCTTATTTATAAAATGTATGTAAGCATCAAGAACTGAAAGTCCCTCTTCATAATATTGAAGATCATAATAAGCTCTGAAATATATATTTTTTATCAATGTTTTCATGGAATAATTCACAGGTTTTATTACGGATAAAAGTTCAAGCGCTTTATCCGTATTTCCGTATTCGAGATTCAGCAGAGCTTTTGTAAATCCTGTTTCAAACTCCGCTACATCTTTATTCAGATGATCCTTATATTTTTCTATAAACTCTTCTGCAAATTTATAATCTTTTGAGTAGATGCTCAGCAGAACTATCTCGGAGAATATTTCTCCGATATACCATTTGACAGAACTATCGGAGAAATTTATAGTCTCTAAAAGAAGTTTATCAACAATATAAAGTTCGTCTATAAAATCCGACTTCATCAGCCGCATTCTAGTAATGCAGTAACTTCTCAGACTTTTCAGTATGTCATAAGCATCCAGATATGAGAAATATTTTAAATTCTTAATAAAAGATTTTTTCAGTTCATAATAATATTTTTCACTGCGGTCTTTTGTATCATTTAATGTAAGAAGTATTAGCCCGGAATAAAGAGAAAGAAAAAAATATTCTTCGGATTTATGAGGTTCAATTGTTTTTGCAAATGATTCAAGATCTAGTTCTTTTACAAAATTGATAAATACACTGTCATCAGAATCGCCTTTCAGAGTTTCCGCAGACTGAAGCACGGTATCGGTTGTAATATAAAGGGAATGTAAAATGCTGCAGAGTTCAAAAGTTGATTTTTTTAAAAACCCTTTCCAGATTAGTTCATTATATCTGTGCTTATTCAGATGAAACCTGTATTTTAGAATTTCAAGTTTATTCGCCTGAATAAAATACTCACTGTTTTCTAAAACATGTTCCTTAAATAATTTTTCAAATTTTTTACATCTGATATTAAACAAATTATCAAGACCTCTGTCACGAAGCTCTTCCAGAAGTTCAATTGAATTTCCGTTTTTTCTGATAATGTCTTTAGTAATTCTGTCATGAACAAGAAATTTCTCGCAAAGCGAGATAAGTTCGGACAAGAGATTTTTCATAACGCTGTAACTGTATTTACCTTTACCGTAAACTTTTTCATATAAAGATCTTTCAGTCAGCTCAGCAGACAGAAAATCAGGGTAATGAACACTTAATTCCTTTACAAGACGTACAATGCTTTTTACATTATTGAAATAAGGTGATTCAGCAAAATCACTAAATCTTTTAAACTCTTCAGGTGAGAATGTTTTAATGATGTCAATGGCTTTGCTTTTTAACACTTCGGATTAAATGTTGAATTATAGAAAATTTACTTTCTGATATGTAAAATTTAAAATCAGTAATTATAGAAGCGATTTAAGAAATTGAGACTAATCAATTTACTTTCTGAAATTAAATAAAATAGTCAATGAAAACTAATCACTTCTGTAAATTTTAAAACATGACATTAATTCCGATGGAAGGAAGGATACCATTGCTTTCATTTTCTTCAATCATCTTAGTATATTTATTCCATTCAATCGAAGTGATATTTTTTTTATTCAGAATGTTTTGAATGTCAATGTAAGTAATAAGAGTCCATTTGCTGAAATTCCAGTTTTTATCCAGCCTGAAGTCAAGTCTGCTGTAATCAGGAAGTCTGGCGGTATTATATTCAGAGACTAACATTGTGCCGTCCGCAGGATTAATGGGAGTATATGGTCTTCCGCCGGCGAATCTGAATTTTGAACCGGCCTGCCAGCCGTCTCCGAATTTATATCCGCCTGTAATTGTAAATAAATATCTGTTGTCAAAATTACTTGTTCTTTCTATTCCGTCAAGTGCTTTATATTTTGATTCATATACAGACAGGTTCAGAGTGCCGTAAAAATATTCTGTTAAAGCTTTCTGCATAAAGAGTTCAATACCTCTGGAATATCCGGTACCGACAGATGTCAGAGGTTCAAGTCCGAAGTCTTCCTGCTGTTCAAAATCCCCGCCGCTGTTTGCAAGTATTACGTAAGGTCGGAGAGAGCTTACCGGATAATCAGAATATTTTTTGTAATAAGCTTCAAGAGAAATTCTAAAATCAGAAGAAAGCAGATACTCTGCACCTGCTATATAATGGTCTGCTCTTATATCATTAAGATCTCTGTTAGCAGGATTGGCAATCAGCCAGACATAAGAAGGCGACTGATAAAAAATGCCGTAAGCAAAACTCATATTAAATTTTCCAGTGAATGAATATACTGCAGAAACTCTTGGTGAGATGTAATTTTTATTTTTTATAAAAGCAAAGTAGTCATATCTTAAACCCGCGTTGAACTTCAGCTTTCCGAAAAAGGTGTGAGTCACCTGTGCAAAAGCAAAAGCTTTGCCTGTACCATTATTGTCATTAATTGCCAATGCAGGCAGTACATAACGGTCACCGGTAACCGGGTCTATGTATAAAGTTGTATCAGTATCGCGGAGTATGTCATTTTCGAAATTTATAAATCTCCATGCAGCGCCGAATTCCAGCTGAGTACCAATATCGGGAGAAAGAAAATATTCCGCTTTCAGAGTAGTTTCGCTTTCTTTGGAATTATTCCTGAAAATGTCATTAAACAGAGAATCCCTGCCAAGATATTTAAAACTGTTATATGTCCTTCCGAGATTGAATAGCGCAAAGGATTTTTTTGTTAAAAGCGATTTGAGTTCAAAAGTATTTACATAACCTTTCTGATCATTATCGAGAATGGTTTCATTATCCTGAATATTCTCTTCTGTATCATTATTAAATTTTACATTATCTAGATTACCGTATGCGTTAACAGCCAGAGAATTTTTTTCATCAAAGTCATACACTGCTTTAAGCTGAGCGGATGAATAAGCCGGTACGAATCCGAAGCCAGATGCATTAAAGATAAGGTCGAGATAACTTCTCCGGGCTGATAAAATCCAGGACCCTTTTTTTTCAGACCCGAGCGGTCCTTCAAACACGGCACCGAAACCGGTTGCGCTCAGGTTTATATCGCTAAGAAATTTTTCACGGCTGCCTTCCCGCAGTTTAAGTTCGAGAATAGAAGATAACTTATCTCCGTATTTGGCAGAAAATCCTCCTGTTATAAAATTTATTTCTCTCAGCAGTTCGAGGTTAATAATACTTATGGGTCCTCCGGTAGATCCCTGCGAACCGAAGTGATTTATATTGGGGACAACAGAATTATCAACCAGAAAAAGATTTTCACTCGGCGAACCGCCTCTGACAATGAGATCATTTCTTCCGTCATTTACAAACGATACACCGGGAAGCGTCTGGACAACTCTTCCGATATCTTCGAATCCGCCCGGAGCTCTTCTAATCTCTTCATATTTCAAATTTTTAAATGAATTAGAAATATCGCTCGGGTTTCTGAATCTTTCTTCAGTAATTTCAATTAACTCAGTGGAAACAATTTCGAGTTCAGCAAAAACATCAGCGGGAGTGCCGCTGTTTACTACAACGTTATCTATGAACAGCGGATTGAACCCAACCAGACTGAATCTGAGCGAATATTCACCGACAGGAACTTCTTCTATTTTAAAAAAACCTTTTTCATCAGAGAGAGCTCCGTTAATTACAATTTTGTTTTTCAGGACTGATACAGACACTTCACCAAGCGGCTGTTGATTTGATCGGTCGATTACTCTTCCGATAATTTCGCCGGTAGTTTGGGAGAGACATATTCCTGAAACAAAAAACAGGATAGAAATAGTAAATATTTTTAGCATATGGTAATTTGTAATGTAAATAATTTAGGTAAATAAGAATATATCCCGAATGAGTTCCTGAGTCAGTAAATAAAATTATTCTTTAGGTGAACTTAGAATTAAATCAGGGTAGTATAAAATGTTAAACATCATTGAAATTTTTTTTACGTGAACAGAAATAATTTTTATCTGACATTAAAGGCAGGAAAAGTTTGTATAAGCCGGATATGTAGTTCTGAATGAGATTAGGTGTTTTGGGGGAAAAACGGTTTAAACCGTTTTTCCCCACCCGCTCCTACTGTCACAGAAACCTCATTAAAATGTAAATGCCTCACTCATTTTATTCTACTCATCTTCTGCATCTCATAAATTTCTTTATTCTCAGTAATATTCTCCTTTTCCCCTTATGATATTCATTTTACTTATATCCCAGTACCGGTGACAGCCATCTCTCAATTTCTTCCAACGTCATCCCTTTCCTCCCGGCATAATCTTCCGCCTGATCCTTATTTATTTTTCCGAGTCCGAAATATTTTGACTCAGGATGAGCAAAGTATAATCCGCTTACTGAAGACGCAGGATACATCGCAAGACTTTCCGTAAGTTTTATTCCGGTATTTTTCTCCGCATCAAGCAGTTCAAAAAGTAACCACTTCTCCGTATGATCCGGACATGCGGGATATCCCGGCGCAGGTCTTATGCCTCTGTATTTTTCCAGTATGAGTTCTTCGTTATTTAAATTCTCACTCTTATCATATCCCCAGTATTCAGTCCTTACCTTTTTATGCAGCAGTTCGGCAAACGCTTCAGCAAGTCTGTCCGCCAATGCCTGCATCATAATTTTATTGTAATCATCCTGATCATTCTGATACTTTTCTATCCACTTTTCTATTCCGATTCCTGCCGTTACTGCAAAACCTCCTATATAATCTATTAAACCCGTTTCTTTAGGTGCAATGAAATCTGACAGCGCAAAATTTGGCTGCCCTTCGCTTTTCTCATTCTGCTGCCTTAATGTATGCAGCACTTTTATCATCTTACTTCTTTTTTCATCTGAATAAACTTCAATATCATCCCCGGCGGAATTTGCCGGCCATATTCCGAATACAGCTTTTGCCTGTAATCTTTTTTCTTTTATAATATCATTTAATAAATTCTTTGCATCTAAAAATAAATTTGCTGCATGCTCTCCGACTACCTTGTCCTGAAGTATTTCCGGATACTTTCCCGCAAGCTCCCATGTCCTGAAAAACGGCGTCCAGTCTATAAAATCAGATATCTCTTCTATTGAATAATCTTCAAACACTTTAAGTCCCGTCATATTCGGTTTTGCAATTTCTTCTTCCCGAAATTCAATCTTAAATTTATTCAGCTTTGCATTATTATAACTCAGATAAGATTTCTGAACCTTGCTTTTTAAATGATGCTCGCGGATTTTGAAATATTCTTCCTTTACTTCCTTCTCAAATTTATTTTTATTTTCATTAAGTAAATTTCCAACCACCGGAACAGACCGCGAAGCGTCCAGTACGTGAATTGTCTGTCCCCTTTTATAATTCTGTTCTATCTTTACCGCAGTATGTACTTTGGAAGTTGTTGCTCCTCCGATCAGCAACGGTATGTCAAAACCTTCTCTCTCCATCTCTTTTGCAACATGCACCATTTCATCAAGCGATGGAGTTATTAAACCGCTCAGTCCGATCACATCAGCTTTTTCATTCCTTGCGGCTTCAAGTATTTTCTCACAAGGCACCATCACGCCAAGATCTACTACGTCATAGTTATTGCAACCGAGCACAACTCCTACAATATTTTTTCCGATGTCGTGAACGTCCCCTTTTACAGTTGCCATCAGTATTTTTCCTTTGGGTTTTGTATCAACGGTTTTTTCCGCTTCGATAAACGGCAGTAAATATCCTACAGCTTTTTTCATTACTCTAGCGCTTTTTACAACCTGCGGAAGAAACATTTTCCCTTCCCCAAAAAGATCTCCTACTACATTCATTCCGTCCATTAACGGACCTTCTATTACTTCTATCGGTTTAGCAAACATCTTTCTCGCCTCCTCAGTATCCTCTTCAATGTAATCCACAATTCCTTTCACAAGCGAATGCGTGAGCCGTTCTTTCACATCCAGTTTCCTCCAGCTTTCATCCTTTACCTGAACTTTCCCTTTATGCTTTATATTATCAGCAAACTCAACAAGTCTTTCCGTTGCGTCAGGTCTTCTGTTTAATAAAACATCTTCCACTCTTTCCAGTAGGTCCTTTGGAATTTCTTCATACACTTCTATCATTCCTGGATTCACAATTCCCATATCCATTCCGGCTTTTATCGCATGATAAAGGAACGCCGAATGCATCGCTTCTCTCACTGCATTGTTTCCCCTGAATGAAAAGGAAATATTGCTGACACCTCCGCTCACCTGCGCTCCGGGAAGATTTTCCTTTATCCATTTTGCAGCGTTCATAAAATCCATTGCATAATTATTATGTTCTTCTATTCCTGTAGCAACCGTTAGAATATTCGGATCAAAAATAATATCCTCAGGTTTAAAACCAACTTTTGCAGTAAGAATATCATAAGCTCTTTTACAGATCTCAATCTTTCTTTCATATGTATCCGCCTGTCCTTTTTCATCAAATGCCATTACGATTACTGCAGCTCCGTACATCCTGACCTTTTTTGCAGTCTCTATAAACTTCTCTTCACCTTCCTTTAATGAAATGGAGTTCACAATCGCTTTACCCTGAACGCATTTTAAACCCGCTTCTATTACTGACCACTTTGAAGAATCAATCATGATCGGCAGCTTCGCTATGTCAGGCTCCGAAGATATAAGATTTAAAAATTTTGTCATCACTTCTTCTGAATCTAACATTCCTTCATCCATATTTACATCTATTACCTGAGCTCCGCCTTCCACCTGATGTCTGGCTATTGATAGTGCTTCCTCATAATTTCCTTCAACGATCAGCTTCTTAAATTTCGCCGAACCTGTAACATTTGTCCGCTCACCTACATTTACAAAATTACTGCCTTTATATACTTCAAGCGGCTCCAGCCCGCTGAATCTCGGAATGTCATCTGTCGCAGGTGGAACTCTCGGCTTGAATTTTTTTGTAACTTCGTAAATAGCATTGATATGTTCAGGCGTAGTACCGCAGCATCCGCCTACTATATTCAGAAGATCTTCCTTTAAAAATTCTTCTATCTGATTTGCAGTTGATTCAGGTGTCTCGTCATATTCACCGAACTCATTCGGAAGTCCGGCATTTGGATGTGCGCTGATCAGAAGATCGGACTTTTCGGCAATGGTGGAAATGTGCGGACGCAGCTGCTTTGCCCCGAGCGCGCAATTAAATCCAATACTCAGCAGCTCCAGATGATTTACAGAATATAAAAATGCCTCCACTGTCTGTCCTGATAATGTCCTGCCGCTTGCGTCTGTAATTGTTCCTGAAACCATTACCGGAACCTTCTTTCCTGTTTCGGAAAATAATTTTTCAATTGCAAAGAGCGCTGCTTTTGCATTCAGAGTATCAAATATTGTTTCAACTAATAATATATCCGCGCCGCCGTCCATAAGTCCTCTCGCCTGCTCATAGTATGATTCCATAAGCTGGTCAAATGTAACCGCTCTGAATCCCGGATCATTAACATCCGGCGATAAAGACGCTGTTCTGTTTGTCGGTCCCATTGAACCCGCTACAAACCTCGGTTTATCCGGTTCCCTTTTTGTAAATTCAGCTGCTACCTCTTTTGCAAGTTTAGCAGATTCATAGTTAAGCTCATAAACAATATGTTCAAGTTTGTAATCCGCCTGAGCGATTGATGTCGAACTGAACGTATTCGTTTCTGCAATATCTGCTCCCGCCTCAAAGTATTTTGAATGTATCTCTTTTATAATATCAGGACGAGTCAATGACAGCAAATCATTATTGCCTTTTAACGGATGCGGGTGATCTTTAAATCTTTCTCCTCTGAAGTCTTCCTCTTCCAGCGTATGTCTCTGTATCATTGTTCCCATTGCTCCGTCGAGGACGAGTATCCTGCTTTTTAAAATTTCCTTAATGTCAGTCATTCAAATTTTTTTGATTATTAAATTCGTATATCTTGTTGTCCTATTGTTTTCTCACTAAAAAAAAATCTCTTCAGGCAATAGCCGGAAGAGATTTCAAAATTTATATTGGTATATAATGTTTGCAATCCTCCGACTCATCTGGTCTCCGGAAATCCCGGAGTAGGAATTGGCACCTTTCGTTCCCGTTTTCAGGAAGACGGTTGCCAAGGTATCATAGGGCCTAATCCCTCCACCTTTCTCCATAAGTCAGATTACTAAGAACAATTTTGTGCTGTCAATATAATTCTTGTATTTTGAAAATACAATTTAGTATTATGTATCCGGTTTTGAAAATAAATGAATGCCGGTTAGCGGAAAACATTATGACAGTAATCTCAATAACTTCCGCTGTATGCAGAAAATATTTTTTACTTTAAAATCCTTGTAATTATAAAATATACTATTTACTTTAAATCAATAAAATTAAAAGGAATTAAATATGAGATACTTTCTAATACCCGCACATCTTACTCATATTTTGAATTTAATAAACTAAATTTATTAATCAAAAAAAAATAAATCATGGCAACCGAAGTCGCAGTAATTACAGCAGCAACAGGAGCTCAGGCATTTTATTCAACTTATGCCGCTGCACGGACAGCAGCTACAGCAGGTGATAAAATTCAGATATGGGCTGATCTGACAAATGAACTGCTCTTATTAAAAGATAAAGTGGATATCTGGATAGCTCCCGGAAGAATCATTCAAATGACAGATTCAGCTCCGATAATTCTTGACAATGACGGAGGATATACATCTGCTGTAGAAGTAAATATATCAGGGAATGGATTTTTGAAAAGTATAAATGAAAAGTACGGATGCGTAAAAATTGTAAACAGGGATTCCATAGTCTCGATAACATGTGATAGTATGGAAAATGAAGGTTATGATCCGACTTCACTTGAAGGTACTACAATATATATAGAAAATTGCTCAAAATTTTATTTGAACTGCGGCAAAATAATTAATTCAAAACAGAGAGCAATTTTTTTTGAAAATGAGGTTGAAGATATTAACATAAAAGCGGAATTAATTCAAAGCGGAGATTATACCGGCGGGGACGCAGTGACAATCCGCGGGAACGGATTTCTATCAGCCAACGAAATAATATGTAATAATGACAGCAGCTGTCTGCTTTTTCAGGGAGGTTCCTTAATTGCCAATATATTAAAACTTACTACGACAAATATCAGCTCAACTTCTGCCGGAACTGTTAAAATGTCAGGAGGAACAGGTACTCAGGAATTAACTTTATATTTTGATGAGATACAAAACTTAAGCTCTAACGGCGGAGATGCCGTAATTGCTGATGAAGGAATTTTAAATCTGATCGGAAGAAGAATCTATTGTACGAATGGATTATCATTGGATCTGGCAACTGATGCAAATATTATTGTAGATGAAATTATCAGCGAAACCAAAGGTATAAACATTCACAATGACAGTTCCACAAAAATAGTTATAGATTCTAATAAAATAGAAGGAAGTAACGGGAATGATGGTGTGATAAGGTCTTCTACAGGATCGAATTATGTAGTGAGGAATGCGAAGATAAAGAATACAAGTACTTCAGGAGATTCTGTTTGTATTTATATTGCCTCCGGACAAATTGACAATGATCAAACTATTGAAGTAGAAAGTCTTATCTTAGTAACTGGTAATACCTCATCCGGAAAAACTATTTATAGGCCAGGTACGCACACTATTGATGTTAAGAATCTTGGATTATTTGTTAATAAAGGAATTGATAGAGCTATTATAATATTGAAAATTGGAACAGGTACCGAAGGTAATTATAAGTATATAGTTAGCTCAGATATAAGTTAATAAGGATATGAAGAATAAAATATATTTATTACCTTTATTATTTATGTTAAGTATAAATATCACATTATCACAAACTACGACAGAGTGGGTACAAAGATATTATCAAACTAATAATAGTATTGATGGTGGTAATTCAATAATCACAGATAACAACTTCAATGTTTATGTAACTGGTTCTGATGGTGGCCCTTTTAATTATGATATTGTAACAATAAAATATTCAGCAACAGGTAACCAACAGTGGATATCTAGGTATAATGGTCCCGCAAATGGATCTGATGGCGGAGATGTAGTAATTCTTGACAAGGATAGTAATTTAATTGTCGTAGGCAATAGTGAAGGAATCGGAACTGGTAGCGATTATGTAACAATAAAATATTCACTTTTAGGCGAGCAACAATGGTTTGCGAGATATTCAAGTTCAGGAAATGACTTCCCATCTTCTGTTGCAGTAGACAAGTTGGGAAACATATTTGTGACAGGTAAAAGCAGCAATAATTTTGCAACAGTAAAATATAATTCTTTCGGGATTCAGCAGTGGGTGACTTTGTATCCTGCTCAGAATTTAAGCGATTTTGCTTGGGCAATCACTGTTGATGATTTCAGTAATGTATATATTGCTGGAGTAAAAGGAGGAGACTATATTACTATAAAATATAATTCTAATGGAATTCAACAATGGGTATCAGTATATGACGGACCATATAGTGGGGATGATTTTGCAAATTCAATAGGACTTGATAGTTCAGGTAATGTTTATGTAAGCGGCAGTATTGAAGATGAATTACATTATAGCGATTATACAACAATTAAATATAATAATTCTGGAAAAGAGCAATGGGTAAGAAGATATTGTGGTTCCGGAAACTTCTTAGATGTAGTTGTTGCAATGAAAGTTGATAGGTCCGGAAATGTATATGTTACTGGTTATACCACAGAATCAGGTCAAGGATATAATATGACAACTATAAAATACAGTACAAATGGTGATAATGTCTGGCATTCAAGTTATAATCTTGGGTTAAATGATATTGCTTCAGCCATATGTTTAGATAATTTGAATAATGTATATATAACAGGTCGGAGTGATGGTAATGGAACAGGAGATGATTATGTAACTGTCAAATATGATTCCCTCGGAAATCAGAAATGGGAAATGAGGTATGACTATTCAGGTCAGTTTGGAGATTACCCGTCTTCATTAGTTGTTGATAAAAATGGAAGTGTTTTTGTAACTGGATCAAGTGACAGAGATTTTCTCACAATAAAATACTCACAACTAACCGGCGAGGAAACGGTCTTTTCTGAAATACTGAAAGACTATTCTCTTTCACAAAACTATCCGAATCCATTCAACTCGCGCACAGTTATCAATTACGAATTAGGAATTACGAGTGAAGTCACTATAAAAGTGTATAAGATTCTCGGGAATGAAGTCGCGAGTTTGGTAAATGAAAACAAATCTGCAGGAAGCTATGAAGTTGTGTTTGACGGAAGTGATTTTCCGAGCGGGATATATTTTTATTCACTGTCAATAAACGGAAATGTAATTGATACAAAACGTATGGTGCTTTTGAAATAAAATTATAAAATATATAAAATAAAATTATGGCAGACCCAAGAGTAACAATTTTAAAAAGAGACGGCGATCAGTCAGCTGAATTTTCAAATTATGAAGATGCAAGAATCAGCTCTGTGGCAGGAGATTTAATAATGATACGAGCTGATCTTGTTGAACAAATTTTGTTAAAAGATTCTGTAGATATTTTTATAATGCCTGGAGTATCTATATCTTTCAGTTCAGATGATACTATAGTAGATAATGATTTGAATTATGATGATCCGGTAAATTGCAATATTTATGGTTTAGGAGTTATTAAAAATACCGGATCAGGCAGCTGTATTAGAGTCAAAAATCCGGGATCCAAATTAACCGTTGAATGTGATTACATACAAAATGTAAATGGTGTTGCAGTTAACATTTCTCCATCACTTAAATTCCATTTAAAATGTAATTATGTTTACAGTCAGAATCTTCAGGCTATTCGAATTGGAAATTTCGCTGCAGCTGGAATGGTTAATGAAGTAAAATTAGATGTTATAAAAGTGGAAACCGGTGTTGTAAATAGTCCTTCAACCGGTACTACCGCTTTATCTACCAGAGGAAATGGTTTTGTAAGAATTGATGAAATCATTTGTAACAATCTTGGTCATTGTCTGTCGCATCAGGAGGGGACAATAACTGCAAGAATTAAAAAAATGACATCTATAATGAATAGATCCGGAGGAAATGTTTCAACAGTACATCTAGCAGCAAATCAAGGGTCAACAGGTCAAAAATTGATACTCTATTTTGACGAGATTAATTGTTTAAACGGAGCTACGAATAATGCTCTTTGCGGAATTGAATGTACTATTGGTACAGGAATTTTTATCGGAAGACGTGTTTACTCAGAAATTATATCTTCTTTAGATGGAGCGGCAATTCAAATTGGAAATGCCAATACTAAAGGATTTGTTAAGTGTGATGAAATTGTAAGTAAGAATAATTCTGCTTTAGTACTTAATGAATTTACAAATGAAATCTTAGTAATTGCTAATTACATAGAAGGAAATAAGACAGGTGACGGTGGAGTTATATTCAGTTTTGATGGAGCAAATTTCATGTTAAAAAATTCAACAGTAAAGAATGTAAATTCCGGCTCTTCAGTAAAAGGAATTGGTTTATTTAAAGGTACAAATAATCCAAATGTTAAACTTAAAAATGTAAAAATTATTTCGAATGGATCAACTATTTTTTATAACATTTCATCACCAAACATAGAAGTTACAAATTATAATTTATTTGTAAATGATCCAATTGGCTCAAATGTAGATTTATTGATAGGAATTAAAAATGAAATGGATCCTGATTATAATTTTTTATATATAGAAGATCCTGATTTGTAAAAATTATATATAATTTGCACATATTTAGATTTTTCAATATTTTGAAAAAAAAAAATCTAATATTTTTTCTAATTTTTCTAATCGAAAATACCGGTTATGGACAATTAGTACCCGAAGGTTGGTTTCAACAAAATAGTCCGGTAAGTACAAATTTAAATTCCGTATATTTTTTAAATTCCTTAACAGGCTGGACAGTCGGAGACAGCGGTATAGTTTTAAAAACAGTTAACGGTGGAATGAACTGGACCCCACAGTCCAGCGGCACTGATAATATATTGTCAAAAGTAAAATTTACTTCCGTAAATACAGGCTATTGCATAGGTTCTGGAAGTTTAATTCTCAAATCCACAAATTCAGGAATGAACTGGTTTCAGCAAAACAGTAACACTTCTGATTCATTAATTTCTATTTCTTTTTTAAATGATGAAGTTGGTTTTATTTCAGGATTAAATAATACTTTATTAAAATCAACGAACGGAGGAATTAACTGGAATTATATCTCTGTCCCCGGTTCTGAAAACATAAATTCTGTTTTTTTTATTAACGAGCATACAGGATGGATTAGTACAGAAAAAATTGGCGGCAATTCTAAAGATACCAATTATTTAAAGATTTTAAAGACTACTGACGGTGGAGATAACTGGTTAACACAATTGAACAGTATTAGACAGTCTTCTCCTTATTATTCAATTCAGTTTACTGATTCAATGCATGGCTGGTTTGCATTATATATAATTCCTGTAGATGTGATAAGTATTTTTAGAACAACTAATGGCGGACAAAACTGGTCTGAAAATATCTTAGGCAATTCGGGATATTATTATTTTTATTTTCTTGATAGTCTAAAGGGATGGTCATGTGGTGTTAACAATCGCATTAAGAGATCCACTGACGGCGGCATTAATTGGATTGGATCCCTTGCTCTACCTGCTTCAATTCATTATTACTCAATCTACTTCACAGATTCTTTAAACGGCTGGACAGTTGGTCGTAATGGTATAATTTTAAATACCACCACCGGCGGCGTCCTCACTAATTTTACAAATTTATCTTCAGAAATTCCTGAAAAGTTTTCTCTTTTGCAGAATTATCCAAACCCGTTCAACCCGCGGACAATTATCAATTATCAATTATCAATGTTCAATTTTGTTTCTTTAAAAGTTTATGATGTTCTGGGGAATGAAGTCGCGGCTTTGGTAAATGAGAAACAGAATGCAGGTATATATTCAGTTGAGTTTGATGGTAGCGGATTTTCGAGCGGGGTTTATTTTTACCAGCTTGAAGTAGATGGAAATCACATTGACACAAAACGAATGATTCTTTTAAAGTAGTTTCAAGTTACGAGTTTCAAGTTACGAAATTAGGATTTATAGTTTTAAAAAATCTGTGTAATCCTTTAATCCGTCCAAATCCGTGATTCAGACAAAGGTAAGCAAAAACGCCGGGAAGTATTTTGAAATAGTTTTGTAATTTATATCAATGTATGTTAAGTTTACAAAAAGTTTAGTCAGTGAAAAAAATAATTTATATTTTATTTCTATTAGCAAGTACTTATCAATCTTCCACTGCACAGTGGGTACAGCAAAACTCCGGCACAAATGTAAATCTTTATGATATAGAATTTTTAAATGAAAATACCGGATGGGCTGTAGGTGACGGGGGGGTAGTGCTTAAAACAATTAATGGCGGTAAGAACTGGGTAAATATTCCTAATCCTGCTGAAGGAAAGTTATTAAAAAGCATTCACATAATAGACAGTAATTATATTTATTTTGCAGGATGGTTTGAAACTATTATAAAATCTACTGATGGAGGAAGTAGTTGGATAGTTATCCGAAACGGAACTGCAGGTCAGGGGAGCAGCTATGACGGATTGTATTTTATAAATAAAGATACAGGCTGGATTTGCGGAACAGGTCAGAAAGTATTAAGTACTAAAGACGGCGGGGCAACGATTGATTCTACGTATTTATTTTGGGGTACATTGTCTGATATTCACTTCAAAAACTCAAATTCAGGATTAATCTGCGGAGATGGTGTTGTTTTTAAAACTACAAATGCAGGGAATAACTGGTATAACTCAAATGTACCAACAAACGGAGTTTATTACAGGTTTAGAAAGGTTGCAGCAGTAAATAATAATGTTTGGGTTGCCGGAAGTGGTACTCCCGTTGTTTATTACAGCCCGGATTTTGGGGAATCATGGGTAGTTACCGATACTATAAGTGATGTAGGAATTATAGGAAATGCTTTTGTTGATAGTCTTACAGGATTTGCCGGCGGAGGTTTGCATAGACTGTTTAAAACTACAAATGGAGGTTATAACTGGCGAGAGGAAAACAATGGGCATATTGATAATTCACCAATCCTGTCAATAGAATTTATAAACAACTTAACAGGATGGTATGTAAGCGGAACAGGGAAAATTTTTAAGACTACTACCGGAGGGCAAACACTTGTGAATATCAGTAATCAAAATAGATATTTAAATACAGATTTTAAATTGTACCAAAACTATCCTAATCCTTTTAATCCTTTAACCACAATTGATTTTACAATTCCAGAAAGTAATTCGATTAGTTTAAATATATTCAATCTTAATGGTAAATTTATAAAATCAATTTTTAAAAATGAATATTACAAAAAAGGAAAATATTCAATTAATTTTAATGCTGATGCTTTACCAAGCGGAGTTTACATTTATTCTATAAAATATAAAAAATATACTTATTCAAAAAGAATGATATTAATTAAATAGTTTGAGAATAGAAATTTTTAATTTGCAAACAGATATTAAAATTTTTTTTTCAAAACAACATTAGATTATGAAAAAAATATTAATGTTTTCGGTTATGTTAATTTTTGGATATGTAAATTTTAATATTATCAGAGCTCAATTTGATTGTGGTCATGTTCCTGACACTGCATCCTTTAATTTTAGTACTAACCCTTTTCAGGGTTATCTAAAACCTAATAGGACAGATTCAATCAATGGTGTTGAATTGGTATCAGATGCATTTTTTCCTGTTCTTATAGTATTTGTACAGTTTAAAAATCAGGCTAATGACCCAAGAGATTCGTGGCCGATGAACTTACCTCCTGTATACCTGGATAACATGATTTCCATTGTAAAGAAAACAACAGGCGACTGGTGGAATTACTATAATGAAAATACTGAAATATTTAGCGATCATTGGATGGAGATAAGCAGGGGAAAATTACATATAGTAAGTCCTTCTCCAACCGGCAAAGGCGCATTTTCAGTTGTATTGGCTTTTGATGCAAGCCATTATGACTCTATTGGAGGATATTTAGCTGAAAGAACAATTAACGCAGAAATCTGGGATAGTTTAAGAGCGCAGGGTTTAATTGATTGGAGAGAATACGATAAATGGAAATACGATCAAAATGGTAATTTTACTTATGAACGAGACAGTGTGGTTGATATGATATATAAAATTCATAAATCAAGAAATTCAGGAGGATTAATTGATAATTCCGGATATGCAGGATTAGCAGGACATTCTAATAATTTTGGATTTGAAGTTATAATAGATCCCACAAATGACATAAAAATTAACTATTCAACTTCCGGTGTTACAGCATCCTTTCAAGGGCAGCTCGCTCAATATATAGGTACATTAGGTCATGAGCATGGTCATTTTATGTTTTCCAGCGCTCACTCTACTTACAGCAGAGTTTCATTCGGACTTGGGTTTGAATTTTTTTACAGTCCTGCTGATATGATATTAAATGGATATATGTCCCCAACAAATGCTGTATTCAATTCGATAAATTATCTTGGAGATTATTCATCTAGAAATTCCGGTACTGGGAATTTACTTAAAGTCCCTGTCCAGGGGAATGAATATTTTATACTTGCAAGCAGAAATAAATATTCGAAATGGGATAGAGTTATGACCGGAGACGTTGCACAGATAGATCCGTATAATGACAATTCAGAATATGGAAAAGGTCTGTATATTTATCATGTAGCTAATGATCTAAATTACCCTCAATCTGATATTTCGCAACAGGATATGGAATGCGCGGACGGACTTTTTGAATGGGAATATTCAGGTCAATCAGCGCAACAGATAATATATGATTGTTTTATATCGGGTGCTAATGATTGGTATTACTATAAAAAGAAAAGAGTAATATATGAAAATGATTCTTCTAATTTATTCAGACAATGTATTACTTCAAGTTATACTCCGCGTGCTGTTGGAGACGGTATAAGCTTAAGATATTATCAAGGTTGTAATGAAAACAAACCGATATTACATTATAAGTGGTGGGGTGAAGGGGAACAGCCGACAAACAGCTGTGATATCGGAACCGATAGATTGTTTACGAATACTGACGAAATTTATACAAGGTTTGATATTGGCGGCGACAGATATGATCCATGGAAACTCGGTTATAACGAAGTATTTTCTCCCTATTCATCTCCGAATACAAATACATGGTCAGATGAATATTCAGGAATTTTTATCCATTATGACAATTATTCCGGAAATGTCCCTGGAGAAGTAGCCAGTATTAGAATCTACAAAGCCGGTGAAGGCGGATATACGGATTCTTCTATCCTTCAGATCACTCCGCCTTCCCGCCCAATGGGACTTACTGTAATGCCATGCGATTCTCAGCCGAGCATAAACGGTTACAAAAGAATTAAGCTGAAATGGAATCATAATATGGAGCCGGATATGGAAAGAACATTATCAGGTGAAGAAGGATTGTTCAAAAGATATAAAATTTACAGAAGCGCGGCAACTGATATGGGCTCCGTTCCGGATGACGCACTCGCATATTCGGAAAATTATTATGATCTCATAGCGACGGTTAACATAAATAAAAACTCTAATGCAGTATATACTGATGAAGAGCTTATCTCAATCTGCAATACGGAAGTATGCACTCCTCCAAATTACTGCATAGAATATCCGGTTCGATACAGAGTTCAGGCGGTGGATAAGTATGACGACGTTTCAGTTCTGTCCGATTTTGTAAATACCCGCGGAGGAAGCCTGGAAGCCGGCTCCGGAAACAGAAACGCGTCAAACGAAACTGAAGAAGGCGATTCCGAACTGCCTGTGGAATATTCTCTTTCTCAAAATTATCCGAATCCTTTCAATCCCGAAACGAACATAAAATACGAGCTGCCTTTCGGAGGTTTAGTTACTTTGAGAATATATGATATACTCGGCAAAGAAGTATTAACTCTAATTAATGAATACAAAGACGCCGGCAGATATATAACCGGATTTAACGGATCGGATATGTCGAGCGGGATCTATTATTATACAATTCGCGCCGGAGGGTTTACGCAGACGAAGCGGATGATACTGTTGAAGTAATTTCAAATCGGGTAGCGAGTGAAACGAAGCTATACAAATGTCAAATAAAGAGCATTTACGAATTTCAAATTACAAGTTAAGAGTTATGAATTATTAGAAATACTTCGTATGGTCAGACATATTAAAATAAAACAGCGGTCACATTCAGACCGCTGTTTTGATATAAAGGAAAATTTAAATGTATTTTTAAACCATTTAATCAGCTGACCTTCTTAAAAAAGCCGGCTTTTCAAAATCATCATTCTGATTTATTTCGTTAAAATCAAAATCATCATCCGGGTCCTGCATAATTTTCTTTTTCTTCTCGCTCAGATCATCTGTTAATTCCACCTGTCTTCTGGTATATGCGGGCTCGTCAAACCTTCTTAGCTCTTCATGTGAAGGCATTGTTGAAATTCTTCCTTTGCTGTTTGAATATCCTTTATAGTTACCCTCCGGAGTATTGTCAATAAATGATATTTCACTTTGTTCAATTTGTGTCTTAACATGAACTGCTTTTTTATTAAATCCTGTCGCTATAATAGTCACCATAATTTCTTCCTGCATGTTCTCATCTTCCACCCAGCCCATTATATATTTTGCATCTTCACCTGCTGCTTTTTGTATGATCTCATTAATGGTTTCTATTTCGCCGACTTTAAGTCCGTTCGCGCAGATATTTGTCAGCACACATTTGGAACCTGTGATTTTAATTTCATCAAGCAGCGGATTCAGCAATGCATCCTCGGCAGCTTTTTCAGCTCTGTCTTTTCCTGAAGCAATTCCTGTTCCGATCATCGCGTCACCCATATCTTTCATTATAGTTTTTACATCAGCAAAATCCACATTGATCTCTCCGGTTTCAGTAATGATCTTTGAAATTCCGTTTACCGCATTGTATAATACTCTGTCTGCAAGTTCAAACGCCTGCTTATTTGTCGCTTCCTTACTTACAAGTCCGAGTATGTTTTCATTGGGAATGACAATCAAACTGTCCACTTCATTTTTCAGTTTTTCAATTCCTCTCATTGCCAGTTCCAGTTTATGCTTACCTTCAAACCGAAACGGCTTCGTTACAATTGTAACTACAAGCGCTCCGAGACTTTTTGCAATCCTTGCAACAGCAGGCGCACCGCCGGTTCCCGTACCGCCGCCCATTCCGGCAGTTACAAACACCATATCGCTTCCCTTCAAAGCGGATTCAATTTCTTCTCTGCTTTCTTCAACAGCTTTGTAACCGACTTCTTCCACCATCCCCGCACCGAGACCTTTGGTCAGACTTCTGCCGATCTGAATTTTCGTTTCAGCTTTGTTCTTTTCCAGAACCTGCGCGTCTGTGTTTATAGCTACGAACTCTACGCCTTCGATTCCTTTATTCACCATTGAATTCAGCGCATTCCCGCCGCCGCCGCCGACACCGACGACCCGAATCTTTGCTCCGGATGAAGAATTATCTGCTATTCTGATTGCCATTTTAAATTTTCCTTTCTTATTTAATTAATAAGAGTTATTTATATTTATAAAATTTTATTTTATATGTTATGTGTTTTTAAAAATACCGTTTGCGGTATTTAAAATTTAATTCCAAAAAAGACCATATCATTCATAATTCTATAGTTCATCAAACCAAGCTTTTACCTTTGTAAAAATCCCATTCACTGTAAGACTGTTATTCCTTCTGCTTTTTAAAAGATCATTAATTATAGTTTTGTCATTCATTTTCTTAAATCTGTAAAGTACAAGTCCCACGCCTGTCGCGTATATCGGACTTTCCACTTCTTTAATAAGTCCGCCCGTTAATCCGGTCGGTATTCCGAGATTTACTTCCATCCCGAGTATGCTCTCAGCAAGTTCTTTCGTGCCTTTTACAAGCGAACCGCCTCCTGTGATCACAACTCCCGCATGAAGCTCTTTTGATATCTGTGAATTCTGAATTTCTATCGCTGAGAGTTCAAATATATCCTGCATCCTCGCCTGTATTATTCTCGCCAAAATACTTTTGCTTGTCTTCTTCGGAATTTCCCTTATAGACTGAACCATAATTTCTTCATCATTAAGTATCTCCGAAACTGTTGCATATCCGTATTCGCGTTTTATTCTTTCCGCCTCTTCATCAGTAATACCGAGCGCTTCCACTATATCATTCGTTACTAAGTTTCCCGCAATTCCAATTCCCGCAGTATATTTCAGTACTCCTTTTTTAAACACCGCAATATCTGAAGTGCCTCCGCCTATATCTATCATCGCTACTCCCACTTTCTTTTCCGTTTCATCAAGCACCGAATATGAAGAAGCGATCGGCTCGAGGACAATGTCGTCTATATCTATACCGCAGCTCATCACGCATTTTGACAGATCATCAATGGAAGATACAAGTCCTGTTATAATATTAACTTTCGCTTCCAGTCTTGTTCCGAACATTCCTATAGGCGTTTCAAAAATTCCGTCTTTTCCGTCTATAATATATTCCTGCGGTATTACTTCGATTATAGTTGTATCGCTGGGAAGTTTAATTATTTTCGCCTGATCTAATAACCTGATAACATCCTCTTCCTGAATCACGCGGTCAGAATTGTTAATACCTATTGCTGCATTTGACTGTATGCATCTGATGTAATGCCCGGCAATACCTACTGATACTGAGTTTATTTCAATCCCTGAATTCAGCTCCGCTTCGGAAATTGCCGCCTTTATAGACTCGGATGTTTTGTTCGGATTGACTACTATTCCTCTGTGAAGACCGTACGAAGGCGCTTTACCGACTCCTAGTATATCAACGTTCTTATCATCTTTTACTCTTGCGACTATCACGCATATTTTTGTCGTGCCTACATCAAGACCAACTATAATATCTTTTTCATGCGTTCTGCTTTTTTTTCTCTTAGATGTCATTATTGGTTATTTGAATTTACAATTATCTGATTGTCAAATCTCATGTCCACATAGTTTGTCTTTTCTTTCAAATGATCCGCAAGCGACTGGTTAATATAATTTTTAAATATCCTTAGCTTTTTTAATAAGACTTCCTGATATTCACTGTCCGCAATTTTTTTATCATTATATCGGGGAAAATAAATCGGCGTCGAATCCTCCGACAAATATACAATTATCTTTTCCTGATCTGACATTCTGATCTCTGAAATATTATTATACAATACTTTGCTCTCTTTGTATGAACTCAGAATTATGAACAGCGCTGTACGCAGATCTTCCGTATTAAATTTATTACTGCTTTTCGGATTCACTTCTTTGCGGATTCCGCTTATCACCGGAAGATCATACAGCTTGGTAAAATTTCTGAACGGGAACACATCCAGTCCGTCATCCAGAAGAAACATTTCATTCTCTCCGCTTATAATTGCAACCGGTCTTTTCTCAACAATCTCAATTTTTAATTCAGAAGGATGAATTATATTTACATATACATTTTTAATTTCCGGATGCTTTGATATTCTGCTTTGTATCATGTCAATGCCCGCCTCAGTTGGGTTTGCTGCGGTATCGCTTATATGAGCGTATCTAAGAATTTCTTCTTTTGAAATTGTATAATTTCCGGTGACCGTGATTTTTTCAATCCTGTTTTCGCTTCTCCAGTCCAGCGATAATACCGCCAGTACACCTAATGATAACGCTGTCAGGACTAGTAACGCTCTCTTCGCATTCATAACGGCACTGTCCAGTTTTGATTTTTTTTCATTCGCTTTATGAATTTACTGCAGATGTCCGTAATGTCTCCGGCTCCCTGAAATATTATTACATCCCCGTCCTTACAAATACTTTCCAGTTCAGATATTAACTTATCATTATCTTCAAAATATTTCCCTTCCTTACCTGTCGAAAGAAATTCATTAAGTATCAGCCCGCTTGTAACTCCCTGTATGCTTTCCTCTCGCGCAGGATATATCTTTGTAAGCAAAAGTAAATCAGTATTTTTAAATGCTTCCGCAAATTCTTTGTAAAAATCTCTCGTTCGTGTATACAAGTGCGGCTGAAATATTGTAATTATTCTTCCCTCGTGAAGTCTTCTCATCGCTTCAAGTGTTACTTTTACTTCAGTCGGATGATGAGCATAATCATCATATATTTTTATACCGTTAACATATTTTAATTCCATTCTTCTTTTGACTCCTGAGAATGTCTTCATGCTTTCGTTGAATCCCTCTGACTTTATTCCGAAATTATTTGCAGCTATATATGCCGCAGTTGAATTAAGTATATTATGATTGCCGAACACTTTTATTCTCAGAAATTCATTTCCTATTTGAAATGCAATACTTGACTTCTCATAACCTGCGGAAGTTATTACTATATCATTCGTCTTTTTAAATCCGTATGTGATTTTTTTTGGAAAATCCTTTATTACATCTGTAACATTCGCATCGTCACCGCAGGCAATTATCTTAAGATCTTCCTTTCCGTTTTTTAAAAATTCTCTGAATGAATCCTTAATGTCATTTATGTCTTTGTATATGTCAAGATGATCTTCCTCAATGTTTGTAATTACCGTAATGTCCGGTTTTAATTTCAGAAAACTTCTGTCATACTCGTCGGCTTCCACTATCGCAATATTGCTTTTTCCAATCCTTGATGCGCCGCCGTCGAGAAAATCCAGATTGCCCCCAACAAATACTGTCGGATCCAGTTTGTTGTCAATTAAAATCTTTGCAATCATTGAAGTAGTAGTTGTCTTTCCGTGAGTTCCGCAGACAGCAATCATAAACATCTCGTTCACAATGCTGCCGAGCGCTTCAGCTCTTTTCACCGCTTTGATGTTCAGCTCCCGTGATTTTTTTAATTCCTCATTTTCTTCGTTCACGGCGGATGTGTAAATTACAAGCTCCGTATCTTCAGACAGATTCTCAGCTTTGTGGCCTTCATATACTTTTACACCGTGAGCCGTAAGTCTTCGTCCGGATGAGCCGGGATTCAGGTCGCTTCCCGTTACATTGTATTTTTTTTGCACAAGGAATTCCGCGATTCCGCTCATGCCGATTCCGCTTACTCCTATAAGATGAATGTTTTTAATGCCTGTGAAAATATTATCGGATGTTTTCATTAAGGATGTGATAATTTTTTTGAAATATTTTTAAATTCATACATCAGTTCTTTTTCATTCTTGAAATCACTCAGCTTGATTCTCAGGAATCTCCTCCTGCCGGCTAATTTCAGTTTCACAATTCTTGATTCACTTTTTTCCTCTTTCATTCTTTTTTTCTCTCTGGAAAATCTTACCTGTAGTATTTCACTGTGCTGTATCTCTCTTTGTCCGAATCTGTTTTTAAATATAAGTTTTGTCTCTTCAAAAATTATTACCCTTCCTCTCAGCGCATTGATGATAAGCAGTATCAGATAAAATATTATGAAAATGGATATTATATATATGATCGGATTTCTTACTACGATCTCAAACCGTTCCTGAAAAAATTTTCCCTTTATCAGAATATAAATTATCAGAGTAATAAGATAAAGCGCCAGTGACTTGTAATAAAAATCCAGATTGTATTTATATACTCTTTTACTCAAATTAATTTATGCCGCTTTTATTAGTTTAATAATTTCTTCAGCTATTTTTTTTGCAGCTCCTTTATCCGAGATTCCGCTGATGTTTCTTTTCAATTCACTCATTAAATTTTTATCACCTGTAATTCTCAAAATTTCAGGAAGTAATTTCTCTCCAAGTTCATGCTGGAATATTACTTCAGCCGCATTCAGCTTTTTTAGACTCATCGCATTTTTCACCTGATGCTCTTCGGCTGAACCCGGAAGAGGAATAACTATTGCAGCTTTCTCAAGCAGAGCAATTTCCATTATACTCGTAATACCCGCTCTGCATATTATAAGATCACTTGCTGAATATGCAGCGCTCATATCATTTATAAATTTATATATTCTGATTCTGTCCTGTTTATCAGTAAACATTCCGCTTATTCTGTCAAAGTCCGTTTCTCCAGTCTGCCAGATCACATTTATATTTCTTTCATAAAGTCCGGGAATAATTTTTTTTACCGCATCATTAATCGCTCTTGCGCCCTGACTTCCGCCGAATATAAACAGTGTAACTCCGGAATCGCTTAATCCGAATTTACTTAAAGAATCATTTCTGTCTTCCGCTTTCAGAGAAATTCTTACAGGATGAGAAATTTTTATAATGTTGTCTTTTCTTTTGAGATAATTTTTTGTTTCTTCAAAATTTATCACCACTTTATTCGCTTTTCGCGAGAGCATTTTTATAGTTTTACCTGCAAAAGAATTTCCTTCCTGTATCAGAACAGGCACTCCCATCCTGCGCGCTTTCAGAATTACGGGTCCGCATACGAAACCGCCTGTTCCGACTGCAACATCAGGTTTGAATTTTCTGATAATAAGTTCACTCTGTATAAGCGATCTCATGATCTTATATGGAAGTGATATATTGTTCAAAAATTTTACTCTGCTGAATCCGGTAATTGTGATTGTTTCAAGCATATAATTATTTTGCGGTACAATTTTTTCTTCGATCCTTCCCTTCGCTCCGACAAATAAAATTTCAGCTCCGGGATCAAGTATTTTAATCTCATCTGCAATTGCAATGGCGGGAAATATATGTCCGCCCGTTCCGCCGCCCGCAAATAAATATCTCATCATTCAATGGTAATTCCCTCATCTATGTCATTTCTGTATGAGGAAATATTTAATAAAATACCGACAGCAAAAGCGCTGAACAGAATAGAAGTTCCGCCATAGCTCACAAACGGCAGCGTTACTCCGGTGGTCGGAAATACGCCGCTCGCAACAGACATATTGACTGCGGCATTAAGCACTATCATTGTTGTAATTCCAAACGCCATATATTTTCCGAATTCATCTTTTGTCTCTTTTGCAATTTTATATCCGCGAATAAGTATTATAAAAAATAAAACAAGTATCCCGAATGTCCCGATAAATCCGTATTCCTCTCCTATCACTGAATATATAAAATCACCATGAGCTTCCGGCAGAAAGTATTCCCTCTGATTTGAATTACCCGGTCCTATACCAAGCAGTCCACCGTTTCCGAATCCTATCAGAGCCTGCTGAAGCTGATAGCTTGACTCGCCGCCCGTGCTGTATTCGGAATAAGAAACTATTCTTTTTATTATATAATCTTTTGAAAGAATGAATATTATAACAAAAGGTATTAGCGACGCTAACGTGAAAAATATGTGCTTTAGTTTTGCTCCCGAAAGAAAAAGCAATGACATACATGTTGTGAAAATTATAATAGATACTGACAAATTCGGCTGCAGTAATATCAGCCCCGATACCAGTAGTATATAAAACAGAACAGGCAGATATCCTCTGTAAAGCAGATCCAGATAATCTTTCTTCATAGCAAGCATAAGTGATATATAAATTACAACACAGTATCTGGCAAGCTCCGACGGCTGAAAGCTGAACGGACCAAGATTGATCCATCTGCTGGCGCCTTTCAGTTCATTTCCCGCGAATAAAGTAAATATCAAAAGTATGATTGTTATCCAAAGCAAATACTTTGCGCCGGACTTAAAACTTCTGTAATCGAATCTTGCTATAAAAAATATAATTGCCATCGCCATAACAATTTTTATCATGTGCTGCTTTATCAGATAATTGCTGTCCTGAAATCTGTCCATCGCAAAAGTCGAACTGGCGCTGTAAACGGCAACGACGCTGAAACCCATCAGTAAAAGAACCGGCAGTAAGATCCATATGTCAATTCTGTATTTGTGCGTCAATTAAATTTATCCGATGATATTATTAAAGTTTATTAACAAATTTTTTAAACTCTGCGCCTCTGTGTTCATAGCTGTCAAACATATCAAAACTTTTACAAGCCGGAGACAGAAGCACATTATCTCCTGCAGCTGCATTTTCAAATGAAATTCTGACAGCGTCTTCCATAGTCTGCGCTGATTCACATTTCACTTTTCCGGAAAAATGATCAGTGATCTTTTTACCTGTTTCCCCGATTGCAATTACAAGTTTTACTTTTTCCGTGATCAGCTTATCAGCTGCCGAATAATCATTTCCTTTTTCCCTGCCGCCTAAGATCAGGATCACGTTTTTGTCAAATGTCTCAAGCGCTACCAGCATCGAATCAATATTTGTCGCTTTGGAATCATTGTAATACTTTGCTCCGTTCAGTTCTCTTACAAACTCTATTCTGTGCTCAACGCCTTTAAACGAGATCAGAGTATCACGGATTATTTCTTTTTTTATATCAAAAGCTCTTGCTGAAATGACAGCCGCAAGAGAGTTATATAAATTATGATTTCCTCTTATATTTATTTCCGAAGTTTTCATTATTACTTCATTTACATTTTTGTTTTTATCAAAATAAATTACTTCTCCGTTTATTCCTATACATCCTTTATTTATTTCCGAATCTCTGAGATCTTCTTTTACACTGAAAAAAGCTTTGACTGCATCTGTATTTTTTAGATCGTCCATTAAGGTCTTATCATCAAAGTTGATCACTGAAAGATCCGATTGCTTTTGATTTTCTCTGATCCTGCCTTTAGCATTCAGATAGTTATTAAAATTTTTATGCCAGTCCAGATGATCGGGAGTTATATTCAGAATCACAGATACAGCCGGTCTGAATTTCTCCGTATATTCAAGCTGAAAACTGCTGACCTCAAGCACCGCAATCGAATCCTTACTCAGCTCGTTTACTATTTCAGAAAAAGCTACTCCCACATTGCCGCAGACTTTTGTATCGTATCCTGCATTCTTAAATACTTCGCCTGTCAGTACCGCTGTAGTAGTCTTTCCGTTTGTTCCTGTTATGGCAATAACCGGACATTTGCAGAACCGGAATGCGATCTCAATTTCCGAATAAATTTTCTTACCAAGCGCAGCCGCCTTTTTTATAACTTCGCTTTCCGGAGAAATTCCGGGACTGACAATAAATACATCATTCTCAAAAATCTTTTCCGAATGTCCGTCGGTTTCAAATTCAATTTTTTCATCTGTCAGAATGTCTTTTCTGAAATACTTTAACTTTTCCTCAGGATATTCTTCACTCAGAAAAACTTTGAATCCTTTTTTTTTAAGCAAAGCAGCCGCAGCAATGCCGCTTCTTCCCGCTCCCAGTATTGTAAAAGAACTCTTGTCCGGATCCATTATCTGATTTTTAAAGATGCTAAAGTCATGATAGCAAGGATCACGGCAATTATATAAAACCGTATTACTATCTTCGGCTCAGGTATTCCCAGCATTTCAAAATGATGATGTATCGGAGCCATTCTGAAAATTCTTTTCCCCTCTCCGTATTTTTTTCTTGTATATTTAAAGTAATATCTCTGCATGATCACTGACAAAGCTTCGACAAAAAATATTCCGCCGAGTATCGGCAGCATAAATTCTTTTTTCACAAGCACGCATAATGTTCCGACAGCTCCTCCGAGTGCAAGAGAACCTGTATCTCCCATAAATACCTGAGCCGGAAAAAAATTATACCAGAGAAATCCGAGCGCCGCCCCTACAAGCGCTGTACAGTAAATGGCAAGTTCGCCGTTTCCGCGCAGATATATTATGTTCAGATACTTTGATGTCTCGACGTTACCGGATACATATGCTATAATTCCAAGCGTCAGAGCTACTATTCCGACTGTTCCTACCGCAAGCCCGTCAAGCCCGTCAGTAAAGTTTACAGCATTTGAAGTAGCTGTAATAATAAATACTACTATCGGTATGTATGCATAGGAAAAATCAAATTCAAAATCTTTCAGAAACGGAATAGTAGTTACTGAATTAATTCCTTCAAACTGCGGAAGGAAATAAATTGCAAGTCCTACTATCAGACCGACTGTTAACTGACCAAGCATCTTATATCTTTCGGCAAGACCTTTCTTATATTTCTTTACAACTTTCAGATAGTCATCAACGAATCCTACAAGTCCAAGAGCAATGGTAACAAATAAAATTATTATCACATAAATATTACCGAGATCTCCCCAAAGCAGCACCGGGATCACAACGGAAAGTAAAATTATAAATCCGCCCATTGTCGGAGTGCCGGCTTTTGACCAGTGAAACTGCGGACCGTCTTCCTTTCTCGCTTCCCCGATCTGTCTGCTCTTTAACATTTTTATGATCCTGGGACCGAATATAAAACTGATCAACAAAGCGGTAATAGCGGACAGCGCCGATCTGAAAGTAATAAATCTGAATATATCAAATCCCGGCGGATCAAAGACAGCGTTTATATATTCCGCTAATTTATACAGCATGTTAATTCAGTTTTGAATTATTTTATTTATAACTTCTTCCATTTTCATTCCTCTTGAACCTTTCACATACACTACATCACCCGCTCTCAAATTTCTTTTAAGCATTTCAGACAAATCAGACTTGTCATTGAAATAAAAATTGTTTTTTATTTTCCCTGCGCTTTTAAACGTATTCAGTGAATGTTTTCCGTATGTGAATAAATTCTTAATACCTATTTTCTGCGCATATCTGCCGATGTCAGAATGTTCTGCTGCGCTGCCCTTTCCGAGTTCAAGCATATCAGATAGCACGGCGAATTTTTTTCCTTTGCTCTTAAAGCCAAGTAAAGTCTCCAGTCCCATTCTTACGGACTCCGGATTGCTGTTGTAAGAATCATTTATAAACTTAACGCCATTGTGATCAATAATTTCCATTCTTTTTGAAGAGCTTTGTCTGAAATTCTTTAAAGCTTTTTTTATAGAATCATTCTTTACTTTAAATGCAAGCCCGGCAGTTACGGCTGCAAGACCATTGTATATTGAATGCTTACCGAATGTTGATACAGTCACTTTAAATGATTTAGTATTAAGATTCACTTTTATTACCGGCTGATAATTTTTATTGAATCCTTCAAATGATCCGGTTACATCTGTTCTAAAACCATATGAATAGGAAATCATTTTTGCTTTTTTAATTTTTTTCGATTTATTCCTGATATATCTGTCATCAAAATTCATAAAAGCCGTTCCGGAATTTTTTTCAAGATAGTCATACAACTCAAATTCAGCTTTTGCTACGCCGTTCAGATCTTTAAAAAACTCAAGATGCTCCTTGCCGATATTTGTTACCATTCCGTATTCAGGTTTTGCGATATTCATAAGATATTCCACTTCTTTAAAGTGGTTGCAGCCGACTTCCAGCACTGCAATGTCATGAGAGCTGTTCAGCTTTAGCAGAGTAAGCGGAAGACCAATGTGATTATTAAGATTGCCTGCGGTACTCAGCACGTTGAACTTTTCGGATAAGACCGCCGACACAAGATCTTTTGTAGTTGTCTTTCCGTTACTGCCGCCGATACAAAACACGGGAATGCTGAATCCGCTTCTGTGCTTGGCTGCAAACTGACCCAGTGCCTGAACTGTATCTTCTACTGCTATCACTGATTTTCCTTTACACTTGCCTTTATTTTTTTTGTACCAATTCCAATTTACTACTGCAAGTTTAATTCCTTTTTTAAAAACATCGCTAAGAAAATCATGCGCATCAAAATTCTCTCCTTTAATTGCAAAAAAAATTTCATTTCTCTTAACATTTCGCGAATCAATTGATACACCTGAAAACTTTTCATCCGTTTTCAGTCCTTCTAAAACGCTATCTGAAAAATCAACTGACAGCAGGTCTTTAAGCTTCAGCATTTCCGCTTTTCTGATTCATATATTTCAGCACTGTTTCTCTGTCATCAAAATGGCTTCTTACTCCCTTAATCTCCTGATATGTCTCATGTCCTTTTCCGCATATTAAAACTATATCACCCTCAGAGGAAATTTCGATTCCTTTTTTTATTGCTTCTTCCCTGTTTTCGATTACTTCATATTTTTTACCGGATTTTATTCCTGATTCGATCTCTTTAATTATTTCCTTAGGTTCTTCAAATCTCGGATTGTCTGATGTAATTATTGTATAGTCTGATAATTCCGTTGCAAATTTTCCCATCACCGGTCTTTTTGTTTTATCCTTATTTCCTCCGCATCCGAATATTGTAATAAGCGAACCGCCTTTTCCTTCACCGTCAATAATTTCTCTTGCAGCTTCGATAGCATTTTTAAGTGAATCAGATGTATGAGAATAATCAACAACCGATACAGCTCCGTTCGGCATTAGTAATTTCTGAAATCTTCCGGGTACGCCTTCGAACTTCAGTAAAGTCTTCTTAATACCATTCAGATCCGCTCCGTAATTCAAAGCTGTTCCGGCTGACGCAAGCGCATTATATACATTAAATCTTCCTGCAAGTCCGCAGTTTATTTCAGTACTTTCACCCTGTCTTGTTAAGTCAAATTTAATTCCATTCATATCAATCTTTACATTTTCCGCTTTTAGGTCTATGCTATTTATTGCCGGAGCATCAATTGAGTAAAAAATTTTTTTTGCATTAGAGTCTTCCGTGATCTTCACTCCGTATTCATCATCTCTGTTTGAGATTACATATGAACTTTCTTCAAGTGAGTCAAATAAAATTTTTTTTGCTGAAAAATAAGAATTCATATCTTTATGAAAATCCAGATGCTCACTTGTTAAATTAGTAAAGACAGCTGAATCAAATTTTAATCCGTAAACTCTGTCCATAGACAATGCGATTGATGAAACTTCCATTACGCAATATTCGGTATTTTCAGTCACCATTTTATTTAATATCATATTTAATTCAACTGAATCAGGCGTTGTGAGTTTTGATTCAAATCTTTTATCACCTATCCTGTATTCTATAGTTCCTATTAGACCTGTTTTATATCCCGCTTCACTGAGCATCGAATGGATCAAATAAGAAGTGGTGGTTTTTCCGTTAGTTCCGGTTATTCCAATAAGTTTCAGCTTTGAAGTCGGATCGCCGTAAAATACTCCGCTGACCACCGCCATAAATTTTCTGATCTCATTCACTTTGATTACTGGAATGTTCTCGAATGCATCATTCGTTTCTTCAGTGAAAACAAGAGCGGCACCTTTTGTAATTGCTTCATTTACAAATTTATTTCCGTCGCTTTGAAATCCTTTGACAGCAAAAAAAATATTTCCGGGTTTTATATTTCTTGAATCATAACTTATCCCGGTAATATCAGTATCTTCCGGCAAATCAATTTTATATTTGAAAGAACGTTCAGAAAGCTTCTTGGATAATTCTGATATTTTCATTTCAATCCCTGCAATACAAAATGACTTTTGATCCGTGAAGCAGCCTCGTTCCAGAGCCGGGAGTCTGTCCTGTTACTTTACCGCTTCCTATTATTTCCATATCAAGTCCCTCCGAGAGCAATTTGTTAATCGCCTTTCTGAGACTAAGATCTTTTACATCCGGAACCGTGACAAGTCTGTCATCTGATACATTTGCATTTTTAACAACAAGTTTTATCACAGGAATGTCAACAGGTTTAATATTTTGATTTGCTTCAGGAAACTGAGATTCAACTATTTTCGAACCGGCTCCTGTATTAGGTTCTGAAATATTTTCAATAACTTCATATCTCATATTATTTTCAAACAAAATATCCTTTGCATCTTCCAGTCTGAGATTCACAAAATTTGGTATCAGGATTCTGCCGGAATTTAATTCTTTAATTTCATTTTCAGCGGAATTGACATTTACATTAACCGGCGCTGATTTCAAAAATTCTTCAGAATGAAAATCTGTTACCGCTGGAATATTCAGAATCTTCGAGGCAATGTTTTTGAAAATCGGAGCTGCAACCTTACCTCCGTAATATTCTCCTGACTTGGGATTATTAACGATTACCATAATTATTACTTTCGGATCATCAGCAGGGAAAAAACCTGCAAATGAAGAATTATGTGAACTGCTTGTATAAGCGCCGTTTACAAGTCTTTGCGAAGTTCCGGTTTTACCTGCGATCTGCACTCCTTCTATCTTTGCGTCCACTCCGGTTCCGCGCTCTACTACGCCTGTAAGAAGCAGACTGAGCGTATTAGCAGTATTTTCGGAAATGACCTGTCTTAACACAGTAGGCTTATTTTCAAAAATCAAATTACCGTTTGATTCGGTTTCTTTTTTAATGATGTATGATTTCATCATTACGCCTTTATTGGCGATAGCCGAATATGCATTTGCGATCTGTATGGCATTGACCATAACTTCATAACCAATCGCCATATACGGTAGTGAGACACCGGAAAACTCTATTGGTTTTTTCAGAAGACCTTTGTTCTCACCGGGAAGTTCGATGCCTGAACTTATTCCAAACCCGAAATCCCTGGCGTATTTATAAAACTTTTCAGGTCCGATCTTCATTGCAATTCTGCTGAAACCGACATTACTTGACTGCTCTATCACCTGCTGGAAACTCATTCTTGAAGAGCCGTGAACATCTTTTATATTCGTACCCGATATTTCACTTCCGCTTTCCGTAGCAATGATGGAATTTTTATCTTCCAGCTTTTCTTCCAGTGCGGCAGCGGCAGCAACTATTTTAAAAGTAGAACCGGGTTCATAAATATCGGTCAGTACTGCATTCTTCATTCCTGCAGTATCGGATGTGGAAATTTTATTCGGATCAAAAGTTGGGTATGAACTCATTCCGAGAATCTCTCCCGTCTTTACTGACATTACTATTACTTTCCCGCCGTCTGCATTAAATTTACTTACACCTTCGGCAAGTTCTTCTTCCGCTATTCTCTGAATATTAATGTCCAGTGTCAGTATGAGATTATTTCCGTTCTCAGGTTCTTTTCTCGGAAACTCCAGTGACGGTCTGTTATTTCCTTTCCCGTCTCTCTGCATTATCACAAATCCCTCTTTACCTGCAAGTTCACTTTCCATTGAGAGTTCAATTCCCATCTGACCTTTATTATCTATATTTGTAAAACCAAGAATCTGAGAGGCAAGTCGATTGTAGTTATATACTCTTTTTGGTTCTTTGAGAATTATTATTCCGTTCATATCTATAGTGTCAAGCCCGGATGTTTTGCTTTCGGGAATTCTTCTTTCGAGATATATGAATGAAGTGTTAATTGATTTTAGTTTTGACAAATAATCATTTTTGTCTTTTCCGAATTTTTCCGAAAAAAACTGCGCAGCTTTATCAGGATCATCTATCATATTAGGGTCCGCTGCAACTGAGTATTCATAGGAGTTTGAAACGAGTACGTTCATATTCCTGTCAAATATCAAACCTCTGTATGGGGGTAATGTAATTTTATTTTCGTATTGTTTTCTCGCGGCGATTTTATATTTTTCCGTATCAATGATCTGAACCCTAAGCAGCTTTATAAATATTGCAATAAACAGCATTGAGAAAAAGATTAATGTCAGATTTATCTTTCTTCTCTGAATGAGATCTTTACCGGGAGATTTATAAAGTTTATACTGCAAAAAAGTTTGGTAAAATTATTTCAATTCTGATTTTTTGATTGTTATATTTTTATTTTCTGAGGCAGAACTTTCCCTGAAAGTCAGATCCAGTTTTTCGTTTGCCAGTGAATTTATTCTCTCAAAAGATGAAAGTTTCTCAGTTTCCGTAAGAAGCTGTTCATTCTTCTGAATAGCTTTTCTGAGATCTTCTCTCAGCTCATTGTTTCTCACCATTATTTGATTTACCTGAATAATGTTGTTGATGTATATTACAAGAATTAAGGAAGTAATGAAAAGACAGATAAGAAAATAGAAGATAGAGATTTTTTTGTTTGACTTTTTCATATTTTATATTAGTTTAGATTTTTTCTGCTGCTCTTAATTTTGCGCTTCTGGATCTGGAGTTTTTTCTGATTTCATCCCGGGAAGGAACTTCCGGTTTCTTAGTAAGTATTCTGAGTACAGGTTCAATTTCCTTATCAAAAAACGGATCATCTGTTTTCTCTGAAGTTTTCTTTTTTTCCCTGAAAAAATTTTTTATGATTCTGTCTTCAAGAGAATGATAAGATACTGTTACAATCCTTCCACCCCGGATCAATAATTCAGTTGAATCCGTCAGCACTTTTTCGAGATTTTTAAGTTCGCTGTTAACTTCTATCCTGAGTGACTGAAAGATTTTTGCAAGAAAGTCTATCTTGTTTTTATTTCCTAAACTATATTCATCAGTTACAATATTTAGAAGATCAAAGGTTGTTTCAATCTTTTTAATTTTTCTGTTTTTATATATTGCATCCGATAATCTTTCAGCATTTCCTATCTCACCGTAATTTTCGAAAAGTTCAGTGAGCTCATACTTACTGTAAGAATTCAGTATCTCTGAAGCTGTCAGTGTATCTTTTTTAAACGCTCTCATATCAAGCGGAGTATCTTTCATAAAACTGAATCCGTCTTCCGCATTGAGCTGAAAAGAAGAAAGCCCGAGATCCAGCACTATACCTGATATTTGATCTAAACCTGCGGCTGAAATAATTTCCTTTATATCAGCAAAATTTCCGTTTACAAAAATTATTCTGTCCGCAAATTCATTGAGAACCTGCTTCGCATGAATGAGTGCGTATTCATCTTTGTCTATCGCAATTACTTTTCCGCTGAATGACGAATGCCCGCAGATAAGTTTAGTATAGCCGCCTCCGCCAAGAGTACCGTCCACGAGTATATGATTTTTAATATTTTCATTTATAAGATACTCTACAGCTTTATGTGAAAGAACGGGAATGTGAAAGTTTTCTTCATTCATTTTGGTTATAGATAAAACTTCACATTCTTTTTTTCATGGATGTATTATTTTAATTCTGACTTTTATTATTGGTTCTTGCAATAATTATTTCAGAAACTTTCTCCGCGATTTCTTCATAAGTGCTGGTCATTGAGTTATCATAATTTTTCTTTTTATCCGGATCCCATATTTCCATTTTATCCAAAAGTCCGAGTACGATCACTTCTTTTTTTAAACCGGCAAGCTGAATCAGATCAGTCGGTATGAGTATTCTGTTTTGTGAGTCAAGCTCACATTCATTTGCATAATATAAAAACACTCTGGTGAAATTTCTTTCCTCGCCGTTAAACGGATTAAAATTCAGCATGACCTGTTTAACTTTTTCCCATTCATCCTGAGGATAGACAAGAAGACAGTCATCCATACCTTTAGTCAAAACCAGCTTATTGTCCGCTTCAGGCTTAATATATTTTCTGAATTTTGCAGGCAAAATTAAACGGGATTTGGCATCTAAATTACAGACTGAATGTCCCTGAAACATTGTAGAATTTTATTTTATAAATAACTTTTGTATTTTGAATTAGTAAGAAATAATGTTTTTTTAACATTATTCCGGAAAATTATTGAAAATTAAAGGTTTTCAATATTCTCCACTCTCCTCCACTTTACTCCACTAATATACAAAAATACGTAAAATAATATTAATGTCAAATCGATTTTTAGTAATTTTAGGTATTTTTCAAACTCTTTTGAGATTTGTTTAATAGTCAGTTAAAGAAAGAGAAAATTATATTCGGGATGAGAATAAAGCATAAGAATGAAAATTACTTTTTCGTTAAGCAGAAAATTCCAGTGCAGCAGTTTTTAACTAAACCTGACAGGTTTTCAAAATTTACTTTCCAAATTCAAATCACCTCAAAAAACCTGTCAGGTTCAATCCGCTCCTCCTTTAACAATTAAACCTATTCCAAAAAAAAGCCGCTCCCTGTTTCCGGAAAGCGGCTTTCATTATAAAAATATATTGCTGTTTTATGACTCTACTTCTTCTGTCTTTTTCTTCTTTGTCTTCTTCTTCGGCGTCTCCTCCTCTTCATTATATTCGCTCTTTTCTGTTACCAGTATGTCCTTATATTTCCTCAGACCTGTTCCTGCCGGTATCAGCTGACCGATTATAACATTCTCTTTCAGTCCGAGCAGGTTATCCACCTTACCTCTTATTGCTGCATCTGTAAGTACTTTCGTTGTCTCCTGAAATGATGCCGCCGAAATAAAGCTTTCTGTTGTAAGTGAAGTCTGAGTTATTCCCAACAGCACCGGCTCCGCTGTAGCAGGAACTGCATCCCTTACTTTAAATACCGGCTTGTCTTTTTTCTTAAGCGCAGCATTCATTTCCTTTGCTTCTTTCTTTGTGAACACCTGACCTTCATGAACTTTATCATATCCGTTTGTATCAGTTACTACTACCATACCTTTAAGCTCTTCATTCCTTTCTGCGAACAATATTTTATTTACAACATCACCTTCAAGGAAGTTTGTATCGCCGGTATCTGTAACTTTCACTTTCTGAAGCATCTGTCTTACTATCACTTCAATATGCTTGTCATTAATTTTCACGCCTTGTATTCTGTAAACTTCCTGTATTTCATTCACAAGATATTCCTGAACTTCAGCAACACCTTTGATCTTCAGAATATCAACCGGATCATAAGCTCCTCCGGTTAACGGCTCTCCGGATTTCACAACGTCGCCGTGTCTTACAAGAATATGTTTTCCGATAGGTATTTTATAATCAATTACTTTACTGCCGTCCTTACTTATGATCCTGACTTCCCTGCTTCCTCTGGAAATTTTACCGATCTCAACAGTTCCGTTGATCTCTGCTACTTTCGCAGGATCGCTCGGACTTCTTGCTTCGAATAATTCCGTAACTCTCGGAAGACCGCCGGTAATATCTCTGGTCTTTCCTGACTCTCTTGGTATTTTTACAATGATCGTTCCTGCTTTTACTTCAGCTCCGTTGTCTACAAGTATTGAAGCTTTTGCAGGTATGAGATACGAACTTAACAGTTTATCATTTTTCGGATTCAGAATCTGAATAGTAGGCGACTTTGTTTTGTCCCTTGATTCAATGACAATCTTCTGTAAAAAACCTGTCTGTTCATCTTTTGAAATTTCATACTGCTTGCCTTCCTCCATTTCAAAATAATTTACAATACCGTCATCCTCTGCTACAATGACTGAGTTGTACGGATCCCATTCATATAAAATTGCATTTTTAGGAACTTTCTCTTTATCTTTCACTTTCAGATGAGTTCCGTAAGGCACTGTATATCTGGCTAACTGCGATCCGTTATCATCAATAATATTTATCAGACCGTTTCTGCTGAGAGAGACGTATTCAGTGCTTACTCCGCCTTTATATTCAACGATCTTTATATTTTCAAATTTTACTTTACCTTCAAATTTTGTCGTGATCTGTGACTGTGATATGATCTTGCTTGCGGTACCTCCTATGTGGAATGTTCTTAGCGTAAGCTGCGTTCCCGGCTCGCCGATTGACTGAGCGGCAACTATACCGACAGCTTCGCCGACTTCCACCATCTTTCCTGTTGCAAGATTTTTACCGTAACATTTTGCGCAGACACCTCTTTTAAGTTCGCATGTCAGCACGGATCTTATCTCAACCTGTGTAATAGGAGTCTCTGCTACCAGGTTAGCAAGATCTTCAGTGATAAGCTCACCTGCTTTTATTATTACTTTTTTTGTAAGCGGATTCACTACATCATTTACCGCTACTCTTCCGAGTATTCTTTCCGACAAAGTTTCCTTTACATCTTCACCTTCTTTCAGTGCTTCCGTAACAACGCCTCTGATAGTTTTACAATCTTCCTCTATAATAATTACATCCTGCGCAACGTCAACAAGTCTTCTCGTAAGATATCCGGCGTCTGCAGTTTTCAGAGCCGTATCAGCAAGTCCTTTTCTAGCGCCGTGTGTAGAGATAAAGTATTCAAGAATTGACAATCCTTCTTTGAAATTTGCAATGATCGGATTCTCAATGATCTCTCCCGCCTGACCTGTCAGCGACTTCTGAGGTTTCTGCATAAGTCCTCTCATACCGGCAAGCTGACTGACCTGCTCCGCTGAACCTCTTGCGCCGGAGTCTATCATCATGTGAAGAGAATTAAATCCCTGCTTTGATTTTGTAAGATTAAGCATCAGATCTCTTTTTACTTCATCACGAACGTGAGTCCAGATGTCAATCACTTTATTGTATCTTTCATTCTCGGAAATTATTCCTTTTGCTTTTGATTTCTCAATTCTGTCCACTTTTAAAAACGCCTCTTCAATGATTTTATCCTTAGTCTTCGGTACTTCAATGTCATCTATATTCACTGACAGTCCGCCTAATGTAGCGTACCTGAATCCAATCTCCTTTAAGTTATCCAGGAAAGCGGATGTCTCTAAATTTCCAACCTTATTATAAACCATATTGATCATTTCAATGATCTTTTTCTTTTTCAGCAGCTCATTGATAAAAGGTATTTTCTCCGGCACTATCCTGTTGAAAATCACACGGCCTACTGTTGTCTCAATTATTTCTCCTTTTATTCTCACTTTTATCCTGGCGTGCATACCGACTTTTTTATTGTCAAACGCAAGAATGACTTCATCTGATGAAGAAAATATTTTTCCTTCTCCGAGATCGCCGGGAAGTTCTTTGGTTAGATAATAACATCCAAGTATTAATTCCTGATTCGGAATAGTGATCGGCGCGCCGTTTTGAGGAGAAAGAATATTGTGTGAAGAAAGCATCATGATCTGCGCCTCAAGCTGCGCCTCATATGAAAGCGGTACGTGAACCGCCATCTGATCACCGTCAAAGTCAGCGTTGAATGCAATACAAACAAAAGGATGAAGCGTTATCGCCTTACCTTCTATCAGAACCGGCTGAAACGCCTGAATGCTTAATCTGTGCAGCGTCGGCGCTCTGTTCAATAGTACCGGATGTCCGTCAATCACATTCTCAAGAATGTCCCATACTTCCGGCGTTCTCTTGTCAATCAGCTTTTTCGCGCTCTTTACTGTCTTCACATAATCCCTGTCAATAAGTCTTCTTATTACAAACGGCTTGAATAACTCAAGAGCCATGTCTTTCGGAAGTCCGCACTGATGAAGCTTTAATTCCGGTCCGACTACAATTACAGTTCTGCCGGAATAATCAACTCTCTTTCCAAGCAGATTCTGTCTGAATCTTCCCTGCTTGCCTTTAAGTATGTCCGACAACGATTTTAATGCCCTGTTCTCAGCTTTAACAGCAGTCACTCTTCTCGAATTGTCAAGCAATGCATCCACAGCTTCCTGAAGCATTCTTTTCTCATTTCTTAAAATAACTTCAGGTGCTTTTATATCTATAAGTCTTTTTAATCTGTTGTTTCTGATAATAACTCTTCTGTAAAGATCATTCAGATCACTAGTTGCAAATCTTCCGCCTTCAAGCGGTACAAGAGGTCTCAATTCCGGCGGTATAACAGGCACTACGTCAAGCACCATCCACTCCGGTTTGTTCGGCTTTCCGCCCGGTTTTACTCTGAACGCTTCAAGTATTCTTAGTCTTTTAATATTCTCCATTTTTTTCAGCGCTGACGGATCGTTTTTCAGCTCAGCTCTTAGTCTCGCTATCTCTTCTTCCGTATTAATGCTCTTCAATAATTCCTTTACTGCTTCTCCGCCCTGACCGGCAACGAATTTCTTCGGGTCATCATCGTCAAGATTATGTTCATCTTCTGTCATTGAATCCAGTACTTCATTATATTCATCTTCTGTGATAAGCTGCATCTTTTTATAATTCGTCTTACCCGGGTTAATCACTACATAGGTTTCATAATATATTATCCTCTCAAGTTCTTTTGAGGAAATTCCCAGCACGTATCCAATCTTTGTAGGCAGTGATCTGAAATACCATATGTGAACTACGGGCACGCTTAAAGTAATATGCCCCATTCTTTCTCTTCTGACATTCTTAAGATTAATTTCCACTCCGCATCTGTCGCAGACAATCCCCTTATATCTAATGCCTTTATATTTTCCGCAGTGGCATTCCCAGTCTCTTACCGGACCGAATATTTTCTCACAGAACAAACCGTCTTTGTCCGGTTTGAAAGTTCTGTAATTAATAGTTTCAGGTTTTAATACTTCACCAAAAGATCTCGAAATGATCGCATCCGTTGAAGCAAGATTTATTGTGATCTTCGAAAATCTTTTTCTCTTGTGCTCTGTTTTAAAAGCCATTTTAACCTCTTTGTTTTAGTTTATTTAATTAATATCATTTTTTTTGTTTCCGAAAAATTATTTGTTTCTAATTTGTAATAATATACACCACTCGCCAACCTGCTGCCGTCAAACTCAACTTCATAACTACCGGCATTTCTGAATTCATTTATCAACGACTTTATCTCTCTTCCTGTTATGTCAAAGATCTTTATAGTGACATTTCCCGAAACAGGATTGCTGTATGCGATCTTTGTCGAAGGATTAAACGGGTTCGGGTAATTCTGATTCAATACATATTTCAAAGGATTGTTAATGTTCGAATCATTGCTACGGGAGAAATCATTCTGCTCATTTAATAAAATCAAATCCTCTAATTTTCTCAAACAAAGTTCCTCTTTGTTAAGATATTTTAACTCCATTAAATTCCTTCTGGCTTTGCTGAATTTCAATAATTTCGTTTCATTATCTGTCATTAATTCCTTACTGTATCTGCCGGAATAATTTTTTTCATTATTTTTATTCTTATATGATCTGTCTGATTTCTTAAGATCCGCTGATTTTCCGCTTTCCTCATAAGATTTTTTGATCTTACTCAACAGCGGATCTTCTTTAATAATCTTGTTAATTCTGTTAATCTCAATGTTTTCTCTTTCTACAATTGATTCTGTTTTTCCTTCCATCTGCCTTATCCCGCCGCCTGCTGCGCTGTTTATTATCGCTTCTATCTCAGCATAATTCCATGAAGCAGTTAATCTGATATCCGGATCGGGATTGAAATAAGCGATCATCTCATATCCGTTCATAGCGCTTTCATAATTTTCAGTGATTGTAAGACACATCAAAATATCGTCAAAAGCTATATCATTAAATTCTGCGCTGTACAATCCTGAATTTATTTTTTCTTCAAGATAGATTTTTAAGTTGGAATAAAGATCATCTCTGTATGTTACCAATGCAGATGTATCAAGTCCATTGTAACAGGCATAAATATCATACAAGCTGGTTTCAATATGCTTGCTTGAAGGATAATTATCTATAAGTGATTTGAAATTTGTAACAGCATCATAATATAGTTTGTTTGTTAAAAACTCCTGAGCCTGCGCATATAAGACCTCATCACCGGTTAAAGAAGTACCGGTATTATCTGCGCTTATATATGTCGTATCTGTTATTCCGTAACCCATATCATTGGTTTCTATCCCTGTCGGATCAATAGAAGTATTACAGTCATACCCGTTGTTATAATATGTAAATGGAATTGAAGCCGAATCGCCTTTCCGGGTCAGATAAACAGAAGGAGTTCCTGTATTAAACCAGCAGTTCTCCCGGGTGAAATATCGATGTACGGAAGAATCTATCCAACCGTAAATATGATAATTTTCAGCAGCAGCAAGAAATGAATTATGACCATAGTCCGTAAATAAATTTCCTGAATAATTCAAATGAACATTGTCTCCGCTGATTGATGACAATGCATTCTTTCCGCCGTTCCATTTTAAACTGCCTGAAGTTCTGAGCGGCTGCATATTCGGATATGAATATCCTGAAAGCTGAAGGGATACGCCGTTTGAAGCAATTACATTATTGTAAAAATCCGTATTGCTGTTGAATAAATGAACTGAATTCGGAACAGACATTGAAGTAAAATTATTATTCTTCACTGATCCGCCCGCTTTCAGAAGATACATATTTACAGAAGACGCGTAATTAAAAGTATTTCTGAAAATGTTAAACGGAATAAAATTTGTAGTGTAGTTAGCGGCAATAAACGATGCTGTTCCGTTATTAAAAATATTATTGACAATATTAACTATGTAAGGCGTTTCAACTTCCGGTCCGGAACCGGATGCTTCTATACCGCCGCCAATTGTAAAATTATTAAGGAAAAGACCAATGATATAATTTGATCCCGATGAAGGCATATTAAATATATTATTTTCAATGCTTGCTCTGTAGCAATTTTCCGCTAAGATTCCCTGATGATTTCCGCCTGCAGGAATAAAGAAGTTACAGTTTTTAATTATCCTGTCATTATAATTTGCCTGAGCGTTATTCGTAAATCTTAATCCGATTTTAGCATGTCTGAAAGTACAGTTTGAAATTGAATCAATACCGGAATTATCAAGCAAGATTCCGCTCCAGAGTTTTGATGAGTCAATGCCTGAGAATGTACTTCCATCAGCAATTAGCCGTGCACCGTTTTTAAATTCAATACTTGCATTTTCGCCGAGTTTAATTTCAGAGTTTGGATTTACTTTTAAGAAAGAGGTTAGTCCGTCAAAAATGATTTTTGAGTTATCTCCGATGTTTAAAGTTCCTCCGTTAACAACAATGAACGCTCCGCTGTCAACTTTATGCGTTACGGAAGTATTGCATTCCTGACCCGGTCCGTAATATCCGCCTTGTTCTACAAGAATGCAGGCATAATTATTATTTGTAAAATCAGCTCCGCAATTTATAAGCGAACCTCCATTTTTAACAATTATTTCACCCCTTTCATGAAAAAATACATTTGAGTTTTGTTCGAGAATTGCTCTTCCGCCGTTTTCAATTATTACATTGCCATACTTATCAATCTCCAGTTCTCCTGCCGGTCTAACAAATAATCTGCCGGAATCCTGAACATACAATCTTGCGTTATTTTCAAATACTTCCGAATATTTTAAAATTAATTTTGCACTGTCTTCGATTATAAATGGTGTGCTTATATTAATTTCTGCATAGTGATTATTTTGAATTTCCAAGTTGACACTTAAAGCACCTGGTTTTAAATGAGGTTGAGATATATTATTATTTGGAAAGTTAGTTCCTTTAAAAGGCCAATTATCTAAAAATATAGTGCTTAATGAAAAGTTTACTGTATCGGTGGTTCGGAAATTATTTTTATTTGGAATTTTGCTAAATGTGCTAATATTACCATAAACATCTTTGTGATATTGATACCAAATTTTTATATCATTATTGAACAATGATAAGTCGTGAAAATCATGGTCAAAATTTACGTATGGTTCAGTTTGTCCTCCACCATAATGAACTTTAACATCTGTGGGAGAATTAACATATACTTTAATATCATTACTTGGATCAATACCGCCATACTGACCTGGACCATAAGGATAATCAGAATCTAACCAATTTATTGTAAATGTCTTTATCAGAATCCATTCAAAATCTGAATAATAGTAAATATCTATTTGATATATTCCATACCCCACTGTAAAGTCACATGATTGAGAATTAGAAACTCCATCCTGATCGACTCTTAGAAATGCTGATCTATCATATTGGAAATTGGGATTGTATGGAGTTAATATTTTTTCACCCCCAGTTATAAAATCATAATTAATTGGATGGTCATTGGGATCTGCATAAGCTGTATAGTTCATATAAGCATTGTTAACCCCAGTACCACCTGCAAAAATAGCACCTAAAGGATACATTCTAACTTTAATGTTATTTGTACCTTCAGCAAATCGATTTTTTATTATTAGTTCACCTTGATCCATTTCTTGAGTAAACCCAGCTTTTATTACAGAAAACATAATTAGTAGTATAAAAAACTTCTTCAGTTATTTATTAATTAAGATTGAAAAATTTTATTTAATCTGAATCATCATTTTTGTATCAGAATATTTATCTGTAAATATTTTATAATAATATACTCCGCTTCCCAAAATACTTGATTCAAATTTTGTTGAATATGTTCCTGAAACAAGAAATTCGTCAATCAAAGTATATATTTCTTTACCTAATATATTAAAAATTTTAAGCTGCACTTTAGCAGACTTATGTAAGTCAAATTTCAGAATCGTTTTTGAATTAAAAGGATTTGGATAGTTTTGATACAATTTAATAGATGTAGGAACTTGAAAATTAGAATTGAAAATTTTTATAGGGGCATTTCCTAAAGAATCAGTTTTAATTACTAAAATATCTTTATTCTTCTCAAATCCGGTATCTCCGGTTAAAATAAATCCTCTGTCTGCTGTCATATTTATACAATTACCATAATCAAGACTAGCTGTACTAGAATTTAAAATAAGATTATTGATTTCTAAACCACTAGTATTAATCTTAACAAAATTAATTTTACGTGATGTAGAACTTGATCCAATCAAAGAGTACCCTGCAGAATTTTTTGACATAGAATGAAATTCATCCATGGTTTCATAAAGGTTTTGAGAAATAAAGATACCTGAAGAATCATATTTAGAAAAATGACCTTTATAGTCATAAAAGTCTTGCAAAGTACCTCCAACCGAAATCAAATTATCAGAATCTGTAAATATAATCTGACCGTTTTCTGTGTCTCCTTTTTCTTCAGATCCATGGGATTTAAGCCAAATAATATTCCCATGCTGAGAAATTTTTCCAATTAAAGTTTTAGGATGATTATTAATTATTGTAACCCCAGTTGTATAAAAGTGTTTATCATTTGATTCGACTATGTCAAATGCATTAGCCGAAATTGATGAGTTTGAAAAAGAATTCTGCCAAATTAGATTTCCAGATGAATCAGTTTTAACAAAATATGCTCTGCGGGGACTTGAGTTGTTTCCACACATAATGAAATTGCCATCTGATAAAATCTTAATCTTATTAAAAAAACTGAATTCATTATTTATTGAATATTCTTTTGACCAAATTTGAATTCCTGTTTTATTTGTTCGGATCAATCTTGCTTTTCCTGTCCAGCCTGCAATTATATATCCACTGTCATTTGTTTGCTGAATACATCTAAACCCACCTCCTGAACTGTCAATAAATTTTTCCCACTCCTTATATCCATATTGATCTAACTTCAATAGAAATGTCCTCCTAAACAAACTATCCATTTCCGCTAAAATAATATATCCTCCGTCAAAAGTCTGAATACCGTATTTTCCATATTCCTGTTGAGAACCTCCATAAGCTCTATTCCACGTCACCGCCTGCGCGTTCAAAGACTCAGCTGAAAATAAAATTAAAGTGAGTAAAAAAAATATTTTAATAATGTATCTCATTCTTTTATGTTTATTTAGTTTGCTGTCGATCCCATGCGGATTATTCGATCAGAAAAGCAACTATTTGATCAATATCATTTTCCTAGTTTCCGAAAAATTGTTTGTCTCTAACTTGTAATAGTACACTCCGCTTGATAACCCGCCGCCGTCGAATTCAATTTCATAACTTCCCGCATTTCTGAATTCATTTACTAATGTCTTTATCTCTCTGCCTGTAATGTCAAAGATCTTGATTGTAACAATTCCGGAAACAGGAATGCTGTATGCGATCTTTGTTATAGGATTGAACGGGTTCGGATAATTCTGTGACAAGTGAAATTTATCCGGCTGTTTGTTTATAATTGATAAATTGTCTGACTTCTTGTTTATTACACTGCTTATTATGTCATTAATTCTGTTTTGCTTCAATACAAAGTTCTCAATTTCATTACCGCCGCTTAAATTATCACCCGATCCGGCTGACAGGATTTCCATGTTTAATAATGCATGCGTTCCTTTTGCTGTGTTCATGTTATTCATGTAAATTGAATTGTAATCACTAACAGCTCCTTCGATGTTATTCTGTCTTACTTTGGACTTTATCATAAAATCTTCCGACAGGTTTCTTTGTGTTTCACTGTAAGTTGTATCTTCAAAAATATCCGAATAAAAATTCTGCAGAGCGCTGAATTCTGTTACTGTTGAGTTCTTCTTTTCATGACAATTGAATAATCCGGATAGTGAAGATACTGAATATACACTGTCTTTGAAATCTGATATTAATTCCATATACAGCTCTATCGCTTCCTGATACTCTCCTGAACTTTCTTTCTGATACGCTTCAAGATAAAGCTCTTCAGCCATTCCCGGATTATCACCTTCCAGGTAAAATACTGTGTCCTTTAATCCGAATCCAATATCATATAAAGTATAATTGTTTACTGATCGTGATTCAGATGAATTATCATCAAACGGATCATAAAGTATTCCAATTGAATTACTTACATTGAATTTGCCTGTATCGGGGGAAAGTGTTCCCCAATAGTTTTCTCTTATATCGAAATAAGAATCGAAATTACCCGGAACCGTTCCGCTGATGTAATAATCATTATTTGAAAGAATAAATCTGTTATAGCCGAATCCCATATTCGGAAGTGATTCATCTTCAAAGTATATTCCCGCATTTGAAGGCTCGCCCTTGATCAGATTATCTCCCGAAAGCCAGTATGTATTTCCGCCTGACGATACGGGTTTCAGATTAGGAGCGGATGAATATGTGAGATATATATTTTCAGCGTAAGAGTTATCGAATATATTTTTTAAAAGATCGGGTGATGAAAGCATCGAATAAAATGAATAATAAAAATCGTTTATTACATTGTATTCAAACTTGCCGTTTGAATTATCGAGAAAAATCCCTGTCTCTGAATATTGATTTCCGTTTATAATATTCTGAGATACGAAAGGCGAACTGTTTATCAGAGTCATTCCGTTTCCGGTGCTGTTTATTGTATTTCCAATGAAATTGACATTTCCTCCGGAGCAGAACTCCGAATAGATTCCCTGCGCAAATCCTTTAGTCAGATTAGTTGAATAAATACTATTGTTCATTATCAAAAAATTATTACTATTCGCAGCATAAATTGCAGTATTCAATTCAGATCCTGATTTATTGACAAAAGAGCAGCCGGATATTTCAGTCGAGTACGGGATTTCAGTTTCTTCATCATCATTTTTTCTGAAAATATTTATTCCATATTGTGCATTACTGATCAGACAATTCTTAATTGTATCCTGAGACCTGTGTCTGAGAAAAATACCATTCCATTTTTTTGTAGAGTCAGTAGAAGTAAAAGCCGCATCATTAGCTATCAACTTTGCTCCACTGTCGCAGACTATACCGGAGTTTTCACCAAACATGATCTTCGAGCCCGGGTTCATTATGAGTGAAGTTGTATTTCCTTTTAAATGCAGAGTATAGTCATCGGGAAGTACGACTACAGCGCTGTCTTCGAGGACGATCTTTGTGCTGTCTTCGACGAGGAATATACTTTCAGTACCAGGACAAACACCATGCAATCCTTTTTCATATATAATATTTCCTGACCCTCTTATTTTACCGCCTTCGTTGCAAAAGAAACCGCCATCCTTCATTCTGATTTCTGAACCAGATAAAAGATTTAAAAAGCTGTTTTGTTTAAGAATTAATTTATTTGGATTGTTTACAATTATTTTCCCAGATAGAATAAGTAATGAAGAATCTTCAATAATTAAATTATTATATCCAAATGAAGGAGTAACCATATTAAATGTTTTTCCTGAATTTATAGTAAAAGCTGCTTTATTTTTTACAATAATATTTGTAATAGTATCAAATAAAACATTTCGAGTAAACATATCATTAATTAAATTAAAGTTTATACTGAAATCCCCTTTGTCAATGTGATTAACAGCTTGTGAATCAACTGCATTGATTGGAATATATATATATAAACTATCTGATAAAAATCCCGATTTGTTTTGAGTTTTGTGTATGTTACCTCCGTATTGATCCCATATTTTTAAATATCTATCTGTTACATTTACATTATAAATATTTGGTGTAAATGTAAATGTCACACTACTGTCACTATTAAAGAATAAGGTCAAGTCATTATTATTTTGATAAGGGTAATCAGAATCTGAATAGTCAACATCACAATAATCTAAACTGTCATATTCTTCAGTAATATTATTATAAATACTAAATCGAACTCTGAATTTACCATAACTGATAGATGCATGTGAGGTACCATTGTAATAATCCGCATCATGATTTAATTCAAAAGTATGATGACCTTCAAATAATATTTTTGATCCACCATAAATGTATTTATATATCGTGTCTCTTGGATGTGCACATTCCAAATTATATAATTTATCACCATTAAATATAGCTCCAACAGGATAAACATCAATTTTAATATTGATTGTTGAGTTGTTGATTATTTTCAGTTCAAAAGTTGAAGCATCTTGTGCATAACAATTTAAAGCAAATACAAGTATAACTGTAATAAAAATTAAAGTTTTTTTCATAATTATATTTTTTTATTTTAACAAAACCATTGATTTTATTTTACTTGTATAAAAAGAAGAAGAATTTGATTTAACGTTGATTTTATAAAAATATATTCCGGATGAAATGTTTTCAGCTTTCCAATTAAATGAATACTTACCTGTATTCATTTTTTTATTTTCAATTATTTTATTAATTTCATTCCCTAACATATCATAAATTTTTAAATCAACAATACCAATTTCATCTAATTCAAAAATTATATTTGTAGAAGAATTAAACGGATTTGGATAATTTTGAAATAATTTAAATTTGTCTATCTGAATCGATCCATTATTTGAAATACCTACGGGTTTGAAATTTCCCAAAGAATCTGTTTTTACCATATAAGCAATTCCTGTTGAGATTGGTGCTATTGAACCAGACAAATAAAATCCTCCATCATTTGTTGGAATTCCTGAACGAAATTCTGCATAATCAGTAGGATAAAAAACCGGAGTATAATACTTTTTAAACATTACATTACCTACAGGATCTATAACTCTTATAAATGCTTTAAAATAATCATTATTTAATGAATCTGTAGATCCTGAAATTAAATATCCTCTATTATTTGGCAATAGTTCCAGATCATAAATGATTTCTCTACCAATCCTTGGGTAATTAATCTCCCATTGCAGATTTCCGATTGAATCTGTTTTGGTAACAATGCACTCATTAAAAGATGAACTTCCTCCTATTATCAAGGTACCATCTGACAGTCTTCTTAATGATTTTCCTATACTATTCCCAACAGCAGTTCTTGTCCATATTGTATCACCATTTAAATCTAATCTCAAAAGATTATTTCCACCAGAAAGTCCCATTAATAAATATCCTGTATTCTCTACTAATATTAAATCTCCAAAAGAACTATTGCTGTTGTAGATTTTTTGCCATTGTTGATTCCCTAAAATATCAGTCTTTATGATAAGTAAGTTTTGACTTGATCTTGCACCAATAATATAACCTCCATCGTTTGTCTTTAAAACTCTAAATGCTTCGTCTAAATCAGAACCTCCAAATGATTTACTACAATTAAAATTTCCATTAAAATCTATGTTTAACAAATAAGCATCTCCCCCAATACCAGTGCCATCATATCCTGCAATAACAAATCCATTATCATGAGATTCTTCAATCCAGTTTGCTCTATATCCATTATTTAATGAACCAAATGTATTATTCCAAAGAGTTTCTCCAACTGAGTTTGTTCGTATTACAAAAATTTTGAATTGGTTTTGTAGTCTTGTAGTTCCAACAGCAACATATCCACCATCTTTTGTTTGAATTCCTCTGAAAATAGCTCCATTAGAATATAATCTTTCCCATGTAATAGACTGCGCCTCCGCTCCCTCAAAGCAAACAAACAAAACCGATAAGCAGAGTATTATTTTAAGTTTCATAATGGGATTTCTAATATTTCAAAATTCATTGCATCCAATCTAACTAAAATAAAGAATACTAATATTTTATTTAATACCTTCATTTACTTAATTAATATCATTTTCCTCGTTTCCAAAAAAATATTTGTTTCTAATGTGTAATAATAAACTCCGCTTGCCAACCCGCCGCCGTCGAATTCAATTTCAAAACTTCCCGCATTTCTGAATTCATTTACTAATGTCTTCATCTCTCTGCCTGTTATGTCATAAATTTTAATGGTCACAATTCCGGAAACAGGAATGCTGTATGCGATCTTTGTCACAGGATTGAACGGGTTCGGAAAATTCTGTGACAAATGAAATTTATCCGGCTGTTTTTTTAAAATTGATAAATTGTCTGACTTCTTGTTTATTACACTTCTTATTATGTCATTAATTCTGTTTTGCTTCAATACTAAGTTCTCAATTTCATTACCGCCGCTTAAATTATCACCCGCTCCGGCTGACAGGATTTCCATGTTAATTAATGCATGCGTTCCTTTTGCTGTGTTCATGTTATTCATGTAAATTGTATTGTAATCACTAACAGCTCCTTCGATGTTATTCTGTCTTACTTTGGACTTTATCATAAAATCTTCCGACAGGTTTCTTTGTGTTTCACTGTAAGTTGTATCTTCAAAAATATCCGAATAAAAATTCTGCAGAGCGCTGAATTCTGTTACTGTTGAGTTCTTCTTTTCATGACAATTGAATAATCCGGATAGTGAAGATACTGAATATACACTGTCTTTGAAATCTGATATTAATTCCATATACAGCTCTATCGCTTCCTGATACTCTCCTGAACTTTCTTTCTGATACGCTTCAAGATAAAGCTCTTCAGCCATTCCCGGATTATCACCTTCCAGGTAAAATACTGTGTCCTTTAATCCGAATCCAATATCATATAAAGTATAATTGTTTACTGATCGTGATTCAGATGAATTATCATCAAACGGATCATAAAGTATTCCAATTGAATTACTTACATTGAATTTGCCTGTATCGGGGGAAAGTGTTCCCCAATAGTTTTCTCTTATATCGAAATAAGAATCGAAATTACCCGGAACCGTTCCGCTGATGTAATAATCATTATTTGAAAGAATAAATCTGTTATAGCCGAATCCCATATTCGGAAGTGATTCATCTTCAAAGTATATTCCCGCATTTGAAGGCTCGCCCTTGATCAGATTATCTCCCGAAAGCCAGTATGTATTTCCGCCTGACGATACGGGTTTCAGATTAGGAGCGGATGAATATGTGAGATATATATTTTCAGCGTAAGAGTTATCGAATATATTTTTTAAAAGATCGGGTGATGAAAGCATCGAATAAAATGAATAATAAAAATCGTTTATTACATTGTATTCAAACTTGCCGTTTGAATTATCGAGAAAAATCCCTGTCTCTGAATATTGATTTCCGTTTATAATATTCTGAGATACGAAAGGCGAACTGTTTATCAGAGTCATTCCGTTTCCGGTGCTGTTTATTGTATTTCCAATGAAATTGACATTTCCTCCGGAGCAGAACTCCGTATAGATTCCCTGCGCAAATCCTTTTATTAAATTTGAGGAAGATACGGTATTATTCATTATCAAAAGATTACTGCTGTTCGCAGCATAAACTGCAAGGCTCAGTTCAGAGCCGGATTTATTTACAAAAGAGCAGCCGGATATTTCGGTGGAAAAAGGCGTTCCGATTCCCTCATCATCATTTTTGCCAAAGATGTTAATTCCGTAATTGGCATTGCTTATGAGACAGTTTTTAATTGTATCCAGTGAACGATGCTTAAGAAAAATTCCGTTCCATTTTTTTGCAGAATCAACGGAAGTAAAAGCGGCATCACTCGCAATCAGCTTAGCTCCGCTGTCGCATACTATACCGGAGTTCTCGCCGAACATCATCTTCGAGCCGGGTTTCATAACAAGTGAAGTTGTATTTCCTCTGAGACGGAGTGTATAATTATCCGGCAGGATCACGAATGCGCTGTCTTCGAGAATGATCTTTGCGCTGTCTTCGACAACGAAATCATTGGAATAAGAGCAAAGCTGGAATATTCCTTTGTCAAAAACAACTTTTCCGCTCCCTGCAATTCTACCGCCTTCATTACAAAACATTGCACCATTTTTTATTATTATCTCGGAATTACGAACATGATTTAAATTACTGTTTTGTCTTAAAGTTATCCTGTTTGGACTATGGACAATTATTTTTGATGAGTCATATAAAATAAGTGCTGATGAATCTTCAATAATTAAATTATTATATCCAAAAGAAGGTGATATCATATTAAATGTTTTTCCAGTTCCAATTCGTAATGCAGCTTTATCCTTTACTATAATACTTGTTATTGTATCAATTAAAGTATTTCTAGTGAAAATATCTTTTTCAATTGTAAGATTTAATGATAAAATTCCATTTCTATTATCAAATAAAGTATTTGTGTCTCGGTTTTGATCTGGCACATTTGTTAAGACATTACAGTCTTTTCTACAATCTAATGGAATGATGTTATAATTGTTTGGGTTTTCAATCGTTCCCAAAGCATACTTAAAATTTCCTAAATTTTTTTGTGAGTTTTGTGTAGGGCCATATTTTTTCCAAGATTGTATAGTAAAGTTTGCTATAGATAAAGAAATAACTGGGTAGTTGCCTTCGCTAAACTGGTATGAGATTGAATCATTGTAAAAATTAATTAATAAATCTCCAGTTGCATTAGCATCGATATCTAAAATTATTGAGTCCAAAAAAGCGCTTGTTAGTTTAATTTTATATTTCCCATAACCATAAATCCCATAGATATTACCAACACTACCATTATCAAAATCAAATTCAAGACCTTTTGTCTGAGTTGGGATTAACACAATATCATGAATAACATTTGTGACTTGGTAGTAAACTGCAGCAACATAATCTGCAGAATTAGGATCTCCACCTCTTTTTTTAGCAACTAAGTTATATTCATTATCTCCGTTAAATATCATACTTATAGGATAAATCTCGATGAAAACAGTTGATGAACTTAAATTAGTAAAGATTAATTCTTCATTGTGTAAACTCTCTTGAGAAAAAACCAAAGTTGAGCAAAAAATAAAAACTAAAAATAATATTAACTTCTTCATTTAATTCTTAATTATTTATTTTATTGAATTCTTTCATTTAATTAAAATCATTTTCTTAGCTTCAAAATGTTTATTCTCAATTACTAATTCGTAAAGATATATGCCACTTGAAATATTATATTGAATATCTCTAACATCAAAAATAATATCGTAGCTTCCCGGGAGTAAATTCTGATTTATAAGAGAACCAATTTTTTGACCGGATAGTGAATAAATATTTAACTTTGTAAATCCGGCTTTTAATATATCAATTCTGATTGTAGTAGAAGGATTAAACGGATTAGGAAAATTTTGATATAGTTTAAATTGCGCGGGAATAAATTCATTTATTAAATTAATGTTTACAGGTTTCGAATTTAGCATACTGTCTGTTCTTACTATATATACTTCATCGTTATTACTGTGAGGTATAGGTTTAAAAATTCCGGAAAATAAAATGTCTGAATTTTCTAAAGGTAGTATTGATGGCATTTCAATATACCCTGCAGTTGAAAATAATTTTTTTGTTAATGTGTTTCCTACACTATCACATATTCTAGTTATCCAGTACATTGAATCATTCTGTAAACGCGGAAAATATATAGAAGATAAAACAAATTTATTAGGATTTAAAATGTCTGCAGACTTAAGAATTTCAGTTCCAGTTTTTTCTAATATATATGTATTGCTAAGATAACCGTCTTTATCTACCATTGAAAAAAATACTCTTCCTTCAATATCTGAAGAACCATTTATATTCACAAATGCTGTTCCGGATATAAAATAACCGTTTTCTTTTTTTTTGATTATTGATAATCTTGCATAATATTTCAAAATTGAATGTCTGCGTTCCCATATCGTGTTACCTTCAGCATCCACTAAAAGCAATTCAATTTTATCTGCAGGGTCTCTTACAAATCCTCCTATTAATAATGTACTGTCTTCATTCTCTACAATTGAATTAAATTGGATAACTTGATACTCTCTTTGCCATTTAATATCCCCAAGTGAATCTGTTCTCATTATAAAACCGCTGGAAATTGTATTTCCGCAGACAGCAAAATCACCGTTAGACAAAATTACCAGATCATAACATATTGCACCAATTGGATAAATTCTTTCCCAGACAGTATTTCCATTGCTGTCAATTTTAAGAAAATATAACCCAGTCAGTCCTCTTCCCGTCAATACACATCCGTTATCATTAGTTGGAACTACTGAATAAGCATATTCACTTGAATTAAAAATTTTTGTCCAGAGAGTATCTCCGTATTGATTTATTTTCAAAACATAAGTTCGCACTGTTCCCGGATTTATAGCCGAGAAACCTGCTGTAATAAAATTCCCATCAGAAGTTTCACATAAAGTATATGCTCCGTCATCAAATAAATTTCCATAAATCTTCTCCCAAGTAATTGATTGTGAAAGTACTTCTCTCGCCTGTCCCACAAAGCCCAAAAAAAATAATATTACAAAAATTCTTTTCATGATTTATATGAATATTTAAATTCACGTTCCGCGCGAATCTCTGCGCTGTCCGCCACCACCTTCGCTCCGCTGTCGCATACGATCCCGGAGTTCTCGCCGAACATCATCTTCGATCCGGGTTTCATGATCAGAGAGGTTGTATTTCCTCTGAGACGGAGAGTATAATTATCCGGCAGTATCACGACTGCGCTGTCTTCGAGGATGATCTTTGCGCTGTCGCGGACTGCGAAGTCGTTTACATAAGAGCAAAACTCGTGAATGCCTTTTTCAAAAATAATCTTCCCGTGTCCGTATATCCTGCAGCCTTCATTGCAGAATGCCGCTCCGTTCTTAATTCTGATTTCCGAATTACCGCCGAGAGTCAGATTACTTTTGTTTTTTAAGGTAATTCTGTTTGGAGAAAAGACATTGATCTTTGCGGAGTTATATAAGACAAGATATGCCGTGTCTTCGACAATTAAATTATTATATCCGAATGTCGGAGTGACCATGTCAAAAGTCTTTCCGGAATTAATTGCCAGTGCCGCTTTCTTTTTGATTGTTATGTTTGTAATAGTATCTATAAGAGTATCTCGTGTATATATATCATGATCAATTTTCAGATTCATATCAATATCACCCGGATTGAGGTGACTGTCAGCACCATATTCTGTCGCATATATCGGATATGTCGTAAAGTCTGAAAGAGAATTAAACGAACCTCTGTTTGGGCTTCCGGGTATAATTGGATCTTGTCCATAAGTTGGAGAGTAAATCCCTACTTTATGCCATGCTTTGATAGTCTTATCGATAATTCTTGAATCTAAGATATTTACTGTATCTCCTCCGCCGTAAAAACTAAAAAACAAACTATCTTTAGATGCATTTGGTTTTCTAGCTAAATAAAGTAGTAAATCAACACCAAATCCAGATACTCGTCCATGATTAATATCTCTTTCATCTATAAAACATTCATCTAAAAAAATAAAATCTTCTGAATTATTATCTGAAGAAAAAAAATCAAATTTCCATAAACCATAGCTAATTCCTCCAAGCACATATTCAGATGAATCTGATAAACTATAATAAAGTCCATCATCAAAATCAATTACACAATATTTATTTGGTTCAATTATTTTTGTGCCTCCTTTAATATAAATTGAATCATTATCATCTGGAATCCAAAATGGAATTTGTCCCGGGTTGCTTCTTTTCAAAGAATATTTTTCATTATAAGGAGTTGGCGGTGTATAAAATCCACTAAAAACTGCTCCAACAGGATATACTTTAATTAAAATGTCATGTGTAGTAACATTTCTAATTAGAATTTCAGCTTGCTCTATTGGAGCTTGTGAGTTTACTTTTTTCACTAAAAAAGCAATTATAATAATTAAAATATATTTTAAACAATTTTTCAATTCCGGATATTATTTAATTAATAAAATCTTTTTAGAATATAAATTTTCATTTATTTCAATATTTATAAAATAAATTCCTGAACTAAGTTCAGGTAAATTTTCATAGAATTCATAACTTCCAATATCTAAAAATTTATTAGTTAAACTTTTTACTAATTTCCCTGAAATGTTATAAAGATTCATTCTTATGAAGGATTTATAATATAGATTTAAACGAATTTTAAACGATTGATTAAATGGATTTGGAAAAATATTTAACTGGAAATCATCATCAGTAAAAAAACTATTATTGTTAATTGATACAGTATTATAATCTTTATCAATTTTAAATATTAAAAAATCAATATTTTTATCTCCAGCAATTTTTCCAATAAAATTTTCATCAGCAAACTCTTTTTTTAAATTATCCTGATAAAATCGAATATAGCCTGATGCTATGAAACCAGAATCTGAAGTCAAATTAATATTATTTTGGTAAATGCCTACATTTCCAGAATAATTATAAAAATTGCTCTTCAAAATATCTCCCAAAGAATCAATTAACATTAACCTTCCAAAATTTTGCCCTCTTGGTGTGCCTAATGCAAATTGATAATCATATGTTTTAAATATTTTGTCTCCTCCAATTGAGCCTGCAAGACTATCTCCAAAGTAATCTCTTTTCCATATGATGTTTCCGCTTGAATCCATTAAATGACAATACAATGCTGAATTTCCCTGACCTGATGCAACATAACTGTAAATAGAATTTTTTGCTAATGAACCAATATTTCTTGAGAATGGATAAGTCTTTTTCCAAATTATACTCCCGCTGGTATCAGTCTTTAGTATAAATCCTTCATTTGCTATCCTACCTGCGATAAAATAATTTTGATCCTCAAATAAAAATGAATTGTTAGAAGAGAAATATACTCTTTCACTATCCGAATATGACTTATTCCAGATCATATTACCATTTGTATCAATTTTACTAATTGATGCCGTTTGTAATACAGAATTAACAATATTTTGTCCAAGAATTGCTATGAATTTATAATTATTTACGAATGACATTCCTCTAAAAAGTTGAATATTGTTGACCGAATATTCACGATCCCAAATTATATCTCCATTCAAATTTAATTTCACTAAATGCGCATAAGTCGAAAAATAACTTAAATAAATATTTTTGTTAATATCCTCCACCAATGAATAAGAAATATTATAAGTCATTAAATCACCAATTATTTTTTCCCATATGATATTTCCAAATCGGTCAAATTTAACTAGGTATGATTTCGGAATCTGATAATTTTGTCCGGGCACTTGAATTTCTTTATATCCGGCCATCATATAATTACCATCTCGTAATTCTATACAATTATAAGCAATGTCAACATATGGTCCCCCAAATATCTGCCTCCAGTAAACTGACTGAGAATATACCTTACCAGTTAAAAAAATTAAAATATAGAATACTAATATTTTATTTAAAAACTTCATTTATTTTATCAAAATCATTTTCCTTGTTTCCGAAAAATTATTTGTTTCTAATGTGTAATAATAAACTCCGCTTGCCAACCAGCTGCCGTCGAAATCAGCTTCGTGACCGCCGGCGTTTCTGAATTCATTTACTAATGTCTTCATCTCTCTGCCGGTAATGTCAATTATATTTTTTGTGATCATAATTACTCCCAAAGTTCTGTTTCTCTTCGTTGTTGGTCACGCTCGCTGCGCTCTCTAAGACCAACAACGGCGGAAAATGAGCAGCCGGAAATTTCAGTCGAATAAGGAATCTCCGTCTCTTCGTCATCATTTTTATTCATAATATTTACGCCGAAGTCCGCGTTTTTAATAATGCAGTTTTTTATTGTATCCCGCGAGCGATGCTTTAAAGAAATGCCGTTCCATATTTTTGTTGAGTCGAAAGAAGTAAATGTCGCGTTATTCGCAATCACCTTCGCTCCGCTGTCGCATACGATCCCGGAGTTCTCGCCGAACATCATCTTCGATCCGGGTTTCATGATCAGAGAGGTTGTATTTCCTCTGAGACGGAGAGTATAATTATCCGGCAGTATCACGACTGCGCTGTCTTCGAGGATGATCTTTGCGCTGTCGCGGACTGCGAAGTCGTTTACATAAGAGCAAAACTCGTGAATGCCTTTTTCAAAAATAATCTTCCCGTGTCCGTATATCCTGCAGCCTTCATTGCAGAATGCCGCTCCGTTCTTAATTCTGATTTCCGAATTACCGCCGAGAGTCAGATTACTTTTGTTTTTTAAGGTAATTCTGTTTGGAGAAAAGACATTGATCTTTGCGGAGTTATATAAGACAAGATATGCCGTGTCTTCGACAATAAGATTATTATAACTATTTACAGGTGTAATCATATCAAAAATTCTACCCGAATTAATTATAAGCGCCGCCTTTTTTGAAATGACAATGTTTGTCGGCTCGTCTATCAAAGTATCACGTGTAGAAATATTTTTATTAACTTTAAGGTTTAAAGTTAATACTCCGCTCCTGTTATCATCAAATTTATGGTTTTCCAAACCACAGTCTACTCTGGAATCTTGAGGAATAACATTATAAGTATTATTGTTTATTGTATCCAAAATAAAATTCCCAAATTCTTTTGGTCTCAAAAGTCTAACACTGTCTGTTGAAGGAGCTGGAGATAAAACATATTGTTGATCCCAAGCAACAATATTTTTGTTTACAAAACTTATTGGGTATTGCCTTATCCCAGTACCCCATTTAAAAAAAATACTAGGATTATTATTATTATCTTCATAATAGTATAAATGAAGATCTGCTGACCACCGAGTTTCAAAAATAGGATCAACATGTGGATAACCGGCATCCCATTCAACAGTTAAAGTATCTCCAAAATCATAAATATTCCAGATTACTATTTTATACTTTCCAAACCCAACTGTTGCTTTAGTTCCATTGGTAGTTGCATCTCGATCATGGTTAATAAAAAGTGAAGAATTACCATTAACTTGAAAACTGTCAACTAATAGATTCCTCCCATTTATAAAGTTATATAAAATTGGATTACTTAAATGATTTGCATGTAAATCATATCGATAGTCGTTTTCTATATCACCATTAAAAACAAAGCTAATTGGGTAAATGCGCACATATATTATATTAGATGAATTATTCTCAATATCAATTTCATAAGCCGGTAAATTTTCCTGTGAAAATGATCTTTGGCTAAATATTATAATAAAAAATAATAATGTATGGAAAATTATAGCTTTCAAAATATATTTGTTCATTTTTATTTTAAAAATAATGTTTTAATTACTTTTTTAAAACCTTTTTCTATTTCAAGTTCGATAAAATATATTCCGGTTGAAAGATTATAATATTCATAATTCAAATCAATTTCATAAAAACCAGGATTCTGTTTCTTTGATTTTTGAATTATAATTATTTTACCATTAATATCTATCAACTTAATTATCACATTTGTGACTTCGTTTATCTTGTATTTAATCTTAGTTGAGGAATTAAAAGGATTTGGGAAGTTTTGGTATAATTCAAATTTATCAGCAAACAATAAATTGTAATTCTGAATTGATGTGGTTTTTAAATTTAATAAACTATCGGTTCTAACGACATAACCAATTTGTTCCGAACCGGGAATGTAAAATCCTGCAATACCTGCAAAAATTAAGTCACCATTATCTATTGATTGAATTGATTTGAATTCTATAAAATCTGAAGTAGGAAATATTTTTTTATGAAGAATATTTCCAAGAGTATCTGCAATTAATGATTTTCCTGACATAATTCCGTTTACTGAGTCTATAGACATTGTAAATACAAGTTTGTTTGATTCTAGAATATCGAAATCCCCATAGTAAACATTGTCATTGGTTTTTAAAATAACTGGTTTTGTATAATTTCCGGAATCATCTATTTTCATAAAGAAAACTCTTCCTGTTTTGAGAGCAGATATTCCTAAAGATCCGGCTATTATATAATTATTTTTTAATTTTTGTATAGAGAATGCAGCAGTTGGATCATTAAATAGTAATTTTTTTTCCCAAATTGTTTCGCCCGAATCATTAATTTTTAAAACTATTGCTTTGGCTGTGTCTCCTTGCGTTTTTACTTCATATCCACTTATTAAAAAACCATTTCCATAATCAGTAATAACATCAAAATATCTTCTTAAGAATTGGGAATTATAAGTATTCGCCCACATATAATTTCCATTCGAATCTAATTTATAAATAAAGCCGTCCCGTATATTTTGAAAACCACAGATTATATATCCACCGTCTTTTGCTTTCGTGATCTTTCTGCTTTCTACTCCGGAGATTCCATAATATTTTTCCCATAAAATATTTCCATCTCTGTCTAATTTTATTGTAAAGGCTTCGTTTGCGCTTCCTGCTAATAAGCATCCTCCGTCATTAGTTGAGATTGTTGAAATACCAGCACTGCCATTTCTTCCAATATTTTTCATCCATAAAGTATCACCGTTAGAATTAATTTTTATTACCCAAATTTTATAGTTGTTGATTGGAGATGGCAATAAAGAGTAACCTACTAAAAAAAAATTACCTGAATCAGATTCACAAATTGTATTAATTGCGTTTCTAAATGGAGCTTGTGGATTTATATACCTTTTTTCCCAAGTAATCGACTGCGAATGCACTACATTCGCCTGTATAACAAAACTCAAAAAAAATAATATTAGGAAATATTTATTCATAAAATAAAATTTCGTGACTGATTATTGCTAATAAGGCAGTTTTTTATTGTATCCTGTGAACGATGCTTAAGAAAAATTCCGTTCCATTTTTTTGAAGAATCAACGGAAGTAAAAGCGGCATCACTCGCAATCACCTTCGCTCCGCTGTCGCAGACTATACCTGAGTTCTCACCGAACATCATCTTCGAGCCGGGTTTCATAACAAGTGAAGTTGTATTTCCTCTCAGACGGAGTGTATAATTATCCGGCAGGATCACGACTGCGCTGTCTTTGAGGATGATCTTTGAACTGTCTTCGACAACGAAATCATTGGAATAAGAGCAAAGCTGGAATATTCCTTTTCCAAAAACGATTTTTCCGGGACCATGTATTTTTCCGCCTTCATTGCAGAATACCAAATTGTTTGATAAATACCAAAGTTTCCCCGGAAAATTTTTTTTCCTAAAGGAAACTTCAGCTAATCATAAACATAGAACCCAATCACTTATTATATAAGAATTACTCTTCAAGATTTATATCAAGACACAATCCCTGAAGCTCTTTCAGCAATACATTGAATGATTCGGGAATTCCCGGCTCAGGTAAATTTTCTCCTTTTATAATAGCTTCATATACCTTGCTTCTTCCGGTTACGTCGTCACTCTTATATGTCAGCATTTCCTGCAGTATGTTTGAAGCCCCGTATCCCTGCAATGCCCAGCATTCCATCTCTCCGAATCTCTGTCCGCCGAACTGCGCTTTTCCGCCGAGCGGCTGCTGTGTAATCAGCGAATATGGTCCTATTGACCTGGCGTGTATCTTGTCATCGACAAGGTGGGAAAGTTTCAGCATATAAATGTATCCGCATGTAACTTTCTGATCAAATTTCTCTCCTGTCATGCCGTCATAAAGATGAGTTCTCGAATTTTCGTCAAGTCCTGCTTTTTTAAGCATATCTACTATCTCAGCAACTGTCGCTCCGTCAAAGATCGGCGTTGCGAATTTTACACCCATTTTCTTAGCAGCCCATCCGAGCGCTGTTTCATAAAGCTGACCGAGATTCATTCTCGACGGCACTCCCAGCGGATTCAATACTATATCAACAGGCGTTCCATCCGGTAAAAACGGCATGTCTTCCTGAGGCACAAGCTTGGCAACGACACCTTTGTTACCGTGTCTTCCCGCCATCTTATCGCCAACAGATAATTTTCTCTTCTTCGCAACATAAACTTTCGCAAGCTTTACAACGCCTGTCGGAAGCTCATCTCCTAATTTCACCTTGTCTTTTAATCTCTTATATCTCTCTTCTATTTCATTCTGCTTGAATGTATAATTTCTGTATATGTCAGGGATAAGTGAGTTTGCTCTGTTATTATCCGACCAGTCCGAGTCATAGTCAAAATCTGAAAGCGTATAGCCGTCGTTTTCGATCAGATTCATTAAAGCGCTTTTCTTGAATACCGATCCGCTTTTGACTAAGATATTTCCTTTTCTGTCTTTCAGTCCCTTTGAAGTTTTACCTTCAAGAAGTATGTCAAATTTTTCAGCTATCTTGTGATTAAGATCTTTGATCTCTTTCTTTCTCTCAGCTTCAAATTTATCTATTTTTCTTTTCTCATCTCTTTTGCTTTCAGTATCTCTTGTCTTTCTTGAGAAAAGTTTGTTGTTTATGATAATGCCTTTCAGTCCCGGAGTCGCTTTCAGAGAAGCGTCTTTCACATCGCCCGCTTTATCGCCGAAGATCGCTCTTAAAAGTTTTTCTTCAGGCGTCGGCTCCGTCTCCCCTTTTGGAGTTACCTTTCCGATCAGTATGTCATTTTCCTTTACTTCCGCTCCGACCCTTACAATTCCGTTTTCATCAAGATCTTTTGTAGCTTCTTCGCTTACATTTGGAATTTCTTTTGTAAGTTCCTCTTCGCCTCTTTTCGTATCCCTTACTTCAAGACTGAATTCTTCAATGTGAATAGATGTATATACGTCATCCGCAACTAATTTTTCACTGATTACAATAGCGTCTTCATAGTTGTAACCTCTCCACGGCATAAACGCAACTAAAACATTTCTACCGAGCGCGAGTTCGCCTTTCTCTGTGGATGAACCGTCTGCAAGTATATCACCTTTCTTTATCTTCTGACCTTCTTTTACAATCGGTCTCTGATTTATAGAAGTGTCCTGATTGGTTCTCAGGAATTTTATTAAATTATATACTACTAATTTTCTGTCATCAAAGCTGAGTAAACTCTCATCGGAATCTTCCTTTATATTGTATTTTACTATGATCTTGTCTCCGCTTACGTATACAACTGTTCCGTCCGCCTCTGCAGTAAGAAGTGTTCTCGAATCTCTTGCAATGATCTCTTCAAATCCAGTTCCGACTACCGGTGACTCCGGTCTGAGAAGCGGTACCGCCTGTCTCTGCATATTACTGCCCATCAGCGCTCTGTTAGCGTCATCGTGCTCGAGGAACGGTATCAGCGCTGCTGCTGCGCTAACGATCTGATTTGTTGCCACATCCATATAATCTATTTCATTCGGATGCAGAAGCGGGAAATCACCTTTAAATCTTCCTTTTACTTTATCATTAAGGAATTTTCCCTTATCATCAATCGGCGCATTCGCCTGAGCTATCTTATAAAAATTTTCTATCTCCGCAGACAAGTATTCTATCTTGTCCGTTACTCTTCCGTTCTCAACTCTTCTGTACGGCGTCTCTATGAATCCGAGTTCATTTATTCTTGAATGAATGCAAAGCGAAGATATCAGACCAATGTTCGGTCCTTCCGGCGTTTCAATCGGACAAAGTCTGCCGTAATGGGTATAGTGAACGTCCCTTACCTCAAATCCTGCGCGCTCTCTTGAAAGTCCGCCAGGTCCCAGAGCGCTGATCCTTCTCTTATGCGTCATCTCCGCAAGCGGATTCGTCTGATCCATAAACTGCGAGAGCTGACTTGTTCCGAAAAATGATGCAAGCGCGCTTGTGATAGGTCTTGCGCTGATCAGTTTCGAAGGTGTAAGATTTTCTTCATCATGAATGCTCATCTTGTCCCTGATAGTTCTCGACATTCTCGAAAGTCCGAGTGAGAACTGAGCTGATAACTGCTCATTCACTGTCCTGACTCTTCTGTTTCCGAGATGGTCAATATCATCCACATCTTTCCTGCCGTCCACAAGATCTCTGATATAATTAATTATATTCACAAGATCTTCCTGAGTAAGTATCGTAATATGAGGATCAATGTTCGTGCCTAATTTGTAATTGATCTTGTATCTTCCGACTTCACCAAGATCATATTTCTTAGTATTAAAAAATAATTTTTCAATATAACTTCTCGCGCTTTCAGCTTCTGACTCTAATAATGCAGCTGCTGCTTTCTTATCTTTTGGTGAAGTGTCCGCAGGCAGCTTTTCCAGTAAAACATCAGTCTCGTCTTCATCATTTATAATTGTTGTATAAATTACCATCTCACCGTCTGTCGGTTCGGATTTAAGTAACTTCAGCTCTTTTATCTTTGCATTGGTTATTGAGACAAGCTGTTCATCGGATAAAATGCTGTTGGCGTTTATTCCGATATCATCGCCTGTTTCTTTATTGACTACATTTTCAAGTACTATCCTGCCGGTATAATCAAGATAATTTTTATCATTCACTTTTACAGTTTCCACGAGGTCAAACAGTTCAAGCATATTCACATGCTCAGTAAACCCTAGCGCTTTCAGCAGCGTTGAAAAATAAAACTTTTTCTTTCTGTCCACATAAGCGTAAAGCAGGTTATTTATATCTGTTGTAAATTCCACCCATGAACCTCTGAAAGGTATTACCCTTGCGGAATAAAGTTTTGTACCGTTTGCGTGAGTTGATTCTCCGAATACTACGCCGGGCGATCTGTGAAGCTGACTTACAATTGCTCTCTCTGCGCCGTTAATAATGAAGCTTCCTCTCGGAGTCATATAAGGAAGATTTCCGAGATACACGTCATTTTCTATTGTGTAATTATACTCTTTTGCGGCTGCATTCGGTTTTGTAGATAATCTCAATCTCGCCTTTACCTGCACTGCATACGTTAATCCCTGTTCCTGACATTCAATGACGGAGTAATGAGGTTTCTCCAGATAATAATCGACAAACTCTAACAACGCTGTCTCTCTCGAATCGCTTATAGGAAAGTTATCTTCAAAAACTTTCTGAAGACCCTGTGATTTCCTTCTGCTTGCGGGTACGTCTTCCTGCAAAAAATCCTTATAAGACTGCACCTGTACATTCAAAAGATCCGGCGGATCATGCGTGATGGACGTTTTAGCAAACGTCAGTCTGTCATTTTTGCTGTTTAACTTATTCAGTTTCAGATTTAAATCCATAGTTGCCAAATTTTTACCTCCGGAATATTTTAATAAATAATCCCGGCATGAGTTTTGCCGGGACTATTATGGTTTTTTTAATATATTTTTTTATAAAACAGAACCGTCAAAGAATTATTTTACTTCGACTTTTGCGCCTACTGCTTCCAGGTCTGCTTTCAGCTTATCCGCATCTGCTTTTGAAATGTTTTCTTTAACCGGTTTCGGAGCGCCTTCTACAAGAGCTTTTGCTTCTGTTAGCCCCAGTCCGGTTGCGTTCTTCACAGCTTTGATAACATTGATCTTTTGTGCTCCTGCTTCTGCAAGTATAACTGTGAATTCAGTCTGCTCTTCTACCGGAGCTGCTGCTGCTGTCGGTGCTCCGCCCATCATAACAGGGGCTGCTGCCGTTACTCCGAATCTGTCTTCCAGAATCTTCTTTAATTCTGAAGCCTGAGTTAATGTTAACTCTCCGATTTTATCTGCAATTTCTTCTACTGACATTTTGATTTTACCTCTTTTTAATTTTAGTTTAATAATAAATTTTTATTAAGCTGCACGTTTCTTTGCAGCTTCCTCAATTACACTGGAAAGATCTCTCATCACCGCATTGATCGAACCGACGATACCGCTTACCGGCGAATCAAGTGAACCGAGGATTGACGCTATCACTTCTTCTTTTGTCGGAAGCGAAGCCAGAGTATTGAGTTGTTTTGAGTCATAAGCTTCATTCTCTACTATTGCAATCTTGAGCTTAGGTCTCTCAATTTTGTCAAAAAATTTCTTCAGGATCTTTGCCGGAGCCACAGGGTTTTCTTTTGCAAATACAACTCCCGTCGGTCCGTTAAGCATTTCATCGAGCTTTTCGAAATGAGATGAATATTTGTCAGTTTCCTTTAAAGCCCTGACCGTTAAAGTATTTTTCAATACTTTATACTTTAGTCCGGATTTATAAAATTCACTTCTTAATTCGTTCACTTCCTCGACAGTCAGTCCTGTGAAATCAGTAAAGTATATCGCCTCAGAGGAATCAAGCATTTCTTTGATATCTCTGATAGACTCTACTTTCTGTTCTTTTTTCATAATTTAGCTTTTTAAAGTAATTGTTTAGATCTGTTTTGTCTGCCCGAAGCTGACAGACAAATTATTATTTGTTTGTTGAGTGCGTAAATTCTTTTTATGCAGCTTTCTTAGCTGTTCCCTGATTTTTGTCAATCTTTATTCCGGGTCCCATAGTTGTCGAAAGTGTTATGCTTTTCACATATGTGCCTTTTGCCGCTGCCGGTTTCAGTTTAATAATCGTATCTATGAATGCTGTAATATTTTCCGTAAGTTTGTTTTCGTCAAATGAAACTTTTCCTACTATTGAATGAACAATTCCAGACTTGTCAACTCTGAAATCAATTTTACCTGCTTTAACATCCTTTACTGCCTGCCCTATGTTTGGTGTAACAGTTCCGCTTTTCGGATTAGGCATAAGTCCTCTTGGTCCGAGTATCTTTCCTATTTTTCCCAGCTCAGCCATTGTATCAGGCGCTGCGATAATTACATCTATGTCAGTCCATCCTTCCTGAATTTTTTTCACATAATCCTCATAGCCGACATGATCAGCTCCGGCTTCTCTTGCTTCATCATGCTTTTCCGGTTTTGCTATCACAAGCACTCTTACAGTCTTCCCGGTTCCGTGAGGCAAAGAGACAGTCCCTCTTACTACCTGATCCGCATGTTTCGGATCGACGCCTAATCTCACCGCTACATCAACTGATTCATCAAATTTTGCAGACGCTGTTTTCTTAAGCTCAGTAACACCTGTCTTAAGATCATATTCTTTTTCAATGTCAACTTTTTTCAGAATGTCTTTTTGCTTTTTTGTTAATTTCATTTTTAAAAAATTAAAAATTTTTATTAATATTTTTGCTTTTGCTGAATTGTTTTATATCAAATAATAACCGGTATTATTTCTCTACCGATAATCCCATGCTTCTTGCTGTACCGGCTATCATTCTCATTGCCGCTTCTACATCATGCACATTAAGATCTGGCATTTTTGTCTCGGCAATTTCTCTCAGCTGCTGCTGAGTCACTTTTCCAACCTTGTTTTTATTCGGTATGCCGGATCCCTTTTCAATTCCAAGAGCTTTAAGAAGAAGCACAGCTGCCGGCGGAGTCTTAGTGATAAATGTAAATGATTTATCTGAAAATACCGTGATTACAACCGGAATAAGATATCCCTTTTTATCCTGTGTCCTAGCATTGAATTGTTTGCAGAACTCCATTCCGTTCACGCCTCTCTGACCGAGAGCAGGTCCGACTGGTGGCGCCATTGTTGCAGCTCCCGCCGGTATCTGTAATTTTATAAAACCTGTTATCTTTTTTGCCATTATATATAATTATTATTATTTATTTTTCTTTTTCTACCTGCGTTAATTCAAGTTCAATCGGCGTCTTCCTTCCGAATATGCTGACCATAACTTTCACTTTGAATTTTTCCAGATTTACTTCTAGTATATTACCGCTGAAATTATTAAAAGGACCGCTTGTAACTTTTACAGGATCTCCCACATTCAGCTGAATGTCAAGTTTCTCTTTTTCACCTTCTTCATTCAGGATCGATTTGATTCTTTTTACTTCATCATACTTCAATGGGATCGGCTCAAGCTTAGTACCTTTGACGCTTTTGGATCCGACCATATTTATGATTGAAGGCGTTTTTGAAATAAAATCCCTGATTTTGTCATCCAGATCAGCTTCAATCAATATATAACCGGGTAAAAAATTCTTGAACTTTACTTTTTTCTTGCCGCCTTTTACTTCAAATACTTTTTCGAGAGGTATTAAAACATTATTTATCCTGTCCTGTAAATTTTCATTTTTGATTTCATTATCAAGATACGCTTTTACTTTATTCTCGTGACCTGATATAATTCTTACTGCATACCATTTAAAGATCTCAGATTCCTCTTCAGCCTGTTCTTCCGGCTTTGCATCTGCATCCTGTCCTTCTTCAGATAAAATTTCCTCTGATCCGTTTAACTTTTTTTCCTCTGTCATTTATATAAATAATATTAAAATATAGCTTTCAACAGTTCGCTGATTCCCTTGTCTATAAGATATACTAACGTTGCTGATAAAAGCATGGTAACTACGACCACTTTTGTAGAATCTATAAGTTCTTCTTTCTTTGGCCAGGAAACTTTCTTCATCTCCTTATATATATCCTCGAAAAAATTTATAATCTTATCTTTCATTTTTTGCTTTTTTATAAAATTTTAAACTGCTTTTTGCACGGGAGGAGGGACTCGAACCCCCAACCAACGGTTTTGGAGACCGCTACTCTACCAATTGAGCTACACCCGCAGTTAGCCTGACAGAGAATTTCATTTGGATTCCCTGTGAAGAATATGCTGCTTGGTCCACTTACAGTATTTTTTTAACTCAATTCTTTCCTTGGTATTCACTCTGTTCTTGTAAGATACATAAACTGACTTACCCTTATGTGGTCCCTCTATACTTACAAGTTTTATCTTTACTCTTGATCCTTCTTTTGCCATTTTATTATTTTACTGAAATTATTGATTTCTTTTATAATGTTCCTGCTTGCTGATCTGATTTTAAATTAAATTTCTCAGCTGAATTTGGTTTTCGATTCTCTCAATTGGTATTCTACAGAATTTACTATTCAGGAATGATAATTAACTTATTTCTTATTTATTGATTCAGAGCTGATGACCGGGATTGAACCGGTGACCTCATCCTTACCAAGGATGTGCTCTACCAACTGAGCTACATCAGCTTATCAGTTTTTTCTGAGCGGGAGACGAGACTCGAACTCGCGACCAACAGCTTGGAAGGCTGTGACTCTACCAACTGAGTTACTCCCGCATATTTTTTTTCCTTTTCTTGTTTTAAAAAATTGTTTCCCTGACTTTTTCAAAACCTTTTTGTCTCTTTGAAAAATACAAACAAGATAATTCTGCCAGACAAAATAACCCGGAAAAAAATGTATGTGGGTAGGGAAGGATTCGAACCTCCGAAGACCTGAGTCGACAGATTTACAGTCTGTTGCGTTTAACCACTTCGCTACCTACCCGCTTTAAACCCAATTATTTCTTACCTATATAGCAAAGGACGTTAAAAATATCAAAATTAACATTTTAAATCAACTCATATTTTGATATTTGCCAAGCTTTTTTGATTGTATTAAAAAGAGGTGTCAGATCTGTAAAAAAATGTTTTTTAATTAAAGCAAATTCAGCTTAAACAAACTGTCTATTTTGACTTTCTGATCACGAAGATTGTTTATTCTCTCAAGTATAGACTGTCTTTCATCACTGCTATATAGTTTTTCTTCAACATTATCCGAAATTACTTCATACAGAGCAAGGTTAATTTCTTTTCCAAAATCCTTGTAATTATAATCACCTTTTCTTTCAGTGTTAACCAGTATCGCCTGTCCGACGGTATAATCTCCGTCATTATTTCTTATTGCTACTACTGTCCTTGAGTCAGGCTCTCTGCAAAGGTATATCCCGTCATCCCTTATTTCAGTTACTCTTGCTGAAATAATCCTCGTAATGGATCCCGGATTTCCGGACGAACTTAAATTAACAAGCATTTTATCCTGCTCCCTGATTTCTCTTTCCAGCTCATTATACTTTACAACCGATGATATCTTCTTGTTTAATAAACTTATATTTGCCTCAAGTATATTTATATCCCGGTACATTGCAGTCTCGGGAAATACTGTCAAAATTAGTTTTGCATTATTAAGTTCATTTAGTGACTCGCTGAATTTCCCAAGTCCGTTCAGCTTCTTTCCGTTCGATACTTTCTGTGAATATTCACCGTAAGCAACATTGTATATATTGTTAAACAAAATTTTCGCTTCTTCAGGATCCAGAGTGCTTTTAATTTTATTATAATATTTTAAAGCAAGCTTCCAGTCTTCTTTATAATAATTACTGGCAATCTGAAATGAATAATTATTTATTCTGTCTAATGCTTTTGATTTATTTTTACCGTCTGAATAATTCCTGAGAAAGGTCTCATACTTTCCAATCATTTTTTCCATTGTTCTGAGATCATTTGCTTTGTCTGTCTTTACCAGCTCAGCATAATCCCTGTCCTCTTTTAATATAAAAGTATAATATCCCAGATAGCCCAGCGCTGAAAGAATTGCAATAATAACTACTATTATCAGAATGTTTGTATAAAGTCTTCTTCGTCTCTGCTCCGGGATTTTTTCTCTTATTACATCAAGTCTGGTATTTACGAAATTTGTCTCCGTCTCATCTGTATATTTTATAACATTTTTATAATAGATCTCAGCCGCCTTATAATCTTTGTTCCCAAATGCCTCGTCACCGCTGCTCATAAGATTGATCTTGTTATTGATCAGCGCTACAGCTTTGTTGTAAAGATTTTTTAATTCGGAATTTCTTCTGTCAAGCTTCAGATATTGCTTGCCTTCAAAGATAGCTTCCGAAAACTGATTCCTGTTTATAAGGTATTCAATATTTATAATTGCTTCCCTGATCGTAACTTCATCGTTTTCATCCCTTATCTTTTCCCCGCAGCCGTATACAGCACAGCCTTTGTTTTCAGCCCAGCAGTCTCTGTGATAAGGCGAACTGCATGAATTGCAGAAAATTGCTTCTGCGTCATTTTTTATTGGCATCTGACAAAATGTGCAGATATTCTTGACCGGCTTTAAGAGATCGTCCATTGATTGGAAATATTAAAATCCCGAGTAGTTTTTTTAAAAATAGTAAATTTCAAATTCCGCTGAAATACAATTTAATTATTATACTTATGCCTAAAATTACCAACAGCATTCCCATTGCATTGTTTAGAATTTTTAATGCTGCCGGATTTATTTTAAGTGAATTTTTTGAAACGAAATTAACTAGCAAATAAAACCAGAATGTAGCTCCGGTAAATACTCCGATCGCAAGGAATAATCCGGTGAAAAAATTTGAATCAATCATGCCGTAACTTTTCAGATAACTTACTATAGCAAACCATGATGCCGGTAAAGTCGGTGATGAAAGACAGGATACTATACCTGCAATAAAACTCATTGTAACATTACTGTGATGCTTTTCTAAAACATTTGAATGTAAAATTTTATCAATTCGCGATTCCGTTTTCTTGAATACTTTTTCAACTTTATCATACTTTTCCTTGAATTCCGCTTTTTCAGGTTCTGCAAGATGCTGTGAAAAGTCCTGCTTTGTATATATAATGATAAACCCGTATATAATAATAAACAAACTTCCGCACAATGCCAGTATAAGTTTCAGTATATCAGAGTTATCAGAAAAGTAATTATGAATTGTATCGGGCAGCAGAGTTGCTATCAGAGCGACTCCTCCGAATGAAACTAAAATATAAATCATATCCATAAAACCCGCTCCCGCCCCTATTGCTATACCGTTTTTTATCTGATTCTTTAATCCTTTCTGTATAATCTGAAAATAAGTCGGTCCCAGCGGCGGTATTGTTACAATGAAACCTAAAATTATACCTAATATTAATCCTGATATCAAATAAAAATTTTAGTTAAATTAGGTAAACACATTTTCATATTCAATTAAATTGATTTAATTCCAATTGCAGATTTTTTTTCTGCATATTTACAAATGAATGTAAAAAAAATTCTGGCTGCTGTTTTTATAGTTTTTTCTCTTTCGTTTTCCTATTCTAATGTGATTTATACTTCGTATCAGAAGCAGGCAGTTGTATATTCAATAGAATCAGATAAAGATAATATTACTGATGGGTTCTTAAAAGATAATGATAAAATCAGAAAGAAAATTTCCTTGTCGTTGTCCGTTAGAATTTTCATTCTGAATTCAGAGAAAATTTATTTTAATTCTTCCTGAATATTACAGGTATAACTTTTTGAATTCGACTACTTTTTTTAAAAATTCTTATCTGAATTCTTTATCAATAACATCAATCTCTCCCGGATATGAAATTCCTCCGAGAAATGTATCTATAGTCGGTTTGATTTTTAAAGTAAGCCTTGAGCTCGTGCCGGACTTTCCTCCTATAGCAAGAGCAAGATTAATAATATTTTCATAACTGTTATCAGTAAAGATCCGGAGAAGGTCAAATGAAACCGGGATCGGGATAGTAGTTGATTTTCCAACACCCGGGACTTCTATGGTTTTATCAATTTCACCCGTAATGATTTCCTTGTTGTCGATTAAAAGTCTCCAGTCCAGTCCTTTAATAAGCGAAGAAGATTCCTTCGAACCGCCGGGATAAGTGTCAGGATTTTTTGCGATTAGATTAACTGTGAATTTTGTAGGAAGCTGTCCGGAAGCAAATGCCGCAAGTAATTTACCGCCGTCCAGAATATTCAGATCATCAAGTGAACTAATATTATTCAGCTTGACCCCGGCTAAATTTAATCCGTCTACTTTACCCAGTTTAAACTTCAGTCTCTGAGCATTTTCCATTGTATCCTTTATGCCGGAACATCCGGTTATCATTACAGGAATCAGTAATATCAAAAAATAAAATCCGGTTTTTTTCATATAATAATTTTAAAGGTTTATTAAAATTTAAAAAGCCCGAACTGAATAATAATATTCTGCTGCGGACTTTTAAAATTAGATCAATATTTCACAGTTACACTGTTTATTGCAGAGAGAGAGGGATTCGAACCCCCGGTGACCGTAAGGCCACAACGGTTTTCAAGACCGCCGCATTCAACCACTCTGCCATCTCTCTGTTACGTTTTTAAAACTTTTACAAAATTACGAAATTGGATTCACAAATTAAAGAAATAAAAGATATTAATTTGTTAAATATCCTGTCAGTCTGTTTATATAAATTTTATTAAATGTTTTTTTTCAGTCAAAAGTCAGATTAATCTGTATTTTATTCCGTTAAGTTCTTCAGTTAATCCGCTTAATCCGAAGTTTCCAATCCTTGTTCTTCTCAATGTCTTAAGATATCCTCCCGTTCCGAGTCTTTCGCCGAAGTCATTTGCAATTGACCTTATATATGTACCTTTGCTGCTGCTGATCCTAAAATATAATTCTGTATCATTGATTCTTTTTACTTCAAATTCAGATATAATAATTTTTCTCGGTTCCCTTACCACTTCCTTTCCTTTTCTGGCAAGTTTATATAGCGGCTTTCCTTTTTGCTTTATTGCTGAATACATCGGCGGAGTCTGTTCCACCTCTCCGATGAATGTCTTTCTGACCCTTTCAATATCAGCATCGTTAATATTTATTTCATCAGTAATTATTTCTTCATCTGTTTCAGTATCAAAACTTTTTGTAACTGCTCCAATTCTTATCGTGCCTTCATATTCCTTATCAAGGATTAATATATCGTTTATCTCCTTAGTTTTTTTATCCGTACAGAGTATTAGCAGCCCGGTCGCCCGCGGATCCAGTGTGCCGGAATGACCTATCTTCTTTATTGAAAACTCTCTTTTAAAAATTCTTACCACATCTGCGCTTGTGAGATCTAGCGGCTTGTCGGCTAAAATTATTCTGTTTGATAAATCAGAGATGACGTTACCGGTCAGATCAGAATTCATTAAATGGTATTATTGGGATTGATCCTGATCTTTTTCCTTTACCTGTATTTCGTTCAGCAGTTTCTGGATCTTATCCGCATACTCTATAGTATCGTCATGAAAAAACTGAAGTTCAGGCATATATTTAAGTATGATCAGCTTAGCAAGTAAAAATCTAATGTGCTTCTTTTTTCCTTCAAGTTTTTCCAGACATTCTTCCACAGGAATTTTATTCCCGAGAAAACTCAGATAAATTTTTGCAATCTTCAGATCCGGCGTAACAATAACTTTTGCAACTGTAACAAGACCTAATCCGCTTATCTCAGAAAGATCTTTGGACATTGCCTGACTAAGTTTATTCTTTATTTCCTGAGCAACTTTTTCCGTTCTTACGGACATATACAATTTTCAGTTTACTTCAAATTATCTACTGAGGAGTAACAAGTTTTCTTTTTGTTTCAACAATTTTAAACGCTTCTATAATATCACCTACTTTAATGTCATTAAAATTTTCCAGTCCTATGCCGCACTCATATCCTGATTCCACTTCCCTAACATCATCTTTTTCTCTTTTAAGGGATGAGATCCCGCCGTTGAATATCTGGAATCCGTCCCTCAGAAGTCTGACTTTGTTATTCCTGTTAATTTTGCCGTCCTGAACGTAACATCCCGCGATGTTGCCGATCTTCGGTACTTTGAAAATCTGCCGCACTTCAACCGTAGCAGTAACTTCCTCAGATATATCAGGAGCCAGCATTCCTTCAAGAGCAGTTTTTATTTCATCAATAAGCGTATAAATAATAGTATATAATCTTATATCAATTTTATTCTTCTCCGCTAGTTTTCTTGCTTTAAGATTCGGTCTTACGCTGAATCCGATTACAATCGCTCCGGACGCTTCAGCAAGCAGTATATCCGATTCGCTAATTGTGCCGACCGCTTTGTGAATAACAGAAACTTTAGTCTCGCTTGTAGTAAGCTTATGCAGTGAATCAGCCAATGCTTCCGCCGATCCGTCCGTATCAGCTTTAAGAATTATTTTGAGCTCTACCTGCCTGCCTTCCTGTATCTGTTTTGAAATATCATCAAGCGTAACAAACTTAACCTGTCTGAAGTCCTGTTCGCGCTTGAGCTGCTGTCTTTTCAAAGAAAGATTTTTTGTATCCCTTTCATTTTCAAGCACAACAAATGTATCTCCCGCCTGCGGGACACCGTCAAAGCCAAGCACTACTACCGGAGTTGAAGAAGCCGCCGTCTCCAGCGCATGCTCTCTTTCATCAAACATTGCTCTTACTTTGCCGCTGTATATTCCCGCTATAAATGAATCCCCTATTCTCAGTACTCCCTTCTGAACTAATACTGTTGCAATCGGACCTCTTCCTTTGTCAAGTTTCGCTTCAAGTACAACTCCTCTTGCTGATTTAGACAAATTGGTTTTTAATTCGAGTAGTTCAGCTTCGACAAGTATTTTCTCTAATAGCTTATCTATATTCATTCCCATCTTTGCGGAAATTTCAACAGACTGGTATTTCCCGCCCCATTCTTCTACAAGAACATCTTTCTCGGATAACTGCTGTCTGATCCTGTCAGAATTTGAATCCGGCTTATCAACTTTGTTAATTGCAATAATTATTGGAACATTTGCTGCTCTTGCGTGATTGATAGCTTCAATAGTCTGCGGCATTACATTATCATCCGCCGCTACGACGAGCACAACAATATCCGCCGCCTGTCCTCCTCTTGCTCTCATTGCCGTAAATGCTTCGTGACCGGGCGTATCAAGGAAACTGATTTCTTTGCCCGAATCCATTCGGACTTTATAAGCTCCTATGTGCTGCGTAATACCGCCTGCTTCACCGGCTACTACATTCGTCTTTCTGATATAATCCAGCAAAGATGTCTTTCCGTGATCCACATGTCCCATAATTGTAACTACAGGAGCCCTGTCAGTAAGATCTTCAGGTCTGTCCGGCTGTTCTTCAATTATATCTTCTTCATACTCTTTCGTAAATTCAATCTTAAATCCGAAATCACTTGATATAAGCTCAATAATATCTTTCTCAAGTCTCTGATTTATAGATACCATTATTCCGAGTTTAAAACAGTTTTTTATAATTTCATTGGAATCAATCCCCATAAGGTTTGCAAGCTCTGCCGTAGAAAGAAATTCATTTACCTTAATGACATTTTTAGTTGCTTCTTTTAATTCCAGGATCTTTTTTTCTTCTTCAATTCTTTCTTTTTTCTTTCTCTTTCTTGCAATACTCCTTGCTGATGAACCTGTATCACCTTCTATCTTTGCATAAGTTTCTCTGATCGCTTCGTCAATTTCCTTCTGCGTTGCATCTTTTTCCCTGTGTCCTTTTTCGGATTTTATTCTTCTCTTTCTTTCAGATTCGGATTCAAATTTTTTCTTATCCCTGTCTTTTTTATCCCTGAATTTTCTGTCTTCATGAAGTTTGTCAGTCAGATTCCTTTTTACAAACACTTCCTTTTTTTGTTCTTTTTTATCACCGGTTGGTTCAGGTTTCTGAGTGGACTTCTGTTTCTTCTTTTCCCTGATTACCTGATCTATGGTAATCTTTTCCGTTAGCTTTTTCTTATTTCTGTCGAAAGGTTTTTTAAATGTCTTCTGTGCTTCTCCTTTTTCCGTCCTGTCAAAACCCTGCTGAGGAGCAGATGTTTTGGGTTTATCTTCCGCTGAAGAAGTTACCGGTTTAATATCTGAACCAGCCGGTTTTGACTTATCATCAGATGAAACCGGTTTCGGTTTTTCACCCTGCTTTAAAGTTTTATTCCTTTTAATATCTGAATCCGCTGCCGGTTTATCAGGTGTTTTCTTTGTGAATTTTGGTGCGGCTGTTGCAGTTTTTTTCGCAATTCTTTTATCTTTTTCTTTCTGTTCCTGATCCTTTATTGTCTTAGCCCTGTCACGGTATGCTAATAATTCCTGTTTTTTTCTTTCTTCTTCTTTTGTTTTTTGCTCTTCTTCAATTACTTTTCTTAACCTCTCCTGCTCTTCTAGTAATCTTTTCTCTTCATTCTCTTTGTCAATTTTTTCCTGCGCATCTGAAAGTTCTACATGGAATTTTTCCACAAACTTTACGGACTTTTCCATTTTTTTATCTTCAAGCTCAATCTCTTTTCTGAAATTAGAATAGACCTTTGCCACAGTCTCTTCATTCAGAGCTGTATTGATTGTTGCATCCTCTATTCCAATAGACTTCAGATAATCAAGTATGACGTCTTTTGAAACTTTGATCTCTCTTACTAATGCAATTACTTTTTTCATATTTTGTTAAAAATTTTTGCCGGTTTTAATTTAATAATTAACTTAATATTTACTGTAAATTATTATCCGGTAAATAATACTAACTCTTCGAATCAGTTTTTTCCACTTTATTGCCTTCTGCATCCTCATCTGAATCTTCATCATTTTCATCAGCAGACCCGTTCTCTTCTTCATCAGCATCCTGAATTTCTTCTTCCGGATCCTCTTCGTTGTCTTCTTCCTCTTCTTCCTTAACAGTTTCTCTGACAACATCTATCTGATAACCAGTAAGTCTTGAAGCAAGCTTTATATTCTGACCGCTTTTCCCGATGATAAGACTTATCTGATCTTCGTCCGCATATATTTTGGCAATTTTATTTTCATTGTCAAGTTCAATATCATTCAGCTTTGCAGGAGAAAGCGCTCTTGCAATATACAAAGCAGGATCTTCCGTATAATTTATAACATCAATATTTTCATTGCTAAGCTCTCTTACAATAGAATGAATCCTTATGCCTTTCATTCCCACACAGGCGCCGACTGCATCGACTCTGTCATCATTTGAGATCACGGAGATCTTGGCTCTTTCTCCCGGCTCTCTTGCAATACCTTTTATCTCTATAATGCCGTCGTATATTTCAGGTATCTCAAGTTCAAACAATTTATCAAGAAACTGCTCATCCGCTCTGGACACGATAATGAGCGGCGGACCTGACTGTCTTTTTTCTATGCTTTTTATAATAGCCCTTGTCGTGTCGCCTTTTTTATATTTCTCCTTAGGGATCTGCTCGCCTTTAGGGAAAATGATTTCATTACTGTTATGTATTAATAAAATCGAAGTCGGCTTTATCTGATATATTTCACCTACAATAATCTCTCCGACCTGATCTTTGTATGCATTATATGTGATTTCCTTTTCGATCTCTCTGATCTTCTGATTCAGATTCTGCTTTAGATTGATTACCATTCTTCTTCCGAAATCCTCGATCGGTATCTCTTCAGCAAAGTCATCGCCTATCTCAAAATTCTCGCCGGATTTCTCTTTGGCTGTTTCGATGTCAATTTCTTTATTGTGATCGGTAACTTCTTCCACTACTACTTTATAAAGAAATATCTCGATCACGCCTTTATCCATATTCACCACTACATCAAAGTTAGCTTCAGGTCCGTATTTCTTCTCCATCATTTTCTTAAACGAATCCTTTATCACGCTCGAAAGTATATCTCGGTCTATATTCTTTTCTTTTGCCATTTGTGAAAAGGCATCTACAATATCCGATTTCATTTTATTTAATTCTTTATTTTTTTATTTAAATTTTAATTTGATTTTTGATTCCAGTATATCACCGAAATTTATTTCCCTGTATTCCTCAGTATTTTTTTTCCCTTTTTCTTTTTTTTGAATTTCAATTCCGATCTTTCCGTCATTCTCAGACACCATTGTAAGCTTACCCGTAACATCCTCATCTCCTGACAGAATTGCCTCAATGTCCCTGCCTATATGCTTTTCCAGCTGCCATATGAATTTGAAAGACCTTTCCGCACCGGGAGATGAAACCTGCAGTTTTGAAATGTCCGCTGATGCGATTTTTTCTTCTATCAGATCATCAAGCTCATGATTTATTTTAACCAGCTCATCAATATTAATTCCTTTTCTGTTATCTACATAAATCTCCAGTACCTTTGTTCCTTTCTCTCCCCTGAGTATGTAATCAATTATTTTGTAATCAGATCTGCTGAAGTAATCTTCGGCGATATTCTTAATCTCAGTTTCCATTTTTATAAAAAAAAAGTGGGTTCGACAAACCCACCATTATATATTCATTTCAAAGCTGTTCAAGTTACTTTTAATAAGGGAAAATTTCAAGGCATTGTTTATCGTCCCTCAATTTAATTTTACTATCTGCTTTCCAAAACTGCTGATTGGTTTTTTAATCGTCGTTTCAAAAACAGTATATGAATGTTTTAAAGAATTTATTTATATTTGTTTAAACTAATACCGGATTGTATTATTAAATATTCCGGCTCTTATTTATTAATCATTTTTTAATTTAATCTAAATAAAATGAAAAAAACATTAAAGATTTTTACGGCAGCATTGTTTTTTGCTTTTACCGGAAATTCCTTTGCAGGACCAAAGATCACTTTTACTGAGCTTATTATAGCAGCTGAAAAAGACGCAAAATTAACAGCAGCAGCTCATCAGTTAGCAGCACAGAAAAATCTGCCTGTTACAATTCTTACTGCAGATAAAGTAACAATTGACGCCAGGGGAATTGAAAACGGGAATGTAGTATATACAGTCATAACAAATCCCGCTGACATCTATGATAACTCTTTCACATTATTTTTTGAAGAAGCGGTAAAAGGATATGACCTGTCTGCATCTCTGTTAATTTATCCCAATGGAAATGTAATTGATAACACAAACGGTCTTTACAGATATCAGCTTGATCAGAGCGCAAGAGGACTGGAAAAATTTCTGCTCATTGCCGACTGGACATTTGACAGAGTATGGGCATTTAATCCTGAAAACGGAAATCTGATTGATACTGCTTTTATCTCGCACAGCAATCCGCAGCTTCAAAGTCCGAAGCACGCTCTTCAGACTCATGACAATTTTATTTTAGTTGCTGATCAGATCTCGGATCTTGTACAGAAATTTGATACAAGCGGATTTTATATCAGTCATTTCGCACCTTCAGGCGGAGTAAATACTTCTATTGTTGATAATATGAGAGGCATAGCATTCAGACCAAACAGAAATCTGCTGGCTACAGTAGGCAGCGGTACAAATCAGAATACTATTCAGGAATTTGATATGAGCGGAAACCACATTGGAAGTTTTATATCTCTCGGTACTTTGAACAGTCCGTTTGATATTCATTACAGAAGCAATGATATTCTTGTTACAAATTCATCCGGACCAAACGATGTTACAAGATATAATCACAGCGGAACATTTATATCAAACTTCATAGTAAGCGCAAATCTTACTTTTCCGCAGCAGGTATTAAGAATGCCGAACGGAAATCTCGCAGTGTGCGGATTCAGCTCGCCGTCCGGATTGATTCATTTTGATTCATCAGGAAACTATATCCGCTCGATGTCAGCCGTTACGGGGTTAAGAGGAGCTTACCTTCTGGGCAACGGAAACTATCTCGTAACAAATGCTACCGGTGTTATTGAAATGGACAGCACTTCCGGAAGTTTAATCAGGATTGTAGCTTCAGGATCTAACTTTCAGTATATTTCCGAATACATTCCGGGAGGACTTGTCGGTCTTTCAAATATTTCTAATGCTGTTCCGGAAAATTTTTCATTAAATCAGAATTATCCAAATCCTTTTAATCCGAATACAAATATCATTTATCAGATCTCAGTCAGAGGTAATGTAAATTTATCTGTTTATGATGTGCTTGGCAATGACGTAATGACATTGGTGAATGAGAATCAGAACCCGGGAACGTATTCAGTTAATTTTGACGGAAGTAATTTCTCCAGCGGAATATATTTTTATAAATTAACGGCAGGAGATTTTTCTGAAACAAAGCGGATGATTTTACTGAAGTAAAGATCTTACTAATTCAGATGCTGTAATAAAAAGCAGAGCTGCGGAATGATTCCGTAACTCTGCTTTTTTAATTGAAAGAAAGTTCTGATATATTTTTTAAAAAATTTCCTTTATTAATTTATTACGATAAAATTTCCTGAATGTATTTTTCTTTATCTATTCACTGATGCACCGAACCGAAAAACCATATTCCTTATATCCTGCTAAGTTGTTTACATTACCGAAAGCGCTGCCGAGACTTATATATCTGCCCTTTCCGCCGCTTTCATCAGAGCTCCACAAATAGCAGTTATAATCTTTGACATTAAAATTTCCATAATAGTATCTGTATCCTCCGGGCAGCGCAGTGAATCCGCTTTCGTCAGTTCCGTTACCGTCAGCAGCCCAGCCTTCTGAGCTTTTCATTTTATTTCCGGCGGCATTTTCCCCTCCGAGAAAATCTGTCAGAGCTTTCCAGTCATTGTCATCAGGTATCCGCCATCCTTCAGGTGCAAGTCCTCTCGGATCATTTACCGCATACCAGTTATACAGTTTTCCGAATTTCTTTCCGTTTTCCGGATCATTATCATAATAGCACTATGCGGGCTTTCCTTCCAGACCGGCTTTCTCCCAATCTGCATTGTTTGTTATTTCCTCAATCGGATCTCCGTTCCTGAATACGGAAACATCTGTGTTTTTTTTCATCCAGACCTGCTCTCCGATCCTGACCGAAGTTTGCTCCTTGAGTTCGGAAATATCTGATTTCTTATCCTTCGGATTTTTTTTCTGTGCAGAGTTTATGACTGAGGCTGAACCTGAAATTAAGAATGTCAAAATAACTACCGTAAAGATCAGTAATTTAATAAATGTTCGAAGTTTCATTTTGTTTTTTTAGTTTCAAAAAAGAATTTTTAAATAATTATATTTTAGTTGCGGAAATAAAAGTCAAAAAATTTTTAATCGTCAAACTTAAGAGCAATGCTGTCTGAAATATTTTTAAATAAGAAAATTTTTGTCAAATTTATATTAGTATGCAGTTTTAGATCAATCTGTTTAGAAGACCCGCCTTTGAAAAATTGCCGAAATTCATTAGCGGAGATTTATATAAGCGATACAACTTTAATTTTAAAACTAAACGGTTTGGAAAGATGTGACTTAAAAGCTGACTCACCTGCTGACAGATTTTGAGAAATAATTTAATCAATTCTGCAGTCAGGCATGACTGTATTAAAATAAAAATCTGATTTCATTATATTTAAATAAAATTTGAATAATGAGAATAACTATACTAAATATATTATTATTTATTTTTCTTGCCGGAAGTCTGAAAGCGGAAATGTTATATTCTCCCGCAGATTCCACTGTCGTAAGCGATACCTTAAAAAGCAGATTTGAGATCCGGCAGTTGCCTCATATCAAAACAGATTCTGAAACCGAAACTGTTTTTGAAGGACCGGGACTCGCGCCGCAGAATGTCAGAGTTGTATTCAATGATTTCTTTAAACAGTATCTTGCAATCAAAGACGCGCTTGTCTATAATGACTCATACAGTGCAGTGAGAAACACGGTAAAACTTCTTGATGACATGAGATCAAAATCTGCTGACATTGAAATCCTTAGTAAGGATGATATCTGGATCTTCTTTATGAGTAATTATGATAATATCAGGAAAAAAGCTGAGTCAGCTACATTTATTGCCGAGCAGCGGTTTTTATTCAATGAAATTACATCAGGATTAAAGACTTTTATAAAGCAATACGGACTGTTTGATAAAACAATTTATCTTATGCAGAACGCTTCCGATTCCGTATCTGTCAATGCGGAATGGTTATCAGATAAGAGAGATGAAAAAAATCCCTATCTGGGATTAATGAAGGATACATCATTTGTAAAAGTAAAGGAAGTCTGGAAATTCAAATAGAATTTTTCAACTGCTGATTTTAAAGTTAAGTTAAATAATTATTCATTTGACTGCGGGTTTTTTAATTCCGGGAAATGTCATTTGCAGATAATGGAAATTGAATTCTATAATAGTTAATTTCTAAAAAATAATTTTTCATGAAAAAAATCTATACTGTTTTACTTCTTCTTTTTATTCTGTTTGCATCGAGAATCTATTCACAGTGGTCTTCCGACTCTACAGTAAACCTGATGGTCAGCGATCTGAACGGTGATCAGGCGCTTCCGAAAATTTCACTGACTTCCGACGGGGGATGTTATATTAGCTGGTTTGATAACAGGTCCGGAAGTTATGCAGTGTATCTTCAGAGATTAAATTCCGTCGGAGTAAAGCAGTTTGCAAATGACGGAATCCTTATAAGCGGAAATCCGCAGAGTTCATCACTTGTTGACTGGGATATGATAACTGACAATGCTGATAATGCCGTCATAGTATTTACAGATACTCGTAACGGCTCTTCAATAAATCCATTTGCTTACAGGATCAGCCCTTCGGGAAATTTCCTCTGGGGAAGTAACGGAGTAGCACTGGCTGGTGATGCGGGGACATATCAGCCAAATCCGAAAGTGATACAGACTACTGATTCAGGTTTTATATTTACATGGGTTTACGGTTCGTCGCCAAACAAAATTGCGTTTCAGAAATTATCACCTGCAGGCGCAAAGCTATGGGGCGCAGATCCGGTTTATATTGAAGGCGGAGCTTCGGAAAATTATACATTTCCGTCTCTGGTGAAATCTGATAACGGCTCTGTAATTGCATTATGGAGCGGATATACAGGATCTTTCATTAATCCCGGAAATTACCGGCTTTACAGCAGGAAAATCTCTTCCGTCGCATCTTCATTATGGCAGGATACTGTCTATTCGCTGGGAAGAGTAACAGGATTTTTTGTACCGAAGATCTTCAGCGACGGAAATAACGGAGCTCTTTATGTCTGGCAGGATGACAGAAGTTCATCAAATCTCCAGAGCTCTTATGTTCAGCATATCTCATCTTCAGGAGTAAGAAATTTTCCGCTTAACGGTTCGGAAGTTTCGCTGTCTTCCGGCAACAATAAATTTGACGCATGGGCTTCATATATGTCTGCAACAGGAGAAACATATATAATTTTCAAAATGGCGAATTCCAGTCAGAGCCAGTTCGCAGTTTACGGACAGAAATTATCATCTGCCGGTATCAGACAGTGGGGAAATGACGGAATTTCATTTCAGCCCTTCGGACAGAATTCAATGGAAAGATTGCTTGTGTTAACAAAAGACACTTCGATAGTTTTTATATTTAATGAATCCATATTCGGATCGGCGAATAATCAGATCAGATATTTTAATTCAGACAGAAACGGCAATATCGGTTGGGGCGGATATATACATTATCTGAGCAGCGTTGGTTCGGGAAAGTTAAGACTTACCGGCGTAATAAATTCCGCGGGAATGAGTATGCTCGCATGGAGCGACAGAAGGCAGGACGGCGGCGGGATATATGCTCAGAATATAAATTCAAACGGCACGCTCGGAAATCTGACAGGTATTAATTCAAATCTGTACGAAACTCCTGTAAGCTTTTTTCTTTCACAGAATTATCCAAATCCTTTTAACCCGAAGACTATTATCAGATATACTTTATCAAAGTTTAACTATGTTTCATTGAAAGTGTTTGATGTGAAAGGGAATGAAGTAACGACCCTTGTAAAAGAGAAACAGAATGAGGGAACGTATTCGGCTGAATTCGACGGAAGTAATTATCCCAGCGGAGTTTATTTTTATAAACTGACAGCAGGTGAATTTGAAACGGTGAAAAGAATGATTCTTGTAAAATAATTTCTTAAAACTGGATACATTTTATGATACAAATAAATGTAAGACTGATAATGCTAATTTGCCTGTTAATTATTTCAGGTGTTATCAGTCCGGCATATTTATCAGCTCAGCAATCCGATCTCAGATTAAATTCCGTTAAACCTTATCTGAGTTTTCCGCAGGAAAGACAGCAGACTGCAATAGAAGACATTAGTCTTTTGGGAGTACTGTTTCCGTTAAACCCGATATTTCTTATTGAGAATAAAAGATTTTATGCGGGCATTACAAAAGAATTTTCTATAGGAAAATTTCCTTTCGGAAGATTCGCAACTGAGTATTCGCTTATTTTCAGAGAGACGCGGGTAAATCATTTAAGGTTTTCATACAACTTTGATATTCCTCTGGAAGCCGGTGATTTTGCAGCTATTCTGATATCGGCAGGCGGCGGATATTTTACCGACTTTGACAAAAAAGGATATTTCCCTCAATTGTCTTTTGGCTTACTGCTTCCCGCAACGGAAATTATTTCCGTTAGTCTTTATTTTAAAACGCGTTATACATTTATGGATGATAAATCTAAATCAGATATTTTTGATATTTCACTCGGATTCAGTTCAGTATATTACTTTTAAGTGACTTCACTCGTGAACAGATATGAAAGACAGATCAGACTAAAGGAGATCGGCACTGACGGTCAAATGAAATTAAAAAAAGCTTCTGTACTTGTGATAGGCGCGGGCGGAATAGGATGTCCGCTGCTTTCATATCTTTGCGCATCAGGTGTAGGTAAGATAGGAATAGCTGATTATGATAAAGTAGATATTTCAAATCTTCACAGACAGGTACTTTACAATGAATCTCAGACCGGAATGTACAAAACCGAAGCTGCGATGGAAAATCTGATCAGATTAAATTCAGAAACCGAGTTCCGTATATTTAATACAAGCGTAGGAAAAACAAACGGCCGTAATATTATCGGAGATTTTGATATTATCGCAGATGCGACAGATAATTTAAGATCGAGATATATTATAAATGATCTCTGCGTCGAAATGAAAAAACCATTAATATGGGGAGCTGTAAATAAATTTGAACTGCAGGTTTCGGTATTTAACTGCAGCGGCGGTACTGATCTCAGAAAAGTTTTTCCGGAAATAAATCCGGAAGCAAATTTAAAAAGCTGCGAAGAGCAGGGAGTGACCGGACCGGTTCCGGGTCTGGCTGCAATGATTATGTCCGCTGAAGCAATTAAGATCATCACCGGCTGCGGAGCTGTACTGTGTAATGAAATGCTCATTATAAATACCCTGACCAATGAATTCAGAAAAATTGCATTCTGAAAGAAATCCCGTGATCTTTAATGATTATATATTTTTATGAAATTAAAATATAAATATTTATCTGAAGGTAAAATCGATCCTGAAAAAATTTATTCCGGATTGAAAAGCAATGAAAGCAATACGGATTCGGGCGCGCAGTTTATTTTTATCGGAAGAGTGAGAAGCGATATAGTAAATGAGCGTAAAGTAAAAGCACTTCTTTATTCAGCTTATAATGACATGGCGGAAAAAATAATAGGAGAGATCAGAGAAGAAATAATAAATGAATTTGAACTGACTGGACTTGATGTAATTCACGGTATCGGTAACATTAAAGCCGGTGAAATATCATTTTATGTTTCAGGAATTTCAGCTCACAGAAGCAGAACCTCTGAAGCTGTTGATAAAACAGTAAAGAGAATTAAAAAGGAAGTTCCGATCTGGAAGAAAGATGTTTTTTAATTAATAAGTAAAAGTGAAATGATAGATATAACTGATAAGATAAATACATTAAGAACAGCTAAAGCTAAAGCTGTATTGAAAGTTTCAGATGTCAGCATAAAGGCGATAAAAAATAATTCTGTTCCGAAAGGAGATGTATTTGCTTCAGCCCGGACTGCAGGATTATTAGCAGCGAAGAATACAAGTCTTACTCTACCCCATTGTCATCCGATACCTGTTGAGTTCACGGAAATAAATTTTTTGATAAAGAAAAGTAATGTGATTGAAATAAATATTGAAGTGAAGACAATTTATAAAACCGGATGTGAGATGGAAGCGCTTTACGGCGTATCGGTATGCGCGCTTACTGTTTATGATATGCTGAAACCTATTGATAAAAATATTATTATCGGTGAGATTTCGCTTACCTCAAAGAGCGGCGGTAAATCAGATACTTTGATCAGCAGCGCCGCGAATCTGAAAGCTTCCGTAATAGTGGTTTCGGATTCAGTGTTTTCAGGAAAATCAAAAGACACTTCCGGTAAAATCATTTCAGATAAACTGAAGTCATACGGAATTAAAGTAAAAAATAATCTGACTGTTCCGGATGAAGAGAAATTGCTTACTGATAAAATTAAAAAAGAAATTAAAAACGGAGCTGATATCATCATTACTACAGGCGGAACAGGAGCGTCAGCAAGAGACATCACCGGAGAGACTGTCAGGAAAATTATTGATAAAGATCTGTCGGGATTAATGGAAGCCGCAAGAATATTTGGTCAGAATAAAACCCCTTATTCGATGATGTCTGACGGAGCTTCCGGCTTTTCAGGTAAAACGCTGATACTTACTTTTCCCGGTTCGCCTTCTGGCGTTAAGGATTACCTTAACGCTCTTTTACCTTACGTATTTCATTTATTTGATGTCAGAAAGGGAGAAAGACATTAGAAAATTCTGATCTGCAAATACTGATATTGAAATCACTCTGATTCTTCTTTTACATTTTTTACGATTCCCTCAATAAGGCCGAACGGTTCGTCAGTCGGAATAAATATCTCGTTATCGTTCGAAAGATCGAACCTGTCAAGATCAAACTTAATATAATGCTTATTCGGCATTGAAATAAATATTTCCTTTATTTCCGGATAATGTTCCGTTACTTTCTTTCCGCATTCATATAATGTCTGCTGAACTGACAGACTGTTATGCTCCGCGAAAGTTTTTAACAGTAAATTTCTTACATTGTCATGCATCAGCTTGAAATCAACGTCATATCTGAAATACTTCCATTCAGCTTTTATGCTGGTTGAAAATATTCTGTCTTTTGTTTCCAGCAGAGTAGTATATTTATCTTTAATAAATCCTTCGAATCCTGAGTTGGTTGTTTTCAATACCACCAGATTATTCAGACCGGACTTAATTTTATATTCATCCCTGTTTATTTTCAGACTGCAGTTTCTTAATTCATTACCGGGACTTATGAATGAGTGATTATGCGGATGATGCTGCTGAATATCTTTATCAGATGAATCATGTATGTTGATCCGCTTCCAGATTTTTTCATCGGCTTTCACCCTGACTTCTGAGATCTGTGTATTATTGTTAAGAAAATAATTTCCAAGATAAAGGCAGAATTCTTCAATTGATTTCACCGGGTTTTCTTTTGCCAGGACATATACTGTGTTTTTAATTGTATCCGTGGGAAGAACTTTACTGTTATCACCTTTAAGGTGTACTGCATCGAAGTCTCCTTTCAGCTGAATATTAATGCTAACTTCTGTAATATCGTGTATCACTCCGGTTCGCTTTACTTTTAAAACGCGAACTGCTGATTTACCATAGTTGTTTTTTTTCAGAATTGATTTCATATTAAAAATTTTTTTTAAATATAACAGTAAAATATTTTTTAATGAATACTGAAAAATAAATAGTACTAACAATTATCAATTATCAATTTATAGATATTAACTATTAACAAAAATCAAATGGTTTGTTATTAAATTTATTAGAAATTATTTTAGCGGATGAAATTTGCATTACGGAGCAGAAATGTTCTCACAGATAATGAGATCAGAAGCGCGGATGTATTAATTGAGAACGGAAAGATCTCGGATATTCTTGATTATGAGACAGCCGGAGAATATGTGACTGAAGATTACGGTGATCTGACTGTTATGCCTTCGCTGATTGACACACATGTTCACGTTAACGAGCCCGGAAGGGCAGACTGGGAAGGATTTGAGACACTGACAAGGTCAGCTGCTGCAGGAGGGATCACGATGATAGCTGACATGCCTCTGAATAGTTCGCCGGTAACAACAAATAAGGATTCATTTGATTTAAAGATAAGAACTGCTGAAGGTAAACTTTATACTGACGCGGGATTTTATGGCGGGGCGGTGTCTGAGAATATATCAGATCTGAAACTGCTATACAGCTGCGGTGTACTTGGATTCAAATCTTTTATGATAGATTCCGGACTTGATGAATTTAAATTCGTAAATGAAAATGATCTTGAAAAAATACTTTTTGAGTTAAAAAAATTTTCCGAAGCACCTTTGCTTGTTCATGCAGAAATGTCCGCAGGTCTGGAAGAAATAAAAAATGATAATGAATATTCATACAGTTCTTTTTTAAAAAGCAGACCGGGAGCTATGGAGTGTCGGGCAATTCAACTGCTGATAAGACTTTCAGAAAAATATGATACACATATTCACATTGTACATTTGTCATCCGCTGATGCAGTTGATATGATAAAAAAAGCCAGGGAAGACGGATTAAAAATAACAGTTGAGACATGTCCGCATTATCTTTATTTTCATTCTGAAACAATTCCTGATAAGAACACAGGATTTAAATGCACACCTCCCATACGTGATAAAGATAACAAGGAAAAATTATGGAAAGCTGTTAAGGACGGAGTGATAGATCTGATAGTCAGCGATCATTCGCCATGTCCGGATGAAATGAAATTTACGGCTGAAGGAAATTTTAAAAATGCCTGGGGCGGCATTTCAGGAATACAGTTAGGGTTATCTGCCGTCTGGACTGAAGCGGAAAAGAGAGGATTCAGCATTCACTATATTTCAAAGCTGATGAGCGCCGGTCCGGCAAAGCTTATCGGAATGGAAAAAGTAAAAGGAAAAATTGAAAAAGGATTTGACGCGGATATAATAATTTTTGATCCTGATAAAACTTTTACTGTATCCGGCAAAAATTTATTTCATAAAAACAAACTCACACCTTATGAAGGTGAAAAATTGAAAGGAAAAGTTATTTCTACTTATCTTAGAGGTAATAAAATTTACGGCAACGGAACTATCATCGGAAATCCAATTGGAAAGATCATACTAAAAGAAACATTTTAAAATTATATGAACGAGAATAAGCTTACAGTCTTTAATGGTCTTGTAGATCTGGCTTCAGAAATATTCGGAGGAAAAGCTTTGGATGCAAGTGATGAGTTTTTTGCGCCGAAGGAAAATCTTCTTAAAACAAATCTGCCGGTATTCATTCCTGATAAATACACTGAAAACGGTAAATGGATGGACGGCTGGGAATCGAGAAGAAAAAGAATTCCGGGACATGACTGGTGTATTATCAGACTCGGACTCCGGGGCGTTATAAAAGGGTTGGATATTGACACAAGTTATTTTCTGGGAAATCATCCGCCTTTCGCTTCAGCGGAAGCGTGTTATTCTGATACGGAAAACACATCAGAAGCGGAATGGAAATGTATTTTGGAAAAGTCACCTCTTTCCCCGGGTTCACAGAATATTTTTTCCGTAAATGACAGCAACATTTATAATACCGTCCGTTTAAATATTTTTCCTGACGGAGGTGTCGCAAGATTCAGAGTGTACGGAATTGTAAAACCGGACATAACTCGATTAAAAAAGGATGAGCTTACTGATCTTGCAGCTCTTGTAAACGGAGGAAAAGTTTTGGTCTGCAATGATATGTTCTTCGGATCAATGGATAATCTAATCGCTCCCGGAAAAAGCAAAGTAATGGGAGACGGCTGGGAGACAAGAAGAAAAAGAATTCCGGGATATGACTGGATCATTGTAAAGCTGAGCTCAGCAGGAAAAATCAGAAAAATTATTGTAGATACAAATTTATTCAAAGGTAATTTTCCTGATAAATGTTCAATAGAAGGATGTTATAATCCTGATATTCCTGATGATGAGATTACTTCTCAGGAAGTTAGGTGGAATGAAATTTTAAGCAAAGTATCTTTAAAGGGAGACACAGAGAATTTGTTTGAAAGCAAACTGAGAGATACAGGCAGCGTAACTCACATCCGTTTAAATATATTTCCGGACGGCGGAGTGAGCAGACTTAGAATTTTCGGAATTCCGGATTAATTAAAATAATGAAAGAAATTTTAAAAAAGTGCTGCGGCTCTGAGAGATGGGTAAAACAAATGCTTAGCATTCAGAGGTTTGAAAATACTGATGAGATTATAAAAGATGCTGAAAGGATCTGGTTTTCTTTGGATAAGTCCGACTGGCTTGAAGCGTTTGATCATCATCCGAAGATCGGAGATATGAATTCTTTAAAGGAAAAATTTTCAGTTTCTAAAGATCTGTCCGCATGCGAACAGGCAGGAGCTTTATCGGCGGCTGAAGAGACTTTATCCGAGCTTGCGCTTTATAATCAATTGTATGAGAAAAAATTCGGTTTCATATTTATTGTTTTTGCAACGGGAAAAAGCTCTGATGAAATGCTTGAAATTATAAAGGAGAGAATTAATAACGATCCGGAAACCGAACTCCGAAATGCGGCAGAGGAACAATTAAAAATCACAAAATTAAGATTAAAAAATTATTATGAGTCAGATCACAACGCACGTACTTGATACTTCGGCAGGCAGACCGGCTGCAGGTATAAAAGCCGGATTATTTTTTTTAGAAAATACTTTATGGAAGATGATCGCAGAAGGAATAACTAATAATGACGGCAGAATATCTGACCTGTTAAACGAAAAAGAATCTCTGCAGCCGGGGATTTATAAATTGAAATTTGAAACCGGTGAGTTCTTTTCTAAATCAGGAACTGATACTTTTTACCCTTACGCTGAAATTACATTTAATATAACTGACACAGGACATTACCACATACCTCTGCTTATAAGTCCGTTCGGATATACAACTTACCGCGGAAGCTGAATTTTAAACAGGCAGTACTTATCAGCAAATATTTTTATATTTTTTCGGACAATACACTAACCTGTTTAAAAATTCAAATCAGCAAATATCAGTATTACTTAAAACAATCCGAAGGTTTATCTTCAGAAGATATTATAGAGTTAAAAACTTCTTTTGAAAGTACTTTAGGAGTATATTTAATATCCTCGTCTAAAAGGCTTTTGACTAAAGCTCTGAGATGATTCTGAGAGCTGATATCAAGACAATCATATAATGCTTTTACTCTTTCGTCACTTGTTTTGGAATACTGCGCTCTGACATCACTGATATCCGTCTCTTCTATCATAGCTGCAGCTCTGAGAGCATCTGAAAAGGAATAACTTCCGGCGGTTATGAAATCATTGAAGAGCACCTGAATAGTCCTGTCAGAAAACTCTCCCGGGTTCTGTGCAGGTGAATTTATCCCGATATTTAAATCATTCATAAGTTTTTGCACCATTTCCATATGAACTTTTTCATTGTTCATAATATTTTCAAAAACCTTTTTATTATACTTTTTATACATCTCGCTGTAAAAATCATGAGCTAATTTTTCTTCTTCCAGAACATAATTCAATCCGGCAATATCAGCGTCTGTAATCTGAGAATAAGATCTTAGAGGATTAGTCATGATAAGCAGAGCAGAAATGCATACAGTGACCATATATTTTATTAAATTTTTCATTTTAATTTACCTCCTTTATTATCTAAAACATAAGTTCGGATATTTTTATTTCACATTAATATAAAAATATAAAACATCATTCGGAATGATGTATGTCATAAGTAAATACAGCAACAAAATAGAGAGAAATTTCAGGAAAATTTTCGGTAAAACGGTCAGTTCATTTCAGCAGGATCATTCTTTTTGTGTCAGCAAATCCGGCTGATATTAATCTGTAAAAATAAACGCCGCTGGATAATGCCAGACCTTTTTCAGTCGGATTGAAATCAACTGTATGCGCGCCGGCGGGGACAAATTCATTTATGATAACAAATATTTCTTTACCGGTAATATCATAAACTTTTATTGAGACATTCCCCGAGACCGGAAGATCGAAATTGATTTTTGTCGCGGGATTAAACGGATTCGGAAAATTCTGACTGAGTCTGAAACCGGAAGGTACATTTTCGAATCCGTTATTTACAGAAACAATATCCTGAAGTGAGAAAGAGAATTTTCTCCACTGGGTATTATTCTGAGGAACAAAACTGGAGCTGGTCTGCGGAGCAGTTGCAAGCTGAAGTCCGCCTCTGCGGAATATTTCAGCCGGGAAAGTCTGACCGCCGTCAGTGGATATTTTTACGATCAGACTGTCTATGTTTGAAGAATTATACTGAGCGTAAGCATAATCAAATTCAATAGAATCTGTCTGTAATAATCCGTCATAAACCTTTGAATACATCGAATCTCTCTGACCTATAATATTGTAATTGAAAAGATTTATATACGCACTCCTCAGACCGCTGATAGTAGGTCCGTTTGCGCCGATATACTGATCAAAAGTAATAAATCCGTCCCGGTTGAAAACTTTCCAGTTAAGCGGAGGGAACACCGCTTCGAAAAGTTCAACATTCAGCGCTGAGAAAACAGAATCAGTACCTGTGACAGGAAAATTATAATTTATAAAATCAGCAAAATTACCATTAAATAGATCGGACTTATTGGAATAAGGAAGAGCCGGCGGCGGTTTCACGGGATTAATAATAATCTCTCTGCTCTTTGCGGAATTTATAATTTCCCTGAAGTTGTCATCCTGTATGAATACAGAAGTGTATAGCATAGAATCATTCCAAACGGGATCTTTATAATAAGTGTATGAATATTCATAATTACCCGGACTAAGAGTAATTATAAAACCTGTAGTGTCAGGATACATTCTTCTGAATATGTCATAAAATTCCGTTTCGCCGTTAATGGCGCTTACATTTGTTTTATATCTTTCTACTGCATTTATCCTGAGTCTGTAATCTCCTTCAGGCAAAGGCGAAATCACATTTACATTTATTGTAGATCTGACTGAGTCGCCGATAAATTCATCCGATACATTAATTGAAACCGGCGTGCCTCTGTTATATCTTCTTCTATAAGGAGTATATAAATTTACGCTGTCGCCGTATGGGATTGCTACAGATAAAACACCGTCAACAAATGTAGTGGGAACCCCTGCAATAAAATAAAATCTTCTTCTTGCGTCATTCTGTTCAGGATTATATGTGTAAAAAGTATCATTACCAAGGATCCCGGTGTGATATACTATTGTATTTACTGACTGAATATTGGTATTTGAAAAAATATTCAGAAAAGAATTATTGTTTGCGCAGGCCGGACTGGCGTTAGAAGTAAACTCTTCATATAAAACATTTCTTCTGAAACCGGGAAGACTGATATTATACTGGTAGAGAGTATCATTTATATAATTTGAATCCGCCTGATCAGAAACATAAGCTTTAATATAATACGGAGTACCGATTGAATAACTGAAAACAGGAAATCTGATGAACAAAGTCTGACCCGGACTAAGCCCTGAGACAGCGGTATCAAACAAAAAATTTCCGGGATTAATATTTAAATAAACCCTCAAAGTGTCTGATGAATTATTGTTTCCTATATTTGCCACGGATACTACCGGGGAAACTGTATCGGATCCTGAACTGAATACAGAATAAACTGTATCCGGAGGAATATTAACTATAGAAGTTACCGTAACATCATTGGAAATTCTCTCGCCTGTCAGGACATTATCTATATAAAGATTATTTCCGTATCCGTTATAAACTATAAACTGCAGACGTACATCTCTTGCCCCTGAATCATAATTACCGGATGTATCTTTTAAACTGATGAATGATAAAATAATCAGTGAAGAAAATATAAGGATCAGTATTGATAAATTTTTTAAGGACAATTTAAAATTTTTTTATGAATAATTTATGCGATCTTCGTGATCTCTGTTTTTTTAAAATAGAATCTGTAGAAGGTTAATTCGAGAAGACTGACAAGAATCAGAGTTACAGAATCTTTAGGAGTAAGAGTAATGTTAACGCCTTGCTGGGCATAGAATCCGGAAATTTTGAGAAAGAAAAGAAGAACTGAATTCACGGGTAAAGTCATATTATATCCTGTGTCGGAAATGAACAATCCGACAAACAATTCACAAACGGTCAGTGATACTGCAAACAAAGTTATTATGAATCCTAAATTCAGAAACGCCTGAAGCAGTCCGTCATTTTGATACGATCTGGCAAACGCATATACAGCAAAGATCACATGAATAAAATAAATAACAGCAATAATCATAAAATTAAAACGCTTCTTTAGAAAAGAGAACTTCTTTAATAGTTTTAAAAATAATCTTAATATCGAAAGCAATTGACCAATTTTCAATGTAATAAATATCATAATCAATTCTGGTCTGCATGGAAGAGTCCGTTCCCCTCAGTCCGCTGACCTGCGCCCATCCTGTCATTCCGCCTTTTACACGGTGTCTTTCCAGATATTTCTGAATTGAATGCTTCATCGTATTTATAAAAAATTCTCTTTCCGGACGCGGACCGACTATGCTCATATTGCCGATAAGAACATTATAAAACTGCGGCAGCTCGTCAAGACTGTATTTCCTGAGAGTTCTCCCGATTGAAGTATATCTGTCATCATCTCTGGTTGTCATCTGCGGTCCCCTTTTCTCCGCGTCAATCTTCATGGATCTGAATTTTAGCATAATAAATTTTTGTCCGTCGAGTCCTACACGCTCCTGATTGTAAAACAGCGGACCTTTTGAAGTAACTTTAACAAGAATACCAATTATCAGCATTACCGGAAAAAGGAAGATCAGAGCAAGAGATGAAACAACAATATCAAAAACCCTTTTAGTAAATCTGTTCCATACATTCATCGGCATGGATTTAAGTTTCATAAAAGGAATGCCGTCAACTTCTTCGATACGCAGTCTGCTTGTCATCATATCAATAAAATCAGGCGCATACATAAATTCAATATTCTTGCCTTCGCATATTTTAAACAGATTATATAATGTATCATGATTTGCCGAAGGAATGGAAATAAAAATTTTTTCAATGTTCAGTTTTGAAATAAGTCCGGGTATTAATTCGTAATTTCCCAGATGATTTTTCCCGTTCATTGATCCTGTTATGTTTTCGTCAATCGAAAAATATCCTATGACATTATAACCTGTAAATTTATGACTTGAAAAGTTCTCATAGATCTTATCTGCCATCTGATTAGTCCCGAGGATTGCGACATTACTCACGCCTTTATTTTTATTATACAGATTCTTTTCAATCTTCAGCATGAAATATCTACCGGCAGTAACAAACACTATTGATAATAGCCAGACCAGTGAAAACACAAGTCTTGAATATGGGAAATCGCCTTTTAGAATAAAGACAAGACCCATTGCAATCAGAACGCCGATGGAGATGCATTTAATGATTACAAATAATTCATCCATTACAAAAACAGACCTTTTTAATCTGTACATTTTTCTCGACTGGAAAATGATTATCCAGATAGGAATTACAATCAGTGAAAACTCAATATATCCTGTAATTTCCGGGATGCCTTTAGTTACTGGAAAGATATTTGTAAAAGGTCTGAAAAAAAATCTTAACCAGTATGCCGACAAAAATGCGCAGAATATTGATACAGCGTCAGAAAAGACTGTGAGTAACGGGATAATAACCTGTATTTTAGTTGACTTATTTTTCAAGATATATGTGCAGAAAACCTGATGTATTTATCAAAAATAAATTATTTGAATGTAATAGAAAACACAAAACTAAATTTTAAGCTATATCAGTCAGATAAAGCGAATCCTTATGATTTTTAAGAAAAGTTTTTTTAATGACTTCATGTTCTTTTTTTCTCAGATGAGGATCCTCCTCAATTATCTTAAACGCAATACTCCTTGCAATTTCCAGCACATCTTTATCTTTCTTTAGATCGGTGCTTGAAAAGTTAAGCATCCCGGACTGCCTGATACCGAAGAATTCGCCCGGACCTCTTATATCCATATCTGCTTCAGCAATTTTAAAACCGTCATTAGAGCTGCAGAGAATGTTCAGCCGCTTTGATGAATCCTCTGAAAGATCTTTTGCTATTAGAATGCAGTATGACTGATCAGCGCCTCTACCTACTCTTCCCCTGAGCTGATGAAGCTGAGACAGTCCGAATCTCTGTGCTTCTTCAATGATCATTATCGTAGCATTCGGAATATCAATCCCTACTTCTATTACAGTAGTTGAAACAAGTATATTTAACTCACCGTTTCTGAACTTTTCAGTTTCTTCATCTTTCTCATACCAGAGCATTCTTCCGTGAACCATACCGACTTTCAGATCCGGGAATATTTCTTTTTTTAAAAGCTGATAATTCTCTTCGGCAGATTTCAGATCCAGTTTTTCAGATTCGTCAATTATTGGAAAAATGATATATATCTGTCTTCCTTTTTTAATTTCCGATCTGACGAATTTATAAATAGCCGGTTTATCTTTATCTGATCTTAAAGCCGTCTTAACGGGTATTCTGTTTTTGGGAAGTTCATCAATCACTGATATATCCAGATCTCCGTAAAAAGTCATTGAGAGAGTTCTTGGTATCGGCGTTGCCGTCATAACGAGCACATCAGGATTCAGACCTTTTTCTTTTAACTTTGCTCTCTGCATTACACCGAACTTATGCTGCTCATCGATTACAACGAAACCCATATTATGATACTTAACATTTTCCTGAATCAGCGCATGAGTTCCGATTATAATGTTTGTTTTTCCTGATTCAATATTCGACAGCAGTTCATCCCTGAGTTTTTTCTTCTGACCTCCGACCAGCAGACTGACATTAATATTCAGAGGCATGAGCAATTCGGAGATAGTTTTAAAATGCTGCTCGGCAAGCAGTTCTGTCGGGCACATCAGCGCTGCCTGATAGCCGTTTTCAACGGCTATCAGCATTGAATAGACGGCGACTATAGTTTTCCCGCTGCCGACATCTCCCTGCAGCAGGCGGTTCATGCACTTATCAGAATTCATATCGAGATAAATTTCATTCATTACTTTTTTCTGCGCATCTGTAAGCTCAAATTTCAGAATGGATTTAAATTTATCAGTAATTATGTGAATATCTTTTTTGAATCTGATACCTTTTTTTTCGTTTTGAAGAAACATTTTTTTTAATGCAAGAATCAATTCGAGATAAAACAGTTCTTCAAACGAGAGTCTTTTTCTTGAAAATTCAACATCAGAAAACTCCAGCGGAAAATTTATTCTGAGCACCGCTTCCTTCTTTCCCGATAGTTTATAAAGCTTAACAATATCTTCGGGAAGAGTTTCTTCAATATAATCAGGATTGGATTTAAGCAATGTGCTGAAAGCGTTAAAAACTATTTTGGAAAGCAGAAGCGGCTTGATCCAGGTTTTTTTCAGAACTCCGGAAAGTTCATATACAGGGATGAGATTAAATTTTAAAAAATCCCTGTCAAGAGGATCTGAAGAATTGATTTTGATATGATCTCTGTATGAAATTCTCGGAACGGAAGAGTAATTTTCCTTATCTATTTTAATCCAGAAAACAAAATTCTCATTTAATCTGAACTGTTTTGATCTGAATTCTGAAGCGCCGAAAATCGGAACTGCAACTGATCCGGTATTATCTTTGAGCACAACTTTAAACGGATGATTACTTTTTCTCGGATGCTCGAGGTCAATTACTCTGCCTGAAACAATAACATTTTCATTTATATTAAGCGGAATTTCACGGACATTAATTTTTTTCAGATAGATACGGGGTATAAAATTCAGAAAGTCGTCAAGAGAAACGATGCCGATTTTCGAAAAAGCTTCAGCTCTTTTTTCCCCGACACCTTTTAAAAATTTAAGATCCATAAAAATTAATGCAGATTAAAATACACAATGCAAATTTATTTAAAAAATATTCTTTGAGTAATGTAATTATAATTCAGCAGTCTTTCATTTTCCCAAAAACCTCTTTATTAAAATTGAATTTACTTACACGTTTAATTATTTTATCGCCATGAAAAAAACCAAATCTGTTCAGCAAATCAGAAAGAAGAATGAATCTGCGCAGAGTTACTCGGGATTCGACAAGCAGACTGATTTAAGCGGATATATCAAGTATCTGATATATTTTGTACTTATTGCGCTGCCTGTTTTTCTTGCGTACAATTATTATTCCAACGCGCTGAAAGTTAACGGATATAATAGTTTTCAGCTTGATGACGGTTGGATTCATCTGCAGTTTGCAAAAAACCTGGCTGAGTATTTCAGCTTTTCCTATTTTAAAGATGAAATGGTAACAGCCGGCTCGACTTCACCTTTATATACTTTCATAATTGCCATTGGATTTTTAATCACGAATAATGAAATGCTGTTAAGTTATTTTACGGGCATATTATTTTTTGCATTATCATCGCTGATAATTTTCAAACTGAGCATGAGAGATTTCAGTAAAGATTTTTTGGCTTCGCTGATTTGCGCCGGATTATTTATACTGGACAGAATGATGAACTTCATTTCGCTGTCCGGAATGGAAACTACAATGTATGTTTTCATACTTTTGCTTGCAGCGTATTTTTATAAAGAGAGAAAGACTTATTCGCTTGCGGTATTGCTCGGATTAGTTATCTGGTCGCGTCCTGACGGAGTTGCATTTATTGCAGCGGTGACAGTTGATCTCATACTTGCATTTTTTTATTTTAAGAATGAAGAAATAAAAAAGATATACACGAAAGACATTTTACTGAAAATGGCTGGAATATTTGTTTTAATTTCCGGGGCTTACTTTCTCATGAATTTTATGATATCCGGCTCCCTTTTTCCGAATACATATTCTGCAAAGGTAGCATATTTTTCAGATGTGGAAAAAAAGATTTCATATATTACTGATAAAGTATTTCCGTTTTTCAGTTCATTAAGCTATTCTTTATATATAGCGGGATTTGCAGCAGCTGTTATAAAATTTGTTTTTGACATAATTAAAAGAAGAATTTCTGAAAATTCTTTATATATATTATTCTTCGTGTTCTTTCTTTTGCTGTATATGATAAAACTTCCGGAAGTGAACAGATTCGGAAGATATGTTATGCCGCTTGTACCGTTTTTTATATTACTTACAGTATCAGGTTACAGGGAGATGTTAATTTTTATCAACAAATTTTTAAAGAATGCTGTTATTCTCCGATTCGTATTCATAATTTTTGCCGGAATATTATTTTACCGCAGTATTGAAGATTACGATAATTTTAAAAATTTTTATGCGCAGCAATGTAAGTATATTCACGACAGACAGGTTAAAACTGCAATGTGGCTGAAGGAAAATACAAAAGAAGATGACATACTCGGAGTTCACGATATCGGCGCTATAGGTTTTTATACCGGAAGAAAACTTGTGGATGTGGCGGGGCTTGTAACACCGTATTTGAATGAAAGACTTACAGAGAAAAATTACAGTCAGATAATGACTGAGTATCTTAAAGAAAATGGTGTTTCTTATATTGCCTTTTTAAGGGAATGGTACAGACCGATCAATCAGAAAGCATTATTTAAAACACCTGATAATTCTCCGCAGGAAGTAATGGAAGTTTATAAATTCATACCGGACACTACTTATGTAATTTCAAAGGATGCAAATTACATAATGAATAAAGCATTAAGAAACTTAAGCAAAAAAGACGGAAATGATCTTGTGAACAGCATGAATATGGTGACAGAGCTTGAACCGGAATATGCAGAAGCGTATTATTTAAGAGCTTACGGATATTCACTCTTAAATAATAAATCCAAATATGAAGAGGATCTTAAGAACACAATAAAGCATTACCCCGGATTTAAAGATGCTCAACTCAATCTCGGTATGTTTCTAATGGAAAACAACAGGTATGTAGAAGCTGAAGGGCATTTAAAGAAAACACTTGAACTTGATCCGACTAATAAAGCCGTGCAGGATTCGCTGAAAGTGATTGAGGAATTTATAATGAAGGAAAATAAATAGTAATTTTAAGAGAACTTTGATTAAATTCACAAGCAATTGTGTAAATCAATCAATTTTTTCTTTGAGCCGGGACTCTGACATATGGTTTGAAATTACAATTCAGTTTTATTATCTTGCAAGTCATTAAAAAGCTAACGCGGGGCTATAGCTCAGTTTGGTAGAGCGTCTGAATGGCATTCAGAAGGTCAGCGGTTCGATCCCGCTTAGCTCCACAGATGTATAGACAAAATAATAAATCAAAAATAATATTAAAATGTTTGCAATAGTTAATATAAAAGGACATCAGTACAGAGTTCAGGAAAATCAGCAGGTGTTCATACCGAAACTGAAAGATGAGATCGGTTCAAAAGTTACTTTCAGTGACGTATTAATGTTTTCACCTGACGATAAAACTTTTGAGATCGGCGCGCCAAAGCTTGGAATGACAGTGGAAGCAACGGTCACAGGGCATGTAAAAGATGATAAAGTTATTGTATTCAAAAAGAAAAGAAGAAAAGGATATAAAGTAAGAAGAGGTCACAGACAGAATTATACACAGATCACTATTGATAAAATCGCATAAGTAAATACTTCAGAAAGAACAGTAAAATCAATTTTTAAACAATAAACCAGGAATTCAGAAATGGCACACAAAAAAGGACTCGGAAGTTCTAAAAACGGAAGAGACTCAAATTCAAAAAGACTCGGAGTAAAAAAATACGGCGGAGAGTCAGTCATAGCCGGAAACATACTTGTCAGACAAAGAGGTACGAGATATTTACCGGGCGCTAATGTAGGTCTTGGCAAGGATTATACAATATTTTCTTTAATAGACGGCAAAGTAAACTTCACAACCAAAAAAGGCAAAAAGACCTTAAATGTAATTCCAAATGAAACTGCCTGATAAATGTTAACAACAGTTTTAAAGAGGTTATTCTGAGAGATTGGAATAACCTCTTTATTTTTTATAAATAAATAAATTCAGAATATATGAAAATCACAGTAGTCGGCGCGGGAAATGTAGGAGCTACCTGCGCAAATGTAATAGCTCAGAAAGAATTATCAAATGAAGTGATCCTTCTCGATATTAAGGAAGGAATTGCAGAAGGAAAATCCCTGGATATATGGCAGACTTCCGGTATTAATAATTATGATACAAGAGTTACCGGCGTAACAAATGATTATACAAAAACCGCAGGATCCGGAGTGGTTGTGATCACTTCAGGACTTCCGAGAAAACCCGGAATGAGCAGGGATGATCTTATTTCTACAAATGCAGCAATCGTAAAATCAGTTACGGAAAATGTCATTAAGCATTCTCCGGATGCGATTATAATCGTAGTATCAAATCCGCTGGATGTAATGACTTACTGCGCTTATTTATCCGCAAACATTCCTTCTGCAAAAGTAATGGGAATGGCGGGAATTCTTGACACAGCGAGATACAGAGCATTTCTGGCGGAAGCGCTGGACTGTTCACCTAAAGATATATCCGCAATGCTTCTCGGCGGTCACGGCGATACAATGGTGCCGCTTCCGAGATATACAACTGTCAGCGGAATTCCTGTTACGGAATTGATAGACAATGCAAAGCTTGACGCAATTGTTGACAGAACAAAAAAAGGCGGCGGCGAGCTTGTAGCACTTATGGGAACATCAGCATGGTATGCGCCCGGCGCTGCTGCAGCTCAGATGGTTGAATCAATTGTAAGAAATCAGAAAAGAATTTTTCCGGTCTGCGCATGGCTTCAGGGAGAATACGGAATGAATGATATTTATCTCGGTGTGCCTGTTGTGCTTGGTAAAAACGGGATTGAAAAAATTATTGAACTGAAACTTAATGATGATGAAACTGCGCTTCTGAAAGATTCAGCTAAAGCTGTCAAAGAAGTGATGAATGTTCTGGATGATCTGAATAAAAAATAATTATTGCTTTAATTTTTGCATAAGATCCTGTCTGTTATTTTTCAGACCGGATCTTTTTGTTTATAGCATTTCAAAACAAACTCCGTACCGGTTTCAGTCGAGTTGCAGATAAAGTTATCTACCAATGATTTAATTATGAAAATACCTCTTCCGCTTTCTTTAAGAAGGTTATCTTCTGATGTCGGATCCGGTACATTTGAAAGTATAAAACCGGCTCCTTCGTCAATGATCCTTACCATGATCTGATCTGAATTATACAATATTTCTGTATAAACTTTTTTATGATGGCTTTCCTTATTCCCGTGAACTATTGCGTTTATCAGCGCTTCAGAACACGCTATTTTCAGATTAATGAATTTTTCATCTTCAAGTCCGAATTTCTCATTAACCTGATCAAGCAAAACTTCAAACTTCACTATTTCATTTCTTTCGCTTTTAAGAGTGAGTATTTCTTTATGCAATCTGTATTTTTAAATTAATTCTTATTTAACAAAATATAAAAGATTTTTCACATATTCCATAATATATTGAGTTGGAAATTTAAGGAGGAATTAGACTGAGATGGATTTATATATTCAATTTTATCAAGACCTATCAGAAAATTTACCGAAGAGTTATTGTTCATATAAATTTCCGCCCTACCCATAGGACCGAATGACTTATATATATTTGACAGAACTTTTTCGCTTTCGTCATAATTATATCTGTGCTGCGAAAAGTATTTATAGCCAATTCCGAAGTTGAGAAAATTTTTAAACAGATAATTAATTTCAGGCATATAAAACTGTTCCGTATAGAATGCGATCGGCTTTACCGAAAAAGAATTATTTAAAAATTCTCCCTGTTCGTAAAATTTAAGTTCACCTGCAAAGTTAATTTTAAAACCTTTTCCGAAATTATAAGAGCTGGAATCCCTGATGCTCAGCTGTCTGTAAGAAAAACTCTGTATCTGAGAGATCAGATCCTCATAATCATACACTGTGTAATTTGCAGATACCTGAAAGAAATTTTTTGTAATAAATCTTTCCGCAGGTCTGAAATTACTGTAAGAACTGAGCCTGTATATTCTGTTCCTGTAATTGTTTGCGCTCCTTTGTGAAAATATATAGCTGAGCTTTGATTCTATAAATTCAAACTTTGTCTCTGTATCAAAATTAAACAGATTATTAAAAATATGTGAAGCTGCGATTATTGATTCTGTTTCATCCCTGTCATCATAATTCTGCTGAAAGTCAGTATCGTATCTCAGAAGTGATGTTGAACCGGTGAAAGCAAAAGAATTAGTATTGGATACCGGGTAATAAACATTTAAAAGCATTGACGTCCTTCTGCTGTTATTATTTTTATTCTTCTCGGCTTTTTCAAGTTCGCTGATCTGAGATGAAGTCAGTCCTTCGGTATTGATTAGCGAATGATTTTCAGATCTTTCGTTTAAAATTATCCTGAGCTGAGAATAGAGATCTTCCCATACATAATTCAGATTCGAATAGATCTCAAGATTATTTTCAATGATCCTGTTATCATAAGTGTTTTCAAAAAGTATTGTAGAAGAAGGCGGCTTATATTTATATTCTCTCGTGATATTTCTGTTTTGAAAACTTCCGCCAAGCGACAGCATTACATCCTTTGAAAAGCCGTAGTTTAAAATATCACCTATATAAATAAAATTTTCACTTCGCTTCTCAATATTATTTTTTACTCCGTAAATCTGGGATATCCCGGGTGATGCAGGGAAATAGAAATCATTTTTCTGATTGTAATATCGCAGCATGCCTTTATTATCAGAAAGCGAAGCAAATCTTTTATAGATATCCGCATTAAGTTCATAGTTATGATTTATTTTCTGATCAAGATTTTCATAAAACAATATAAGCCTGCCGTTTGTAAGATATTCATTCACATCGTAATTTATTGCCTGGGCTTCAAAGTACCCGCTCGGTCCGGAGTTAAATTCACCAATCTGATCTTCAGCTTTAAATCCTAATTTACTGTTAATAAAAATACTGCCTCGGATTCTTGCGTCTGCGTTTGCATATATGTAGCTGCTTTTATTCTGGTTAGTCTGGATATTTCTGTCATCAGTAAAAAATTTATTCTGAAATCCAACGCCGGTATTCAGATTCTCCAGTGCGCTGTAATAAAGAAGAAGCTTTAAATTATTGTAATCCCTGAAAAAATTTCTGTTCAGCTTGGAAACATTGGAGAGAAAAGTATTACTTAGATTAAATCCGAATCTGCCCGATGATTTTCCGTAATTCAGTATTGAGCTTAAGTTTGAAGAATTTAGATCATTATACAAATTCGTCTGAAAAATATTTGTATTGTAAACAGAATCAGTCATTACTGAACTTATCTGCGCTGATGCAGCTTCATTCAATAACATCAGAAGTATAAGATATTTAATCGATGAGATCTTCAAAGTTAAATTTCTTAGATTCAATTGATTCATCAGTGTTTAAATCTCTGAAAAGTTTTTCAAGGTCAGAAAAATTATCAAGTGATTTCAGTTCGGAAGTTTTAATATCCAGCTCAATTTTTCCTTTATTGATCCATACTATCTTGGTCGAGATCTTCTCAATTATATTAAGGTGATGTGAACAGTAGAGAATTGTTCTGCCTTTCGAAGCGAGAAATTTTATCAGATCATGGAAAACAAAAATTGAATTTGTATCCAGACCGTTCAGTGGTTCATCAAGGAAAATTACCGGCGGGTCGTGCATCAATGCCGATGTTATCATTACTTTCTGCCTGTTTCCTTTCGAGAGATTACCGATAGAATCATTTATAAGATCCGAATATCCGAACAGCTCAGCATATAAATTTATTCTTCTTGAAACTAATTCTCCGCTCATATTCCTTACCCTGCCTGCGAAATTAAAAAACTCTTCCGGTGATAAAGAATTGAAAAGATCAGCGCTTTCAGGGACATAACCTGTAATTCTTTTTATCTGAACAGGATCCATTGAAACATCAGTATCGTTTATCAATACAGTTCCTTTGTCAAAACCAAGGATTCCGGAAAGTATTTTTACTGTTGTTGATTTCCCTGCGCCGTTTGTGCCGATATATCCGCAGATCTCTCCTCTGCTGATTTCAAAAGAAATATTATCTAATGCAGTGAAATCGTCGTAATTTTTTGTAAGATCCTTTACGGAGATCATAGTTATGAAATATTATTTTTCGCTGAATATTTCTTTGAAAAATACTTTCATTGCTTCCCATGATCTTTTGTCTGCATTCTCATTATATGCAGAACCTTTTGACGGATCAGTACCTGCGTTTAAATTTGTAAAGGAATGAACTGCACCGCTGTATTCCGTTAGGATATAATCTTTGACTGCATTTTCCATTTCCTTTTTAAATTCGGATACTTCGCTTTCAGGTACATACGGATCGACAGCACCATGGAGAATAAGCACTTTTGTTTTTATATTTTTTGCATCTTCAGGATTACCGGATTTAAGAGAACCATGAAAACTCACAACGCCGTTAATTTCAGCTCCGCTCCTAGCAAGCTCAAGCACACCTGATCCGCCAAAGCAGTAACCGATCGCTGCGATTTTGCTTTTGTCAACGTTGGACATTTTCGTTAATTCTGTTAAACCGGCGTTTACTCTCTCTTTGAATAAATTTCTGTCAGCATAATATTTTCCGGCTTCCTGACTTGACTCTTCTGTACTTACCGGTCGTATTCCCTTGCCGTAAATATCTACAGCAAACGCTACATAACCTGATTCTGCCAGCATTCTCGCGCGCATTTTTTCATATTCTCCTAACCCTTTCCATTGATGAACAATAATTACGCCGGGTTTAATACCGTCAGATGAATTATCATAAGCGATAAAGCCCTGAAATGTCTTATCACCAATTTTATATTCATAATCTTCTTCAATAATTTCAGAATAAATATTTTTTGCAGTCATTAGAAACAGGATTAAAATTAAACAGATAATATTTTTCATACCTGAATTAGTTTAAGTTAGTAAATTTTATTAATTATAAGATAATTGAACTGTAATTAGAATACAAAAAAATCTGTGTCTGTTCACCGTCTGAATTTGAATTTGATTTATTTAAATTAAATTTATAGTTCAAATAAAAATAAATGTGACTATATTTGCACTTCACTATGAATGATAATTTTGAAAACATTAATGCCGATGATAAGGATGATATTAAATCCGAAAAATCAAAGATCCTCTCTTCATTCTTTTTCAGCGGATCTTTTGTTTTACTTTTATGGATAATTCAGTTTATCCAGTGGGCGACTGGTAAAGAGTTTGCAACTTTCGGTGTACTGCCCAGAACTCTTTCCGGACTTGCCGGAATTCTTACTGCTCCGCTCGTGCACGCTGATTTTTCACATCTGATCTCAAACTCATTTTCTCTTTTTCTTCTCCTGTTCGGTATTCTGTATTTTTACAGGACTTCTGCCGTAAAAGTATTCATTATAATTTATATAGTTGACGGAATTATGGTATGGCTGTTTGCAAGAAGTTCATATCATATAGGTGCCAGCGGTCTTGTTTACGGATTTGCAGCGTTTCTCTTTTTCAGCGGGTTATTCAGAAAAGATAAAAGCTCAATGGCGCTTTCTCTGCTTGTAGTGTTTTTATACGGCGGAATGGTCTGGGGCGTATTGCCCGTCAAGCCGGAAATCTCTTTTGAATCACATTTATTCGGAGCTCTGACAGGAATAGTATGTTCATATATTTTCAGGAAAAATGATCCGCCTCCTGCTTATGAATGGGAAAGTGAAGATTATGAAGATGATGAGTATGATGACGGGAAAGAACCTGAAGATGCTGAAATTGATGAAAACTCAGAAGAGAATGATTTCAGAAGGCTGTTCTGAAATCATTCTCTCTTAAGAAAATTATTATTACAATACTTTTAAAAGTCCATATCCGGTTCAGGGGAATTTCTTTCCTGCGGTCTTCTTTTCTTTCTCTCCTGTTTGCTGTTGTCCGTACCGAATTTATATGATAATGATAATGTAACCATTCTTGACACTCTTGCTCTGGAAAAAGTCTGTGAATATAATGGTGTGCTGGAAGTGCCTGAAAATTTTGCAGTATTGAAAATATCAGAAAAATTTAAATTCAGATTCAGCTTATCATCCAGGAAATCTTTTCTTATAGCCACATCAAATGAACTCATAGGATCCATTGTACCCTGCGGAGTAATTGACTTCCCGGAATAAAAATACGTCAGCTGAATCCCTGCATCATACGGAAGAGATATATTTGAAAATAATCTTCCGGATATCGTGTTGTTTGAATTATTTCCGAGTGAATCAGAATTTATATCCTGATGAAAATAACTAAAACTTGCATTAAGGTTAACAGCTTTTGAGAAAGCACCGTTTATTAACAGCTCTCCTCCGTATGTAACTTCAGAGTTTGCATTCACCGAAGTATTCAGCACAATATTACTGTCAATCAGTTCGCTTTTTCTTGTTATTGCATCCGACTTATGATTATAGAACAAAGAAGGTATTACGGAAAATGTATTGAAAAATTTTGAATAGTTTAGTTCAAAAGCATTGATATATTCCGGCTTTAGATCCGGATTTCCTTTTGAATAAAACACAGGGCTGAATACTCTTGTAACAGGAGATAATTCCCTGTATCCCGGTCTTCTGACCTTTCGTGAATAGTTTGCTCCAACTTGATCCGTCAGAGAAAATTTATATGCAACTCCTGCACTCGGAAATATATCAGATATGTTTCTGGATGTGTTTGAATTAAACAATAACTGATCAATACTGTAATTCCAGTTCTCGCCTCTTAATCCAAGATTGTAACTTAAATCACCCGCTTCACCTGTATAAACCAGATAAGCAGCGCTGATATTTTCATCAAATAAAAAATCATCCGTAAGAGCTGTATCGAGCTCATAAGCTCCTGTAGAATTATTCAGATTATAATTTAAATTATCCGTATCCGTATTTCTGTTATTAAATTTCAAACCTGATTCGATACCTGAAGTCTTTGAAAATTTATTCTGATAATCTATCTGAGCATTAAACTGTTTGTTCAGCTCGCTTCCGTCAATTTTCGAAAAAAGTGTTTCCAAATTTGACGGCAATGTATAATCCGTTTGTTTATTTTCATTCTCATATTCCTTGTCATAGGAATAACTGATATCACCTGTGATTGTATGAATAGATTTTTCGAATGACCTGAAGTAATTTAACCCAACAGAATATTCATTGTTGTTTTCAATTTCACTTCCCGTTGTTTTATAATCCTGCAGAAGAGATCCTGTGGCATCAAAGATCTGAAGATTGTCCGTATCGCCTCTGTTTCTGCTTCCTTCTCCATACCGGACGTTAAAATTCAAAACATCTTTAAGAGACGGATAATATTCAAATTCAAACTTTGCGTTGTCGCCGTTCATTCTCATTCTTCCGTCGCCTGTCTGATTTGTAAACGCTTCATCTGTGCTGAAAAAATTATCCCTGTCAATCGCAGAGTTAAAATATCTTGTTCTTATCCTCTTATCGTAAGATCCTGATATTTTGTAATCCTTTGTTTTGTAATTAAGATTCAAACCTGTCCCGTAATTATCCTGAGTCCCGCCGCTCATATCAAGCTGACCGTTAATACCGCCGTCATCAAAATCTTTTAATACGAGATTAATAACTCCCGTTGAACCTTCAGCATCAAATTTTGCAGAAGGGTTTGTAATTACTTCAACTGAACTCACCTGATCCGAAGGCAGCTGCTCGAGTATTCTTGCGATATTTCCCGTGACAGGTCTTCCGTTAATATAATATTTTATGCTTGAATTGCCGCGCAGACTTACATTATTGTCTATATCGACCGTTACGGAAGGAAGATTTTTCAGAATGTCAATTGCAGTTCCGCCTTTTACGCTCATATTTTCCGCAACGTTAAAAATTTTCTTTTCCCCGCGAAGCTCCATAAAAGGTTTGTCTGCTTCAACGGAAATTTCATCAGTCACCGTTCCTGAATTCAGATATACAGTATCAATTTTTTTATTTTTTGAATCAGGTTCGGTTAATTCCAATTTCAAAGAATATTTGTTATATCCCGTAAGATTCATATTTAATGTGTAACTTCCCTGAGAAATATCTGATATTTCAAAAAAACCTTTTTCATCTGTAGATGCTCCGCCGGCAAGTACTGAATCTGTCTTGTTAAATATCTGAATTGTTACGCCTTCAAGCGGCGTTTTACTTTGTCTGTCATATACAAACCCTGTTATCGAACCGTCATTGAACATCTGTCCGGAATTGCTGCTAACGCTGTTTATTTTACCCGGATCAGTCTGAGTAAAACCTGTTGAGTAAATAAGTATTGACAGCAGTATTAATATATTTTTCATGTTTAAGTTTTTGATTTCTGAATCAAGTAATTCGTTTAATGCAAAACATAATCAGAATAAAGCATAATCTGATAAAGTCTTTAATAAGTTTTACCTTAATACAGCGATTTATACAAGAAATTACACACTGTTTTAGTTCCTGAATAAAAAAATTTTTTAAAACCGTTTTTTTAAATTATATCTCAAATTCCTGACCTTTAACGGGGATCTCTATATCCTTAAAATTCAAGCTCTTTAGACCGTCCCTAAAAGCTTCCTGCTGATCAATTTCTCCGTGAACGAGAAAGATCTTTTGCATTTGGCTTTTATTAAATTTATTAAAATATTCCAGCAGCTCGCTCCTGTCAGCATGAGCGGAAAATGAATTCAGAACAACGATCTTTGAATGAACAAAATACTCATCGCCGAAAATTTTGATTACGCTGTTTTCCTTATCCCTCGCTTCCACCAGTCTCCTTCCGAGTGTGTGCTCCGCCATAAAACCGACTATAAGTATTGTAGATTTCGGATCTTCTATATTGTTCTTCAGATGATGAAGCACTCTACCTGATTCGGCCATTCCTGACGCAGAAATTATCAGACACGGACCTTCAAGACTGTTTAATCTTTTGGACTCTTCAACATCCTGTATATATCTTAGTTGAGGAAGTTCGAATATTTCCTCTCCGTTAAGTATCATTTCCGAGAATTCATCATCATAACATTCCGGATGTATTTTGAATATATCAGTTGCTTTGGCAGAAAGCGGACTGTCAATGAATACAGGAAATTTTTCAATCAATCCGTCATTAAATAAACCCGAAATTGCATATATTATTTCCTGTGTTCTTCCGACGCTGAATGCCGGTATAATTATTTTCCCGCCTCTTGAAACCGCTTCTTTCAATACGCCTAAAAGCTGTTCATGCATCATATTCGCTTTGTCATGTATCCTACCGCCGTATGTAGATTCCGAAATTATATAATCCACATCACCAATGAATTCAGGATCTTTAAGTATCGGCAAACCCGGTCTTCCAATGTCTCCGGTGAATGCGAATTTAAATTTTTTATTTTTTTCCTGAATAGTGAGCACCATCATTGCCGATCCGAGAATATGACCGGCGTCATAAAATTCGACTTCAAGTTTCTCGCTGAATCCGTCTATACAGAACTTCTTCCCGTAAGACACTGTCTTGAAATTTTTCATAACATTCCTGGCGTCATTAATCCTGTATAGCGGTTTAAAAGGCGGCTGGTTTTTTTTAGCTCTTCTTTTATTCACATACTCAGTGTCTTTTTCCTGAATATGAGCGCTGTCTAAGAGCATTATCGAGCAGAGATCTCTCGTTGCGGAAGTGCAGTATATATTTCCTTTAAATCCTTTCGCATATAGTGATGGCAGATTTCCGGAATGATCAATGTGCGCATGTGAAAGTATGACACTGTGAAGCTCTTCCGGATCAAAGAGAAAGCTTCTGTTAATATCATACGCCTCTTCGCGTTTCCCCTGAAAAAGCCCGCAGTCAAGAAGTATTTTTTTGCCGTTTATCTCAAGCAGATGCTGTGATCCCGTAACTGTCCTGTCCGCTCCGCAGAATTTAATTCTCATGAAATGAATTTAATTGTTAATTATCTCTTTATTGAACTTATGTTTTGTAACATACGGATTGTCTTTAATAAAAAACCTGTACGGAAATTCTATTCCTTTATTAAGTCCGATCCTTCTTGAAATATTTATATCGAAATCATCTGTTCCGCTGTTTCCCGTTATAAAAACTTTACTTTCAGGATCAGTGATATCCGAGCCGTTTAAAGTTTTGTCAATGTTCAGAGCCATACATAATTTGGATGGTCCGTTTGTAAGTTCAATATCGTTTTTTACATCCGGTCTGTTAAATCTCATAATATCTATTCCCTGCTCAGGTTCTCCGGCTCTTATCAGGACTGCATTACCGACTCCTTCTTTTCCGCAGACCGCGTTAAAACAGTAATAATATCCGTAAATGAAATAAACATATGCTCTTCCTTCCTGACCGAACATCACACTGTTTCTGTTTGTTACTTTTCCGAATGCATGACAAGCTGGATCGTGTTCACCAATGTAAGCTTCGGTTTCAACTATTCTGACTGCTGCGAACTTTTTACCGGTCTTTCTGACAAGAAGCATTCCGAGTAGTTCTTTTGAAACTGTTAAAGCATCATTCAGATAAAAATCTTTTTCCGGTATTTTTGAATTAATCAACTTCAATCTTATCTCAAATTTAATCAATATTGTCAAAAATAAGAAAATCCTGTTTTACAGAATATGGAATAATCTTAAGACGGGTAAATGGATCTGATTTTAGGACAAAATAAACGGTATGTTAGTTTAAAATTCAAATTGATATTCCGGTATTTTATTAATCTATATTTATCTGTAAACCGAGAGAAAATGTGAAAATATTAAATAAGTCTTTATATTCAACAACGTTTCTAAATTTTGTTATACATAAAATATATAATTTATATTTTGTCAAAAAATATCTCAACTGATGGTACATTAACAGCGATAATTTTCCATTTTCAGCAATAGATTCTGTCTTATTACAAACGAAATTTAAAATACTTTTTTATCATCTACTTATAATTTACTAAAGTTTCATCTCATCAATTTTCTTCTGCAGCCACAATATATTGCCGGTTTGTTTTTCCTTTTTTATTTTCATTTCAAGGATATTTATCGAATCAGAATCAGAAACGCCTGATGTTTTTAACTTAAGTAAACGATGGAAATTTTTTATAAAGTTGTTGTAATGATTTTTAAAAATATCGGAAAATTCATTAGTATATCTTAAGAAATGTGTAATAGAATCAATAAGGGAATACGCTTGCTCGAAGTAAGACAGCTCGTAGTAAATTTTCATTAGTAAAATCCGCGCATCTAATTTAAAAATAAAGATATCATAATTAATTTTACCTGTATACTCCAACGCTTTTTCAAAATTACCTTTAATAAAATTCAGGTGAGCAAATGAAAAATTGTACATGTTATCTCTGTGCTCTATATGTAATTCCGAAGAATATTTTTGAATAAAATTTTCAAGCTTTTCATACTCTTCCAGTGCAGAAAACACAACTACAATATTACGGAAAAGAATAATGTGAAAATCATCACTTTCGGTTTTTTTATAAATATTATTTTCCAGCATATATTCGTACAAAAAGCAATACTCTTCATTAGGAAACAGTTTAACATTTACGTAAGTGAGCATAATATTCGAAAGTAAAAAATTATCTTCTCTCCCAAAAAGATTTTTATTTTCCGCAACAAGTTTTTTCAATTCATAATAATACTCTGTATTGTCTTTATGCTTATTCATTTTATAAATCATGTAAAAAATAAGTACGTAAGGATAAAATCTGTCAGAATTAATTTTCATTTCTTCAAGAAGATTTTCCGTGTTTAGATTTTCCAGAAGATTATTCATAAGATTATATCTCATGGGAATATTGTAAGCATCTGATGTATTCTTTACATCTTCTATCATAAACGACATCATCAATGCGGCAGCTACTATGTTTTCATCAGTTGCCAGAGTATATTCGAATGAATCATTAAATTGATCCCTGTCGAGTGAATAGTTCTTATAAACAGAGTAAAGAAAATACCTTTCTATAAAATCCGTTATCCCACCTTTGTTTGTATCGTTAATAATCTTTTCATACTCTTTTTCAAATTCGATATAATGCTTTCTCCTTCTTATCTGATCAAGCACATAAAAACTTTTTCTTTTTTCATCTTCTTTAAAAGATGAGTAAGCAAGAAAATCAATACACATTTTATATAGTTCTGATATTAAAGTTTTCATCAAACTATTTGATTTAGTATCACCGTAATTTTTCCCCGGGAAAATACTTTCATAGATATTTTTAACTGAAAATTTTTCTGAAGAAAATTGCGGATAATAAATTTTTAACGCTTTGAAGAGAGGCATTAGGTCGCGGCCTTTGCTAAAATAAGGCGATGATACAAACTTCTCGAAATTTTTAAATTCAGATTTGCTGAATGTTTTTAATAAGCTTACAAGTTTAGAATCAGTCATTGAGTTAATTATATGGATTTTGTGACCCAAAGAATATATAAACGCTAATTAATAACTTAAATACAAGTATTTAACATTTTTTTTCTTAAAATCCCGTGACTTTAGACTAAAACTCTCTTTGTAGTGCAATGAATGAATAAATATTTTTGCTGCATATTTAATTAAAAATCTTAAACATTCTTTTTCGGGGGTAAAAATGATTAGAAAGTTAATTACATCAGGTTTTCAATTTATTTATTCTTTTTTCATAAAATTTATAAATATAATTGATTTACACTATCTATGCGTAGGGCGAAAGTTATTGCTAAAATCAGAAAAGCCGCTACACTTCATGGTTTTAAAAGTAAAATATAATTTTAATCTTGTTGCAGTTTGTACATTTTCTATATTTGCTTTCAATTACACATACGCTCAAAATGTAACAGTAACCGGTGCAAATACTGGTAACGGCACCTATATTACTTTGAGTGCTGCTTTCATTGCAATAAACGGAGATTTACAAAGCGGAGCTGATATTGTAATTTCATTATCTGGAAATACAACTGAACCGGTTACCGGCGCAGAGTTAAACAGCGGTTTGTGGGAAAGTATTTTAATTTTGCCTACAGGCGGACAGCCAATAACAGTTTCAGCATCAGTAAATCCGGGATCTGCACTTATAAATTTTAACGGAGCTGACTATGTAACAATTGACGGATTAAATTCCGGTGGGAACTCTCTGACTTTTTCAAATACAACAGTATCTTCTGTTTGGGGAACAAGCACGATTCGATTCGAAAATAAGACAAACAATAATGTTGTAACACGCTGCACAGTCCTTGGATCCTCCACAAGCATATCGGCCGGAGCGAATATTTATTTTGGTACTACAACTTCTCCGGGTCCCGGTAATAATTTTAATTCAATATCATATTGCAACATTGGTCCGGCGGGAACAAATCTTCCGGCTTCCGGAATAACTTCTTTTGGAACAATCGGCTACAATAACACCGGTGACACAATAAGAAACTGCAACATTTATGATTACTTCAGCTCCGCAGATTCAAGCGCCGGGATTTTTCTTCCATTATATAATTCCGGCTTCGTGATAAAGGATAATAAATTCTATCAAACCTCACTAAGAACTCAGACAATAGGCGCTCCTCATGCAGCTGTTTCAATATTTAACAGTTATGGAAGTAACTTTACAATATCAGGTAATAAAATCGGTTATTCGACATCGTCCGGAACGGGTCTATATTCATTTACAGGAGTGGGAAACTCTTTCTTCTATGGTATCAATGCAGAAAATCCTTTCTTTGCTTCAATGGATATTCACAACAATACCGTTGCAGGAATTTCAATTTCCGGCTCAATGACCATGCATAGCGTAAAATTAATCAATGTAAATAATTGTGTGTCAGCGAATATTACAGGTAATACGATCGGAAGCGTTACGTCTCCCGGAAGCATTACATATAATTCCAATACAAATTACAACATGATTTACGGAATATCTTGCTATACACAAAATTCAGCTGCAGTAAATGGCAATACAATAGGAAGTATTACAGCGTCAAACAGTGATCCTTCCGGCGGTTGTCAAATTTACGCTATCTCTATTACTGCACCTGCTGCTATATGTAATTATAACAATATCGGAGGCAGAATACCAAATTCAATTTATACAGTCACAACTTCCACAATCCCTAATACATCCGTTTATGGGATTTTATGCAATTCAGAAGCTTTGATTTCAGGAAATACTATTACTAATTTAACTTCAGAAGGAGGTAACAGCGGCGGTGTATATCCACAGGTCGTCGGGATCAGCGGGAGCAATACGATTTCACAAAATTTCATTTACGGATTATCTTGCTCTGCGATGTTTGGAAGAATTGTCGGCATTTCAGGTTCGGGTTTAATTTCAAGAAATATCATACACTCTTTTTCTTCTCCCGATACAGCGACTACGTTCATAGGAATATCAAGCATAAATTCAGGTACTGTTCAAAATAATATGTTGCGTTTTGGTCTGGATACTTCAGGAAACAGCATGAATACCGGCTGTACGATATATGGTCTGCATGATGAAAATGGCAGTAATTTTTATTTTAACAGTATTTATATTGGCGGAACTGCAACGTCAGGGACTTCAAACACTTATTGCCTGAAAAGCAAAGTTCAAAACTCTACAAGGAATTATCTGAATAATATACTTTATAACGTTCGCACAAATAGTTTAGCTGATGTTAGTCATTTTGCTGTCGGTATTGATAATACAAACGGATTGAACAGTAACTATAACATTTTATTCGCACCTAACAAAGGCGGAAAAACAGGTTATTTTAATGGCAGCGTGATGAATAACATTGCCGCATGGAGGGCTTCAACAAATCTGGATAATAATAGTCACGCTAAAGATCCTTATTTTTTCAATCCGACTTCGAGCTTTTTCTTCGGTCTACAAATTAGCGGCGCTCCAACTCCTGTTGAGCAAAACGGTATACCGATCAGCGGTATAGAGGAAGATTTTTACGGAGCCCCGCGCTCTTTTCTTACTCCAACAGATATCGGTGCACATTGCGGAAATTTTACTCAAACAGGCGGTCCGCTCTCCGGAGATTATCTGGTCGGACTTTCTTTATTTAATTCAATGGCAGGTACATCAATTTATTTTGAAAAATCAATCAGAAAGGTTTTAAAAGAAATTGCAGATTCAGATATTAACTCTGATGGAAGCTCTGATTACAGAAATGTAAAAATGGTAAAAAAGGAAGTCGAAGAGGAAATTTATGTTCCCATGCAGAATGGTGAAATTTATACCGGACCTTTGTTTATAAAACGCAGTGATAATCCCGATATTTTTACAAATGCAATCAACGGAATTTATGCAACTATAAATACAGCTCTGAATGATATTTATACATCCGGTGCAAATGGAGCAGTAAGGTTTCTGCTCACTGACACCCTCTATTCAAATGAAGCTTTACCTATTTTTATTGGTAATTGGCCTAATGCTTCCGTTGTAAACACATTGACAATCAAACCTCGGACAGGTGTGACAACATTAATTACCGGAATCAGTTCGGCAATATTCGATATAAACTCAGCGGATCATTTCATACTTGATGGTTCTAATACAGCTAACGGTAATACAAAAGATCTTACAGTTTCAAATTTCTCCGAAACCGGTACAGCTATTCAATTCATTAACGATGCGCGAATAAATACTATAAAAAATTGTATCCTGAAAGGAAACTCTTCTTCCTCTTCCAATGGAGTTGTAACGTTTTTAACAACAACCGGTTCGGAAGGCAATGACAGTAATACTATTCAGAACAATGACATAACTTCCAATTCCGGACAGCCAAATTACTGTTTATACAACAAAGGTTCCGGCTCTTCATCCAATCAAAAAAACTCTCATAACAGAATTATCGGAAACAGGATATTTAATTTTGCAATCAGAGGCATCACTGACGAGGGAAATTCTGCAGCTACACTTTATGATGGAAATGAAATCTATTCTTTAATTCCGATGACAACGCGTGGAGCCGGCTTTCGGACAAGTGATTCAACAATAGAAGGATTTATCTTCAGAAATAACTTCATTCGCGATTTAAAAACTTCAGGAATCCCCGGTAATGACTGGATTTATGGAATTGAGTTAGCAGGAATTCAAAATTCATTTACAGGAGAAATTTATAATAATTTTATATCACTGTCGCATCAAACTTCGATAGACTTGAGGGGAATATCTGATAAATCTCCGGGATATGCTTCATACAATATTTATTTTAATTCGATAAACATTTCAGGGTCGGCTAACACAGGTACAAATTCAGTTTCATATTTCAATGTAAACGATGCAAGCACCAATTTCAAAAATAATATTCTTGTCAATACAAGATCAGGCGGAGTTAATTATTCAATAAGAACAAATGGTATAACGAATAACTTTAATAGTAATTATAATGATATATATGCCTCAGGTTCATTTAATTATTTAGGAAGAATCGGTATATCAGATATTGGAAACTTGTCTGACTGGCGCGCCGCAACAGGTAATGACTTCAACAGTATTTCAGCAAATCCTCTTTTTATCAGCAGTTCGAATCTTCATATTGATTCAACACAAGCATCTCCGTTGAGCAATATAGGTACAGCAATTGCAGGGATCGCAACTGACTATGATAACAATACAAGAAGCCTAACTGCGCCAGATATTGGCGCAGATGAATTCAACGGCGTTAACTTTACGGTAAATTTAAAATTAACTACGTTCATCGAAGGATTTTATGACGCTTCATCGGATACACAGATCAGTGATACTTTAAAAATATATCTGAAAAATTTGAATTCACCTTATGAAAATGTCGATTCAGCTACATCGGTAGCTGATGCAAATGGATTATGCAGTCTGACTTTTGCCAATGCTACTTTCGGTTCTTATTATATTGTTATCACTCACAGAAATTCCATTCAGACATGGAGTGCAAATGCAGTTGCTTTCATAAATGGAAGTACTACTGTTTACAACTTTACAGTGGCATCAGTGCAGGCATTCGGAAATAACCTGAATCAGGTTGATACTTCACCTGTCAGATTTGCAGTTTACAGCGGCGATGTAAATCAAGACGGTATAGTAGATAATTCGGATGCAGGAGAGATTGATAATGATTCATTTAACTTCGTGTCCGGGTATGTTGTAACTGATTTGACAGGCGACGGGATAGTTGATTCGGACGATGGAGCTATTATAGATAACAATTCATTAAATTTTGTTATGGTGATCACACCATAGTTAATTGTTATAAGTTAATGTTTTATTTTAAGAGAAATATCTTAGTGTCCGGATGATATAGTCCGGGCGCTTTGACATATTTTTGTTTTTAAACTTTACTGTAATAACGGTATGGTTAAATTTAATAGAATCAAGATAGTTTTTTAAATGATATAATAATAATCACCTTATCAGAATCTTTTTTTAAAATTGATTATAACTTTTTGCAAACACAGCAGAGTGCAAATGTAATTAACAAAAAAACCCGCTTATGCGGGTTTTAAAAAACACTTTGATTCTTGATTCGGAAAATGTAACTATTCAATTACTTAATCAGCAGCATTCTCTTTGTCATTACAAAATTATCCGTCTCCATTCTGTAAAAATATACACCGCTTGAGAGATTCGCGCCGGTGAAGCTTGTTTCATAAACTCCGGGCTGCAGTATATCATTTACAAGTTCGGAGATCTTTTTGCCGAGATTGTCATAGACTGAAATTTTTACCAGCTGCGAATTGGCAACGTCAAATTTAATTTTTGTTACGGGATTAAACGGATTGGGATAATTGTATCCCAGATCGAATTTATCCGGAACTAATGAAGATATTTGATTTATTCCGACTGTCACTCTTCTAAGTGTCAGAAGCATGCTGTTAGCTGACTGAGCGGAATCAAATCCGTTATATGCCCAGGCTCTCCATGAACAAGTTACTGAATCTCCCGACAAAATCATTAATGCGGCAAGCGAATCTAACTGACTGTTTCTCATATTTAAAACAGTATCAGTTCCGGAATTATCAGAATCAAATATATAATCTACTGCTCCCGCCCCTATTCTTCTGATTTTAAATTTATATCTGAGCGAAGGATGAGTTCCTGTTTTGTTCCAGTCAAATCTGACCGGATTAGAGTTGTTCGCATTTGTTTCGATTCTTGATAATGAAGGCGGATTCAGTGAATTGAAAGTGTTATATGCCAGTATTATCGAAAACGCCGCATCGCTTGTATCAGCTTCCTGCGGATTAGCGGAATTTACAACTCTGACTTTCGCCTGATTCGTATATCCAATATAAGGGATAGTCCAGTTATATTCCCTGAGCTGCGCTGAGACATTATTTGCAATTGTGACCCAGTTGCTTCCGTTATTTGTGGTATATTCAAGATTCACATTTCCGGTAATTGACGTACCCCAGAATATTTTTGTGTTTACAAGAGTTCTGAATACTTCTCTGCCGTTAGGAAATCCTACATAGACAGGGTTTGCCGAAGGTGAAATACAGAATGCAGCTTCTGCGGAATTTCTGATAAGGGCTTCAGGCTGTGTTCCGAAATCCATAATTACTGTTCCGCCTTCGGTATCGCAATAACTCATTATCGTTCCGACTGCCGGAATCGGATTTCCGTTATAACATCCGCCTTCCGTGAAATAACATGAATCGATCGGTCCGCCGACCCAAGAGCAGGAATGTGTATGCGGCGATCCGAAATTATGTCCGATCTCATGAGCTACCACTACAACGTCGTAAGAATAATTCGGCAGCTGACCGATATTTCCCTGAACAGCGCTTAAGCCGTAACCGAATGAAGTATTGCAAAGCACATTCACATAAGCAATCCCGCCGACATTAATGCTGGTTCTTCTGCTTACTAGATGCGCGACTGTCCTTTGTACCCCGCCCTGCGTAGCGATCCATTCAAATCTGAACTGATCAAGCAGAGTTCCTCCGTCATCTGAAGTGTAAGGATCCTGTGTAGTCCAAACTCTGAGATAATTCACATAAAGTCTGATGTTCATATCCTTTGCATAAACTGCTGATGCAGCTGACATAAGTGATAATGCATAAGCTGATGCATTTGGAATGGAATTCCCGTAAATTCCGTAAGTATAAAAATCCACGTCCACTGCAATGTTTGCTGTTAACAATGTTGATGTGCCTGCATCAAAAGGCTGAGCGTTTAAATTTTGAATTCGGCTATTGATCTCATCCGGCACTCCGAAAATATCAGATCCGCAGAATACTCCTTTTTTATTTTTCAGTTTACTCATCTGATACAATATATAATCATCCGTTTCATTATTATTTACATCCGAAAGGTTGCCGAATACATAAGTATCATTTTTCGATTTCATAAGTCCGATCATTTTTCCGTTGTAAATTGAAAGCGAAACCAATGAATTCTCCGCGCCTGTGATCTTTCCTTTATATGATAAAATAAGATCATCACCGGAAAATGTCTTTTCACCTGAAGCGCTCCTGTTTATAAGTACAGCGTCAGGAGAGAGTATATCAAATCTTTCAAGCTCCACATTTACTGAAACAGATCTTGAAACCGGTACCTGAAGATTCAGCTTATAACTTTTTGATTCATTAATTTTTTTGAGAATATCCTTATTTATGTTAAGAATTATTCCGTCTTTCACATAGTCAGTTATATTTCTGTCTGGATTATTTGTTTTTGAATTATTCAGAGTAAATAAACCCGAATGATCCTCCTGTGCAGTTCCGTTTAAAAAAAATGACAGTGTAATAAGAAGTGTTAATAAAAATTTCATTTTAATTCATTTGTATATTTTAAAAAAAATGCAGGAACTGGTTCACAATTCCTGCATAAGTAAATTCAGGTTAAATATTACTGAGCACTTGCATCAATGTCACAGGAAATTCTCAGAGTTAACTGTGATTGTTCAGGATCATTTGTAAATACAATAATCTGTTTTTCCTGTCTGCCCTGTCTGCCCTGTGTATTGAAAGTTACTTTTATCTCACCGCTCTCACCTTTTGAATATTCTGTCTTTCCGCCTGTAGTAGCTCCTGTACATCCGCACGAAGTCTGTACTTTCTCGATTAATAAATTTCCTTTTCCCTTGTTGGAAAATTTGAATGTATATTCAAGCTGAGGACCTTGAGCAACTTTACCAAAATCATGGACTTCAGTTTCGAATACTATTTTTGAAGTACCGGAAGAAGCTGCAATTTTGGAATTGTTCATAAGAAAAAACATAACTGCGGAAATGGCTAATATTCCGAAAACGAAATAAACTGTCTTTGCAGTTTTTGACTGAATGAAATTACTCATTTACTTTCTCCTTATTATTTATGGTTTTTGATTTTATACTTTGTATGAAAACAATAATTGAAGCGATGATAAGCAATATATCTTCAATTATTCTTTGTAAAATATCACTTTTATTACTTACAGTTTCAAGTGAAAAACATCCGCAGCTTATGTCAAGTCCGCGTATGTATGCCTGAGTCAGCGCAATAATAAAAAAGAACAGCATCAATGTAATTATGAGAGAACTACCTCTTAAATATATTCCTGTGATAATTAATATTCCGCAGATTATTTCAAGATACGGTACAACTATAGCAAATATATTAATTAAAAATTCCGGAAAAAACTTGTAATTGTAAATTGCTCTTGAAAATTCCTCCTGATTATATAATTTATCCAGAGATGCATATATGAAAACAACGCCGAGTATGAGCCGGAGTATAATCAGAAAAAATTTATTTGACAGAATTTTATTCATTAGTAATTTTTATTTATTAACAGGATAACCCAGTTCATTCCATTCTCTGTATCCGCCGAGAAATATCTTTACATTATCGTATCCGATTTTCGCCATTTCGTATGCATTGTCAATGCTGATCTCGCATTCACTGCTTCCGCAGTAAGATACAATAGTTTTATTTTTATCAATGCCGTCCATCATTTTTTGTCTGTCTTCCGGTGTCTTTGCATAGAATTCTTTGTAAGGAATATTTATTGCTCCTTTAATATGCCCTTCTTTGAATTCAGTTTCTTCCCTTCCGTCAATGAAAACCGCATTTTCGTCAAAAAACTTTTTAGCAGTTTCAACCGGAATATTCACCGGTTTTACAAATCCTTCCTTTGTCTTAACTTTTTCAACCGGCTTGTTTTCACTTCCCTGCGTCAAAGCGCTGTCAATTTTAAATCTGTCTCCGTCATCCCTTACAAGCGGTATTCCTTTGGGATTTACAGAGTTTACAATAAGTCCCGTAATAAGACTTACTATAGTTATTATCAGAACTTCTTTTAAAATTTTATTTCTCTGATTCATAAAAATTTTTTAATACCTGAATAAATTATTGGAACAATCCGTTCTCGTCTTTCATTTTTTTCTTACCTGTTACTTTAAGATGTCTGTATGCAAGATTTGTTGCTTCCCTACCTTTTGGAGTGCGTTTTATGAAACCTTCAATCATCAGAAAAGGTTCGTAAACATCTTCAATTGTTCCGGGGTCTTCGCCGATAGAAGCGGCAATTGTTGATAGTCCCACTGGTCCGCCGTTAAATTTAAAGATAATCGTCTCAAGAATTTTCTTATCCATTTTATCTAATCCGAACTCATCCACATCAAGTGAAGAAAGAGCAATATCAGCGATTTCTTTGCCGATCGAACCGTCTCCTTTTACAACGGCAAAATCCCTGGTTCTCCTGAGAAGTCTGTTCGCAATTCTCGGAGTAGCTCTGCTTCTTTTTGCAATTTCCACAGCTCCTTCTTCAGTAACTTTAATATTTAGAATTTTTGCAGATCTTTTTACAATATCAATTAAATTTTCCGTCTGATAATAATCCAAATGACAGTTAATACCGAATCTGTCCAGCATTGGCGATGAAAGCAGGCCTTGTCTCGTAGTCGCACCGACGAGCGTAAACTTTTCCAGCTTTATAGGAATGCTTCTTGCAGCCGGACCCTGATCTATCATTATATCAAGTTTAAACTCTTCCATTGCAGAATACAGAAACTCTTCCACTACTTTCGGAATTCTGTGAATCTCATCTATAAAAAGAATTTCATTCCTCTTAAGTTTTGTCAGCATTCCAGCCAGATCACCCGGTCTTTCAATAACAGGACCGGAAGTAGATACAATATTAGTATTAAGCTCGTTTGAAACTATATTTGCCAGTGTAGTCTTGCCAAGTCCGGGAGGACCCGTAAAAAGTATATGGTCAAGAGTTTCATTTAATTTTACAGAACTTTCTATGAATACTTTCAGATTGTTTTTAACTTTTTCCTGCCCTATGAAATCCCTGAATTTTTTCGGTCTGATAAGAGAAATATAGTCCGGTGCATTTTCATCCTCAGATATTGTATCAATTTTGATAATGCTGTCTTTACTTTTCATTTTGCAAAAATAATGTTAATTTGGAATACAAACAATTTTATAAACTTTAAAATTATTTTGACAACCGATCCGAAAAAAAGTCTGCTTGTAAAACAGGTTGAATTTATTATTGCAGTCAGAAGAACAAAAATTCTCGGCATTGCAATTACGGTCGGAATAATTGTTATTTATCTCGCGGGACTTTTTGTTGCCGACAGTAATTTTATTGAAAATTTTGAAATAGTAAACCTTATTTCCCTGCTTCAGCTGCTTCTGACAATTCCTCTGTCTTTTTATGTAAAAAAGATTATCCTGAAAAAAACAGATCTTTCCAATTTTACCGTAAAATATTTCAACGCTCACGTAATTCCTTTTATGATTCTTGACTTCGGAGCGCTGTTCTGCATTACAACAAACTTATTTGTAAACGGAAATATTCTTTACGCTTCCATCGGTGTTTTAATATCCGTAATCAGCATGATAATGATCCTGCCGAAAGAAGAAGATTTTGAGAAAATAAAATCATCAGTCACGTAGTCATATAAATGCTTCTCATAAGAAGCGTAATGCTGAATCCGTCTTTAATCACACCTCCGGATATCATTTTTAATATTTCATCTTTATCAAACCATCCAGTTTCAATAATTTCATTTGCGTCAATATCATCCGTAACCTGACGCACATTGTTTCCGGTAAAGCAGTGAAATTTCTGATTGCTCGAACCAATTGACGGATAATAGTATCCAAGATATTTCAGATTTTCGATATCTACTTCACATCCTGCTTCCTCTTTTAATTCTTCCATAATACATTCCGATGGTTTCATATCCGGATGTATTGTACCCGCCGGTATTTCCCAGCTTTCAAAATCATTTATATATCTGTAATTTTTTACAAGCACATATTTTCCTTCTGAATTTATAGCCGCAATGCCTGCTCCGTTTCTGTGGAAATTAACCGCTTCAAAAATAATTTCTTTTTTGTCAGGTAAAATTATTTTATCAAGGTTAACGTCAATCCAGTCGCCGGAAAATCCTTTTTCAGTTGAAAATATATTCCATAGTTTATCTTTATTCATGTTTTGTCATCTAAAAAATAAAGCCCGCTTTAACGGGCTTATAGAATTTATATTTAACAGATCCTTTTATTAATTATTTCCGACAGTATTAAGAACTTTAATTCCGTCCGCTTCTATTTCAAAAACCTTTGATGAACCTTTAATTTCAGATTCATCTTTCTTATTTACAGATTCATCATTATAATGCTTTGCCATTTCTTCAGACAATTCATTCTCAATAAATTTACCGATAACAACCGCCTGACTTCCTGCAATATCTTTCGGGACGACGAAAGTATGAAGAGTTGTTACTCTTGTGTTATTTGTACCGTCTGATAAAATAATCCAGCAACCGGCTTTTTGACAAACATCGCTCACTTTTCCTTTTACAATGACAGTCTTTCCTGCATATTCAGACGGATTACTCATCAGCGTTGAATATTCAACAACGGTCATTCCCGGATCATAATCTTTTCCGTATAAAATGCCGTCTTCCATTTTTATTCCGGCTGGTTTTTCAGAACTTTCTTCATTAGTTACAGAAGGGTTGACTGTGCTTTCATCTTTTGATTTTTTATCAGTGCTTTCTGTTTTAGATTCTGTAGGATCATCCTGAGCGATTGTGTCATTTTGAACAATTAAAAGTCCGCTGAAGATGAACGCTGTTAGTATTAATTTTTTAAACATTTTTTTATCCTTTCTGATTTAGATTTAAAATTATACAATTCACCTGTAAAATTAAATTTAATAATTCAGGAATTTAACCGGGTCAGAAAATTTCAGTCTCAGTTAAAAAAATTTACTATCTCTTTTCCGAATTCCGAACATTTCACTTCCCTTGCTCCGACCATCTGCCATGCAAAATCAAATGTTACCGCTTTGCTCTCAATAGCACCTCTGATACCATTTTCAATATAATTTGAAACTTCTTTCCATCCGATATAATCAAACATCATCATACCTGATAATATAAGTGAAGAAGGATTTACTTTATCGAGACCTGCAAATACAGGAGCTGTCCCGTGAGTAGCTTCGAATATTGCATTACCTGTTACATAGTTTATATTTCCGCCGGGAGCAATGCCTATGCCGCCTACTTCTGCGGCTATTGCGTCGGACAAATAATCTCCGTCAAGATTAGCAGAAGCAAGTACATCAAAATCCTGCGGATCGGTTAAAACTTTCTGTAAAGCATTATCAGCTATTGAATCTTTTATCAGCAGTTTACCATTTGCAAGCTCTTCCTTTTTTTCCGCTTCGGCTGCTTCCTTTCCTTTTAGCTCCGCTGTCCTGTCATACTGCATCATTGTATAGACTTCATCTCCGTACTGACTTTCAGCAGTTTCATAACACCAGTTTCTGAAAGCGCCGGAAGTATACTTCATAATATTTCCTTTGTGAATTATCGTAATGGATTTTCGTTTGTTTTCCAGAGCATAATTCAGTGCAGCTTTCATAAGTCTTACAGAACCCGTTTTGGAAATCACCTTTATTCCAATCCCGACTTCCGGCTCGTCATCATGGGGAATATTACCTGATGAATGAAATTCATTTACTTTTTCAAGCGTACCGAATCTGATCTTTTCAAATTTTTCCGGAAAATTATCTCTTAAAAAATCCAGCATTGCTTTGCTTTCTTCTGTTCCGGCTTGGAATTCAATGCCTGTGTATATGTCTTCCGTATTTTCACGAAATATAACCATATCAACTTTCTCCGGCCGCCTTACAGGTGTTTCAATTCCGCCGTAATATTTTACCGGTCGGAGACAAACATACAGATCAAGCTTCTGACGCAACGCTACATTAATGGAACGTATGCCTTTTCCGATCGGAGTCGTAAGCGGTCCTTTTATTCCGACAAGATATTCTTTAAAAGCTTCAAGAGTTTCATCAGGCAGCCAGTTTTTATATTTATTATATGATTTTTCTCCGGCTAGAACTTCCATCCATTCTACTTTTCTTTTGCCCTTATAAGCTTTTTCTACAGCGCTGTCAAATACATATCTTGCAGTTCTCCATATTTCAGGTCCGATTCCGTCACCTTCTATGTAAGGAATGACGGGATTATCCGGAACGTTCAGAATAATTTTTTTTTCATTAGAATTTGTTTTATTTAGAGTTATTTTATTTCCCATATTTATTTATAATTAAAAATATTTTACGATTTTCAATTTAGTCATTCACGAGTTTTTGTTATATACAATATATTTTCCTAAAGCAGCTTTTCATTTAATATAGAATAAAATATGGTTGACGATCATTTACTTCCAAAGCACCGGGTTGAAGCGCTGTGCGACGGGATTTTTGCGATTGTTATGACAATAATGATACTTGAACTGAAAACTCCGGAGAATCTTCCGAAGGACATGGCTCAAAAAGATCTGCCGGAATATTTCTTTAATTTGCTTCCTTCTATTGAAGCTTATATTATAAGTTTTTTTGTTCTTGGGATTTTCTGGCTTCGCCATCAGATACAGTTTAAGCATATTGTAAATGTTGACCGTCCGATTTTAATTATTAATATTTCATTTTTAATGCTTACAGGATTTATTCCGTTTACAGTTGGCGTTTTGATGAAATATCCGAGGTCTGAATTTACTTTTCTAATTTATGTAACAAATCTCATACTTATAAGCATATTGCTTACAATTCAGCTGAAATATATTTTTACAAAAAAAAATATAAGCGCTGAAACTATTTCCGAAACTGATAAAAGAAGATATCTGAAATTGTCTTTTATTCCGGTCTTAATTTTTATTCTGGCAATTATAGTATCATATTTTAATGTCAGAGCAGCGTTTTATATTATTTATCTTGATCCTATTTTTTATGCATTCTATCATAAGTTTAACTTAAGATACCGTAAAAATTAACCTGATAAAATTTTACTTTTCCATAACTAATTTAAAGCTGATCCAAATTGTAATTTATAATTTATTGCTCAGATTATCAAAAATATCAAAAGTTCCGGACTTATGCTTTGATTTTACGCTGTGAAATCTGTAATTTGAAAAAATTTAAAATAAACAAATGCCATTAAGACACAAATCAGCACAAAAAAGAGCAAGACAAACAGTTAAAAAAACCGAAAGAAATAAAAAATATAAAGCTTTAATCAAAGGTTCAGTAAAGAGAGTCATGGTAAAAGAAGTGAAAGCTGAGGCAGAAACTGAATTTAAAAAGACTACGGCAGTATTGGACAGAGCAGCGGTAAAAGGTATTATACACAAAAACAAAGCTGCAAATCAAAAATCCAAGCTTGCAAAACATATAAACAAACTCGTTAAATAATTTTCAGCAATATAAGTTTTTTGAAGAATCCGCAAAATGCGGATTTTTTGTTTTAATTTATTTTAAATAAGATATATCATATTCGGTAAAGACTTTTAAAGCGCTGAGAAATTCCGTCCAGCCGCTGCAGTTAAGATATGAACTGCTTATTCCTTCTTTATTCATCTCCCAGCCCATTTCTTTTATCTTTAATGTTACTTTCCCTTTTTCCGATTTGAAAATAAATTCGGTTCTTATTCTGTAATCTACATTTGAGCCGTTCCATTCAAATACAAGCTTTTCTTCAGGTAAAACGTCAATCATTTTTATCATAGCAGCTTCATTGCCCCATATCCAGAGGACGTCTCCGCTGCTGTCAAGATCCCTTCTTGCATCTGTAGTAAAATATTTCTTGACCAATTCGGCTTTACATACATTATTCCAGACGGTTCTGATATCTGATTTAATTACTATCCCTATTGTAAACTGAAGTTCACCCGGGCAGGATTTTTTATGTAACGGATTCAATAATTCTTTTATTTATTTTTAAAAGCTATTACTTCAATTTCCACCAAAACATCTTTCGGAAGTCTGGATACTTCTACCGTGCTTCTTGCAGGAAGAGATTTACCAAAGTGAACTGCATATACTTCATTCATTTTCATAAAATCATTCATGTCTTTCAGAAAGACCGAAGTTTTTATCACATTATCAAGCGAAGATCCGTTATCATTTAATATTGATCTGAGATTTTCAATTACTTTTTCAGTTTGTCCTTCGACATTATCAGAAGTCAGGTTACCGTTTACGTCAAATGCGATCTGTCCTGAAGTAAAAATGAGATCACCGTAACTTACTGCCTGTGAATAAGGACCGACGGGCTTTGCCGCTGATTCAGAAAACAAAATTTTTTTCAACTTAATATGAATTTAATTTTTTTCGATTAATTAATTATTTACCGCACTTATCCATGATCCTTTCAAGATCTTCATTTGAAAAATATTCAATTATAATCTCACCTGAGTATTTTGATTTTCTTTTAACGGAAACTTTTGTTCCGAAAAAATTCCTTAGATCATCTTCAATGCTTTGAATATAGGGGTCATATATTTCTCCGAGTTTCATTTTCTTTGTTCTCGGTTTTTTAACGCTGTCTTTTGTAATCTCCTGAAGATTCTTAACTGTAATATTTTCATTTACTATTCTTTTCCAGAGCGTGATCTGATCATCCTCATTATCGATGCGAAGAAGCATCCTTGCATGCGCTTCGGTAATTTCATTTTTTCTGAGCGATATCTTGATTTCGACGGGGAGTCTCTGAAGTCTGAGAAAATTTGCCACCGTACTTCTGTTTTTTGAGACCTTTTCTGCAATTTTTTCCTGAGTAAGATTATAACTTTCCATCAGCTTTTGATAAGAATCGGATAATTCCATAGGATTCAGATCTTCTCTCTGCAGATTTTCAATGAGCGCAAGCTCAAGCATATTTTCATCTGTTTCATCACCGGCTTCATAAAAATACACCGGTATCTTTTGCAGTCCCAGCATCTTTGCGGCTCTTAATCTTCTTTCACCCGAGACAAGTTTAAACCCATTTTCGGTTTTTCTTACTGTGACCGGCTGAATAATTCCCTTTAGTCTGATTGATTCGGCAAGTTCATTCAGTTTTTCTTCGTCGAAATCCTCACGCGGCTGAAATGGATTTGTCTGTATCATTGAAACGCTTATCTCTGCGGAATTTTTTTTCGAATTTTCTTCAGTAAAAGATATATCAATTTTCTTTTCATCAAAAATCGCGGAAAGACCTTTCCCGAGTGCCTGCGGTTTATTTTCCATTTTTAAATTTTAAAGAATTATTATGATTCGCTGATTTTAATATCTTTTATTTCCGAAGCGTTATCAGTCTCAAAGCCGTTCCTTGACAGAAATTCCCTGCCGAGTTCCATATAGTTTAACGCTCCGGTAGATGACGGCTCATATACTATGATAGGCTTACCGTAACTCGGTGCTTCACCTATCTTTACATTCCTGAATATTTTCGTTCCGAAAACTTTTTCACCGAAAAATTTTCTTAACTCTGATTCAATCTGATTTGAAAGTTTCAGTCTGGAATCAAACATTGTAAGAAGATATCCTTCAATATTAAGTTCGGGATTGAAAATATTTTTAACGTTTTTAATTGTGTTAAGAAGCTGTGACAATCCTTCGAGAGCATAATATTCGCACTGAACGGGGATAAGCAGAGAATCAGCTGCATTCAGCGCATTCACAGTAATCAATCCGAGAGAAGGCGGACAATCAACAATTACATAGTCATATTCTCCCGGGTTATCATTTATAAAAGTTCTTAACTTATTTTTTAAAATGCTTTCTCTTGAAGGCAAGTCAACAAGCTCAAGCTCGGCTGCAACAAGATTTATATTCGAACAAATAATTTTCAGATTCTGAATCCCGGAATCTTTAATACATTCGGATATACTCTTTTCTGAAATGAAAATTTCATAAGTAGAGTTGCCGTCCGGGGAAGTATCGAAACCCAATCCGGATGTTGCATTAGCCTGCGGATCGGCATCTATAAGCAGCACTTTCTTTCCGTAAGCTGCTATCGCAGCAGAAAGATTTATAGCTGTAGTGGTTTTACCTACTCCGCCTTTCTGATTTGATATTGATATAATTTTTGTCAAACTAATTGCGGTTTACTTTAGTGATGCTGATATGACTTTAATTACAGCTCAGCTGAATCACCCGGATTCATAACAATACATTTTCTACCGACTGATTCTATTTTTCTCTTAAACTCATCTGCATCGGCTTTTATTGCATCAAAAGTATTATAATGTATAGGCAAGACAGTTTTGGCATTAAGAAATTCAGCGGCTTTAACTGCATCATCAATTCCCATAGTGAAATTATCGCCTATAGGCAGACATGCAAAATCAATTTTATTCATTTCTCCAATCAGCTTCATATCATAAAACAAAGCTGTATCACCTGCATGGAAAAAAGTTTTATCTTCAAAGTTTATAAGAATGCCGGCAGGATCTCCCGCATAAGCGCCGTCAGGAGTTGATGAAGAATGATGAGCCAATGTAAGTTTAACTTTTCCGAACGGGAATTTATATGATCCTCCGAGGTTCATCGCATGTGTTACAATTCCTTTTGATTCGAGATAATAAGATAACTCCGCAGTAGCAATCACTTTTACATTTTTATCGGATGCAATCCCAGGCGTATCGCCGAAATGATCCGCATGTCCGTGCGTAAGAATTATAAAATCGCATTTTGCCTGACCGGCGTTAATATCGCACAACGGGTTACCCGTAATAAACGGATCAATGTAAATTATTATGTCATTATGATTAATTTCAACAAATGAATGACTATGGAAAATTATTTTTGACATACCGGTAACTATTTAGAAAAATTTTTATAAATTACCATTTAATAGAAACTAATTCAATTTGAATTATTATGCCATTGAAAGTAAATATTAACTTAAGCGCTCTCTGCTTAAAATAATTTTAAAATATTTTCTTAATAAACCGATCTCAACTCAATTCTTATCTTTTTACTTAAAATCAAATGGATTATATTTGCTATTGAATTAAAAAACTTATCAAAAATGTCAAAATTACTGAAAGAAAAGTTTTCTTCTCAGATTCCCGCTTTAAGAGAAGAAGCGAAATCTATAGTAAAAAATCACGGTTCGAAAATTATCGGTGAAGTTGCTATAGAACAGCTTTACGGCGGAATGAGAGGGATCAAAGGATTGATTTGTGATACATCAGAAGTCGGATTGCAGACAGGTCTTGTAATTCGCGGAATTCCGATTCTTGAATTAACAGAAAAATTACCTGAAGAAATTTTTTACCTGCTGTTAACAGGCGATCTGCCGGATGCAGAAGAGCTAAAGGATCTTCAGAAAGATCTGCACTCAAGAAGCGAAGTGCCTTCATATGTGTGGGATGTTTTAAATGCCATGCCGGATGATTCACACCCGATGGCGATGTTCAGCACTGCAATAAACTGTATGGAAAAGGAATCCGGGTTCAGAGCAGCTTACAATAAAGGAGTAAGCAAAGACAAGATGTGGGAACCAATGTATGAGGACTGCCTTAATATCATTGCCAGAGTGCCGCAGATCGCAGCGTTTATCTACAGGAAAAAATTTAAAAAAGGCGATATGATACCGCCGGATCAAAATCTTGACTGGGCGGGAAATTTTGCAAAGATGCTCGGCATCGAAGATAAAGACGGAACATTTTCGAAACTCATGAGACTTTATCTTGTACTGCACTCTGATCATGAAGGCGGAAATGTCAGTGCATTTACATGTCTCGTTATTTCATCGGCTTTGTCAGATGCCTATTACTCCATCGCGGGAGCACTGAATGGTCTTGCCGGTCCTTTACACGGTTTAGCGAATCAGGACTGTTTGAAATTTATTATGAAAATGAGAGATGATATCGGACATTCTCCGACTGATGAAGAAGTAAGGACATATTGTCAGAATATTTTGGATAAAGGTGGACTAGTTGTCGGTTACGGACATGCGGTTCTTAGAATTACAGATCCAAGATTTACAGCTTTTCATGATTTCGGCAACAAGCATTTTCCGGATGATGAAGTTTTTAAAATGGTTGCTCAGCTTTTTAAGATTGTCCCGGATCTACTGAAGGAACAGGGTAAAGCAAAAGATCCATGGCCAAATGTTGATGCAGCAAGCGGATCTATCTTGTATCATTACGGATTAAAAGAATATGATTTTTATACAGTGCTCTTCGGTGTTTCAAGGATTCTTGGATTTTCCTCACAGATGATAGTCGCAAGAGCTATGGGTTCCTCGCTAATCAGACCAAAATCAGTTACCACTGAATGGCTAAAAAAAGAAATAGCCGGGAGTTAATGAATTTATACAGGGGTTGGTTTATATCAGCCCCTTTATAATTTTAAATTCCAGCCTTTAAGTTCATCCAGCATTTTATAATCAGTAAGGTCATACTGAATCGGAGTAACGGTAATATAACCGTCTTCCATTGCTTTCTGATCAAATTCAACTGACTTATCGAGACTTGCCATTTTTCCCGTCAGCCAAAAATATTCTCTTTTATTCGGATCAATTCGCGAATCATAATAATCATCCCAGTAAGATCTCCCCTGCCTTGTAACAAGGACTCCTTTTATTTTACCGGCAGGTATTGCGGGAATGTTAACATTTAAAAGAGTGCCTTTTGGCAGTCCTTTTTTTAAAACCATTTTTGATATTACAGAAGCGAATTTCGCAGATACTGAAAAATCTCTTTCAGTAAAACTGGCAAGAGAAAATGCGATAGAAGGAATGCCCAGGATAGTTCCTTCAGTCGCAGCAGATACAGTACCCGAGTATATAATATTAATCGCAGTATTAGCTCCGTGATTTATTCCGGATAAAAGCAGATCTATTTTTTTTCCTTTAAGAAGATTTCTTATGGCAAGCTTAACGGAATCCGCAGGCGAACCTTCTACAGCATATCCGTAAAAATTTTTATCTATCAGATTTTTATTTACCCTTATCGGATTTGAAACTGTAATCGAATGTCCCACTGCGCTCTGCTGAGTATTCGGAGCAACGACAATAACTTCAGCAAACTTTCTGATCTCTCTCCAAAGAGCTTTGATCCCTTCGGATTCAATTCCGTCATCATTTGAAATAAGAACCGTTGGTTTTTTCATTTAAATTTTTCCTGTTTAATAATTTTATTTCTTTTTATAATTTCCGACTGTTCCCTTAACCGGCTTATTTTGCTCCATATCAGGTCTTTTAGTTCTTCAATGTTTTCATTTGTAAAAGATGAGATTAGGATCTTCTCTTCCTTGGTTTTTAATTTTTCGAGTTTCTTTCTTAATCCTTCCGAAATGGAATCAACTTTAGTAAAGCAGATTATTCTGGGTTTACCGGTAAGATCCGCCTCGAAATTTTTCAGCTCTTTCATAAGGACAGTATAATCAGCCAGTAAATCTTTTTTCAGCTTTGCATTTTCGAGTTTAGTGGAGTCAAGAAGTATCAGTAAAATTCCGGTTCGCTCTATATGTCTGAGAAACTGTATTCCAAGACCTTTGCCGTCGGAAGCTCCTTCTATAATTCCGGGGATATCAGCAACAACGAAAGAATCATATTCCTTATACTTTACAATTCCGAGGTTTGGAACAAGAGTTGTGAACGGATAGTCAGCAACCTTTGGTCGTGCGGCTGATATTTTAGAAATGAGCGTGGACTTGCCGGCATTTGGAAATCCTACCAGACCTACATCTGCAATTAATTTTAATTCTATAATTATATTTTTTTCTTCACCCGGTTCGCCGTCCTGCGCCATTCTGGGAGCGCGGTTTGTTGAAGTCTTGAAATGATTATTTCCTTTTCCTCCCTTTCCGCCTTTCAATAAAATTACTTCATCTCCATTTTCAAGAAGCTCTGCCAGCTCTTCGCCGGTATCGGCATCCTTTATTATACTTCCGCACGGTACAAGTATAACTTCATCTTCGCCGTTCTTACCGGTCTTAAGTCCGCCCTGACCGTGTTCTCCCCGCTTTGCTCTGATATGAGCTTTATATCTGAAGTCAATAAGCGTAGAAAGTTGTGATGTGGCTTTGAATACAATATCACCGCCTTTACCTCCGTCTCCGCCGTTTGGTCCGCCTTTGGGTACATATTTTTCCCGTCTGAAACTTACGCAGCCGTTACCTCCGTCACCGGATTTTATATAAATCTTCGCACTGTCTAAAAACAAATTTACTCCTTTTCGTGAAAGTGTTCATTAAGTACATCAACAAATCTAAGTACATCTTTGTGGTAAATATCCACTTTGTTATTTTTGAAAATTTCCTTGAGATGATTAAAAGCTTCGAACCAGGTTTTGTATGTATTAAGCTTTTCAAATGATCTCTGACGGTAAATTATATTGGAATCATAAACCCTTATCAAAATTGAATCAAGCTCTTTCTCACTGAATAATTCTTTAAAGTCAATATTTTTAAGTTTCAAAGATTCTTTTGATACAGATACTTTATCCTTGTCAGCATTTTTTGGTTCAGTAACATTTAAAGATTTATCTTCAGATCCGATATTCTCAGTTTCAGATTTTTTATCAGTTACGGATTTTTCAGAAGGAGTAATTTTAACTGTATCCTGAGTTTCTATTTTTCTTTTGATTACAAATCCTTCAGATCCGGATGTCTCTTCTTTCTGCTGTTGCTTCGGCACAGAGGCAGACTGTTTGTCCGTTTTGCTGAGACCCGAATCATTTTTAATTTTATTTTCTTCAGTAATATTTGCTCTTACAACAGGATTATCAGGTTTTACATCTTCAGGTTTTACATTCTCACTAATTTCCCGGACAGCATTTTCGGCAGGGACTTTTTCTTCAGCAGATAATTTACCCGTAAGAACTTTTATTATATCTTTAAGCTTAACATTATCTTCATCGCCTGTATCTTTTAAGGCACTGAACCTGGAAATCAGATCAGGATAATTTTTATCAGCGAGAAATATTTTAATGAATGATAACGGAACCTCTGAATCAAGATTATAATTGTCTTCCCTGAAATCATTAATAATGAATAACTGAAGGAAGACATTTTTTATTTTCTGTCCGGTAATGTCAACAGTCAGTTTATTATGTATCGCAAGATTGGTTCTGTCAATTATGTTTTCAATTTCCGCTTTGGTAATAAATATCATTGAATTGTCATTAATAAAATCCGAGACAGCATCTGTATAATATTTATAAAACGGAAACAGATTCAATTTTTTTAAAATCTCTGAAGGTGATCTTGATTCGAAATTATTAAACAGAAAATTTATGAGGGTCCATTTGGGACGAAGCGCATAATTGAAATACAGTTTGTTGGACTTCACAACCATTGAAGAAATATCTTCAGGAGTAGTTTCCTCCGTCAGATAAAACAGCAGATAATTTTTTGTAAAATCAGATATATCGCTTTTACTGATTAACTCTTTTGAAATAACACCGGTAAACTGAAGCAGGTCAGATTCTTTCTTAATTTTTTTCTCTACAAACTCCTGAAACATTGATAGTTTTAATTGGCTTTCAAGAATTTAGCTTATTTTCATTTTTATTTAAATGTATTATTAGAAGTATTAATAAACAGAGTTTCGTACTGCTGCAAACTTCATTATAAAAAAAAATCCGGCTGATAAATAAGCCGGATCATTTCATTTTTTTATATTAGTCAGATTTTACTTCAAGAGGATCATTCTTTTTATATCAGTATAATCTCCGTATTCTAATTTATAGAAATACACTCCGCTCGGGAAATTGCTTCCGTTAAAGTAAACAGAATGCAAGCCTGCGCTGCGAGTCTCATTGACAAGCACCTGTGTTTCGTTTCCAAGCACATCATATATTTTAATCTTCACATGTCCGGATTTCGGGATACTGAATTTTATCTTGGTAAAAGGATTAAAAGGATTCGGATGATTATTAAACAGTTTGAATTCAGTTCCGGTAAGCTCATCTGATTTCAATCTGCCGGAGTCAGCATTTGAAAAGTCTTTTAATCCGGTTTCGCCTGTGGTTTTCAGAATAAATCTGACATTTCTGTTTTCACTGACAATATTCTTAAACGAAAAGTCTGCATAATTTATACTGTCCACCGGAATTTTTTTACCGTCCTCTTTTGAAATAAACTCAATAATGTCACCGAGAATATTATGCCGGGCTGTTTCCGGTTGTAGTTCCCGCACTTTTATCCTGCCGGTGTTTTTGGTAATCAGTATTTGATTCAATGAAACATCCTGAGAAAGGACAATTGACAAATTCTGATCATATGGTTCAGGAAGTTTTACGCAGATTACACTTTCATTATCTCTGCTGAAAAACTCAATTTCATTCCTTTCGGAAAAAATAATTTTCCCCGCCGGTTTATCTTTATTTACAGGCACTATCGGTATCAATATCAGAAAAAGGTTATTCCCGGATAAATCTGTTGTAACAGAAAGCTTATCATTTTTTTTAAAAGATGCAATATTATCATCATGATCCTGTAAATCATCTGTCATATCAAGATAGTCATTTAAAATAACGGATGATTTTAAAAAACTGTCATCATAGGAAATAACATTACCTTCATTAGTAACTGCTATTTTATGTTCAGGCGCGGTCTCAGCCAGAAACAATCTGACTTCATCAAAATCAGAAAATTTATTTCCGTTATCAGTAAGTGAAAATTCTATTCGGTCAGAATTTGCCAGCAAAGGATTCATAAGCATATAATAATCTTTAACTGTCTTACCGAGGAAGTATTCAGATGCAGGTAATACGGAATTGTCGGTTATTTTTCCGGCAAGAGAATCAGAATAATTTATTACCGGACACTGAGTATTCTGAAGAGTATAATAAATTCTGATTCTTTTCCATTCGGAATAGCCGACAGCGTTAAACGCTCTGCAGTAAACTTCGTAAGGCGGAGTGAGATCTGATTTATTTGAATTCAATAAATTATCAGCGGGCGGATGCCATCTTACCACGGCGACATTACCATAAGGCATAATACTGAATACATTATTTACATCATTTGAATCTTTCCATTCAAATGACAATTCATTCCCCGAAAACATATTGCATCTGACAATGCCTGTGCTGTTTAGCGGAGTAAGCGGAACGGGAAACTGAGAAAGATTAAGTATTACAGGTTTCTTTATCCATTTATAAACTACAGCAGCTTCGTTTGTCCGGCAAGGAACCCATCCGATATACTGACCTGCAATGTCAAAGAGATCATATACAAAAGTCGAGAATTTAATTTCGGTATTCGTCATATATTCTATAAAAGAGCTTCGGATCTGATAATTAGGCAATGCTCCGTTATACCCCAGAGTATGTGATGCCTGAATTACCGGTATAGAGTCATTCAGATTAAAATTTCCGTTCAGAATAAATGACACTTTATATTGTTTAGTTGCATAATTTCCGCTGGAAGCAGCTGAGCAGGGAGTGCGTCTGTAGAATGTACCGATACCCTGATTCATCAGCAAAGCGTTTCCGTTGGTAACCGCTGAGTAATTACAGGAGCTGCCGTTTTTATAGGAAATGAAATAACTGTTTTGCTTAAACACAGCGCCGTATCCGTTGTATCTGACGGCATGAATTCTTATAATCGCCGGTTCGTTAAAACAGAGGAGCGTGAAATTCTGAATGTTAATATGTCTTATCACGGTTTCCCTTGCAACGGCAATTCCCTGGCCGAGTTCTAAAACTACTCCGCGCTGTTCAATAAATAATGTATATGCAATAGTATCAATATCCCCCGGGTGATGAGACGCAATACTGAATTCACATTGGATGGAAGAATTCGGATAGATCAGAAAAGAGGGGTCATCAGGACACATTGACGGATGCTGAATAGTTATAAGATAACTAAAAGCATTTTTCTGAACCGGAGCAAAAAATATTAAAGCAAGAACCGCTGTCATAAGTATCTTTTTCATAATCATAAGTTTTAAAGTTTATAAATCGTATCTAATGTTTCGAATCTGTTGCAAAGTCACATAAGTTTTTAAATAAAGAACATGTATTACCATAAACATTTAAAATTAAACTAACCTTAATTACTCAGAAAAACTGAATCTTACAAACCTGAATATCACGAAAGTTTAGAAAGTAAGATATTAAAACTTCCGTCGTAATAATTTTAAATAAGTATAAACCTCCTTTCAGAATAAAATCATTTAAAGATTTTTAAATAACCTCATTTAAAAATATTGGTTACAACCGGCTATGTCAAATTGCAAAAAAGGGGTTTTGTGAGAAAAGTTCTGATGTGTAAAACCATTGCGAGGAAGAATGTAAATTATATTAAAATGATAAGATCAAATCAATACCGGAAGTTTTTCTTTGATAAGACTGTCAGCTTTTTTCATATCAAGATCATTTATATTACTGATACCGATACATAATTCGGAAAGGATTTCCTCCTGAATTCTGCCTCTGCTTAGAGCAGTCGAATATGGAATTCTCATGAAAGTAACCATTGTATATTTCGGAATGAAAGTGTCAGGATAGATTTTAAACAATTCGGATTCAATTTTTTTCTTAAGCTGAAAGACCGGATCGGCGACAAGGTCTCTCATTTCGATAAAATTTTCCTGAGCAAGGTCAGCTATAGCGTCTGAATTAATTTTTCTGAGATTTTCAAATTCTTTGAAGACTTTGTTAAAATCATTTTCGGAATTTCCGAGACATTCATTCAGATAGACACAGTCTTCAAAAGCAGCATTCATACCCTGACCGAAGAAAGGCACAATAGCATGAGCCGAATCTCCGAGCAAAACGGTATTTTTTCCTGCGATCCAAGGGAAACATTTAACTGTCATCAGTGTGCCGGTAGGATTTTTAAAAAATTCATTTACAAGATCCGGAATCATTTCCAAAGCATCTTTAAAATTTGATTTAAAGAATTCAATTAGTTTAGCTTCCGTATTAATAAATTCAAAACTATTGTTTCCTCCAAGCGGTTTGTCATAAGCCAGGAACAGCGTACACGTAAAACTTCCGTCGAGATTCGGAAGAGCGATCAGCATGAATGAACCTCTTGGCCAGATATGCAGAGCATTCTTTTCCATTCTGAAACTGCCGTTTTCACCCGCCGGAATTATGAGTTCTTTATATCCGTAATTTTCATATACCTGTGAGAAATTAAATCTCGGTATCTTCATCATTTCAAGCCGCACAGCGGACGTAGCTCCGTCAGTTGCTATCACTGCATCTGAAGAAACCGTTTTACTTTCACCGTTCAGTTCATTATGAAAAACAATACTTGTATTATTAAAATCAGCACTGCTGCATCTTTCGTTAAAGTGAATTTTTACATTCGAATACTTATCAGCCAGATCGAGAAGTTTTTTGTTAAGTTCTCCTCTGGAGACAGCATTAATATATTCTGAATCATCTTTGCCGTATCTTTGAAAAGTTAATTCACAATCGAGTGAGTGGATCATTCTGCCGAACATAGGTATAGAAATTTTTTTCACTTCCTCATAAAGTCCTACTTCTTTGAGAGCGTGAATACCTCTTGTGGACAGAGCGAGATTAATGGATTTACCACCGCCTGTGTCTGAAAGACGCATATCTTGACGGCGTTCAAAAATATTTACATCGTAGCCTTTTTTAGCGAGATAGACTGAGAGCAGGGAGCCTGCAAGACCGGCACCGACTATTGTTATATTATACATTTGGACATTAAGGTATTTGACTGCTAAACCTGTCAGGTTTTAGAATACAGAGAAAGTGTGAACGTGTAATTGAGAAACCTGACAGGTTTTGTTTTATAGCTCAAACTTTTTGACTAAAGTATCCGGCGCTTCAATGTGTGACTCTTTGAATTTATCCGGACCGGAAAACAAATTTAAAACTTCATTGTATGGAGTCTGAGAATCTTCGCTTTCAAGAATATCTCTGTATGAACTCCACTGATAAAATTTATAATCAATATTTAATCCATGATGCAGAGGATTTTTATGAATATAACAAATCATATCTTTCATTTGATTTTCGCTGCTTATAAGAGTTCTTTTAAATGGCCGGTTAAACAAATTCCCGGATCTGCCTTCCTGTAAATTTATCGCTTTGCTGTAAGAATTGAATAAATTAGAAAAAGCCTGAGAAACGCTTCTTCTTTTGTTTTCATTAATCAAAATATTCAGCTCCTTTATATACAGTAAAAAATGAAAGTGATCAGGTAAAAGACAATACGAATAAATTTTGACGAAATCATTTAAATGTTTTATTACTTTATCTAAGAAGAATGCATAATTTCTATTCTGAAAAAACATTTTTTCAGAATTATTACAACCATTATAAATGTGATAGTAGTAACCTCTTAAAAGTAAATCATTTCTATTCGTGATCTCCATATCTTCACAAAACCTGACAGGTTTTCTCCTCTTCCAAATTTACATAAATTATCTCAAAAAACCTGTCAGGTTTAGAATGCACTCCCTGTATTCAAATCAAAAAATAAAACATTTCCCGTTTCAATAAACATCAGCCCTCCGACAATATCCCCGCAAATTTCCTCACATCCTCAAAACCGTTATACAATGGCACAGGCGCTGCTCTTATCACATCCGGCTCGCGCCAATCGCATATTACTCCTTTATCCAATAGTCTTTTGAATTTTTCCTTTCCGTTTTCGGCAATTCTCAGTGACAACTGACATCCTCTCTCGTTTTTTTCCTGAGGCGTAATTATCTGAATTCCGGAATTATTCTTTTCATTAATCAGAAACTCCAAATATGCAGTCATCATTTCACTCTTTTTTCTCAGCGCACTTATTCCGGCTTCTTCAAAAATATCCAGCGACGCTCTCAAAGACGCAAGCTGAAATATCGGAGGATTACTGAGCTGCCAGCTTTCTGCTGTCGGAATAGGAATGTACTTATGATCCATTAAAAATCTTGTCTTCTTATCATGCCCCCACCATCCTAAAAATTTCGGGATCGAACGGTCATTTAAATGTCTTTCATTTACAAATGCTCCTCCTATTGCACCGGGTCCGCCGTTCATATATTTGTAATTGCACCAAACTGCAAAATCTGCATCCCATTCATGCAGCTTCAGTTCAATATTTCCGGCCGCATGTGCCAGGTCAAATCCTACTATACAGTTTTTTCTGTGTCCGGCTTTTACTATTCTTTCCATTTCAAATGCCTGCCCTGTATAATAATTCACGCCTGCAATCCATATTAAAGCGATTTCATCACCTTCTCTTTCTATCAGCTCTTCGATGTCTTCCGTCCTTACTTTATCCTCGCCGTCTCTCGGTCTGATCTCAATTAGTGATTCCGACGGATCGTAACCGTGATATCTTAACTGAGACTCCACTGCATAATAATCTGACGGAAATGAGTTTGATTCAATAAGAATTTTATGTTTGTTTTTCTCAGGTCTGTAAAATGATACAAACAGCAGATGAAGATTTGTAGTAAGCGAATTCATATTAACTACTTCCTCATTCTTCGCTCCGACTATCATCGCAGTCTGTGAAGTTAGAAATTCATGATAAGGAAGCCAGGGATTCTTTGCCTTTGTATGTCCTTCGACTGCAAGCTCAGCCCAGTCTTTAAGCTCCTGCTCTAAATAATCCTTCACTGTCTTTGGCTGCAGCCCGAGTGAATTTCCGGCAAGATATATTACATCTTTCCCGTCAGTATGCTTTGGAATTAAAAATTTTTTTTTGAAGTGTCTCAGAGGATCTTTCTCATCAGCTTCCGCTGCGAATGAAATCTCATTGGAATATTTCATTGTAATATATTAACTGTATTCATAATTCTTATTCTATACTTAATCTGACTTTTTATTTATTTCAAATAAAAACAGTCTGCTTGGCGAAGCGTCAGATTTAAATCCCGGGATCTGTATATTCAGCAAATACTCACCGTCCCTGATCTCATCATTTACATATGCCATTTCTGTAATTGTCTTTATTGAATGTTCATCAGCGTTTACGTCATGACTTTCGAAAGGAACATTCCAGTAAATATGGTGAACTGTCAGTTTTCCCTCATCGAATGTCCTGTCCACTGAAGGCAGATCCAGTATAAGATGTTTTACATTCAGCTCTGATATAAACTTAATTGCTTCAACAGAAAAAAATGCGGGCTGTTTTGTCATATATCTTCTTGACATTTTATCCTTACTGTTAGGAAGCGTTCTGATTATTAATCCTTCCAAAAAACCGCTGTCATAATTATTTATTTTCTCTCTTAATACTTTTTCAGTGATTAAATAATCATCTTTATTCTTTTCCGGAATATATGTGTCATCGGTGTCATCTGACTTTTCAGGAGTGACTGTGATCAGTGAAGCAGGAATTAAAATATCTTCAAGCGTTTTGTCAATTGAAATTCTTTCGTATGAAATATGCCCGACGCATTCTGTATGAGTGCCGTTGCAGTGCGGGATAAGTCTGTACTCTTCAAAATTACATCCGCCTCCGGTTCTTGTATCACCAATAAATTCACCTGATTTATATGGCTTTGCTGAAGCTTTTTCCACATCGTATGTATTTGGCTGACTGCCGTAAAAGTCCAGCGGTATTGATATTTCAAGCGGCACGGATAGATTACTTTTATATTTTTCGCCGTTTAAAGTAAAACTGATTTCCAATTTTTATAATTTATTCCAAAGTATTTTTAATTGTATAATAATTCAATTCAGTTTATTTTGTCAGTATAATTCTAAGAACAGTTTTCATACTAATTTAAATATTCAGATCATGTGCAGACAATTCATAACATCAGGTAAACTTTCCAATCTTCGTAAGATCATTGAGAAAACATATAATGAGGATATTAAAATCAAACTCCTAAGTGAGATTGATAAATATGAAGAAGATCTTGAGGAGAAAATAGAAAAGGAACTCGAAGAAACCAAAAGGCAGAAACGGGATTACGATGCCATTCTTACACATGATGTACCTGTTATTGCTTATGATAACGGAGAAAAATTTCTTACTAAAATGAAATGGGGAATAAGATTTAATCCGGAAAAAAAATCGCCTCTTATATTTAACTCAAGGGATGATACTATTCAGACAAAACCTTTCTGGAAAAGAACATTTGACAAAAACCGGATCCTTATCCCTATGTTCGGATTTTATGAATGGCAGGATAAAGGCGGTAAGAAAAAAGTTAAAACTAAAATTACCATTCCCGGGAGAAATGTATTTATGGTGCCGGGATTGTTCTGGAAAAATAAAGAGGATATAAACGAGTTTACCCTGATAACAACTTCACCGAGCAGCTTTATGAAAAAGATTCACAGCCGTATGCCCGTAATATTGGATGATAAAGATGTGTTTAATTATTTTACCGATTCATATGAAGAAAATGCAGCAAAGCTAAAACCTTCTGAAGGTGATATGAAAACTGAAGAAGAAGAATCTTCATTATCATAGTTTTAAATTTCTGAGTCTCGGTGAAAAAATGGTAACTATTGTTACTATTAACAAAGTCATAACTCCGCCGAAAATAACTGATGGAACTGTTCCCAATATTTTCGCCGCTACTCCGGATTCGAAAGCGCCGATCTCATTTGATGATCCTATAAAAATACTGTTCACCGCGGACACTCTGCCTTTCATATTATCGGGTGTCAGCAGCTGAATTATCGTACTTCTTACCACTACGCTCAGACTGTCAAATGCCCCGCTAAGGCATAACACTACTAAAGAGAGTATAAAACTTTTTGACAGTCCGAATATAATTATACAGATGCCAAATCCGAACACTCCTATGAGTAAATTCCTTCCTGCATTTCCCGTAATGGGTCTGCGTGTCATTATCAGCGCCATTGTTACGGCTCCGACAGAAGGCGCAGCTCTCAGCATTCCCAGACCCTGCGGTCCTACAAATAAAATTTCACCCGCGAAAATCGGAAGCAGCGCAACAGCTCCTCCGAACAGCACCGCAAACAAATCAAGCGATATCGCTCCGAGTATTATCTTTTTCTCAAATACAAATTTTAATCCTGAAGTCAGTTTTTCTTTTAATGACTGAAGTCCGATTATTTCCGGTATTGGTTTCTTTTTTACAGTCAATATTAAGGATATTGCAATTATCCAGAATATAACTATCAGAGAATAAGTCTGTACTCCTCCTATAAATCCGTAAAGTAATCCTCCTAAAGCAGGACCTGATACAGCACCTGTCTGCCAGGTGGAAGTGTTCCACGTGATCGCATTGGGAAGTGTTTTCTTCGGAACAAGCTGCGCTACGAATGCAAAAAATGAAGGAGCTGAAAATCCTCTGCCGATACCGCTCAGAAAAATTATGCTGTATATTGCTATAACTTTATTTGAATTAAGATATTCAATTCCGTCAGTGGAAACAATTAAGAGAAGCGCTGAACAAAATGTCATCAGAAAAACAGAACCCAGCACGATTTTTTTTCTGTCATTTGTGTCCGTTATATGCCCTGCAAAAAGCAAAGTCATTATGGAAGGTATCGCTTCGGCAAGTCCGATAAGCCCGAGAGACAAAGGATCCTTCGTAATTTCATAGATCTGCCAGCCTACTATTACCGCCTGCATCTGTGACGCAATTGTAATGCATAATCTCGCCAGTGTAAAATTCCTGAACTCAGGAATTCTCAGTGCTTCATAAGGATCATGCTTATGTTCTATAATAGGAACTGTATTCAAAAATTCTCAGAAATGATAAAATAAGTATAAAGTTTATTATAAATCAGATCAGCTTTGTAAAAATATTTCAGTCAATATAATATTTTTTAGTATGCTTTTAAATTATGTTATTGATGTGAGTTTAAATTAATATATCTCAGACTGAAATATTAAATTAGAAGTATACCTCTTATATATAATTAAATTTTCCCGGGTATGACTATATATCAGAATAAAATTAAATTTTATAAATGATTATATTGATGAGTATTAACACTATTCTCATTAAACTTACTATCATGTCAAAAAAATACGTATACTACTTTGGAAACGGAAAAGCTGACGGCAAAGCGGAAATGAAATCCCTGCTTGGCGGAAAAGGAGCTAATCTGGCGGAGATGACAAACATTAAACTTCCGGTCCCTCCGGGCTTTACTATCACTACGGAAGTCTGCAACTATTATTATAAAAACGGAAAAAAATATCCTAACGAACTCAAGCATCAGGTAGATCTTGCTTTAAAGAAAATTGAAAAGGATCTTAAATGTAAATTTGGTGATAATAAGAATCCATTGCTTCTCAGTGTCAGATCAGGAGCAAGAGCTTCAATGCCCGGTATGATGGATACTGTACTTAATCTCGGTCTGAATGATGATTCCGTAGCAGGTCTTATTGAAAAAACCGGTAATGAAAGATTTGTCTATGACTCATACAGAAGATTTGTGCAAATGTACGGTGACGTCGTTCTTGATCTCAAGCCAAAAGATAAAAATCAGATAGATCCGTTTGAGGAAATTATCGAAAGAAAAAAAGCGAAAAATAAAATTAAAAACGATCTGGATTTTTCCGTAAATGATCTGAAAGAACTTGTTATCGAATTCAAAAAAGAAATCAAAAAAGATACCGGAAGAAATTTTCCGGACGATCCGATGGAACAGCTCTGGGGTGCTGTAGGCGCTGTGTTCAGATCATGGATGAATGACAGGGCGATTGTTTACAGAAAATTAAATAATATTCCGGCTGAATGGGGTACTGCCGTGAATATTCAGGCGATGGTTTTCGGTAACCTCGGCGATACTTCCGGGACAGGTGTTGCATTTACGAGAAATCCGTCAAACGGCGAAGATGAATTTTACGGTGAATATCTTATGAATGCTCAGGGTGAAGATGTTGTAGCCGGTATTCGTACACCTCTTCCTATATCTGATCTTAAAAAAGCCAAGCCGAAAATTTATGCTCAGCTTGATAAAGTCAGAAGGATTCTTGAGAAGCACTACAGGGATATGATGGATATAGAATTTACAATGCAGGATGAAGTTCTTTATATGCTTCAGTGCCGCGCAGGTAAAAGGACTGGTTATGCATCTGTCAAGATAGCTGTGGATATGGTGAAGGAAAAACTTATTGATGAAAAAACCGCTCTGATGAGAGTGGATCCCGAACAGCTCAATCAGCTTCTCAGACCGATCTTCAGCACTTCCGAAAAACAGGAAGCTGTAAAAAACGGGAGACTGCTTGCTACAGGTCTTAATGCCGGTCCGGGCGCCGCCTGCGGCAGAGTTTATTTCAATTCGTTTGATGCTGTGAATGCAAATGCAAGAGGCGAAGAAGTAATACTTGTAAGAATTGAAACTTCACCGGAAGATATAAGAGGTATGAATGCAGCCGAAGGAATCCTTACTTCAAGAGGTGGGATGACTTCACATGCAGCGCTTGTTGCCAGACAAATGGGTAAAGTCTGTGTTGCGGGTTGCGGTACTCTTGAAATAGATTATCTGCTGAAAACCATAACCGTAAAAGGTAAACCTCACGTTGTTAAAGAAGGGGATTTTATTTCAATAGACGGATCGACAGGTGAAGTCATAATCGGAAAACTTCAGGCAAAGCCGTCGGAAATTCTGCAGGTGCTGATTGACAAAACTCTTAAACCAAAAGATTCAAAGCCGTTCGGATATTATTCCGCATTTATGAAATGGGCGGATAAATACAGAAGACTTAAGATCAGAACAAACGCCGATCAGCCGGATCAGTGTGAAAATGCTATTGCATTCGGAGCTGAAGGTATTGGACTTTGCAGAACTGAGCATATGTTCTTCGGAGGAGACAGAATAAATGCTGTCAGAGAGATGATACTTGCATACAGCACCGAAGGAAGAAAAAAAGCCCTTAATAAAATTCTCCCGTATCAGAGAAAAGACTTCACGGAAATTTTCCGTGAAATGAAAGGTCTGCCCGTAACGATTAGAACTCTTGATCCTCCCCTTCATGAATTCCTGCCGCATACTGAAATAGAGATCACAAAACTCGCAGAGCTCATCGGTACAAGGGTGGATGAAATAAAATACAAGCTTAATGCATTAAGAGAATTTAATCCCATGCTCGGTCACAGAGGATGCAGACTCGGCATTTCTTTTCCCGAAATAACTGAAATGCAGGCAAGAGCTATTTTTGAAGCTGCAGCAGCAGTTCTTAAGGAAGGTAAAAAAGTATATCCGGAAATAATGATACCGCTTATTGGTCATGAGAAAGAATTTATTGAACAGGAAAAAATAATCAGAGAGACTGCAGACAGAGTAATGAAAGAAAAGAAAATTAAATTCAAATATAAGGTCGGCACAATGATAGAAATTCCGAGAGCGGCTCTCGTAGCTGGTAAAATCGCAAATTATGCAGAGTTCTTTTCTTTCGGAACAAATGATCTTACCCAGATGACATTCGGAATTTCAAGAGATGACGCTGCTTCGTTCCTTCCGGAATACAGGGAAAAGGAAATTCTTAAGCGTGATCCTTTTGAATCAATTGATACGGATGGTGTGGGAATGCTTATGGAGTTTGCAGTCAGAAAAGGAAGAGAAACTCGTCCTGATATAAAACTCGGTATCTGCGGCGAACACGGCGGAGAGCCTGATTCCATAAAATTCTGTAATGACCTTGGACTTGAATATGTCAGCTGCTCACCGTTCAGAGTGCCTGTAGCCAGACTTGCTGCTGCACGGGCGGAAATTGAAACGAAAAAAAAGTAAACTTAATATAAAGTATCCCCGCCGGCATATCACTTAGCAATTAATATCGGACGGGAAAAACCAGATTTTTTATTAACTCTTTAAAATAAAAATATGTCAACTGAAGAAAAACCTGCCACTATCATAGAGCAGGTTAAAGAAACCGTAACAGTAGTTACGGAAAAAATTACTGAAATAAAAGAGACAATTATTGATGAAGAAATTATATCAGAGTATAAGCTTTTAGGATCTGATGCCGCGGAAAAAATACTATCGCAGTTAAATGAGTCGGCAGCTTTAATTTCTCAGTCAGGATTCATAATGAAAAATATTTCTATTGGTATGGGTATCCCTCCATCTATCGGTATAACTTTTAATTATTCAAATGAAATTAGCGATTCTGAAAAAGAAAGCCTGCTTACTCAATCCGAAGATAAGAAAATTCTTACATTAATTCTTAAAGCACTTTTTAAGGCAACTGATATGTATAAAAAAGTGAAGATAGGAAATTATAAACTTGATAATGTAAAGATTGCAATTGGAATTATTCCTGATATCTCCATTAATCTTGTAACGGAATAACGCATAAGATTTTTCGGATAATCTCTTTTATCTGTAGTTTATTATAATATTAATCTGTGTTTAAAATAATTTTTTAATCTTTTTAATCCTGAATGAAGCCGGTTACAGTAAGTGACATTGAAAAAATTGCAGCTGAAAAGCTTGATAAAAATGCTTATGACTATTATTCAAGCGGAGCAGATGATGAAATAACGCTGAAAGAAAACTGCAATGCTTTCAACAGGATTTTTCTTAAATACAGAGTTCTTGTCGACGTTAGTAAAAGGGATATGTCCGCAGTAATTCTCGGTCATAAAACCTCCGTTCCTTTTTTAATAGCTCCGACTTCTTTTCAGAAAATGGCACATCCTGAAGGTGAGATTGCAACTGTGAAAGCTGCAGGCAAAGCCGGTACAGTCATGATACTCAGCACTCTTGCCAATACATTACTTGAAGAAGTATCCTCTGCGGCGTCAGGTCCGGTATGGTTTCAGCTTTATGTTTTTAAAGACAGGGAAATTACACGCAACCTTATAAAACGGGCGGAAGCAGCCGGAGTAAAAGCAATTGTCCTGACAGTTGACGCTCCTTTATTAGGTCAAAGAATCAAAGATGTAAAAAATAATTTTAACCTGCCAACCGGTCTTACGGTTAAAAATCTTGAAAAGCATTTTAAAGAAAATCTTATAGTAAATAAAAATAATTCAGGACTTGCAGATTATGTGAAGAAAAATTTAGATGCTTCACTTAACTGGAATGATCTCAGCTGGATTAGATCCGTTACAAATCTTCCGCTGATCTTAAAAGGAATTGCCTGCCGCGAAGATGCCATTATCGCCGCCGAACATAACATCGAAGGAATTGTCATTTCCAATCACGGCGGAAGACAGCTTGATACATGCAGAGCTACAATCGATGTTCTGCCGGAAGTAGCGGAAGCAGTCAAAGGTAAAACAGAAATTTATCTCGACGGCGGGATCAGAAGAGGTACAGATATTTTAAAATCAATTGCGCTCGGAGCTGATGCAGTGCTTATAGGAAGACCTGTTATCTGGGGTCTTGCATATAACGGTGAAAATGGCGTTACCGATGTATTAAATATTCTGAGAAAAGAATTAGATCTTGCTATGGCGCTCTGCGGTTGCACTGATATTAAAAACATCAGCAGAGAACTTATTTTCCGAAATTGACAATTAATCCAAACGTTAGTTTATTGTCCGCTCTCATTCTTCCGACTGATACAACATCTTCAAAAGTATATAAGTAGTTTGCAAGCAGCGAAAAACCTTTTATTAACGGAGCCGTAAGTCCGGTTTCCACTCTGAAATTTGATCTGGAAAAATTATTTACCACCGGCTGATAAAATGCCGTAAGATTAAACATCAGTCTGTCCTTAATAATATTCTGCTTTGTCCTTACTCTTAAAGAAAATCTTAAATTCTCCTGATCAAAATTTCCCGGTTTATCTGCAAGCTTTTCATAATCATAAATTAATGCAAGAGATATTGAGGTTTTATGATCTTCGTTTTGAACAGGAACATATTTAACTCCTCCGCCGGACTGTGATCTCAGATCAATCCCTTTTGCAAAACTATAGTTAATATATTGTAATATAAACGGAGACCATCTGTTTTTATAAAACAGATCAGCGGTAAATGAAGCGATCATCTCATTGTCATCTTTTCTTCCTCTGTTCTCACCGTAACCGTATGACCCAGTTAAAATTGTCTCAAGATACCTGTCCGCGCGGGTTATGCTTCCTTTACCGTGCACATAAAATTTTCTTGTGTTTCCGCTCTGATAAAGTCCTTCGCCTGACAATGAACCCGACCATTCCGGATCACTTGCATTATTGTTTTGTGATAAAACGCTTCCTGAATGAAAGAATAACAGAGAAATAAATACGAGTAAAATTTTTGTCAAAGTAATTTAGGATTATTTTGATACAAAAATACGAATACTTATTTACATTTAAAAATACACAATCACAGGTTTGCATTTATATTTTCGTTAAAAATAAAAAACCCCGTAAAACTCAGTTTTACAGGGTTTGAGGGTTGTTAAATTTTTCTTAATTCTTATAATTAATGTCGTATTTAAAAACCTTGTTTACATAATCAGGACTTGTCCAGAGATTTAGCGAATTAAGTTTTGAATTAACATTTGAGTTAAGATTTTCATTTAATCCTTTTATTCCGGCAAACATTATTTTTCCGTTTTTATCAACAACTGTATAAACTGTTACTTTGCCGGAGAGATCTTTGCTTTCATATTTCAGAAATGGCGTTTCAAGCGCACTCCTTATTTCCTGAACTATTTGTTCGCTCAGATCAGATGATTTATCACTTTCCGTTCCGTCCGCTTTTGTAACAGAAACCGATAGCGACATTAATATTGCTGCTGACAGCAATAAATGTGTAAATAGTTTTTTCATTTCTTTACTCCTTATATTAAGTTGATTTGTGAATTGCAGGACAGGTTGTTGTTCGTAATAAAGAATGGTTTGTTTCAGCCGGATTATTTTCAGCTGAAAAGAAGAGCTGTAAAAAATTGGAATGATAAAATGGCTGTGAGAAATATGATCACAATTAATATTCCTTCAAATAATCCCAGCATTGCCGGCACAGAGTAATCTACTTTATATTCATTATTGATTTTGCTGTCCATCCAGAAATAGTGAAAGTAATTTACTGCAAAGAATCCTGCGAATGTTATTAGAAACACAAACGGCACTGAAAATAAATTTTTAAAATGCAGCACATTGAATCCATACAAAGGCAAAAGCATGTAACCGCAGACTATTCCAAGTGATGCTGTCAGAGAAAGTCTGATTACTGCCGGCAATACTGATATTTTATTATCCGAATATTTATTAAATATATGAATTTTATCTGTCTGAAAGAAAAATGACTTTCGTATGATGCTGCCGCAAAAAAGTAAAAACAATGCCATGAAAATTGTACCGAATATCAATACTACATATACAAGCATCAGATGAACATACTCGTTTAAAAAACCTTTCAGGAGATACAGCATTGAATATCCCGTCACGGTAAAAATCATAAGCAGTAATGATAGCCCGTATATAAACGCTCCTGCAAAGAATATATAAGATACTAAAGTATTTATAAATAAAATTTTTTCCGATGGTCTGAATATTTTAACAGGATCAGCAAGCGTTTCATATCTCAGTTTTAATGACGGATGAAATCCGTATAATTTTTCAAAAAAATTTTTCGCGGGTATTCTTTCACTTGCTTTTTTAAAATAACTGATGATCGTCCCGGGAGATTTCAATGAAGCCGCTCTTAAGTCTGCATAATATTCACGGCTTCTTATCAGCATACGAAAAACTACAAACAGCAATAAAAGCAGCGCGGCTATCTGCAGAAACAGATTCAGATATATTGATATTTTACCGAGCAGACTTAAAACTGTATAATCACCGCTGATGATCTTTCCGGTAATGTTTTTTATAAGCGCGTAAAACATAACAGCAGATGCTGTGATAAGCGTAATCAGGAAAGGCGTTTTTAAAAATGATCCGGCAAAGTATGTCTTGCCGATGTCCTTATTTTTAATATGGGAAAATTCATGCAGTATAATATTTTCAAACATATCGAAATTTTTTTTCAGCATAATTTTTATAAGTCCCCTGCCCGCCTTCAGATAAATTTTATTTCCTGCTCCGAATACCTGCGCGCTGAAATCTCTTATATTCCCGTTCACATAATAATTTATGTTTAATGTTAAGCCGGATTTCTTTTTAAGCATATCCAGTATTTCAATGACATCAGTATCCGGAATCAATTCAAGTCTGTTCTTTCTGATGATCCCTGCCGGCAGCCTTCTGTATATATAATATGTAAGGAAGAAAATAATCAGCACAAATGAAAACTGGATTGCAATGGGTTTAATGAACAGTAATGCGTTTCTGTAAAATTCATCCGGTGATGAACTGTATACTTTGTCAACGTCATAAAATTCCGTGAGGGGTATAATTGAAAGCGGGGATGATTCAGTTTCAAACAAAAAGGAAGGTATGTAATTGCCGATAATAATAGTTACGCCTGAGACTGCAAGCAGAAACAGACGGTAAATATTGTCCGTCTCAGGCGGATATTCAAATACTTCGCCGTATGTCAGCGTTCTGTTCTTTTTATCCAAAATATTACTTTCCTAATACAAAGGAAGATATCAGAGAATCACGTATCTTTAATGCAGTCTTTTCATTTACATCAATTTCCCTGAGCTTATTATCTATCAGTCCGGTTATCTTCTCAAGCTGCTCTTTTGATAAAGTAAGATTATTTTCAGTCAGTTTTTTCTTTTTGGAAAAAAAACCTTTTAGCTTTTCCTTTATAGTTTCATTCATCTGATCCTTTGCAACTTTTACAACATCAGTCAGAAGATATGTTACAATCCCGGAAACCAAAGTCATTACTGCAGGTGTAGCCAGTTCTCCGAATTCCACAAACCCGAATCCGAGCTGCGCATCCTTATCCGTAACGTCTCTTTTAAAATGCGCATCTGAAAGTTCATCGAAATATTCAAGTTCATCAGGCGATATATCTTCAATCAAAGTTCTGGATATTTCTTTTGTGATTTGTTCCGTCATAATCTGATATTAATTTTTATTAATAAATGATTTCATAAAATTTCTTCTATAGCTTTTATTAAATTTCTCCTCCACCCATTGTATTTGGTTCTCCTCACAGGCGTTCCGTTAAATGTATTATTAAAATCATCTTCACTCATGCTGATAAGTTCATCATATGTTTTATTGAAATGTCCGGCAGACGGATAAAAATTTTCATCATTGGTAAAAAATTTATTTCTCGTAAACGGACACACTTCCTGACAAATATCACAGCCGAAGATCCATCCGTTCAGATTTATCTCCTCGGGAATTTCTCCTCTGTTCTCAATGGTCTGATAAGATATACACAGGTTTGAATCCAAATTATAATCTTTAAAAAGCGCGCCTGTCGGACAAGCCTCAATACATAAATTGCACGAGCCGCACAGATCCTCAACAGGCCTGTCATAAATCAATTCTCTGTTGATAAAGATAGTCGCAATAAAAAAATAACTTCCGAAATCTTTATTTATTACATTTGTATTTTTTCCAATCCATCCGATACCGGATCTTTCAGCCCAGACTTTATCCATTACAGGTCCGTCGTCTGTATATGATTTTGTTCTGATACCGGCTTCCTGTTTTTCAATTTCCAGACACAGGTGTTTCAGCTTCTTTTTAAGGATCTTATGATAATCTTTTTTTCCCCAGGCATACCTGGAAATCTTTGGTATCCGGAAATTTTCATCATGCTCAGCCGGAGTGTCATAAAAATATGCAAGTGAAATCACGCTTTTAACATCTTCAAGTATAAGAGACGGATCTCTCCTTTTTTCAATATTGTTATGCATCCACTTCATTCCGGCATTTAAACCTTTATCAAGCCACATTCTCAGAAAACCGGATTCCTCATTGAGTATCTCATACCTGGTAAAACCGATTTTAATAAATCCCGCCTCAGCACACATCTGCTTTATCGTAATTGAAAGTCTGTCATTCAGAGCCGGCATCAGTTCTATTTAAGTTCTGTATCAAATTTAAAATCAAATCGTTTTTCTTCAGGAATTTTCACGAATAAAAAATCTCCTTCAGTTTTATGTTCAAAAGTCCTGAGCCGGCAGCCCTGCTGTGTCGGCTGCTCACCTGTCTTTATATTGAATCTGAATCCGTGAACCGGACATGCAATATACCCCTCTTCTATATATCCGTCATACATCTGCGAAGTGTGATTGTGCGGGCAAATATTATCCACTACATATATCTCTCCGTCCACTTTGAATACAGCAATCTCGTTCTCGTCATCAAGTTCAAACCTTCTGCCTTTTCTGTTATAAATTTCAGATACCCTGCAGATTTTTTTATAATTTTCCATTTATCAATATTGAGTAATAATAAGAAGATTATTTTTTAAATAAAGTTTAAAAGTTTGACCGCTGTGCCGTTTTAATTGCATCCATTGAGTCTCCCGCATAAACCGGAACCCGGAATTGTAAACTAAATTTATTGCGGGGACTCAATGGGATAAAAAGGATAAAAAAACTCCTGCCGCATCCATTGAGTCTCCCGCATAAACCGGAACCAGGATTTTTAAATTAAATTTATTGCAGAGAATATATAGGATAAAAAGGATAAAAAAACTCCTGCCGCATCCATTGAGTCTCCCGCATAAACCGCAACCCGGAATTGTAAACTAAATTTTTTGCGGGGACTCAATGGGATAAAAAGGATAAAAAAACTCCTGCCGCATCCATTGAGTCTCCCGCTTAAACCGGAACCCGGAATTGTAAACTAAATTTATCGCGGGGACTCAATGGGATAAAAAGGATAAATAGGGATAAAAAAACTCCTGCCGCATCCATTGAGTCTCCCGCTTAAACCGGAACCCGGAATTGTAAACTAAATTTATCGCGGGGACTCAATGGGATAAAAAGGATAAATAGGGATAAAAAAACTCCTGCCGCATCCATTGAGTCTCCCGAATAAACCGGAACCCGGAATTGTAAACTAAATTTATTGCGGGGACTCAATGGGATAAAAAGGATAAAAAAACTCCTGCCGCATCCATTGAGTCTCCCGCATAAACCGGAACCAGGATTTTTAAATTAAATTTATTGCAGAGAATATATAGGATAAAAAGGATAAAAAAACTCCTGCCGCATCCATTGAGTCTCCCGCATAAACC
>ERZ761609.52-NODE-52-length-177931-cov-16.856867_pt1 | contig 177931 bp, 148 predicted proteins | sample MGYA00511163_ERZ761609 | MGnify/ENA primary metagenome ERZ761609 (study PRJEB28899, sample SAMN02445070) | bioreactor sludge metagenome | biome: EBPR sludge | place: Australia: Brisbane, Thorneside Wastewater Treatment Plant | collected 2011-12-16 ... | reverse complement strand
GACAACTCAGAAGTCCCAATTCACCCGCTCAACGCAACACTGACCGAGGCCAGTTGATTTGACAACCGACCACCCCTCAGCCTTACTTTCACTATGCACACGACACGCGCTTTATTCAGCAAAGTTTCACGCGCCAAATTTTTCCGAGGAATTCAACGCACCAGCGCGATTCTTGCCCTCACCTTGTGCGCAAGCCTTGGGTGCAGCTCAGTTGATTCAAAGTCCGGCGATTCCGTTCAGCCAAATCGGCTCTTTCCCGCGGGTGCTGCGTTACCCGTTTTGCAGGGACTCACCTCCGAGAGCGCGGCGCTTATCAACATCGTTGCCGCCGTGGACGACAAGATTGAACTGAAGATCGAAGGTGGCGATGCGGAAACCCGAATTGAGTGGCGTGAAATTTTGTGGCCGAAGGCCACGGAGAAGATCATTCGCGCTCGCGCGACGGGGCTAAGACTGGGACGGAGTTATCAGCTCATCGTTTTTCGAAACCAAGAACTCGTCGATCGTCGAGAGTTTCGAGCGCTCGATTCTCAGGCCTCACAATTTCGTTTGTTGATTGGCAGCTGCATGTATGACGGTGAAAGGCCCGAGGAGATCGAGAAGATCTGGGCCAAGGCCGATGAACGAAACCCCTCAGCTCTCTTTTTAATTGGCGACAACGCCTATGCCGATCTCGTGGAAGGCAAGTATCGCGCTCCAGCGGATGGGGCTCAGCTCTGGCGTCGCTATGCCGAGACGATGGCGCGACTGCCGCTTTATCGTTGGAAACGCCTCGTGCCGGTGCTGGCGACTTGGGATGATCACGACTTTGGCGTCAATGATGGCGATCGAAACCATCCGCACAAGGAAGACGCGCGGCAAGTCTTTCTCAGTTTTTTTCCCCAAGAAAATGGCTTCACCGACAACTGGATCTCTGGGCCGGGTGTATCTTCGCGGTGGACCGCCTTTGGATTCGTGTTTCACTTTCTCGATGCGCGCAGCTTTCGCTCACCGAGAGGCGAAGCCGCCGGAAATCCGGAATCACAAACTCAACTCGGAACCGAGCAAGAGAATTGGGTGATTCAAGGGCTCGATTCGCATCGAGTGAACTTCCTCATCAAGGGAGATCAATGGTGGGGAGCCTATCATCGTTTTGAAAGCTATGAGGGCTCGCACCCCGTGAGTTTCAAAAAGTGGCTCAAGCGCCTGAGTGATTCAGCGTCACCAACACTCTTGATCAGTGGAGATCGTCACTTGAGCGAGGTGATGAAAATTCCCAAAGAGGTTTTGGGATATGAAACCTATGAGCTGACCGCCAGCCCGGTGCACGCGCGAAAGTACAATGGCGACTGGGACAAGGCACCCAACCCGCGACAAGTGCATGGAATGGCACTCGCCAATAATTGGTTGGAACTGGAGCTGACGACGCGTCCCGAGTCCACTCGCAATTCGAAATCTCACGCTAAGAGCGCCTCACAAATTCAACTTCGATATTGGAGTGAGGCTGGCGAACTTTATTCGCAAATCATCCCACTACCCCGAAGGGCCACAACTCGTCGAGCGCCACCTGCCCTCTCTGCACCGCTCGAGTCGAGCAAAAATCCCTAGCCACGTGGCCTTTAGCCTGAGCGCGAACTTAGTCTTGGCCCATTGGCGTGCGCCACTAATTGACGCTTTAAATTGTCGGCGCATCGGACTCTGCCGTGGCCGCAAAAGATGCCGCCATATGTGCGCCTGCTGATCGCGAGCCAGACGGAAGAAAAACCGAATCGGCGCCCTGCGATTCACGGCGCCGATGCGAGATCAGAATGCGACGGTCGCCATCAGATAACCTTCGGTGACGTTTCGATCGCCGACGGAATTTTTGAGATAGGCGCCTTGCATGAAGTAGCTGAGAGCGGCGACATACTCAACCTTGGCGGAGGCCATGTAAGTTGCAGCGAACTCGACACTCTGGCCGATCTGCAAGGCGGTGTTGGCGGTGGCATCTGTCGAGGTCACGGAGCCGAGTGCGCCAAGGCTGGGCGTGAACGCGGTCACCTGATCGTCGACGCGCTGATAGTTCCAGATGTCGAACGCCAATTTCAGGGCATCACTTGCAGAGTACTGAGAGCGTAACGCCAGCGCCTGCACGTTTCGGCGGCCAATCAACTCGTTACGTCCCAAGGGCGACTTGGTGAGTGGATACCAATCGCGCCACTCTTTATCGGCATGATTGTACTCAAGACCGAGGCGCATTTTGATTTCAGAAAACTGGTAGCCCGTCGTGACATTGAGAAAACTTGTGGATCGATCCGAATATCCATAGCCCGAAGTTCCGCGCGAGTTCGCATTCTCAAATCCAAAGTCGATTTGATCCCATTGAGTTTTGACTCGAACACCATAGGCACTTCGCGACTCGTTGACGCCCGCAAGACCATTGTGTTCATAGAGCGCATAGAGATCGAAGCTCTTGAAGTTCTCGTGCACATCCAAGGTCGCATACAGAACCGTGAGGTCTTTGTCGCGCGCAGTGAAATCGGCGGTTGAATCAAGCTTGGCTTGGGTCAAATCGACGTTAGAGAACTGCGTCTTCCATTGCAGCTGCAAGCCATCAAAGCTGCGGCCAAACACACCCCAATCAGCTTTCGACAACACAAATCCATCGGCGTAGTCCAAGACAAAGCGTCCGCCTTTGAAGGCGAGGTCATCCATAAGGTTGAGTCGCAAGAACGCCTGGTGCATGTGCAAATTCTCGTTGTAGGCCGAGGCACCTGAAGAATCCGTTTGCGTGTAGGAGTAGTCTCGACCCATCACCTTGGCGAATTGCGGCTCGATCACGAGGCTTGCCACTTCGTCGACTTTCATCTGCAAAGTGGGACGCACGCGAATGAGCCATTGCTGGGATCGTCGAAAGCTCGTGCCCGAATAAGACTGCAAATCTTCAAGTCGCAACCGCGCTCGTCCACTCATTTGGATCTCGCGACTGGCCCCACTCGTCACAGCCGCCACCGCTGGGGACTCACTCGCATGAGCTTGGGGTAGCCAAATTCCGGCGAGACTCACACCGACCATTGCGCTAACCCAATTTCGACGGCCAAAGAGGACAAGATCTCCCAAGCGCTGCAGGCAACTCAAGGTGATCTGTGCTGACGTCAGCAAATGGCGCCCGATTCTCATCATGGCAAAACCTCCGATCATAGTCTGATCCACTGCCTAAGAGTTGAATTCTCTGGCGCAGCAAGGTCAAGACCCGAAGCACACCGCTTGACCGAATCATGAAGTCGGGATTTTCTATCCCAAACCGTGCACTTGAGTTCCCTGATTTAAGATCCTCTGAGCTTGCCCGCAGCAGCACATCGACATTCGTCCGCGAGGTCGCATGGACCGTGTCTCCAGGCGGACCCAAAGGCGGACCCAAAGAACGCCCCCAATCAACCCCGAAAAACGGACCAGAATATGCGACCGAAGACACATATAAAAGCCCACAAGTCAGCCGGGAAACTCAAAGGCCACTCTTCCTCTCGTGATTCGGCCAACGCATCGAGCTCAGGATTGGCACAAACCGAGGCTTGGCAAGAACACTACCCCAGCCCATCGCCCGACTCCCGGCACTTGCTGCAAGCTCTGCATCTGCTCACGCGTGACGGGCAGCTGAATCAAGACGCGCGAAGAAAGCTCAAGCAAGTCGCCCACCTCGCTCAGTTTGCTCGTCCCTTGCTCGACGGCGCAAAAACACTTGTCGATTTCGGCTCGGGAAAAAACTACCTCGGCCTCATTCTGTACGATCTTTATTTGCGTGATCCAAGCGAAGTCGAGCTCTGGTCCGTCGAAGCGCGACCCGAACTCGTCAACGCCAGTCGTGAATTGGCCACACGACTCAAGTTTTCGCGCACACACTTTCTCGAAGCGAAAATCGCGGAGGCCAGCGCCAAGCTCCCCGCGCAATTTGATTTGTTGCTTGCGCTGCATGCCTGCGACACCGCCACCGACGACGCGATCATTTGCGGACTCCGCCACCAAGCTCGGGCCATGTTGCTCGTACCATGCTGTCAGGCCGAGGCCGCAAGGGAGCTTGATCAATTGTCGACGCCTTCGCACTCTGCCCTGCAGAGTCTGTGGGCGCATGGCATTCACCGACGCGAGTTCGGATCTCACCTGACCAATGTGATCCGCGCGCTGGCGCTCGAGGCCCACGGCTACAAAGTGCGCTGCACAGAATTCGTAGGCCTTGAACACTCGATGAAAAATGAGCTGATCATTGCCGAACGACATCAACGGCGAAATCCACGCGCGGAGCGAGAGCTGGCCGCTTTACTGGAGGCCTTTCCGATTCGCCTACGTTTGCTTGACGAACTTCAGCGCCTCGCCGTCGTTGAAGCTTCGGATCACTGACCACTCAGCATCGGCAAAATTTCCTGTGCCAATCCCTCAGCTAACCAGCGATAGCCTTCTTCATTGAGGTGCTGATCGCTTGGTCCGTACAACTGCGTGTACAGCTCCTCCAAGCGTCGCTTGGGTTCACGAGCCTGCCAGGTACGAAAATGGGCCTCGGTATCAAATACTCTGAGGTCCAACGACTGCGCCGCAGCCTTCAGAACAATATTGATCCTTCGCGGCTCAGCGTTTCGATACGGGTGGTAGTTTTGAATGATCACCCGCAAATTGTACTGATCTTGTAAGCGCTTGATCTCTGCGAGATCTCGTCGGATCCAATCTTCGAGTCCGCCCTGCGCCAGCAAATGCAAATCCACCCAGCCCGGCAATCTTCGATTCATTTGCTCATTGAATTCGGCAAAGCCTTCAAGCTCATTTAAACTTCGACCGACGGACTTCTGACGAGCTTCAAAGTCGCGAAGCCACTCACCCATGGTGTTAAACCTTGGAAGCGGATTGGCCAAGGCGCTTTCTCGATAAAGTCTCCATCGCTGCACTTCCAAAGCTTGATCCGCCTCACTCGCAAGACGCTCGGACTTCGTCGAAAGACACACGTGCACCCAAATCGGAACTTCAGTGAACAGCGGACACACTTGAAGTCGAAGTGCGGGATCCGTCTTCTCAAGCCACGACCAATCCGAATTCACCAGCGATTCCCACCAAAGCTTTCGCCACTTCAAGTCGCGAAAGGCCTCGGGTACTTGCGACTTGGAAGTCTCCGCCCATTGCTGAGCTCGAAATGCCAGCTCATCAACTTCACGCGAAGACAAATCTTGCCGCCAGTTCGGGTCACTCAACCAAGCCTGCAAAGCCAAGCTCGGCAAGATTTTGCCGCGACCTCGCCGATCATAAGCTTCATCTACAGCCCGAAGAGCATCTCGCAAATGCACCCAAGAGAGCGGCCGATCCATCAACTCCAATCGCATCCAAGCCAATGCGAAGATCGGCGTGTCAGCAAAACGTCGATGTTGACGCTCCATCAACTGGCGTAGCTCTTCGAGAATCCTTCGATCCACCACATCTCGCGAATAGGGCTCATAGATCGAGGCCCACTCCCAAGCTCCATAGTCATCCAGAGGCGGCGAGCCGGTGCTGATCTCACTCAGCGATTTTTCACTGCGAAAGCCCGCAATTCGCAAGGTTTCATCGTCGTAGAGAATCCACAGCCACCGGGCGACGCGCGACCATCGCGACGCCGCGTGAATCCACTGACCGAATTGGTCCCGACGACTGGCCCATGAGCGATAGCCTCGATAAGAAATCGCATTCGACTCACCCGCCCAGAAAAGTAGGATCTGGGGTCGTCGACTCTCCACTTGGCTTCGAGCCAATTCCAAAAGCTGAGTCGACGAGGCGCCAATCACCGCCGCCTTCGCCACACGCGCTTCAGGAAGGCTTTTTGACAAAATTTGAGATGAAGAGTTTTGCGTTGCGGATGTCGCGGACGAAGCTTCACGCAATAAAGTCTCAAGCACAGCTGGGAAAGATGACAGTTCTTCATTTTTTGCACCCACACCCAGTGTGTGCGAATGCCCAACGGCCAGGATCAGCGGACGCCCTGACTGCGTCTGCGAACTCATCTTCCAATGTTGCCAAAAGCCGAATCCCCGAATGAGCAACTCCAAGCCCAAGAGCAAAAGCAGGGTCACGATCAAGCCAAAGCTCAGACTTGTGAGTCGCGCACGCAGCGGTTGGCCTGGAGAGCTCGGCGACTTCGACTTCGACTTCAACTTCAACTTCCTCTCATTCCTAGGACCGAAACGGATTAAAACAGGCCGAGGCTCACTTGGCGGCACGGTCGCAGACGGCAAGCCACCCACTGCCGACATCTTAATATTCTTCTTGAGTTCAAAACAATGGAACTTCAGCTCAACTCGAGCCCTTGCACCAATCTCCCTAGGAGATTTCGTTGATTGATCATTATGCACTCGGCACGTCCGCGCTCACAATGCGGAATACTGGCTCCGTGTATTGCGTTGGCGAAAGAAGAAGCGCCCCGCCTTGACTCAAAGTTCATCGACTCCGAGCATGGCGTCATGGCGATTTCCGAATTTGAACTCGAGCCTTGCCCCAGCATCGAACTCATCATCCGACCCAAAGAAAAAGACGTCGGCGGTTTTGCCGTGCGAAGAGCTTTGCCGATCCTCATTCCCGCTTCGACGAAGACATCGGTTCAGCACCGCCCATCGGCGCGGCGGCATCTCGGGCCTTGGGTGTTTCTCGATCACATGGGTCCAGTGCAGTTTTCACCAGGTCCGGCTTTTAGTGTTCGTCCGCATCCTCACATTCACCTCGCGACTGTGACCTATTTGTTTGAAGGTCAAATTTTTCATCGCGACTCTTTGGGCTCACAACAGATCATCAAACCTGGCGATTTGAACTTGATGGTCGCGGGCGAAGGCATCGTTCACTCCGAACGCGAACCGACGGAGAACCTTTCGAAGATTCGCCGGTTGCACGGCTTGCAGCTTTGGCTGGCTCTACCCGAGGCCGAAGAAAATCGACCCGCAAGCTTCCAGCACTTTGCTCAGACGGAGCTTCCGCTTCGCGAATTAGATGGCGGTGTAAAGCTTCGCGTGCTGATGGGCGAGGCCTATGGCCTGAGATCTCCTGCACCTATTTTTTCTTCGACTCTCTTTGCCGAAGCGCATTTACCAGCCGACGCCGAATTGAGCTTCCCCCACAACTTCGATGAGCTGGGCTTCTACCTTGCCGAAGGAAGTATTGAGTTCGCTGGCGAACTGATCCATGGCCCGGCTCTTGTGATTCTCACGAGCAAAGGTTGCAGCGACAGACTTAAATCGAAGACCGCCGCGCGCCTGGCTCTCTTGGGCGGACGCCACCTTGGAACTCGGCACATGTACTGGAATTTCATTTCCTCAGACCCACAAGCCATTGAGCGCGCCAAAGCGCGATGGCGTGAGGGAAAGTTTCCGAATGTTCCAGGCGACGATCAGGAATTCATTCCGCTTCCCGACTAATTCATTCAACAGCGAGACGATATGCCCGCGGCCCGACCCTTTCCCTTCATCTTTGAAGAGCTTGCCGACGTGATCACGGAGGTGAAGCCGATGTTTGGCGCCTGGGGCCTCTACCGAGAGGATCGAATCGTCCTCATACTTCGCGACAAGCCCACCGCGACGGAAGACAATGGAGCGTGGATTCCAACCTTGCACGAACACCACGCGAGTCTTCGTCGCGATCTGCCATCGCTTCGCTCGCTTCACATGTTTGGTCCAGGTGAAACGGAGTGGCAAAATCTGCCTGCGGACGATGATGATTTCGAGAATTTGGTCTTGCGCCTTTGCCGAATGATCCGTGACCGAGATCCTCGGATCGGAAAAATTCCGGCGTCTCGCCAGAAAAAGTCCAAATTGCCTCGCAAGGCGAAGCCAAAGAAAAGTCCTACAGCAAAACTACAAAAAAGCACTTCAGCGAAGCGACGGCGCCGTTAACACATGCATGAGATGTGGCTCGGCCGCCGCGCGCTCTAGGATCTCGGCATAGGTCGGATGACGTTTCCCAATGACCCACTCGCGAAGCGCGGCCAAAGTATTATGTAACTCGCTCGCCATACTACGAAACGGAGTTTCACCTCCGGCGTAGCCGATGACATGCAGAGCGGACTCGGCATCCGTCTTGAGGCCCCAAATTCGATCGCCAAGGTGTGTGTAGGTTAAACAAGTCGCCAGGTGGACCAGTTGTGCGCGCGTTGATGTCTCAATCTGTCGACCGCGGCGAATCGCCAACCACTCAGGATCTATGTTGAGTCCCAGTCCCGCATGTCCAGCGTACAAAATTACCGACGACTTCTCCCAGGCCCGGGCCAAAGCTTCGACAAAATACCCAGAGCCCGGTGAAAACATTTGCGTCGGCACACTCAAAAGCTCCACTTCAATTTCAGCCCTTGGCGCACCTCCTAACGACGCACCAAAAGTCGCGCCCAAAGACGCACCAAAAGTCGCTCCACGAGGAGGAACAAATCGCGCCAGCTCAGCGCGCGGCTGAGGGCCCCAGTGCCGACCCCATCGCTTCTGAATCTCCGCATCGCTGAGGCGCTGAAGTTGATAACCCTCGCGAAGCAAGTATTCGCGAAACTGCGCATACTGATCGCGGCCCAAATCTCGCGACGACAAAGTGGACAGCCATCTTTCATGGCCAAAGATGGCCGTGACGTGAATCTTCCCGTTTTGCACAAGATTTTGATAAGGCGGAGCCATCATCGCAGAGGCGTGCGATCGCTCCGGCGCAGGACCCAAGGCCTTGAGCTCGGCGCTCAGGCGCTGAAAGTCGCGGCCTTCACGAAGCGAACAACCGCTTCTTCGCGGTGTCCAGTGATACCAAGTTGGAAAGTCCCAAAATCTCCGGCGACACGACCAGAACGCGTGTCGCTCCGCTCGCTCGGGCTCATTCACCCACACCAGTTCCAAAGCCTTCGCATTTTGATTGTGCGAAAGCACTTGAGATCTCAGCGTGTACTCCGCCCACGCTCTCTCTCCTTCTGCGCCACGATCATGCCATTCGACATCCAAGATCGGCGACCAACTCGCGGAATACTTCATTCGTCGTAACGGCCCGATCGAAAGCCGCATCTGGCGATGCACAAGTTCAAGAACTTCGGCCTCAGGTCGATCGATGGACCCCACCCAGTGAACTCGCGCACGAAGCTCAAGCGTGGCTTGATGAGAATTCACCGCCAAGAAGTCAGCCGCGGCCTGCCGAGGCCACAAAAGCGCAACAACAAGCGCCACATAGAGAAGCAAAAGCGAAACTGCGCCTCGGCAAAAAATCTGCAGCCTCATCTTCGGCCCCACACTTTCCGCAGCGCGAAGATCGAAGCGGTGAACATCAGCCAAGGCAACACAATCCACCGCAGTTCCGACCCAAGCACTTCAGCTCCGCGAGCCGAAAAAAATCTTTGCACGCCCAAGGGCGAAACTTCGACGGGTCGCCAAGCAAAGAAAAATCGCTCATCACTCCAAGGCCAAGCCAAGGCGATGCCAAGACCTCCATCGGTGAGCGCATCGAGAAGTCCGTGCGAGGCCATGCTCGCAAACAAAAAGCTGATGGCGATGAGCATGGACCTCCGTGATGTGCCAACGAGCTTTCGCACCATCGGCCAGATCAAAAGCGCCACAAGCAGTGCGAAGATCAGTGAGTGCGTCGCGCCTCGATGCCCCCAAGCTTCAGCGTATTGAATTCCAAAATTGAAACCGATGACATCCAGATCCGGCGCCATCGCAAGACCCACACCGATGAGTGTCAGTCGCGCGGGCAAGCGCGATGGTCCAGCGGCCATCGCCAATCCCAGAGGAATCACCGCGTGAGTCATGATCGTCGGCATGAGTTGATTTGAAGCCGAGCCGAGCGCTTTAACCCATAGGTAATGCAAGGCGCCAAACGACAACTTGGACAAAGTCGCTTAAAAAATGCGACACCCCGAGACTTCAAGTCGCAACCGATTGAGGGGGATCAAATGGTGAAGACGAACTCGCACAAAAACGCATCGACAAAATCAGGCCTCATGGCCATCGGCATTCTGCTCCTCGTGGGCCTTGGCGTAAACGCCTGCTCAAGCGGCGGTGGCAGTGGTGGCGGCGGCACGGGTGGAGGCGTTGGAAGCTTCACAGGCTGCGGCAGCGCGCCCGCGCTTCCCGCGAATCACACCGGTGGCTGCCGGATCCGCATGGTCACACCCGCAAACTGCGAGTCCATTGATCTCTCTGGCGGCAAGTCTTACGAGGTCGCGTGGACAACAGACGGTACGACTTGCGAAACGCCCTTCACCATCATCTTAGCTGGCAATCCACCCGGCCAAGACAATGTGTTCGAGTTCACTGTCAACACCAACGGCAGCACCATCACCACCAAAGGCGGCATCCTCAATGTCACAGCCTCGGACTTCGATGGCGTCCCGACACAGAATGGTCACTATCATTGGGTGGTCCGAAGCTTTCACGGCTCACATCCGGCAAGCCAAGAATTCCAAGTTCGCAAGTGAGCTCTCGTCTATAAAATGATTCGAGACCGCCGGCGCTGTTGAGCCTGCGGTCTTTTTCTTCACACACGTGGACTGTGTCGGCGGCAATATTTAGAACTGAAGCTGCAAGCCAAAGCTCGAGCAGCGAAGCTTCATCTCTGGATGCTGATAGAAAATATCGTCCACGGCATCGAGGCTCGCACCCGATTGGCGAAGTGCGAGAATCCCAGCAGGATTATCGCCCACCATGGCACTTCGGCCCAACATCACCGGATAGAGCTTCTGAATGTAGTTTCGCTGACTATCAAGGTCGGAAATGTTGGCCGCTCGCAAGCGAAGCGGATCGTGTTTCAGCAGATCGCGCACCGTCGCCACGCAACCCAATTGCTTTAGCTGAAACAGGTTCTCGAAGTGCTGGACCTGACTCAACGTAGGCTGAGCCGAGTAGATCAACTGATAGGTTGCGCAGAAGTAGGCCCGATAGCCCGTCATCGCGCCCGAGCAGACAGGCTGCGGAGTCATGACCGGCGTCGGCGACGGTTGAGGCGTCGGCCCCGGAGTCGGAAGCGGTGTCGGAGCAGGAGTCGGTGCTGGAGTCGGTTGCGGAGTCATTTGGCCGTTGAATTGCGGAACTTTCGCAACCCGCTGTGCGAGCTTCTGGGGTTCCAACCCCAATTTCGCCAACAACGCATAGAAGGTCGAGCCAAAATCATTGTTGGGCTTCACGATCCAATTGCCGACATTGTCATTATCGTAAAACTGCCAGTAGAGAACCCATGGCATGCCCTCGCGAAGCGCTTGATCCATCGCGCGCACAACTTGCGTCGTGCGAGGCAAGTAAGCTCCGCCAAAAAGTTCAGGCACAGCGATCTCGGAGAGCACCACATGATTGCGCCCAAACTTGGGGCTGGCTTGCGAGTTCGCACGCAAGTACTCAATGGCCTTTTTGAGTGTCGCACCATCATCAGGCAACAAGGCCGTGTCATGGGCTGAGTAGCCAATCAAATCACAGTTGACCTGCGGGAGGACATCGCGAGCGAGGCTCTTTGCACCTGAGAGGACTGTCTCACGTAGCCGCACCACTTCGCACATGTGCAGAAGGCGCACATCACTTTGCACCGCTCGTCGAGCATCGTCGATCGCCTTTTGGCGAATCGGCCAATACTTTAAATAGTTCGCGTGACCGATGGCGGTGTTCTCACTGTAGCTTGATCCATTCCAAATCGCCGCGTGCCAATCGGCCTCGTGATCTTGCAATACAAAAGTCCGCGCACTGCCCTTGTATCGAGTCAAAAGATACACGCCCAATTCATAATGCTCTTGATAGATCCGGTTGAGCGCTGTCGGACTGAGCGGCACGGTTGCCATGTTCCAATAGTGAGACTGCGGATCGTCCAAACGAATCTCTGTGGTTTGCAAAAAGATGGTTTCAAACGGTAGCGAAAGCACATAATCATACGACTTCAATTGCGCCAGATCGCGAAGTGATTGCACCTGGCTCTCAAGCTGGGTTTGCGACTTCGATTCAAGCTCCGCCAAATGATAGAAACTGGGAATGACCAGGGCCTCGCGCGCCATGGAAATCTTAAAGGTCTTAAACCCCAAGCGATGTGCCTCACGAGCCCCATCGACAAAGCCCCTCGCCTTCAGGCCCACTCCACTGTACGCGGGCGCCTGCAAGGAAACTCCCATTCCCGACGGCAACTCGCCAAGCGCCAACTGCTGCGCCACCGTCTGCGAGTTCTGCTGCTGACTGGCTTGAACGTTGAGAATTCCGGCCTGAGATGACAACGCTGGCGTCGTCATGGTTCCGGGATTTTGCGAGCTGAGATCCTGAGATTTTTGTAGTGGCGCGAGTGAACCCGAACAAGCCAGTTGCACGGCCGATGCGATCAGCAGGAATGTCCATCGCCCACTCCACTGTCTCGTTTTGATACGAAGTTCCGCCATACTCGCTTTGCCTCGCCCTAAAAACGTTCATGGATCCGCATTCACCAGAAAAACAATCCAGCCACGTCATCTCATCACGCAAGTCCGAGGCAAGACTTGCGAAATTCATGGTCCGCGTAAGTGCCGAGGTGGTCAGGCGAATCTCATTGTAGGACAAAGTGACAGCTGCCCACACTTCGGTCGCCTGATTTAAAAATCGACACTGCCAACTTGCCCTTGCAGATTGAATTTCAATTGGGCCGGTCGCCCCGCTCAATCCATCCTCCCCCAAAGTTGTTTTCCCTTCGACATCGCAAGCCTTCAGCAACTAAGCTCATGCGTGATGAAACTGATTTGGCCAGCCTCGCCTCGCGCGCTTCTCTACTTCGACGGCTTTGGTGCGATTCTCACCGCAAGTTTCGTCGGCATCATCTTGCCGCGATTCTTTGCCGGTGTAGGCTTAGCACCAGAGACTCTGACAACAATGGCCTGGTACGGAGTGGGTTGTGGCGTTTGGTCCTTCAGCATGGCGATCTTCGCATACAAGCCCCAAGCTTGGATGTTCGGAGTGATCATGGCCGCAAACTCGCTCTACGCGTTGTTGGCCTTGCGCCTTCTGCAGTTACATCGCGACATGACACTCTGGGGACAGCTCTATTTCGCTTTCGAAATCTTGCTGCTCATCCTCATCGTCCTCATCGAATGGAATGTCTTCTCTCAACTTCGTCGCTCTCGACGATCGCCCTAACCTATGCTGAGGTTCGACTTTCGAAGTCGGAATTTCGTTTTAACGGAGGTACAAGATGATCACAGGCGTGCAAGACATTTACTACAACGTCTCCGACATGAAGCGATCCATCGCCTTCTACACCATGGCCCTGCAAATGAAACTTCGCTTCGAAGATGACGGATGGACGGCACTTGAATGCGGCGGTGTGCAAATCGGCCTTCATCCCACCGAACCCGGCGAAGAAATCTTCAAGGTGCCTCGCGACTCTCACGGAGTCCACGGCCAAGCCACTCTCACACTTCGCTCCAACAATGTTCCCGAGGATCGCGCACGAATCGAAGCTCAAGGCGGAAAAATCCTGGGCGAGGCCGACGCACCTTGGGGCCACATGTTGGTCTTCGAAGATCCCGACGGCAACGTCTTGAAACTCATGAATCCAAAATACTAAGCCGCTATCGAGCCCTCTGGGCGTCGGCTGCTCTTTTCGTCGGCCCCCTTAGGTCGACGATTGTGCGGCTGCAAGGACTTGGGCTTCGGTGAGATTCTCCGTGAGATTAGCGAACGCATACTGATCAGGTTTGGCGTCAATATAGATTTGACGCTTCATTTTGAAGCCTGTGGCCTCGTCAAAAAGTCCCAAAGAAAAATTCTGATAGCCTGTGCGCTTCAGCCGAAAAAACAAATGCGTGCCGCAGGACTTGCAGAACGCACGCTCCGCCCAATCGCTCGAGTCATAGCGCGAAATCCATTCTTCGCCCTTGATACTCACCTGAGTTGTCGCTTCAAGAGTGAGCGCCGGGCCGCCGCCCCACCTGCGGCACATTCCGCAGTGACAAACATCAAAGCTCGCTTCGCTCGCCACCAATGAGATCTGCACTTTTTCGCAGAGGCACTTGCCGTGGAGTGGAGTTGAATTTGTCATAGCTCCCCTCTTTTCGTCGGCGAGATCATGCGCTCAGAAATCGGACTCATGGCTTCGCCTTCGGTTTTAAGATCACTTCTTGGCGGGGAAATTCTTTTCGTACTCTTCGTCCGACTGCCAGCGATTCAAAAAGATCTGATTCCCGTCGGGGTCGTGAATCACGGCAATGACCCCGCCGAAAGGCATGGGCGTCGCGGGCCGAGTGAACTTTAGGCCCTTCGACTCGAGCTCTCGGCAATATTCTTCGAGATTTGGAACTTGAAAGCTGAAACTCACATTGCCCTTGGGGGCATCATGCGAGGTCCACGGCTGAATCGCGAAGTGAACATCGCCAAAATCTGCTTCGGCATGCAGGCCGCCGCCATGATCATTCACCTTCAGCGGAACGCCGAGGGTTTTGTAAAAGTCGATCACCTTCTCCATGTTCGGTGTCGAAATGAAAACCGCATCGATGGACTTCAGCATGTGCCACCTCGTGTTTTGAGATCCGCTTTTCATAGCATGTTCATCTGCGATTGAAACCCGATCTGTCGATACGGCAGCTGAATGGAGTGGAACATTGGAGGACTTTAACAATTGCGACTCAGGTGACACACTTGGGACGGAGTGAAGGCGTTGACGAGATGAATCATGCGGCGCCTTGGGAACGTGGATTCGCGCTCCGGCTCATTGGTGTCCTTTGTACCTCTAAGAATTCTGAGGACCACCTCAATTAAGCAGCCTTACCCTTCTTCTCTTTTTGCACATTGATCGACATGGTGTAGCCAAGTGCTTTGAGCACCTTGAAGATCGTATCGAAGGTTGGCGTTCGACGACTGTCACCCTTTTCGAGGCGAGCCACCATTGGCTGGCTAATACCGGCTTTCTTCGCCAATTCCACTTGGGACAGGCCAGTTCGAGCGCGAAGGTCTGAGATGAGATGCGCGATCTGGAGGTAAAATCGGTGCTGATCGAAGGCGAGTTTGAACTCGTCACTTTTAAGCTCTTTCGCAAGAATGTCGTCGAGGCTTACGGATTTAGTTTTCATCAAGCACCTCTTTTAATCTTCTCCTCGCCACTTCAAGCTCTCGAAGCGGCGCCTTTTGACCTTGCTTCTTGTACGAGTGCAGCACGTGCATGTGATCTGTCGCCAGCAGAACGCAAAAGAAGCGGCAACCGCCGGACAGGGCTCGCACCTACACTTCCCAGAGCTTGCCCTCGATCTGCCGGAAGTCACATCCCTTGGCTCCCAGACCGCGACCTTGGATGTCGCTGAAGACCGCCAAAACTACCGCACAATCCTGGGTCGTTAAGCCTTGGAAGAACTTCTCAAAGTAGCTCCGTCCAGATGCTGCTGCCGCAAAGGTGACTTTCACATATTGAATATATCCAAATGGATATATTCTGTAAAGTAGGTTCTGCTGGGGTGCTTTAATTGCGATTGGGGTGACTGGATTGCTTCGGGCCTCCTGCCCTCAGCCCTGCGGGCTCCCCTAAAGGGTCGCGCCGAAATGCCTTCATGGCATTTCGGTCGAACCGCGACGGATTGATCCCTGATTCGGAGTCAGTGACGCCTGACACTCAAAAAACAAAAGACCACCCTTGGGGGTGGTCTCTTTGTTTTTTTGGAATGGTCGGGGTGACTGGATTCGAACCAGCGACCTCTTGCTCCCGAAGCAAACGCGCTACCAGGCTGCGCTACACCCCGACTTTTGAAGCTTGGAGCAAAAGGCATTTATAACTGAGGGAATTGGGCCTTGTCGAGCCGTCGTTTTGTCGTCCATGGGCGGGGCACTTGGGCCCTGGGGGCTCGACGCTTTGTGCTGCATTTCTGGGCAGCCGCCGCAGGCCCGTGACATTGCCCGCGAGCTCGCGCAAGCTGCGGGACCTGATTCTCGGTGGGCCGATGAATCGTTCCGAGGGCAAGAAAATGAGCAAAAAAACCGATCTATTTGGCGACGAACTCAACGACAACAACGGCCAGGACTTTGAGTCGATGTTCCGCGACTCGATGGCGCGCGCCGGAGATCGACTGCGAAACGGCGATCTGCTCAAAGGCGAAATCCTCTCGATCGGCAAGGAATCCGCGTTTGTCTCGACCGGCACACCCATCGACGGACTGCTGCCGACGGCCGAGCTCAAAGACAAAAACGGTGCGCTGCTCTACAAAGTCGGCGATAGCATCGAAGTCAAAGTTGTTCGCACGCGAGAAAACGAAGTGCTGCTGAAGCGCGCGGACTCGGTCGGATCATCCGACGATGCCGAGTCCTTAGAAGACGCCTTCGACATGGAACTTCCGGTGCGCGGCAAAGTCACCGAGTCCGTCAAGGGCGGCTTTCGCGTGGAGATCCAAGGCCAACGCGCCTTCTGCCCGCTTTCGCAAATCGATTTGCGCGCCTCCAACGACCCCAACGACTACATCGGCAAAAGCTTTGATTTCATCATCACCAAATTTGAAAAGCGCGATCTGGTGGTATCACGTCGACGCATTTTGGAACTGCAACGCGCCGAAGGCGAAGGAGCGTTTCTCCTGACGCGAAAGCCGGGTGACGTGCTCGAGGGCGAGATCACTCGCATCGAGCGCTACGGCGCCTTCTGTCGTCTCGCCGATGGCGTGGAAGGCTTGATCCCGATTTCTGAAATGGCATGGGGACGCATCAACGACCCGCACGAAGTCGTGAGCCTCGGCCAAAAAGTCAGCGTCATGTTGATGAAGGCCGATGAGGAAGGCGATCGCCTTAAAGTTTCTCTATCGCTCAAGCAAGGCGGCGGCGTCGCAGATCCCTGGCAAAGCGTCACGCAGAAGTTTCCGCTCGGCAGTCAGCACGAAGGTGTCGTGGATCGCAAAGAAGTCTACGGACTTTTCGTGAATCTGGGTGGCGGCATCACTGGACTCTTGCCGCGCTCAAAGTGGCGCGATCATCTCGAGGCTAAAAGCTACGAGAACAAGAAAAAGGGCGAAAGCATCAAGGTGATGGTCGACGAGATGGACCTTGAGGCGAGAAAACTCACGCTCGCACCTCCGGGTGATCGCGATGACGGCGCTTGGCGCGCGCATATGGCGCCTAAGAAAGGTATGGGCACCTTCGCCGATCTGCTTCAGGCGGCGAAGCCCACACAGACGCAGAAAAAATCTTAAGCTCTCGAGGCTATGAGTTGGAGGGCGAGAGGCTGGCCCTCACTCGCGTCGACTTCCCGATCAGTGCGCGAAGTTTGTCTTCCGTCAGCTCCATGCTTCGACAAAGTTGAGCATCGAGCAGCAACACAACACTCGATCCCATGCGGAAAATTCCGATCTCATCGCCCGCAGCGACTTCACGATCCGCGCCTGGAAAATTCCTGAGACTTCGCCTTTTGCCTCGCGGACGCGTAGAGAGCTCCGGGCAAAGTGTCGCACTGATGTTGCCGACATTCGTAGCCGCGATCATCACCGCTGTCCATCGCCCTGCTTTCGCCGCAAAACTCATCGCCACACGTTCGTTGATCGCATAGAGGCTTTCAATTTTGGACACACTCCAACTGTTCACCGGCCAAAACTCGCCCGGCATATGCCGTGTGTTCAGGAGTCGCCCGTCGAAACTTGCGTGCACGCGGTGATAGTCCGTGGGGCAAAGATAGTAACTCACAAAAAGTCCGCCCTGAAACTCCGCGGCCTCGGCCTCGGAAGCCAGCAGTTGCGACAGCGAGTAATCAATGCCCTTGGCTTGCACCAGAGTCGCGCCGATCGGACCAGCCTGCAGAATCACCGCATCTGCGGGATGCAGGACACCTTGGCCCAGGGGCCGAGCCTCGGGCTTGAGCCTTCTCGTAAACAGCTCACCGACATTCGCGTAGTACTCGAGGGGAAATTCAGCTTCCTGCATGTTGAGGCCATAGGCCTCGGCGAAGGCCTGAACACTCACACGCGCAAGCGGCTGAGGCAGATCCAAGTGCGCCAACCGACCGGTGAGGTGAGAAAGCTCGCCCTTTGGCAGATGGGGCATGAGCCAATCCATCGCCTTTTCTTTGAGACGCTCACGGAGACTCAAGACTTTGCTCGATTCGGGTTGTGACATATTTTTATGTCCTGCCACCCTTCACCGCACTTGTCACTGCTTCCTGGGCGGAGTCGTTGACCAAAGCGGCCAAGCACCCTTAGATCGACTCTCAGTGAGCCAAATTTGTCGCGATCTTGAAGTGAAACTTGATGAGGACCTGACGGAGCTTTTGCGACGCCGTTTCCCTCAGTATTCTTCGCATCGCGTGCTCCGGCAAAGCGTGGACGCGCGACGAAGCGCGCGCGTGCCGCATTGGGTGTACTCGGTCGAAGTCTTTGAAAATCAAGAAACACCCACGACGCCGACCTATGATCCCGCTCCGGTACAATGGCCTCGCTCCCAAGCTCGCCCCTTGATTATTGGCACAGGACCCGCCGGACTTTTCGCGGCCATTCGTTTGATTGAACGCGGGGTGCGGCCGGTGATCCTGGAGCGCGGAAGTGTCGGCGAAAAGCGCATGCTCAAGATCAATCGATTCTGGCGCTACGGAGAGCTGGATCCCGACAACAACGTTTGCATCGGCGAAGGTGGGGCGGGACTTTACTCGGATGGCAAACTCATCACGCGCATTAAGTCCCCGCACATTCCCTATGTGATGGATCGACTGGTGCGATTTGGTGCGCCTGAGGAGATTCGCTGGCTCAGCAACCCGCATGTTGGCTCGGATAAAATTCGCCGCGTGATTCCCAAACTTCGCGAATTTCTTTTGGCCCAAGGTGCTGAGATTCACTTCGACACGCCAATGACCGAGCTTCTCATTGAAAATCGACGCGTGGTGGGCGTGCGCACTCGCGATGGGCGCGAATGGCGAAGCGACCACGTGGTGCTGGCGACGGGACATTCGGCCGAAGACATTTTGCGCCGTCTGCATGAGCAAGGTGTCGCGATGGAAGGTAAAAGCTTCGCGCTTGGATTACGCATCGAACACCCGCAGGAGAGCATCAATCGCATTCAATACCGAGACGCGTGGAAGCACCCGGCCCTCGGCGCAGCCAACTATAAGCTCACGCATCACGACTCCGAAAGCGGCATTGGCGTTTATTCGTTTTGCATGTGCCCGGGTGGCTATGTGCTCTCGAGCGGAACCGAGGCGGACGCCTTGGTTTCAAATGGCATGTCGAATTATCACCGCAACTCACCATTTGCCAATGCCGCGATCGTCGTGAGCTTGGACCACGAAAAGAACTTCGGCGCGAATTTGTTTGGCGGGTTGGATTACCGACGCCAACTCGAAACTTCGGCATTTCAAGCTGTGCAAAGAGCGGGCGGCGGCCACGCCCTTCCCGTTCAGAGAGTCACCGACTTTCTCGATGGCCGCCCAGGCCCAGCGCTCAAAGGCAGTTCGCCCTCAGGTGCCGTCGCGGTTCGTTTGGATGAGCTGCTCGCAAAGCCACTTCGCGATCGTCTGCGCGAAGCCTTGGAGATCTTCCAAGGTAAAATGCGTGGCTTCATCTCTGCGGACGCGCAGTTTTACGGCATGGAGACTCGAACGAGTTGTCCGGTTCGAGTCACACGCGACAATTTGAGTTTACAGAGTATTTCTCATCCCGGCCTGTACCCGGCCGGCGAAGGTGCGGGCTACGCCGGCGGCATCACGAGTGCCGCTTGCGATGGTGTTCGCATCGCCGACGCCATTGCCGAGAGCACGCAATCTCAATCGTCACCCAACCACTCTTCGACGCCAAGCGCGTCGGCCTCAGGACTTGCCAAGAGTTGAGCCCTCGCCGAACATTGAAGTCATGTCGCAATCGGTTGATGTCCAACAAGTCGTCGCGATCTTTCAGCAAGTTTTCGCGCCGCAAGGCTTGTCCTGGCAAGCTGACGATTGCCGCCAACTGGAGCGCGGCGTACCGCCTTGGGATTCACTCAAGCATGTCGAAGTCTTGCAGCGCCTTGAAGAGGATCTGCAACTTGAAATTTCTGCGGATGCCGCCATCGCGATGACAAGCTTCGATGAAATTCTTCGATTGATTCCGAAGCTTCCGCGAGGCAATTCCAACTGATCGCCGAAGCTCACTGATTCGGCTCAATGGGCTTGCAGTGGGATTCGGCAAATTCTCTCAGCTCATCTGACCACTTCAAAGCCCCTTGCAGATGCAAATGCGTGACATCCGAGAAGTGTTCGTTCGGCCAAAAGGTCGGCACCACATGCAACTTCACGTGCGGAAAATTGGCGGGAATCAGTTGCTGTAAGTGTTGAGCATAGGACTCCGTCCAAGCGCGCGTGGCCTCTGACTCAAGCGAAGCCGCAAGAGGCTGGCCCACGACCAGCACTCGACTGCCGGTGCGACGAGCCGTTTCGAATATCTCCAACAGCGCCGAATCCAAGATAGGCTCAATTTGAAATTCGCGATTGAGGTAATCGTGATACGCATCGAAGAAATCACTCTTAATGCCGCCGGGTCTCTGCGCCGATGTCGGCGTACCTCCACGAAAGTGAAACAAATTGAACCACTGCGCCTCGCGATCCGCGATGAACTCCGGATCAAACACCCATCTCCTAAAAGCATCCACCCGAACGGGCTGCAACCACTGCGGCTCCAAGCGATGCGACCAGAGAAATCCGACTCGCGATTGCGAGGCCGCCGGCTCGACACCAAATTTCGCACTCGCATCGTAGAGCCGATTCAACTCATCCCAAGACAAGAGTCCGTGGCTCAAATAACGATGCAGATGTCGATCTCGAACATGCTCTCGATAGCCGCCATATGAAGTCATGATCATCACACAGCGAGGCGCAGGAAAATGGCGAACAAAGTCCTCATAGAGGAAGCGGCTCTCGATGAGGGTTGCGCCCCTGAGAGCCAACGAAAATCCCCTGAGAGGCTGAAGTCTGGGCACCATGATGTTCATGGCGGCCAGCGAATCCCCGAGAATCAGCACATCCAAATCTTCGGCGACGCTGGCCCGATTCGCCTTCACTTCCTCGTAAAACTCCACCCATTGTGCAAAGCGATCCCGCGTGTGCAGGGGGTAAGCTCTTGCCAAATAATGCAGGACCAGCAATGAGCCCAAAATCAAAATCGCGGCGACTGAAACAAACTTCACCAAATCGCGTAGCTCGCGATGCCTTCGCAGTTCACGACCTTGAGCTTTGTTTGCCGCGCGCGAATCTGCGCCTCTCGCCGAAACATCACTCGCCATAAATAGATCTCGTGCTGGTGGGTGAATAGCTCATGAACAAAATGCCCAAGATGATCAAAGCAAAGTACATGAGCTTTTGAGAGCGCGACCACGACTCAAAGCCCGTGCCCGATCGACTTGGCTCACGAAAGCGCTGAAAAACCTCGACCGCCATCATCCAAGCGGCGAGGCGCTCAATCCCACCTCGGCCAAATTCTTTACTGAGATCCACCCAAGGCGCAGAAGCCGTCACACTGCCCCAATCCCAACTCGTCTCAGTCCAAGCCCGTGAGATTTGTGTCGCCACAAACTCAATCTGCATCCACGGATTGGTCTGGGCTGATTCTGGACTCAGCATCCAAGCCCCGATCAGAAAACTAGGTGCCGCCACAAACAGACTCAGGCTCACCAATGCCAAAAATCGATCCGCCAAAAGCCGAATACGCTTCACCGCGCCGCTTGCGCCCATGGCATTGAAACCCTTGGCCATCGATCGATGAGCAAAAAGATCTAAGAGAACGCCAAGTCCCTTCCAAATCCCGAAAGCAACAAACACCCAACCCCAACCATGCCAAAGACCGAATAGTGCAAAGGTACCAAGTAGCGCCGCGGCCAAACCCCAATTTCCCCAGCGGCGCCATCGACCAAACCACAAAGGATAAAAGACAAAATCCTGAAGCCACTGCGAAAGCGACATATGCCATCGGCGCCAAAAATCCGCTAAGGTCGTCGCCGCAAACGGGCGATCGAAGTTGATCGGCAAATTGACACCCAACAAATGCGCGCTCGCGCGGGCCGCATCGGTGTGCGAAGCAATCTCCGCCCACAGTGCGTAGCGAACCAACCAACCTAAGCCCAACCAAAGCGTCCAACTTGGTGCGATCCCCGACCGCAGCGACTCATAGATTGCGCCAATGAGAATCCATAGCGGAACCGCAAGACTCAACTTGATGAGCAAGCCTTGCAAAAACAGGAGGCTCGCATTGATGCCCCGATCAAAACTAAAACGTGACGGCGATTCCAATTCCTTCACAAACAATGACCAACGAAGCACGGGTCCCGACCACAGCGATGGAAAGAACAGCGAATAACACAGCCAATTCCTAAAATCCGATCGAGTCAGGCCGCGCTCTTTTGACTCGTTTGAATTCGACTGTCGCAAAATCTCAACGACCGCTCCCCACTGCTGCAACCCAAAGAAAGCCCAAGCCACGGGCCACCATTGCGGCCAATGCTCGGTACGCATGAAAAGAATCGGCAGGGCACAACTTCCCGCTGAAAGCAAAAGCCCGACTTTCTGATAGGTCTTCGACTTGTGCTGGAAAAAAACGATCAAGGCAAAATTGGCGAGCGCCACACCCAACAGTCCGATCGCCCCAACACCAAAACTCAGGAGCGCAACACCTATTGAAACCCAGGCCCATGTCCAAACACGAAGAGCTGCGCGTTGAAACGCCACACTCAAAATCAGCGCGACAAAACCGATCGCCAGAAACGCCCAGGTGAATTGGCCGCTGATCCAAGTCTGATCAGCCATCCTGACGTTCACCTTCCACGGCCATCCAGAGTTTGTTCCAGAGTTGGTCTTCAGCTAAGCTTCGAGCTCGTCTCAGATCAAACTGAACTTCGCTTCGCTGGGGTAAACGTTCATCCAAAGCCCAACCTGAACCATCAGGTTTCATCACCAAAATCCGATCCGCCAATCTCATCGCCTCATCAAAATTGTGAGTGACGAGGACGACAGCTGTGCCTCGCGCCCGCCAGAGTTGCAAAGTCACTTCGTACAAGTTGGACGCGGTCACGGGGTCGAGAGCGGCAAAAGGCTCATCCAAAAGCACCAACTCGGCCGGAGGCATGAAGGCACGCACCAAAGTGGCTCGCGTGCGCATCCCACCACTGATCGAGTGCGGCCGCTTTCTGGCATGATCTTGGAGTCCGACAGCCTGAAGCATATGTAAGGCGTCCGCTTCACGTTGATCGCGATCCGTTTCCGCAGCGCCGGCTAAGGCCACATTTCGAAGCACACTCATCCACGGAAATAGCGGCGAACTTTGCTGGGCATAGCCAACTCGCTTTGGCGTGAGCAGCTGTCCCGAAGTTGGGCTTTGTTCACCGGCGGCCACTTTGAGTAGCGTCGACTTTCCGCAGCCGCTACGTCCCAGCAAGGCCACGAATTCTCCGCGGCGAACTTTGAGATTCAATTTCTTGAGCACAGCCTTACCGGCAAGCTCCACGCTGAGTTCATGAACTTCAAGAGCGAAATCCTGAGCGAGGCTCGACTTAATCTGTGACATCGGCTCGTCGCTCACGCTCATCCTCACCCATCCAATGTATGATTCATGATGCCCAAGTTAGCGCCGCTTTGATGTCTTCGCAGCCGACGGCGGCTCCACCGAGGCCTTGCTCGGCCGCTTTGGCTTTCGATCCAAGTCCGCAACGGCCTCATCCACATATCGGCTCGGCGCAATCCGCCCGAGGTCCGGCATCGACTTCAAATAGCCTTGCGACACATAGTAGGCCGCATCATCTTTGAGCGAGCCCATATTCAAGCGGCAATTTCGCTCTAAACCCGCTGGCTGCATGCGAGCATAAACTTCGCGATCCTTAACCGTTGTCCACTTCATCAAGCTCTCGATGACCTTTTGAAACTCAGCCGATTGAGGTCCGGCTTCCAAGGCCTCATTGTAAGCCCGGCAGGCTCGCACATAGGCACGCATAAACTTCTTAGAGATCTCAGTCTTCTCTGCAGCAAACTTTGGCGAATAGAAAATCGCAGCACTTTGGTGATTGGGAACCACATCAAAGACACTCACCACATCACGCGCCGACTTTGCTTTGAGGGCTTCAGCGACATAGGGCTCGATCTGCATGGCAGCATCGAGATTCTTGGCTTCGAAGCCACGATTGGCATCGGCATAACTCACTTTGGTCAGGCTCACATCTTGGGGCTTTAGGCCGGCGGATTTTAGAATTACGCCGAGTGCGGCTTCTTGTGATGTGCCCGTCGCAGTCAATCCGATTCGAAGCCCCTTCAAATCGCGCGGTGATTTATACTGACCGCTTGCCACCAAGTCTTCGCGCACCATGAGTTTCGAATACTGAGCATTTTTTCGAACCGAGCCCTTATCGGCAACGATCAAGACCTCAATCTTCTCCTCCGCCGCCGCAAACAATCCAGCCGTGAGATTTCCGCCGCCGACATCCAGCTCGCCGCGAGCTAACAGCGGCACCATCGGAGCCGTACTGCCGGAAAAGATTTGAAACTCAACACGCAAACCTTCGTCGCGATAATAGCCAAAGTCTTCCGCCAAAAATAAGGCCGCCGAACTTGCGGCAGGAGACGATCCGATTTTCACCAACGAAAGCGCCGCTTCGGTTTTCGGGCTCGAAGTTTGTTGGCTCGCCGCGCTTTTGCTTTCCTTACTGTTGGATCCCCCCAAGCCTTCAGCCGCTCGCATCGGCAACGCCTGGAAGACACTCAGCGCCAGCGAGCTCGCCAGCAAAAGCCGCCACGTATTCATTCTCGCAAAAGCGCGCTTGGGAAAACAAACTTTGGAATTCGGCGACTGCACAAAAACCCACCTTCCGAAAGAAAATTTGGCGCGCACCCAACAACTTCGTGGCATCATTTCGACAGAGTCACTTGATCGCTCAAGTTCATTCAATTTGACCCCCATTTGAATGTCAATTCCCGGACCAAGACGGGGTCGGGACCCTGGGAGCTAAGGGATTAAAGGGCTAGGAAAGCAGCAAAGGAATGAACAGCATCACAAGACAGTAGGATTCACATGACGGATGACGCCTTTGCACATCTCCTTCAGCGCTTAGCGCGCCCGGACTGCACGACTGCAGTTTCCGAGTTGTTCGGATCGCAACCCGCTCGAAGAGTCGGCGCTTCGGAGCTTTTGCAGCAGATCGAACAACGCACGAAGCAGTTCAAGGACATCGGCATTCAGGCCGGCCAGAGAGTGGCCCTCACACATGGCAACTCAATGAGCTTCTTGGTGGACTTGTTTTCGGTTTGGAGTCGCGGCGCCATCGCCATCCCACTCCCGCCAACGGCGACTGAGCATGAGCGCCACGCGGATCTGACTCGGCTTCGCCCCCACTTCATTCTCAGTCCGAGCGCCCTACCGACTTCAACCGTCGATCGCCATCTCGAGGTCGCGGAAGACGAAATTGAAATTCTCGGACTTTCTCACTCAGTTCCCTCACCGGCGCTCATTCTTCTCACCTCGGGATCCTCGGCTCAACCCAAGGCCGTTCTTCATAGCCATCGCAGTCTCGCCGCTCGACTTGCAAGTTTGGATCGCGGCATTCCGCTTCAAGATCGGCAAGAAACTCTCGCCGTATTGCCCACGCACTTCGGACACGGCCTCATCGGGGTCGTACTGAGCGCGATCTATAGCGGCGCACATCTCTCGCTGACACCTGGTCTCAGCATTGATCGGATTCGAGATCTCAAATCTTGGATGAAGGCCTCGCCACATCAGTTCATCTCGGCCACACCTGGACTTTGGAAACTCATGATGAAGAGCGCACCGGCACCCTCATCGCTTCGACGAATCCAAGTCGCGTCGGCGCCCAGTCACGTTGCGCTCTGGAGAGATCTTTGGCATTGGGCCATGAGTGGGACCAACCATGGAGCGACCTCTTCAGGCGCTTCGGTTTCACTACATCATGCTTATGGCCTCACCGAGACCGCAAGTTGGGTCTCCACACAAGCTTGGAACCCGCAAGATCCAACTGCACCCGGCGTTGGTGACGGACAAGAGTTTGGAAGTCGATTCCACTTGCATCAGGCTTCCCAATCCGAAAACTCCGCAGGCGAGGTTATGATAGAAAGCGACGCGCTCGCGCTGGGATATGTCACGCTCACTACGGAATCGCAAATCGCCAAGCCTCGCCTGCAGCTGAGCCACCTTCCCCTGCGGCAAATCAGCGGCACTCAGCGCCTTGCCTATGCGACGGGCGACCAAGGCCAATGGAGTTCGACCGGCAAATTGCATCTGATCGGCCGAGCGGGACGAATCATCAATCGTGGCGGACTCAAGGTTGCACCAGAGGAAATCGAACTGACTCTGAGCGAGCGTGCAGATCTCGACGGGGCCGTGGTTTTGGCCATAGGCGAAAATCGTGATGATGTGGGCTTGTTGATTTCATTCAAAGACGCGCAACTGAATCCGACGGAGCGCCAAACACTCGCCAAAGAAATTCACGAAGACTTGCGTCGACGAATCAGCCGCGAAAAGCTTCCATCGCAGATTCGTTATCTGAGCCGCCTTCCTCTGCTTGCCAACGGAAAACCCGATTTGCGCGCGACCCAATCCAACTGGGAGAGCGCCGAGATTCTTTGGCCAGCCCGATCCAGCTAAGGCGCCGACATCGCCGATGCAGTCTTGCCTGATCAAATGCAGCGCGTGAGCAATTCAGTGACGTCCGACAAAAAAGCGAGTCCAATAAGCTATGCCACTTCTTGATGCACTCTCCATGCTCATCGCAGCCTGGACGCTGAGCTTCGCGCTTGCTGTTGCAGGATTTGGCTTGCACGCCCAACAGATCCGCCGGCGAAAGCTAGCGATGCTACTCGTTCAGATCGCCTTGGCTGCGATTTGGCTTCACGAATCCGCACTGATATTTTTGCTGGTCGCCTTGGCCAACCACCAGCTCTTGCAGTGGCAAGGCCATCGCGCAAAGACGGCAAACAACGGTCAAGTCAAAGGCGCCAACGGACTTGTGCGAGGACTTTCATTCGTCATCACCCTAACTCCACTCTTGGCCCTCAAGAGCATGACCGCCTTTGATTGGTCCACGCTCTGGCTCAATTTCGCGCTTTCGTTTTTCTGCCTTCAGCAGTTAGGCGGCGTGCTGGATCGCCTCAATCCGCATCTTCCCCCACCGAATACTCCCGCAACTTCTTCCACCTCGCTGTTGGATTGGCTGAATTTCAGCATCTTTTTTCCCACGCTCTTGGCCGGCCCCATTCTAAGGTGGCCGCAGTTTCGCGAACACATGACGCTTCCCCCAGAGTGGCGATGGTCGAATGCCAGCAACGCCTTGGTCTTCGCCGTGCAGGCCATTTTTCGGCGATGTGTTCTCGCCGTGCCTTTAGGCGCATGGGGAGTTTCACTGATTGAAAGCTCTCAGCAGAGTTCCGAAAATTTGGGCTTTTGGGGCTGGGCGTTCGCAGCGGTGATTTTACGGTGGAGTTTGTATCACGACTTTGCCGCGCAAAATGATTTGTCGCGTGCCGCAGCCTCGCACATGGGATTGGACTTGCCGCTGAACTTTCGCCAGCCGTTTGCAGCCCAGAATCTATTGGATTTCTGGCGCCGCTGGCATGTGTCGCTCTCAAGTTGGATTCGCGACTACGTCTATCTACCTCTGATCTACGGACCACTTCGCCGATTCCCGACGCAAATGGCCGTCTTTGCTTCGGCGATGTTGTCCTTCGCCTTGTTCGGACTCTGGCATCAACTGAGTTGGGCCATGATCCTGATGGGAGTTTGGCAAGGCCTAGGCGTTCTACTTGAAACACAAATTCGTCCACAAGCCTGGCCCCACAAACTTCGCCCATTGCTCACGCCGATGCATGGCTTTCTCATGTTGATGTTTGTGTTCTGGCCGACACTCTTGTTTCACATTTCTCCGGGACATTTTCTGAGTTCACTCGGCCAAATCGCCAATTGGCAAATCAGCGCGGACCTCCAACGAATTCTCGCGTTGGCTCCTTGGCGGTGGGAGGCCTACCTCGCCCTAAGCTTACTTTGGTTCGCATCCGGAGAGTGGCGCGACAGCCATGAAGAGGTCGGCGCGATGACGTGGATCAACCGTCCACTTCGACGCTCACTCCTCGCCTTGGTGGTGATTCTCATGCTCTTATCGATTTTTATCTGGGCGCAATTCCCCAAAACTCCAACTCTTCCCTACTTGAGTATGTGATGGAACGACGCCGCTACTTTTTCTACAGTCTAATCGCCTCGCTGAGCCTCATCAGCATTCTGATTCTGGCCGATCAGCTCGTCTTCGAACTCAAAAAGCGCTGGGTGATTTCAGCGGGATTTCAAGCCGACTTCATTGAGTCGCAATTGCGCCAATCCGAACAAGTGAAGCGCCTTCGCCACTTGATCCTCGGCGACTCGACGATGGCCATGAACTTCGCCACACCCCGGCTCTCGCAGTTCGCCGTTTCCTCCACCTTGTTCGGCAGCAGCTCTCCTGAAGCTTACTACTTGCTCAAGCGTTGGCTGGATGCTGGCGCTCGCCCGAAATGCGTTCTGCTCGGGTTATCCTACGGAGGAGTGCGGGCGCATCTGCGCCGCGATCAATGGTGGATCTTGCCGCACACTCGCCTCTTCGACAAAGCCTCACTGGAGGAAATCCGCCAAGCTTCTGAAAGATTGGCGAGTCCACCCGCGCAAGGTCTGACGCGATTCGAGTTTGAACTTCGCGTGGGTCTGCTCGGCTTTTGGTACGGAGGCATTCCGTTGGATGTGATTCAACGCTCGGTCTTCAATCCCATCACTCGAGCGAGAACTTCGCGAATTCGAGAGTCCTTAACGAGCAGCCAAGGCTGGCACATTTTATCCGGCATGACGGATCAACACTCGGCCTATCAAGAGGACCGGAATCAGTGGGTCGAACATCTCATCGACGCTTCCGGATTCGAAGCCCTACCGCTGACAGATTTTTACTTAGAGAAAATCTATGATCTGGCCGAAGCGCACAAGCTCCGCCTCATACAGGTCTACGGACCTCTCTCTGAGGACTTCAACACAGAGAAAACCCATCAATGGCATAAGGCCTTCACTGAGCATCTTCACGCTCTTCATAAGCGTCGCCCCCGAGAGCACTCTGAGCTTCAGATTGGGCTAAAATTTCTTCCGACAGCCAAGGCCTTTGATCCTTCGCACATGTTGATCGATGGCGCGCGGGAATGGACGGACGAGGTGATTCGCAACATTCGCTGCTCAAGCCCTGGGGACTTTTCAGCTCCGCCATAAAAAACGGGCTTCCGAAGAAGCCCGCGCGTTTCAAGTTTTCAATGTGATCTCGAGAGAAGCCTCAGTTGGCCTTTGTGTTCTGAATTTCGGCGATCAGCTCCGGCGTGAATACAGATTCAAACTCCTTGTAAACCGGACGCGTCTTTTCACGCATCTTCTCCACTTCGCTGGCCGGCAGACGAACAACTTTCACGCCCGACTTGGCGAACGAAGAACGAAGCTGAGCTTCGTCCGTCAGCGAATCTTCGCGCTCAGCTCGCGCCGCCGCGACCGCCGCGCGCTCGACGATGCCTTGATGCTCGGGCGAGAGCTGCTTAAAGAAGCTTCCGTTCATCAGCATCGTCGTCAAAAACAAGCTGTGCTGAGTGTCGTTCATGATCGGCGTCGCTTTCTGTTGAGCGTCGTCAAAGCGAGCGATCGTCGTTTCTGCGGCGATGATCGAACCCTTCTTCACCTGCTCAATGCCCTCATCATGCGGCATCGGAACGGGCTTCGCGCCCAGCTGTCTAAACGTCGCTTGCGCCACCGGGTTCGGTGAAGTGCGAATCGCCATGCCTTTGAAGTCCTCGACACTCGCAATGCCTCTTTCGCGCGAAGAAATCACGCGATAGCCGCCCGAGTAGGTGAACGCAAAGGCCTTCATCTTCGCGCGATCCAAGCGCGCCAAAAGGCGCTGACCAATCGGTCCCTCGAGGACGGCTTGTGCATGCGCATGATCGCGGAACAAAAAGGGCAGATCCAAAACCCAAATCTTTTTATCTAGGCCACCCAGTTCAGAAGTGTAGGTCTGAGTCATCTCCGCCCGACCTGTCTGGACGAGCTTAACGTCATTGATCAGTCCATTTTGCATGAAGCTTGCGTCCACTTTGTACTTCTTCGCATACTCAGTCGCCGTCAAAACTTCAACGCGAAGCGAACCTTTAGATTCTCGCTCCACTTGTTCTTTGAACTGCTTGGCTGCGCGTTCAAAAACGCGGACCGGCTCATGCGCCAGCACCCAGCGGATCGTCTTTGGTGTGAGTGCACTCGGTGCCGATTTATCGGCCGAGGCCACTGAGCCACTCATGCCGACAGCAAACAGCGCCGTGAGTAACCCCATTGCCTTTGGCCACATCGCTGAAAAATTCTTTGTCGATGTCATTTCCCCTACCTTCCTGACTTTAGATCACGTGCATTCCGTAACAAAACACCATTCGTGCGCATTCGGCTTCCCTGCTCAGCCCACGCAAATGCTCCAACAGTTTCTTCACATTTACTCTGACAAATCAGTATCTTAGAATCGCCTTCTATTATGGACACAAGATGCCGGAAACTGCCAAGAATCTTTGCAGTTCAACCTCGACTTTGACTCAAGCTGAGATCACTTCCTCAAGTCAAAAATGTTTCCGGCTGAGGCACGGCCAAAGTCCAGGATGATCTCAGTACTCTTTATTCTCAATTCCCAAGGGCAATTCACTTGGCCGACCATACCGGTGCAATTCAAACTGCAAGCATGCTCAGCCCATGTCTCAATTTGGTTCGCCACATTTTGATTCAACCTCGCTCCGCCAAGGCTTGGCGCGCGCTTCTGACAATTGCGGCAATTGCTTTTCTTCAAGTCGAAACCTCGTGGGCGGCCCAGAGCCTATTTCAGCAAGCCCTTCAGCGCTTTGATCGCTTAACTAAAAAATGTCATCAGAGAGCTGCATCGCCGGAATGGGAAATTTGCTCGGAGATCATCAACACAAGTTTCTCAGGACGCGAACTTCGTTTGCTTGAGGCCTATGGCCTCAGGCTCAAGCAAGTCCAACTTCACACAATCACTATGGACAGAGTCGACAACTCCTATCAGCTCTGGAGCGCAGTCAAGATCTCTCAGTCCCGAATCGACGGAAGTGTCTTCATGCGCACACAGTTTCACGATGTCGAATTTCAAGACCTCAAGATTCGACACTCCAAGTTTATGTTCGCCCAGTTTAAAAATTGCCGTTTTCAAGATGTCGAACTGGAGCGCGTGAGTCTGCGCGGGGCAAATTTTGAGAGTTGTGAGTTTATCAATACGACGTGCATCGACTGCATGGTCGATGAGTCCACTTGGCCGCAGGCGATTCGAAATTCAAAGGGCGAAATTCAGTTGTTGGATCGTTCGGGGAAAACTCAACGAGCCGCAAGATCTAAGGTCCCTAGCGAAGATCCGTCCGGCGATGAGCTTTGAGGGGCGACGGCCGCTCCGGCTTAGACGTTGGGGCTATTGAAATCGGCGAACAATGTCGGCTAACCTGATGGAGTTCAGCCAACATGCGATTGCCGAGGAGAGGTGCTGCCCATGCAAAATGAGAAACAACGCTCCACTTTCGCTTCGCTAAAACGTTCTGGAAAACTTAAAGCCTTAAGCCAGGCCGGTCGGATCAAGATCGTCGAGGCCGTCTTACTCTTGCTCATTCTTGGCAGTCTCGGATTAATCGGCCGCGCACTCTGGCTCAAAAACGCCGCCCGGCAAGCAGCACGAGCTCCGCAAATCGAAGTTTCCAAAGAGCAGGCCTCGCCTTTTGAGTTGCAACAACAGAACATGTTGTTGCTTTCCTTCCTGCGCCTTCAAAAAGTCGACGAGATGCTCGGCAGCTACACGCCATTCAGCGATGCCGAATGGAGTCGAATCACGCAGTCCACATTTATGTTGGAGCGACAAGTCCAACAAGCACCGGGTTGCACCAAATACACTTCCAATGCCAACAAGCAAACCTATTGGACCTTAGGGAAGAAACAGGCGGAACTGCTTCAGGCTGGTCAGTCGATTTTGATTTTGAGCGCCACGTCCAACAAGTGTTTCGCGATCGGGCATGAGGGACCAATTTATCTTTTCCCCTATGAGAATAGCCAGCCCGCCGTTGTCCCCTTAGGACAAGTTAAGGTGGAACATGTTTTCACCATGTCTTTAGAAGAGGCGAATGAGGAGAATGCGAATCTCTTGCGAATTCCAATTCAAGATCTGAGACTCATGCTCGACTTCCCCAACCGCAAGGCGGAGCACAAGTCGACGTTTGTTCGCCTGAAACTGATCGCCCGCGCGCCGAACTTTGATCCGAAAGCTGATCCCGTTCCTCCGCCGAGCGTACTCCCTCGCTTTAAGCGTCTGACGGTGCCAGTTCTCCGGCAATTGGTGCAAGAACGAAGGCGCGACCCCAAGGCGTCTAAGAACATCATCGTCATGGACTTCCGAAGCGCCGAAGAGAGTGCCGAGTCGCTGCTTTATCACCCCGATTTTGACAAATACAATTTCATGTTCTTTGGTCGCGCGAGTTTTGAAAACCCAGCGGCCACGGATTTAGGCCGACACTTTGATCCGCGCACGACTTACGAGAGCCTTCTCAAGTCTAAGCTCACCTTGGACTTTCCACCTCAATACCAGGCGATCAACTCGTCCATTCTCATGGTGGGTGCCGATGAACTCGACGCGCGTCCCTACTGGGCGATCTTGCGACTCATTCAAGAGCACAATCAAAACAACATTTACTGGGTTCACCAAGGTGGCGAGTGGCTCGCATCTCAAATCAGCCGCATGCGCTCTCAGCAAAAAGATCGCCGAGGCAAAGCCTCCCCGATTGATCTGGCCCCTTCGGCCACTGAGGACAGCGATGAGGCCGACGAATAAAATCAGCTGACGGCGGCGCGCGGATCAAACCGCGCGCTGAAACTCCATGGCCCACTCGCCTAGAGTTTCCATCAGCACGAAAATTCCCACGCCGAGAAAACAGATCAAATAGAGAATACTGTAGAGCTCAACGATTCGGAAATTGTCCCAAGCCGCCCAAAGCATGACGCCAAGACCTTGGCGAGTCATCATCATCTCCGTCACCACCATGAGCACCAAGGCATAGCTGGATCCAAGTTTAAGCCCCTGCACAAAGTCGGGAACCAGACCGGGCAAGCTGACAAAACGCAAAGTGTGCCAGCGGCTCAATCGCAAATTGCGAGCGAGGGGTAAGTAGCCAGCGGCCTCGAGACGATGAAAACCCGCGAGCACAGTGGCGAGGATCAAGCTCAGAGCGCCCAGGGCAATCAGCGCCACATGGGCCGCGCCATCGATGCCGAACAACAAAAGGAACATCGGAAAAATCGCCGACTTAGGAAGCGGGTAGAGAAGTCCCGCGCAGGCGTTGAGAAAGCCTCTTGCCCAACCCCAAAGACTGGCAAGAACAATCAAGGCGAGGCTGATGCCCACCGCCAACCCAAGCCCCATACCCCATCGCGAGAGACTCGCGCGAAGATGCTCGCGAAACAAAGCTTGATCCGCGAGATCCGATAGATGCGATAGAACACGCGAAGGTGCTGGAAAAAATCTCGCATCCCAACTTGCCCATTGCACGCCAAGCTCCAACACGACGAGCAGCAAAATCAAAAGCCCTAGTCCGGCCCAAGCGCTTTTGGCTTTCATCGACTCACTCCGCGTGCAGGCTTTCGATGTCTTCGCATCAAAAACTTTTCATGCAGTCCTTCAAGCCACTTCGGATCAAGGAACAACAAATAAGCCGACATCATGGTGAGCGAGAAAAACCAAAGCCCCATCGTCAGGCCAATGCCGAGGTGCAATCCCCAACCGACGATGACGGTCCACTTGCGCGTCCCCTTCCACCACAAAGTCAGAGGCGCGTAGATCTCAAACAGCACCGTCCCCCACGTCATCAGCCCAATGAGCGCCGGCCACGCGCGCAAGAAACTCAGATCAAACATCATCAGCTGTTCGTTCCCCAGAACTTGCCAAAGAGCGGTCTGATCCCACCACTCCTTGCCCTTGAGTTTTTCAAATCCGGTGTACGCATAGATCAAACACAGCTGCACCTGCAGCATGCGCCAACCCACACTTTGCCACAGGCGATCCCACTGCGATTGACCAAGCTCGGACAAAGCCTGAGGTCGCAGAGGTTTCAATCGCTGGCCTCCGCCCATGAAGATCAGCGCAAACAAGAAGAATCCCGACACGATATCGGCCCCGTACACGATGGAGTAGTTCTTCTGCACCAGTGCGGAGTGCGCGACAAAGGCGATGAGCGCCATCCAGCGAACGCGAACTCCCAAGATCAATAACACAATCGAGACCAGCAGCGCGCCCTGCCAAAGCCAAACTCCGGTCCAGGTTTCAGGAGCCAGCGACCAGAGCGGTCGAAAATATTCCGGCAAAAGCTCAGTCGCTGAAGTGGCCGGCACGCCGCTGTCTGGTCCGAAGTAGTCCGCGGCGTAAATCGCTCGCAATGACACATTCACCAAATACGTCAGACCAAACATCCAACGAAAAAGCGAGATCGCTAAACGCGGATCCCCACCGCCCGCACGAAGCGCCCAAATTTCCCACGCCGAACCCAAATTCCAAAGGCCGACACAGAATGAGGAAGAGGCACTTCGCGCGGCTTCAGAAAATTGCGAGAGGAGCTTCATGGCGTCGCCTCGGCTCGATCGCACTCATGTCGTTGAGGCGGAAAAGTTTTTCGCTCGCCAAAATCGCTAAACTGCGACTGATCGACATTCGACAAGCGAGCTGAATCCAGGGATTCGAGCTCCTTCACCACTTGTCGAGTGGTGATGAACGCGGCCTCGGGGTGCCGGCGACACAGCACCGGCACGAGGTACTTGGCCAAACGCTCAGGATCCAGAGCAAAGTAGCGCATCGAATACAGACGTCGTGAGTAGGAGTCGCTCCAGCCAAAGCCTTCGCGCTTTTCGGGAACGTAGTGGGCCTCCGCAGACTCGACGCCGTCGGCATCTTCAATCACATACTCGAGGTAAAACGTGGGGCTAGGACCTGGCGAGAAAAACTGCCAGGTGGTGTTGAAGCCCAACTGATTCACATAGGCGCGGAAATAGGGTGAGAACTCGCGAACAAGAATCGAGTTCCCCATTGGAAACAAAGTCACAGCTGCAAAATGGTAGAGCAAGAACCCAGAAGCGGCGAACTTAAGCGCGCCCGTCGGCGTCGCGATCACGTCCTTCAACTTCCGAATCATCTGCATCCATGTCATCGAATCCGGCGGCTTCGGTGTCATCGTAATCCATTTTCGCGGTCAGTTCGTCGATCTGGTCATCGTTCTGGTCATCGATTTGGTCATCGATTTGGTCGTCGGCCACGTTCCCCTGTTCCAAATCGTCGACGGATTCCGCCAGCATGTCACCTTTTTCAGCGAGACTTGCTGCTGAAGTCTCCGACGCCTCACCCACAGTCGCCTCAGAACCCGAGGCCTCATCCTCAACAATGACCTGCGAGACAGCTTGTCCCGCTTCAGCCGCTTGCGCAGCCCGCTCAAGCTGAGCTTCGTAGCGTGAAAGCCAACGCGCATCTTTACCTTCGAGGCTCTCGCCAATCGCCAGCCGCTCTCGGAGATCTTGAGCACGTTCGCGATCGCGCTCGGAACGCTGCCTCAGCTTTTCTTGCTCGAAAAACTCCGAGGTCGTGTCGATCACCTGCAGGGTCTTGGAGATTTCCTCCAACTCCTCTTCGCCTTCGGAATAAGTGCCCTTCACCTCATTCGACATGGCCGATGTCAGATCGGAGAGCTTCTCTTTATCCTCATCCGCCTCATCGCCGATGCCATCGGGGAGCAATTCATCAATTTCCGAAAGCGTTGGAAGTTCTTTGAGATTCCTCAGGCCGAAAATCTCCAAGAACTTCCGCGTGGTCAGATAGGTCATCGGCTTGCCCGGCAATTCGGACTTTTCGCCAAAGTTCACCAAGCCACGATCCATGAGCGCACGCAAAAGATGCCCGGACTCCACGCCACGAATCTGATCCACTTCACCTTTGGTGATCGGCTGTTTGTAAGCCACAATCGCCATCACTTCGAGCGCTGGTCCAGAGAGTCGGAACGGACGAACCTTCGCCAAGCGTTTGAGATACTCGGTGTTGTCGATCTTCGTGCGCAACTGATAGCCGCCATGGATCTCTTCCAGCGTGACACCTCGCTGTGAGCTGGCATATTCGCTCGCCAACAAATCCAACGCCTGCTGAATGTCTTTGGTGCGAATGTTGGAACCTTTGAAGAGTTGCCTCATCGTCGCTACCGACACTGGTTTGTCGGTCGAAAACAGCAAGGACTCGAGCACAGACACCAATCGATCGTGTTCGATGAATTCGCGAGCCTCCTCGGCTTCAGCTTCCGAATCTTCATCGGCCTCGATCATCGTCGGCTCTTCAAGTCCCAGAATGGGAAGCTGCTCGCTTTCACCCACCATCATCCGGCTCTCCGGCGCAATCTCAAGCCACGAGGCTTCGCCCGACTCTTCAGCCGATCCACCCGCGCCGCTTGCCAGATCCTTCTCGGCATTTTGCGCGACAGTTTCCGCGACGTCGGCCGCAAGCTTCTGCAATCTCTCCAACTGCTCCGATTGTTCCGACTCGGAAGTCATCGCGGGCGAAAGCTCATAGGGAGCCGCCGCGCCGTCGATGAAATCGAGATCCGCCAATGCAAAAGCCGCCGACTCCGTGGCGGAAAGCACATTCGCATTCGTCGCAGAATCATGCTGGTTCGCCTCATCCGAGGATGACTTCGCGTCGAGGTGATCATTCGCAGGCTTTTGATCTTTGATGATTTCGCTCACGATTCCACCTCCGGCAAAATTGGCGATTCAGAAATTTCAGCGGCCGTCCCTAAGTCAGCGACAAAAATCTCGCCATCCTTGTTCGCCGCTTCACTTGGCAAGCTCTCTAAAGTTTCAACATGAGTCTCAGCAAGCACCTCGGCCTCAGGCATGGCAACCGCCACATCCAAAGCCTCAAGACCCAGCTCGCGCTCAGCTTCAGTCAACTCAGCTTCAAGCTCTTGATCCAACTCCATGGCCACGGCCTGCCGAGCAGCTTCCAAGGACGCATCATGCTCCGGCAAAGGCTCATCACTCGAGGCCGCGGCCATGACCGTGTCGACAAAGTGCTGCTGAGGCGAAGCTGCGACATCGTCGGCCTCTCCCGAGAGATCCACCTGCAAAGAAGTTTGTCCCGAAAGAAGCTCCTGCTCGGCCGCCTCTTGGATGATGCTGGCGGCCACCGCCTCAGCATCTTGCGCGTCGAACTCTTGCACGCGCTCCAGCACGTTGCGCTCAATCTGCTTTTTGGTTTCGATGTGAATGTCGCCATAGGTTTCATTCTGAAAGAGTGAAACAAATCCCAGACGACCCAATTCCAGCATGGACAAAAAGGTGATCAACAGCTGATGGCGCATCGGTGCTTCGCCGACATGCAAAAGATCGCGGAGCAACACCCGAGCTCCGACCAACAATCGATCCTTGATCATCATCACTCGCCCTGCGATGGACTCGGTCTTCGGACGAACACGATGCACCAGTCGATCGGCCTTACGCATCGCTCGTCGGTAAGCCGCGATCAGACCGAACAGTCCGTTCTCACCCTGCTCGACATCAATGATGATGCCGCCATCTTCGTCACTACGAAGATCTTCTCGCAAGCCACGCGCCCACACATCGCGGTTCAAAAGCGGACGATCATAGAGCTTCTTCGCCGCCTCTTGGTACATCTGATAATCGAGCAGCTTTTGCACGAGTTCACGGCGCGGATCTTCAGCTTCAACGACCTCACCCTGTTCATCGTATTGCGGGAGTAACAAACGCGATTTGATGTGAATGAGCGTCGCCGCCATGGCGACGAATTCACCGGCCACTTCAAGATCCAGCTCTTTCATCAAGCGAATGTGCTCGAGATACTGCTTGGTGATGTGATGAATATTGATGTTGAAGATATCCATCTCTTCCTTGCGGATGAGATAGAGCAAGAGGGCCAATGGGCCTTCAAAATGCGGGAGCTGCACAAGATAGCGCGGCGAGCCGAACATGGATGGAATTCCCCCTCAAGCCCGAATCAAAACAAGGCCGAAGGTCCAGTTCAACAATTCTTTTTAAGTTGCTCGAAGAGTCGGCACTAAACCCTTATGCCGATTGGATTTCAGAGCCGTTGGCCTCGGCCAAAGAGGGGTTGCGTCAATTTCCTATTCGTTGAGCAGATCGGCTTAAGGGTAATCGTAGGAAATGCCAATGCCCGTCCATTCTTTGACCGCCTCAAGCTGTCGTCGCGCTTCTTTGCGAGCCCGCATGCAACCATCTTCAATCAACTGATCCAACTGCGCGGGATTCTCTAAAAGCTCGCGCTTTTTAACCCGTGGCCCCGCCATCTGCGCTTCGATGTTTTCGCCGAGCTTCTTTTTGCAATCTCCACAACCGATTCCGGCCGAGCGACAACCACTTTCCACCCAAGTGAGGTCTTCAGCCTTGGAGTAAAGTTTGTGAAAGCTATAGACCGCGCACTTGGTCGGCTCACCGGGATCATTGCGGCGAACTCGCGCCGGATCTGTCGGCATCAGCCGCAAAGTCTTGGAGACCTCATCGGGTTCTTGCGTGAGATTGAACGCATTGTTGTAGGACTTCGACATTTTGCGACCATCGGAACCCATCAAGGTCGGGGTCTCACTGAAGATCGGCTTCGGCTCAGGCAGATTTCCGCCATAGAGGAAATTGAATCGACGAATGATTTCCCGCGAAAGCTCAAGATGCGGAATCTGATCTTGGCCAATCGGCACATGCGTGCCTCGATAGATGGCAATATCAGCAGCTTGCAGAACCGGATACATGAAGCGGCCCAGGTTATGCGTATCCGTTGCCTTGGCATCTTCTTCGGCGTCCTTCCACGTGGGCACGCGCTCCAGCCACGACATGGGCGTCAGCATCATGAAGAACATATTCAGTTCAATATGCTCCGGCACTTCGCTTTGGATGAAGATGACGTTCTTTTCGTGATCCAAGCCCCAGGCGATCCACTCAGCGAAGATTTCGCGCGCAAAGCGCTGCACTTCATGCGGCTCTTTATAGCGCGAGGTCATCGCATGCCAATTCATCACGCCATAAAATCCACGATAATCTTTCTGCAAATCCAGCCACTGCTTCAAAGCGCCATGAAAATTTCCGATGTGCAGATGATGCGTGGAGCGCATGCCGCTCATGATGAGTGAGCCGGGCGCTGGCTTTTCACTCGCGCGCGCAATTTGCAAATCCGAAGACTTCACTTCGCCGGCAGCGACTGAAGATTTTGTTTCACTCGACTTTGAATCCTGACTCATAGAGCGCCCCATCCCATCAGCGAAAACATCCAGCCCCAAGCGTAAACTAAGCCCATGGCCAATTGCACCGCCGGGTAGAGGATCACATGGCGAAGTGGGCTCATGAACACGAACAGCAACAACATGCCGAGCATCATCTGATTGTCGTCCAACCACTCTGACCAGCGCACCGGCAAAAAGCGCGCGAGCATTTTGCTGCCGTCCAAAGGCGGAAACGGCAAGACGTTGAAAAACGCCAGTGAGCAGTTCACGCCGACAAACATCATCGCAAAGTGGGTGATGAAGCGAACTTGCTCGGGTTCAAAGCTCGAAACACCAATTCCCATCGCCACCATGGCGGCAAAGAAACTGCCGATCACCGCGAGGATGAGATTCGAGGCCGGCCCCGCCGCCGCAATGAAAAAGGCATCGTTGCGCGGATTGCGAAGGTTTCGCGGATTGTAAGGTACCGGCTTCGCCCAACCCAATAGGCCGATCGGCAAGGCCCCACCCGACAACTTTGGAAGCAGTATGCCCGCAATCGGCAAGATCACCGTGCCGATCGGATCCGCATGCGCCACCGGATTCAAGGTCAGTCGCCCCATATGTTCGGCGGTTCGATCACCGCATTGCTTAGCGGCCCAAGCATGGGCGGCTTCGTGCACGCAGATCGAGAACAACATGGGAATGAAGTAAGTGAAAACCGTGAGAAGGAGCTCAATGACGTCGATCTGCATGAACTGACGCTAAACCATCCCGACGGGCTTCGTCTACTGCCGCAGCGCCGCGCACGCTTGCTTGCAAGGCCCACGTCTTCCACACTCTTAGAGCAACATCAAAAGCTAAGGTCGAGGAAGAACACGACAAACTGATGACGGCGAGGAGCCCCATGCTGAAATTTCTGAACACTCCAGTTTCTCCCAATTCACCAAATTCAATGACAGCAAAATCTAAGCAGCCCCAGTCGCGGTCGCAGTCGCAGTCGCAGTCGCATCAATCCCGCCTCGCCCATCGGTTCACCCCCGCTATGAAATTCAGCACTCTTTGCCTCATGGCCGCTTGCTGGGCGACGGCCAGCACATCGGTGATCGCGACAAGCCAAGAGTCGAACACCTCACCTGCGGCGTCGACGACAGGTGCCACCTCGGGAGCAAACGCCGGAGCCGGCGAAGTCATTCGCTGCAAGAGTCAAAGCGGACAGGAGGTTCGCGAAATTCGCATCAAGAGCCTGGAATCTGGCAAAAAGGTTCCTTGCGAGGTTGTCTACAAAAAAGCCGATGGCGAAAAGGTGATCTACTCAGCCCAAGCCCAAGAAGGCTACTGTGAGATGAAAGCCACGGAATTTTCGGAAAAGCTCACGGGCTTGGGATTTGATTGCGGACTGTAGATCTTTGGTCCGACGGACCTCGAGAAGTGAAATCCCCCAACTTGCGCCGTGGCCTGGCGATCATGGCCGGGCTCTTTCTGTTTCATCCGCCGGCACTTGCGGCCTTCAGCAATCCGAACTCATTGCTCTTAGGCGAACGAGCCGCCGGCATGGGTGGCGCGTTCACAGCGCTTAGCGGTGATCCCGCCGCTCTCCCCTACTACAATCCCGGTGGCTTAGTGTTTGATGCCGCTCCCGGCGTCTCAGCTTCGGCGTCCGCTTACGTTCGAAGCAACACACAGATCGGCGAGCAAGATCAAAAGCTCGAAAGCCCCGAACGCATCAATCGAGGCTTCTTCAGATCCGTGCCGATCTCATCCTCAGCTCTCACCAATTGGCGCGATCTGGTCTTCGCGATGAGCATCATCGTCCCCGATCACGAGCAATTTTCCGGCGTTCTGCGCTCGGACTCGCAAGTCAATGCCACGCTCTCACAAACCGACGAGTCCATTTGGGTGGGCGCCAGCGCAGCTCGGGAATTGAGCTCACCGTTTGGCGAAGGAAGTCGTCAGTCCGTTGGCGTTTCGCTCTATTACACCGCCCGAAGTCTGCATCGTACGGCGACGGATCGCAGTGGTACCGGAGCTTCAACGGTGATCACGCTTGAAGAAAAATATTTGGTCGCCAACTCCGTGGTCGGCATTTTGGGATGGCAGCTTGAGCAAGGCTCCTGGCGCTGGGGAGTTTCGCTTCGCCCTCCTTCACTCCCCTATAGTGGCGAAGCCACGTACTCGCGATCACGCACCGTCGCATCAACCGACACCACCACGCGAATCGCTGAATCGCGAGTCAGCGCTCGCGATCGCGTGCCCTCACGCCTCGCTGTCGGTTTGGGCTGGCAGCATCCCAATGGCAGAGAAGTTTTCTCGGTGGATTTGCAGTTTCAGGACGAGGTCGACTATCGCGACATGGATCAGAGCTCGGGAGCGGAGCGCACATACTTTCGGCGCATGACCAATATCGCCTTTGGCTATGAAAACAAGCTCGACGCCAAATGGACTTTTCGCTTGGGTGCGTACACAAACCGATCCACACACGAAGGACCAAGCGACCAACCCATCGAACGCACTGGCGATCAGGTCGATCAACTTGGATGGTCGGCAAACTTGCGCTACGCAACTTCGCCCAACACCTTCACAACTTTTGGCGGATTTTATTCAGGCGGTCGCGGCACCAGCGTGCAACGAATTGGCGACGCACTCATCACGGTGCCGAAGAGCCAACATCAATATGTGATGCTGGTGTCGAGTGGCTTTCGCTTCTAAACGACACCGCGACATCATTGATGTCGATCGCATTCTCACTCGATCCTGATTGAGCCAACACATTCAACAGGCGAGCTGAGGCGCGTCCGTCGCCAAACGGGTTGGCACGCCGGCGATAGGCCTCGCAAGTTTCGGGATGATCGAGCCACTGACTGGCTTGGCGCTCAATGGCTTCACGTCGCGTGCCCACAAGAACCGCGGTTTGTGAATCAACAGCCTCTTGGCGCTCCGTCTCTTCTCGCAGAATCATCACCGGCAAATTCAAAGACGGCGCTTCTTCTTGCACACCACCTGAATCCGTCATCACAAATTCAGCGGCATCCATCAGCCAGACGAACTCGATGTAATCCATGGGTTCGATCACCACGACACGCGACCAAGCCTCACCGCGATTCTGTAGGGCTTGTTGAACAGCGGGATTCCGATGCGCTGGGAAAACGAACACGACATCTTCGCGAGCCGCCAAAGTCTCCGCCGCCAGAAAAACTTCCTGCATCTTGGGGCCAAAACTCTCACGGCGATGCATGGTCAGGAGCACAAGCTTTCGCCCTTCGCTCCGAGCCCGCTGAATCAAGGGATACTTCGTCGCGATTCGATCCTGCCAGAGCGCATCGGCGCGGAGGCGATCTCGAACATTGAGAAGCGCATCGATGCCCGTATTGCCGGTGATCCAAATTCGTTCCTTCGCGATACCTTCCGCACGCAAATTTCGCGCGGCGAGTTCCGTCGGTGCAAAATGCCAGTGCGCACTGAGCGCCACGAGACGCCGGTTGAACTCTTCAGGAAATGGAGACTGCAAGTCACCGGTTCGTAAACCCGCTTCAACATGTGCCACAGGAATCTGCATGTAAAACGCGGCCAAGGCCGCCGCCGCACAAGTCGTCGTATCACCTTGTACGCACACCAAATCCGGTCGAGCCTGTTGCCAAACTTTTTGCAGCTCTTGCACGCTTCGACTCAATAGTGATGCGAGATCCTGCCCCGGCTGCATGAGATTCAAATCTAAATCCGGCTGCACACCAAAAAAATCCAGCAGCGGTCGCATCATCTCGCGATGCTGCCCCGTCGAGATCACTCGAACCTGAAAGCGTGGATCCAGTTTGGCTCGCAAGATTGGCACGGAAAGTTTGACGGCCTCGGGCCTTGTGCCAAATACGAAATCAATTTTTCGAGCAGAAGCCGCGTCTTTCGTGGCCAATTGAGAATCGGAATCAGAAGACGGAGAGCCATCGTTTCTCAGCACCATCGCCACACCCACGGCGCCCAAGCTCGGGCACCCGTTTATTCGCTCTCCATCGTCATTTTACGGACTAAACATTCCTCATTCGATCTGAGCCTATAAACCTTAGGATCAGCTCAATGAAATGTTTCAAACCGGTTAACAAACTACTTCGTATCTGCTAAAAACGCAAGGCTCGCACGCCCGCGGAAAGGTGGCCGGCCTGAGTCTCAAACGCTTCCGAATCCAATTCGATTTGCCGCCATTTTGCTGGATTCGGCCGAGCAAGTTTTCCATCTTTGTTCAAGATCCAAACGCCGAAGTTGGCCGAGGCCACAGGCCTCTCATGCAGCTCATCGCAAGCACTTTTGTCGTCTTACTCTCGACGGGTTTCAATGCCGCGATCGCGATTGCGGCTGAACCTGCGATTGAAAATTCCATGGAATCGCGCGCCCCAGAATCACACGCCCAAGCGCCAACACAATTTTCTGTCGTACATGTTGATTCGAGCAGCTCCAAAGCTTCAGCCGATGAGATCACATCGCAATCCGCGATCGCTTCGAAAGCGCGCGTGAGCTGGTTCAGCCAAGTGGTGGGACGTCCTGAATCGCGAAACGATCGGCCCACGGGCTGGTTTCACGAATCCACACTTCGCGCCGCCTTCGCCGATCAACTCATCACACCTGTGATGGGTGCTGTGCTCACGCAAGAGTGGCCAACAAATCTCGCGCACCAACAAGTCGCTTCGCCATTCCTAGGACTTCGTGGCGAAAATCTCTGGAGTGACAGTCTCGGCGCCACACAGTGGCTCGCGCGCTTGATCGGACAAGTTGAGTATCGGTACCGCGAAAGTCGCGCCGAAAACTCCATTCGTGGCGCCGACCCGAGAGCTTTGTTGGCTGGAGCCTTTTGGTGGGAGATTCAACCCCAAGCCTCGAGCACTTGGGCTCTGGATGCTTATCTGCAAGTGGGACGCGCACCTCGTTTTGATGAAAATGCTTTTCATAGCGAACAAGTTCGTCTCTTACGCCGAGCGCGCCTTGGCCAATTCGCAAAAGGCACGCATGCCATCGATCTTGGTATTGAAGCCTTTCAAGAAGTGGCGCCGAGTCTTGATCTCGGTACAGATCGACGCGAACTGCGCTTAGGTGGCGCGTGGGTCTGGGTGAGCGCGACTCATCCGGATACTCGCGGTCTGCAGCTTCGCGTCCATGAGGCCTATCCGATTCTCGCCAAGAGTCAGCTTGGCCAAGACGACTCTCGACGCCGCTGGGAAGCGACGCTGTTTTTCACTTGGGCTTGGGATCAAGGCGGTGCGAAGTGATCAGCTTCCTCGCTTCCCTCGTGATCTTCTTGGCCGTGACGGCTATTTTCGCCTTGGACGATCTGCACATCGATTTGCAGGCTTGGTTTCGCCGCTTGCGACCTCGCCGCCTCACTGACGCTGACCTCGCGGCTTGGCGACAGCTTCCCGAAAAGCCGATCGCCATTTTGGTGGCGAATTGGCACGAGGCCGATGTCATCGACCGCATGTTGCGCGGCAATTTGTCGCGGCTCGATTACTCTCGCTACGTTTTCTTTGTCGGCGTGTATCCCAATGATCCCGAGACGATCGCCGCCGCTGAGCGAATGGCTCAGGAAAGTGCGCGCGTGATCGTGATCACCAATCCGCTTCCAGGTCCAACCACCAAGGGCCAAATGCTCAACGTGATCTTTCGCGAAGCCATCCGTCTTGAAGCCGAACTCGGTCTTCAGTTTGAACTCTTCGCGATGCACGACTCCGAAGATGTCTTACATCCGCACTCGCTCCGACTGTTTAATGTCGCCGCCGAGCGCGCCGACTTCATCCAGATTCCCGTCTTCTCCTTTGCGCGTGGTGGGAATCAATGGGTCGCCTCGACCTATATGGATGAGTTCGCTGAGCTTCACACAAAAGATCTCTTAGTGCGAAACGCCCTGCGAGCGGGACTACCTTCAGCCGGCGTCGGCACGGCCTTAAGCCGAAAACTTGTGCTGACCTTGATGGCTCGCCAACAAGGCCAAGTGCTGCGCGAAGATTCACTCACCGAAGACTACATTCTCGGCATGACGGCCGCAGAGCTGGGCTTTACCTCAAGCTTTGAGTGCGCCTACATCGCGCGAAAAGTGCCTGGTCGTCGCAGTGAAGTCCGCGACTTCATCGCCACTCGCGAATACTTTCCGTCGAGCTGGGAGCGCGCCGTTCGACAAAAGGGCCGCTGGATTCACGGCATCGTTATTCAAGGCCGACGCTTGCTGCGCTTTGAGGGCCCTTGGACTCGTCGTTACTTTCTCTGGCGCGATCGCAAAGGCCCATTGGTCGCGATCTTGGGCTTAGCTGGCATGATGTTTCTTGGCGCAAGTTTGCTGGCACGTTTGCTCGCACCTGTCATCTGGCCCATGGATTGGACCGCCGCGATGGTCGATGCTGTTGAAGCGCAGCGAGACACTTTGATGCTCTATCAAGTGGCGCTTGCACTTTTGAGTCTGAACCTGTTGATGGCGCTCTGGCGAGTTGGACATCGCATGCGCTCGGTGTGGTGGGTGCATGACGCCAAAGCCTCGGCCTTGAGCGCTTTACGACTGCCCGTGATCAATGTTCTCAACTTCGCCGCCAGCTTCCGCGCTTACCAGCAGGCACGACAAGCCGAACGAGACGGACGAGCTCCAGCCTGGGTGAAGACCACGCATGAATTGCCCGCCGACTTCGGTTTGGCGCAGCCCAAGATCGAGACCGCTCGCGAGACGACTCAAGTCTCGCCGCCGGAGGCCTCGACATGAAGCTGACACGAACTCGACTTCCCAATCGCCTTATGCAGTTGGCCTTGGCTCTAACGAGCGTCGGCGTTCTCACACACTCCTCGTTCAACGCTTCGGTGCAAGCCGCAACACCTCGTAAGCCTTGCGTGCAGATCTACTTTGATCGGTCGAGCAATCCCGCGGCGTATTGGATGGGCCGAACCTATGCGCTCTTCACACAAAACTACTTGGGACACTTTCCGCAGTGGCAGCAAATCGTATCGGCGATCGAGCTCTACCAACCGGGCGAGTTGGATCGTTGTGAGGCCAACATCTACATCGGCTCCTACTTTGAAAATCAAATTCCACAGAGCTTTCTGGATGACTTCGCCCGGACCAAATCACGAGTGATGTGGTTGGGCTATTCCATCTGGAAGTATCCGTCCGCGAAGCTGGGTGAAATGTTCGGCTTTGAGTACGATGGGCTCACCACTCTCGACACGCGAAGGCTGGACGCGAGCGGTGCGCCCAGCTTCTTCCGCGACGTCCTCTATAAAGGCGAAGTGTTTCCGAAGTTTGGCGAATATGTGAAACTGGATCCAACGGACTGGCATTCTTCGGCCGAGTTTCGTGCCGCCTTTGAACAACTCCGCTTGCGTCCCGCCACCCGGCCCGAAGACCGAATAGATGTGGATGTCTTAGCTGAAGTGCGACACTCCGCTACGGGCGAAGTGATTCCCTACGCCATTCGCAAGAAAAACCGATTTTTGATCGCCGACATCGCCATGAGCTACATGCACGAGTCGGATCGAAGCTTGGTGTTTGCCGATTTGCTCTATGATCTACTCAATGAGCAGCCCCGACACGCCAAACGACCGGCCGTCGTGCGCATCGAAGACGTTCATCCCAAGTCGCCGCTTTGGGACCTTGAGGATATCGCCCAAGTCCTGCGCGACGAAAAAGTCCCCATCACAATTTCGCTGATTCCGATCTTCTTTGACCCACTCGAACGCGCTCTCCGATCTCGCGACGAAGAGTTTGTGCCGATGAACCGAGACTTCGCGTTCATGCAGTGGATTCGTCGACTGCAAAGTGAGAACGCCACATTTATTTGGCATGGGGTCACACATCAACGCGGACGCTTGCCGAATCCCCACAACGGTCTCTCGGGCGCTGACTTTGAATTTTGGGACGCCACCACCCAGACGCCTCTGCCTGAAGACTCTCCGGCCTGGCTTGTCGATCGACTTGAAGAAGGTTGGAACACCTTGCAGGCCGCAGGGATCTCGCCCCAAGTTTGGGTGACACCACACTATCAAGCGTCCAGTATCGATTACGCGATCTTCGCGCGCGTGATGCCATGGAACATGGGACGAGTGATCTATTACAATCACCGTCTGAGAGGACAAATCGCCGCAACACATGAAGCCGATCTTCGCTTTGACCCGCGACGACCGCAGAATGCACAAAACCGCGCCAAGTGGTTTGCCACGCTCGAGGCCGATGTCGAGTTTGAACGTTGGAACGGACAACTCTTTCCCTGGGAAATTTATGGGGATGTGCATGGGCAAAGAATCATTCCGGAAAATCTCGGCAACTCACAGCCCTACATCAGCCCGCATGTGGTGCGGACTCGGTCAGTGCAAGACATCGTCCGCGATGCGCGCCGAAACCTCGTGCTTCGTGACGCTTGGGCGTCTTTCTTCTATCACCCGTTCTTGATTCAAACTATCGAGAGCGGTGGACGCGGCACTTACCCCGGCGATCCCGGCGAACTTCGTTGGCTGATTCAGGAGATCAAAAAACTCGGTTACGAGTTCGTCGATCTCGATGCTTGGGCGAAGGCCAATGATCGACCGATTCGACCCGAACCGCTGGTTCGCGACTTTAACTTTCCACTTCCTTCGTCCCAGCCCGTTCCCTTGTACCGTTCTGGAGGTTCGCCTCCTGTTCGATCCGGAGGCTTGCCTCCATCACTACCCGGAGGCTCGCCATGAGTCCGCTTCGTTTCGTCCCGCGTTCGGTCCGTCAATCTGCTCTGGTGCTGATCAGTGCCATGTCATTGCTTGCAGGCTATGCGCCGCTGGCCTCGGCCGCGCTGGCGCTTCCTCCGCCCGCAACATTACTTGCACAAGCACAGAAGAACCGAGCCGGACTTCGCGATGCGCTGCTCGATCTGCAGCAAAACGTACAAGAGTTTCGCGACCCGGCGACTTTCGATTCTTACTTTAAGCTCTTGCCGGAATTTGAAGTTCTCGCGCAGCGCTTTCAGTTGGATGCGGTCTATCCTAAGGGCGTCGAGATGACGGGTCTGCGCTTGGTCGCTCATGGCATTCGCTGGATGGATCTCTCGCAGCGGACTCAAGCCGATGTGGAACTTTACTTTCGCTATGCGGATGCCGATGTGTGGACGCGAGCGCTCAACGAAATGACTCTTTTGGCCAGAGATCCTCGCACCATGAACACACGACTTGAACGCCTGGCGCAAAACCTCGAGGTGATCTTACTTCCTACCGAAGTCCGCTTCCCAAATCGCCCCGATGTCGCGCAAAATTCGCGCGAGCTGATCTCAGGGATTGCGCTCAGATTTTTTAAGGCCGCTGCCAGCGATGCGGAGGCTCGAGCTTGGACCGCACGCCTCAACACGCCTTCCACATATCTAGATGCGATTGAGTTTCTTCAAGAACAACTCATCACCGAGCACTTGCCACTGGAATCCATCGCTGATCGGCTGATGTCGATTGGCGACAAAATGGCGCGCGAGACTTTGGCGCTGCCGAGCTATGTGCCCGCCGCTTGGGGACAGACTGCGATGGAGTTGATCTTGCGCTCCATCGAAGTGGAGCGAGTTTGGCCGATGCCACAATTCACCGCGATGCTGGATCGGCTTCGCCCCACGCATCTGCAGGGCTTGGCCACCAACTTTGTGAATGTCGATAAGACACCTTCACAAAGCTATGCGCCTCACTATTTGGATCTTGGCCGTGCGCTGATTCAAAAGCTGGAGAGCAGCGGTCTGACTCGCGAGGCGACCGAACTCACGCGCCAATTGGGCCGCGCGGCAGCCCCCATTCAAGGTCGAAACCTTGGACTTGAGGGCTACTATCGCCTCGAGGCGGGCGACGGAACGAAATTTGAGATGTCGATCGTCTATGCGCGAAACAACATGTTGTACGCGGCTTTGGGTTTTGATGGTGGTCATGCGACGAAAGGTTTCTTCAATGTCACCTTCGACATGGACCGACAAAAATTCTTTGCCAGCCAGCGCGAGCCGGATCTCGACGCGTCCCCGAATCCGATGATCTCATTCACCGTCAACGCCCAAGGCGAGATCGAAGTCGACGATCCCCTCTCGCAGCCAGCGTGGTCCAAGCTTCGAGGCCGAAGAGTCGGAACCTTCACGTCCTTCTTCCCCGAGGAAACGCCGCAGGCCGTACCGACCGACGGTGAGTACCGAGGCGAAATGCGATTCGCCACGGGCCAAGTCTGGCAAGTCGAGCTCAGCATCACGCGATTTGGTTCGTACTCGCTCGGGCGTTTGCGCGGCCCTGCAGGTGTTTGGATTGATTTTCAGACCGGAACACATGGAAAGAATGCCGTCATCTATCTCACGACAGGTCGATTACCACAAACCAGCTGGATTCAGTTGCGAGCCGTACGCCGCGGCGACGATCTCGAAGGACAATTGATTTCTGGTGCGCGAGGCCTGACCGTGCCATCGTTCAAACTCAAGAAAGTGAAATGAGGAGTCAGACAGTGAAACACACTCAGAACAAGGATTCACGACAGACCAAGCTCGGACGAACATTCATCCCAGCTCTGAGGATCAACCTGCCGCACCTTCTGTGGTCGGTCTTCGCCATGATCTTAATGTTGGGCGAGTCCGCAGAGGCGCGAGTTAAAGGCTTCAATTTGTCAGAGAGCGAAGGCTATGTGTACGACGCCTCGGCTCCCGGCCAAGCGGCGACAGATGCCATGCGGGCTGTCGATGAGGCGAAGCGCTTGGGCTCCAACCACGTCATTCTCAATGTGCGCGGCAAGATGGTCGGCCCCTACTCCAATGAGGTTGTGCCGATGACGCCCCCTGCGGATCGCGCGAACGAAGCTCGTCGCATCGTTCGCTTGTCGAACTACATTCGCCAACAAGGCCTCACGGTTGGCATTCGACCGATCTTTTTCGTCTTTGGTCCGCGCGGTGAATTTCCCTACATCGAGCAGTTGGCCGACGGTACCAGCAAGGTTTGGTGGCATGGCAACATTCAACCTGCGGATCCCGACCGATGGTTTGAAAGCTTCCGAACTTTCTTGGATCAATACATTGCCATCGCGCGCTTGGCGAAAGCTGAAGAGTTCACCATTGGCGCCGAGCTCTACTCCATGACGGTGGGAATTGAAGATCAGTGGAAGGCTCAGCCGTATGGATTTCCCGGTCGCTGGCTCGAACTGCTTCGCTATGTGCGCGCCAAACTCCCCAGCTCGCGTTTGATGTACGACATCAACTTCACGGATGACTCCAACACGGAGTCGGGCTTTGCGCGATCCGGTGGCGAGCTTGAGCGTTGGCGATATCGCCTGGTGGACCTCGCAAGCCCCACGGATCCCGCACAGTTGAAGATCTGGAAGGATCTTGTGCAGTTCTGGACCGAGCTCGACGCTGTCGGCATCGACATGTATCGAAGCTTGGCCTCGCCCGCGGATTCGATTGCCACCGACTACGCGTCCTTGGTTGGCCAACTCAAAACACGATCCGACGTGTACGCCACGCAGCTCGACACTTCATTGCTGGAGATCTCACTGGTCACCAACATCGAGAAGAAGATGATTCTCAAAGAGGTGGGCTATCGAAGTGTTGAGAAGGGTTTCATCGAGCCGTTTAACTACGCGGGCTCCAGTGGTGTTTTGAACATCACTCATCAAGCCGCTTCCTACGAAGCCTTGCTGCAAAGCTTTGCACAAGCCAATTGGGGCTGGTTTGAAGGCGTGGTGTTCTGGGACATTCAGGTTGATCCGGCGCGCGCCGGCCTTCGCGATCTCGGCTTCTCGCCGGTCGGCAAGCCGGAGACTGAGTCCGTGGTCATCGATCACTTCCGTAGAATGTGATCTTCACGACCTCGCAAAATGCAAAACGCCGGACCTATTCCGGCGTTTTTTTTCGGCCAATTTCTGGAATCGGCTTCGCGTTTACGGAGGACCTCGCTCAGATTCAGCTCGAAGTTCTAGCCGCGGGTACAATTGGCCATCATTCCGCACACGCCCCCCTTGTGTATTGCCTGCGACGAGTTTCGAACCTCTTACCGCTGTCCCGCCCTGAGGGCGTGGCTACAACGCCAGGCAAGACTCTCATCGGCACTTCGCTGAGGATCTAAAGCCCGCAAATCTGCATCGACACACGCGTCTCAGTTTGTGGCGGCTCAAGTGGCGTGAATCCGCAGAGATTCCCAATTTAAGATGCGAGCAAAATTAAACTTCTTGCATTTCCAAGCTTGGAATTGATGCGATCAAACACATGCTGACCAAAGAGAATCGACAAAGAGCCTCTTGGATTCTGATCTTGATGTGTTGCTCGCTGCTCGCGAGCTGTCAGAGTTTGAACTCGCGAAAACCGATGTCTCCGTCCGGATGGAAACTCACCTCTCTGCCGCTGGAGGCTGGGCATTGGCAAACTCGCTCGGATGGTTTTGGACAAGTCGATTTTTCGCCGGGGCAAATTCGCCTGCGGCCTCGCTCCGCGCAACTGGCTTCGGAAACTCACGCCGCTCTACTTTTGAGTCGTAGCCAACATCAATACTTTCGGCTTCGGGTGGATTACCAACATGTTCGGCAGCTCCGACTGAATCAACCCAATCCCTGGGAAGTGTTTTGGATCGCCTTCAACTATAAGGAAGTGAGCCCCTCACAGAACCCAGCCTTGCGTGCGCCCAGCAAGCAATCCAATTACTTCGCCTACAAAACCAATGGCGTGGAGCTCGGGCGAATGTTTGGCTCCGTCGAACAGCACTTTCTCTTCACTCAGGCCACCGCCACACAGCTGGGTCGACATCGACTGGAACTGGAGCGCGGCTATTTTGGCGTGAGGATCTGGGTGGACGGCAAAGAGGTCGTCAATTTCCAGGATCAAACTTGGCCCGATGCCCTCTATGATCACGTGGGTCCGATCGGGCTTTATGTCGAGGACGCCGAGGTCCGCATCGAAAGCGTGAGCATCGAGGAGCTTCCCACGTTTCCATGAGCCAGCCGCCTCGATGTTCACCCCGGCACTACGCCGATGCCCAACTTAGTGCGCCGAGCTTGATGACTTCAGCTGCGGCGTGATCTTGAGTTCCACGAGGCGACCCTCGCGACGAACTTTGACCGGCACCGTCTCGTCGGCTTTGAGCGCTTGGAGGCAATACACATAATCGTAAATGCTCTCAATTTGAATGCCGCCCAATTCAATGATCACATCTCCGCTCTTAAGCCCCGCCTTCTCCGCCGGCGAAGCCTTTTGCGTACCTGTGATCCGCACACCCTTGACACCTTCTTGTGCGTAATCCGGCACCGTGCCCAAATAGAGTCGAAAGCTTCGCTGCTGATTCATACGCGACTGACCTTCGACCTTTTGATACTTCGGCTGAAGCTCTTGGGAAGCCAAGGCCTTGGTGACCGCCTCCACTTCCAAAGCCACTTGTCGCAAGCCTTGGTAGTTGAGTTTCTCCGGCGTATCGCTGGGACGATGGTAATCCGCGTGTGAGCCGGTAAAGAAACTGAGCACTGGCACTTCGCTTGTGTAGAACACGACGGCGTCGGTCGGCAGATACGGATCATCTTGAAGGGCGAGATTCAGCGCATCGCTTTGTAGCACGCGCCTTGCCTGACGAGCCTCAAACCAAGGCCGCCACTCGCGGCTCGAAGCCAAGCCCTGAATCTGTAGAGCTTGCCCAGCTTCAAGACGACCCACCATATCCAAATTCAAATACGCCAAAGGCCGAGGCCCCTGCCACGACTTCATCGCCTGCGTCGAACCCAAAACGCCAATCTCTTCCGCGCTCCAAAAGCCGAAGATCACATCGCGATCGAGCGTCTTTCCCGCCTTCAGAGCTTGAGCGACTTGCAAAATGGCCGCGACTCCCGAAGCATTGTCATCCGCACCGACGTGAGGCTTTCCCACTTCATCGCCACGACTCAAGCTTCCGCCCACCTCGCCCAAACCTAAGTGATCCATGTGACCACCGACCACGACGGGTGGAAGTTGCGAGCGACGGCCCGGCAACTTGGCGAGCACGTTTCGCCCTGTCGATCGCTTCAACTGCAAATCCACTTTCACACCCAGACTGGCCTTCGGCTCATTGACGACGCCGACCTCACCTCGATCGGCTCGCTCCTGCAGGGACTTCAAATCGACATCTTTCAACATGCGCTGAGCTGTCGCCCATGACAGTGTGATCACCGGAATTCCGACGTCACTTGCGCCGTCGAATTTGAGAACTCGCGACACTTCGCGCGCCGTTGGATCTAAGACCACAAGACCCACCGCGCCCTTTGATCGTGCGGCAATGGCCTTTTGTGAAAGTCGTGCCCATACGTTGAGATGATAGCGCTGCTTGAGACTCACATTCTGAGGCAAGTCGGCCAAGGCCACAGCCCATCGTCCGTTCACATCCAGACCCTGATAGCTGTCAAAGGCCGCTTGACCTTCTCCTGCCGGAGCCACAATGCCATGACCCACAAAGATCATTGCGGCTTCCATTTGTTCGCCAACTTTTGACAAAGAAAGTGGCATCCAATCACGACCGACCTGCAGATCCTCGGCCTTCCCCGCGAGTCGAAGTCGCGCCCGATTCGCAGCCCCCAGTTCAACACCACTGACAAACTCAAACTCTTGCACGAACTGCTGACCTTGCGCCGGCTTCAAACCAAGTTCCTTGAGACGAAGCGCCAACTGCTCAGCGATTTGCTTTTCCTCATCACTGCCACTGGGCCGCCCACGAAACTCAGGCGCAGCCAAATATTCCACCCACGCCCGAAGTTCACGAGGCGTCACATCATCGCTTCCCCATAGCGGAGCCGCGGGCTTTAAGCCCAACGACTTTCGCGCCAGAGCGTCCGACCAATCGGCAAAATGAATTTGCGACTCACCTTTTTCATCTCGCCGAGTCCACGAAAGCGACTGCCCGTCTGGTGTAAAGACCGGCAAGCCGTCAAAGCCTTCAAGAAACGAGACGCGAACCGGTTCACGTGTGCCGGCTGTGTCGACGATGAAAAGTTCGAAGTTGGAGTAACCCAGCTTGTTGGACGTGAAGATGATGTAATCTCCGCTCGGATGAAAGTACGGAGCCCAACTCATCGCCTTCCAACGCGTGAGCTGTCGCTCCTCACGAGTCTTCAAGTCCATGACCATGATCTCGGCATAGGCCCCGTTGGGCGCAAAGCGCCGCCAAGTGATCTGCGTGCCATCGGCCGAAAAGAACGGCCCACCATCGTAACCGGGAGATCGCGTGAGGCGCTCCACCCCGCTCCCGTCGGCGTTCATCAAATAAATTTCCATCATGTAAGAGGCGTCTTGCTGGAACAGCTTGGCGTCGGCCTCGGACAATTTCTCTGAATAACCGGTGCGGTTGGACGCAAAGACGATCTTCTTTCCGTCCGGAGAGTAGCTGGCTTCAGCGTCGTAGCCCAATTCCTTGGTGAGCCGCTTGAGCTTCGCTTCATGAACGGGCGCGCCCTGAAGTGGCGTCGCAAAAATGTCGAAGTGCTCATCATAGCTCCAAGAGTACTTGCCCTTGACCGGATTCTTCCGTTCCGCCAACTCATGCTCCACTTTCGCCTTCAGGCCAGGATCAAGATGCGTGGAAGAAAACAGCGCCTCGCGGCCATTGGGATGAAACCAAGCGCATGTGGTTTTCCCCTGCCCCGGTGACAAGCGAGTCGTGCGGCCACTTTGCAAATCGACGGAGTAAATTTGATAGAACGGATTGCCCGCATGTCGCTCGCTTTGCAAAATCAGCTGACGACCATCTGCAGAAAAATAACCCTCGCCCGCGCGCGGCCCCACGTAAGTGAGTTGCCGAAACTGCGTCATGAAACCCGGATCAGCGCCTTCAACTTTTCTCAATCCGGCGGAACCTTGTTCCGTGCCACTCGCCGGCCCGTGCGCCGCGGCCGTGCTTGCAAAGCTCGCGGCAAAAAAAGCGGCCAGGACAGCGCTCAAGCTGATCGCAAAGGCCGATGCTCGCCTCGCAAAGAATGTGATTGAAGATTGAGAGAGGATCGAGTGCGTAAGTTGATTTTGCATAGAGCGACAATGCCAATTTCGCCGCGTCCACGCAACTGCTCAGCGCAATCAAGAATCAAATGAACAGCTTGATGCCGGCAAACACAGCTTCGCGAGTCCGCTCGGTCGCAACGCCTCCGGCCGGAGTACGCCGCCGAACTTCACGTGTCCAACTGCCAAACACTCGCAGCGCCAAAAAATCAATGAAGGCCCCGGCCTCGGTCAACTGACCTTCCATGCGCGCCTGAAGATTGGAATCTTCGGGCAAATACACGAAGTACTGACCCTCAACTCCGAAGGCGCGATTCAAGTAGATTTGCAGACGCCCACCCGCCATTTGCGTTCGCCACACTTCGCTTCGGTCTTCTTCTTTACGCAAACCATAGAGCAATGTGAGATGCGAGTTTTGCAGCGAATCTCCGAGAGGCCGAAAGGCAAACAAGCCCCAGGTCTGAAAGCCCTCACCCTCGAGATCAATGTATCGACCTTCAAGCCCCACGAGCGTGGCGTAGGCCGCGGCCTCGGCCTGCACATGTTTGCGAACTGGCGGCACCTCGGCCTGATCGATTCGCGTCGGCACATTCGCGTACCGCCCGCCGAGCATCAGCTCAATCCAGTCTTCTTCATTGGTATGCCCCGCCAGCCACATGTCCTGCAGGCGAGTTTTCCTTTGCGATTCAAAATAATCCGCAAGCGTCCATCGATTTTCGTAGCGACGTTCCGCACCCTTTCCCAGGTTTTCAAGGAACTGACTGCGGGCTTCGGCGGCTCGAGGCAAGAAGGCGAAGAGCAACAGGGCGAGGCCAATCCGCAAATTGCTGATGAAACCCATCAGCGCCCCACAATTTGATGAATACGGTCGACAATTTCTTGAATGCTGGAGCCAGGACCAAAGACGGCGGCGACACCCTGTTGGGTGAGCTGATCCGCATCGTCGGAAGGAATGATGCCGCCAACAAAGATCGGCTTGTTCACACTTTGCGAGCGCATTTTTTCTTGAATCGCGGTGATCAGGGGGATGTGAGCCCCTGAGAGAATACTTAAGCCCACAATGTCGACGTCCTCTTGCAGGGCCGCCTGGACAACCATTTCAGGTGTTTGATGCAGTCCAGTATAGATGACTTCAAAGCCGGCATCCCGCAATCCCCGGGCGACGACTTTCGCTCCACGATCGTGCCCATCTAAACCTGGCTTGGCGACCAAAACTCGAATCGGTTGCATGAGGCCGAGGTTAAGCTCATATTGTGAGGCGATCAAGTGGAGGTTCCCAAAATGTCCGCCGAGATTCTTGCACGTCCCGCATTGACCACATTGAGTGAAGACGAACTTGCGTTCCGCGACGCTGTGCGCGCATTTGCGGAAGGCGAGATCAAACCCCTGGTTGGCAAAATGGATCACGACGCCCAATTGGACTCGTCGCTTTTGCCCAAGCTTTTCGAGATGGGATTGATGGGCATCGAGACACCGGAAAAATACGGCGGCGCCGGTGGCACATTTATGATGGCATGCTTAGGCGTGGAAGAGCTGGGGCGAGTCGACGCTTCGATCTCTGTGCTCATGGATGTGCAAAACACTTTGGTGACCAATGCGTTTTTGCGCTGGGGAACTGAAGACCTCAAACAAAAGTATTTGCCACGCATGGCGCGCGAGTGGGTCGGCGCCTATTGTCTGTCGGAGAGCACCTCGGGCTCTGACGCCTTTGCGCTCAAGTTGCGCGCTGAAGATCGCGGCGACAAGTGGGTCTTGAATGGCTCGAAGCTTTGGATCACCAACGGCAAAGAAGCCAGTGTGTTCTTGGTATTCGCGAACATGAATCCCGCGGCAGGCTACAAGGGGATCACCTGCTTCATCGTCGAAAAAGATATGCCGGGGTTCACCGTCGGAAAAAAAGAAGACAAGCTCGGCATTCGCGCGTCTTCAACTTGCGAATTGCTGTTTGAGAATTGCGAAGTGCCGAAGGCGAATGTCTTGGGCGAAGTCGGCAAGGGATACAAAATCGCGATTGAGACGTTGAATGAAGGTCGCATCGGCATCGGCGCGCAAATGGTCGGCATCGCTCAAGGTGCTTACGAGGCCACCCTGGCCTACGTCCAGACGCGAGAGCAATTCGGTAAAGCCATCGCCACCAATCAAGGCGTTCAGTTTCAGATTGCGGAAATGCGCACGTCTCTCGAAGCGGCTCGGCTCATGGTTTACAATGCCGCTCGACTCAAAGACGCCGGCCAGCCGTTTATCGAGGAAGCGGCGATGGCGAAGCTCTTCGCCTCTCGCGCCGCCGAGAAAATCACTTCGTTGGCCATCGATCTCTATGGCGGCAACGGCTTCACCAAAGAGTATCCGGTCGAAAAGTTTTGGCGCGACGCCAAGATTGGCCAAATCTACGAAGGCACGACCAACATGCAGCTTCAGACGATTGCGAAGATGGAGCTTTCACAGCTGAAGTGAGCCGTGGCAAACTGTGTCGGAGGGCGAGAAATCGCAAGTCGACACAGCATGATGAAAACCACCAAGACCTTCGTCGCGCGGCGAGTTTCATCGCGCGGCTTCAGTTTGATCGAAGTCATCGTTGCAACGGCCATCTTCGCGATCGTTGCACTCGCGGGCATGTATATCATTTCGGAAACTGTCCGCAGCTCCAACAAGTTCGCGCAGAACATCGAAAAACAACAAAGCCAATTCTCTTACTTGTCCAAGCCCATGCCCAGCACCACGCCGGAACTGGCGTTTGATTACTGGCCGCCCTTCATTCGGATCCCCGCACCGGTCGCTGTGCAAAATGGCACGGTCAACGAACGCCCGCTCAACCGCTATCTGGTGGCCATCGCGATCACTCCCGACATCGATTATGGAACACTCAAGTGGCACACCTGTGAAGCTTCAAAGGGTATCCAACTGACTTGCCGCGATTTCCCTGAGGGCCAACGAGCCGCGCAAGTGGAGTTTGCCTTCGACGAACAAGATCCACCGCCCAATTTTTTCGTGCGCCTTCGCTTGATGTGGGATGAGTTGCCGCAGAATCATCCGGTCAAGTTCGGACAAGAGATCACATTGCAAGCGCCGTTTTGGCGCGACTGTACGGCGCCTGCCGAATTGAAGATTGAGCGCGGATGGGTTTCGTTTGGCGAGATTTTCTCGTCGGTCGAAGAAGTTCGCCCGCGCTGCTTTCAAACTTATCTGCACTATTGCCAGCAAAACGGCCAAATGGCGCGCAAGGCACACGGAGAGGCTGTATGCACAAACAGTTAAGAGGTTTCTCGATCATTGAAGCCTTGGCCGTTGTGCTCATCATTGGTCTATCCGCCATGGCATTTCTGTCACTCATTCAGGGTCAAAACTCATTTCTGAAACAATCCCGACAGACCAACGCTCGCGATCAACTCAACAACTTGTTTCAAGGCGCGCTCAAAGATCGAAATCTCATGTATCTCAGCGCTCGACACACACAGAACAAAGCACTTCGTAGCTGCTTGGTCGCATCGGGAACAGGCCATCAGATTTTACCCAAGGCGACTCCGGCCGCTTCTCCTTCGCCCGCGCCAGCAGGTGGCGGCGGCGAAGCGGCACCGGCTGCGGCCGCGACACCTCCTCCAAGTCTCTTGTCAGATGTCGACACTTGCCGCATCGGCGATGTCTATCCGCTTTGGATCATCGACGTGACAGATCCAACGCTTAAGAAAGTTTGGTCGGCTCCACCCAACACGCCCGTCAAATATGATGAGCACGGTCAGGGCTGCGAAGAAGGCGGCAACAAGGCCTGTCGCTTTGAGGCCTCGACGACTTTCCGGGCCTTGTGCGATGACGAAAGCACCAAGTGCTTGCGGCCCGAACGCATCGTCATTTCCTTCTTCCTGAAACAAATTGAAGGCAATCAGGATCAAGTGCCCAAGCGTCTTAAGCCCACGGAGTATCAGTACGGGCACTTGTTGGATTCCAACGTTCCGCCCAGTTTTGTGTCATTGCCTCAGTCGGTTTCGCTTTCCACGCGTCGAGCAAATCGAACTTTCGACGTGAGCATTCAGAATCCCGAGCCCGGCCAAACTGTGGCGTGGACAAAGTGTGAGTCCGACGTCGATAACATTGCGGTTCAGTGCGGCCCCTTTGTCTCCAACAAATCAACCATACAGATCTTCATGCAAAGCACTTCGGCCAAGGCCGGAAAGATTTTGCTCGAGGCGAGAGACTCAGGTCGCGCGCCGAACACTTCCGTGACGGCGCAAGTGCCCTTTGTGTTTGAAAAGCTCTGCACGCTGCCTTGGGGCGTGCAAATCGGCGAGAACGAGAGCTTGGAAGCCTTTGAAGAAGGTGTTGTGGATCTCTCCAAAACTTGTAAAGCCGAGAGCCGTGTCTGCAAAGACGGTGTGTTGAGCGGCAGCTTCAAGTTTCAGTCTTGTATCGTTCGCACGCCCTCAGCTTGCCAGGCGCCTTGGGGTGAAGCCGTTGCTCACGGTGGCAGCATCATCGCCTTTCAAAATCCTTTAGTGCCTTTTGGACAAACTTGCCTGCAAGAGACGCGATTGTGCACGGACGGAAGCCTCTCGGGGAACTACGCTCACAAGACCTGCTTGGTCCAAGATGCAGCTCCTTGCCCGTCTCCGACCGGCGGAACCGTTCCTCATGGTGGCAGCGTGCAGGTCTATCAACAGGCTTCGGTGGCCTTTGGTCAAACCTGCGCTAGTGAGCAGCGACTTTGTCAAAATGGCGTGCTGAGCGGCACCTTCACGGCGCCGAGCTGCCAAGTCAGCCCGCCTCGCAATTGCACGCTGCCTTGGGGCGGAAACGTGAATCATGGCGCGCAGGTCACCGCCTATCGGCAACCGAGCGTTCCGTTTGGATCCTTCTGTGATCAACCCGGTAACTTTGAAACGCGAAACTGCGTCGATGGGAATCTCACCGGCAACTTTGGCTCACCCTCGTGCATGGTCATGCCACCCTGAGCGGTGAGTTCGGCTTCATGCTTCGTGAATGAGCTCCAACATTTTGGCCAATTGATCGATTAAGCGTCTTTGGATTTCAGCTCGGCGATCCGACGCTCATAGACGTTGCGTACGGCTTCGATTTCTTTTTGGTGCTGCACATCGCGGTCAGAAAGCCGGCGATCGCCTTGCTCGCGCGCATGCCCCACGCGCTTTTCGTTTTCTTCCTGCAAAGCGCGCGTTTCAACCGAGTGCTGTTGGCGCAGTTCCTGAATTTCGGATTTGTGCTTTTGCGTGAGCTCTTTTTCCCGCTGGGTGTAGAGTTCACGCAAACTTTTGGACTGATTCGATCCCACCTTCGACATACTTTGATTCTACACGAAGCGACGCGCGCCTTGACGGCGCAATTCTGAAGTACAATGCGGAACTCGCCTTCAGCCTAGGGTGCAAACAACTCTAATGGGGAAAATTTGCCTTAAGGGCGGCGCTGAACCAGCGATTCCAGCATCGCAACCAAGGTCTTGTACTGCGTCTCAAAGCCAAGACTAGGTCGAGTGACTCCGTCCCTTACGGCCATCTCAGGCAGACATGGAACGTGGATGAAGCCGCTTTGGATCGGCGTGTAGCGAAAGCGATGCTGCATTCGATAGAACAAGTCATTGCAAACATAGGTGCCCGCGGACCATGAGTCGCGAAGGCGCAAACTTCGCTCAGTACAGGTGGATCGAATCGAGTGGACGGGCAAAGTTGTGGGATAAAAGCTTGGCCCAAACTTTAATATTTTTCCGCTCTCAGACCCAGATTGGTTTTCGCTTTTTACAAAGTGATTGTGAGCTAAATGCTCAAGTTCAAAATCACTTCGGCCCGCGGCCAAGCCCAAAGACAAGATCACATTCGGTCGAAAAGCCGAGACCTCAGTCATCAATCGATCAAAGGCCACACCGAACTCCACCGGCAACACCACGCCGCGAATATCCAATTCGGTGTTTCCAGAAAGAGCATGGGACGAACAAGAATTCAGCTCGTGCACCAAAAGTTCGGTCGGATTCAAACTCTCTCCGCCGAACTTCTCAAAGCCGGATACCAATACCCGAAGCATCATCGACACCCCTGAGCCTTCAAAAACGCCGAAAGCTCCGCATGCCCTTCACTCTCGGCAAGACCCACTAGACCCAATTCACCAGGTTTCGGATCCGCATCACGACAACTCAGTTTGCCGCTCCGCTGAGGTCGAAACAGCGACTTCACGACATCCACGAAGCCCAAAGCAATCAACTCGCGCACCGGCTGTGCGCCGGTACGATCAACTTGAAAGGGGTCCGCGCCGCTGGCCAAAAGCAGAATCGCCATTTCAGATTTTTGCTCAGGTGTCCCCGCCCCCACGAGCGCATACAAAAGCGCCGACTGACGATCAATGTCCGAAAGTGCCGAGTTCGCGCCGCGATCCAAAAGCCAACTCACGGCGCGCACTTGACCGTTGTGCGAGGCCACCATGAGGGCGCTCACGCCGTTCTCATCAACTGAGTTCACATCCTTGCCCGCTCGCAACTCGGCTTCCAAAACTTGAAGATCACCTAGGCGCGCGGCCCGATACCAAGCTGAAACTTTGGGCTCTGGCCGCATCGAAACTTCGTTCGTAGCGCAGCCCACAGAGATCGTGATCAACAAAATCACACTCGTGGCGATGCATCGCCCGACACTTCCAAACATCATCGCTCGCATTTTTTCAGCCGATCGTGTGAGGCGCATTTACAAGTTCCTACGGTATTGGCCGCCGACTTCGTAAAGCGCCAAGGTCATTTGATGAAGCGAGCAGACACGCGCGGCTTGCATGAGAGCTGCAAAGACGTTTTGACCGCTCAATGCGGCAAGCTTTAAGCGCTTGAGCGCCTCTTCCGAATGAGCCTGATGTGCCGCCTGGCTTTCACGAACTCTTTGCAAGCAGAGATTCTTTTCCTCATAGCTCGCTCGAGCCAGCTCGATCTTGGGCGGCACGTAAGAGCTCTCCAAAGTCTTCGGATCGATGAAGGTGTTCACGCCAACGATCGGCAGTTCACCCGAATGCTTCAAATGCTCGTAAAGCATGGACTCGTCCTGAATCTTGCCGCGTTGGTACTGTGTTTCCATGGCACCCAGCACGCCGCCGCGTTCGTTGATGCGCAAGAATTCCGTCAGCACGGCCTCTTCAACCAAGTCCGTCAACTCTTCGAAAAAGTACGAGCCCTGCATGGGATTTTCATTCTTCGCCATACCGAACTCGCGGTTGATGATGAGCTGAATGGCCATCGCGCGACGAACACTTTCTTCCGTGGGCGTGGTGATCGCTTCGTCGTAGGCGTTGGTGTGCAAGCTGTTGCAGTTGTCATAGATCGCCAGCAGCGCCTGCAAGGTGGTGCGGATGTCGTTGAAATCAATCTCTTGCGCGTGCAGAGATCGACCCGAAGTTTGAATGTGGTACTTGAGCTTTTGCGAGCGATCATTACCGCGATACAAGTCACGCATCGCGATGGCCCAAATTCGGCGCGCCACTCGACCGATGACCGAATACTCGGGATCAAGGCCGTTGGAGAAGAAGAACGACAGATTGGGAGCGAAGTCGTCGACGTTCATGCCCCGAGATCTGTAGTACTCGACAAAGGTGAATGCATTGGACAGCGTGAAGGCCAACTGCGAGATCGGATTCGCGCCCGCCTCAGCGATGTGATAACCGCTGATGGAGACCGAGTAGAAATTCTTCACCTGCTTTTCGATGAAGTAGGCTTGGATGTCGCCCATCATCTTCAGTGCGAAGTCGATGGAGAAGATGCAGGTGTTTTGCCCTTGGTCCTCTTTCAAAATATCCGCCTGCACGGTGCCGCGAACATTCTGCAAAGTCTCGTCGGCCAAAACCTGCCACTCTTTTTCCGTGAGCTTTCGCCCAAGTTCACTTTCGCGCCGCTCAACTTGCTGGTCGATGGCGGTGTTCATGAAAAAGGCCAGAATCATCGGTGCGGGTCCATTGATCGTCATGGACACACTGGTGGTCGGCGCGCACAAATCGAAGCCCGCATAGAGGCGCTTCATGTCGTCCAAGGTGCAAATCGAAACGCCAGACTCACCGACTTTGCCAAAGATGTCGGGCCGAGGATCCGGATCTTGTCCATACAGAGTCACCGAATCAAAAGCCGTTGAAAGTCGCGTCGCCGGTTGACCCTTGGCCAGATAGTGAAAGCGCTTGTTCGTTCTTTCCGGCGGGCCCTCACCCGCAAACATGCGCGTCGGGTCTTCATTGTCGCGCTTGAGCGGAAACACGCCGGCGGTGTAGGGAAATTCTCCCGGCACATTCTCAAGGCGCAAAAACCTCAGGCGATCGCCCCAATCTTTGAGTTTGGGGAGCACCACGCGGCGAATCGGCGTGCCCGATAATGAAGTGCGCAGCAACGGCTGGCTGATTTTGCGGCCGCGAACTTCGTAAGTGTAGTGCTCACCGGCATACGCGTTTTGCAACTGATCCCACTGCTGCAACTTCTGTAGTTCCGTCGCACCGATGGCTTTTTCCCATTGCTTGAGACTGGAGTCGTCGATCTTCACGGCCTCGCCGTGAAGAATCTCTTTCACAGCGCCAAGCTTGGAAGCCGCCTGAGCCATGGTCTCGGTCTCGGACTTATATCGACGCACGGTCTGAGCGATTTCCGCCAAATAGTTTTGACGCTCGGGCGGCACAAGCGAAGACCGCTGCACACCCACGATGCGCTCACGCGTCTGAGCCGACAGCGTCCAGAACTTCGCTCGAGACGCCTGTCGCTCAGCCAAGATCTCGGTGAGTTTAAAGAACAAGCGATTGCAGCCGTCGTCATTGAATTGCTGGGCTTGAGTGAGGAAAATCGGCAGCTTCCGATCCGCCTCTTCGCTTGGTGCCTCAAAAAGTTTTCGCGAGCGACGATACTGCTTACGCACATCGCGAAGCGCATCTTGCGAGCCGCGACGATCCGCCTTGTTGATGGCGATCAGGTCGGCAAAATCAATCATGTCGATCTTTTCTAGCTGCGACTGCGCGCCAAACTCACTGGTCATGACGTACAACGAAAGATCCGCGACTTGTGTGATCGCGTTTTGCGCCTGACCGATGCCGCTGGTTTCAGCGATCAACAAATCAAACGCATAGCCTTTGAGGAAATCCAACATTCGCGGCAAGGCCTCGGCAATCTCACTGCCGCTTCCGCGCGAGGCCACCGAACGCATGAAGGCACCCGGGCGCGACAATGAGTTCATGCGAATTCGATCGCCCAAGAGTGCTCCGCCCGTCTTTCGTTTGGACGGATCCACGCAGACGATGCCGATCTTGAGATTCGGAAAATTATTGAGCAGACGCTGAACCAACTCATCCACGAGCGAGGACTTCCCCGCTCCGCCGGTGCCGGTGACGCCTAAGACAAGCGGCGCATCGGAGGTTCGACGCAGACTTTGGAGACGCGACAAAACATCGGCGGGAACTTCGCGGCCGAGTTCAATGGCCGCCAAAGCCACACCCAGATCGCGATGCGGAAGTTCGGCACGACCCTCAAGCTCCCAGGCCACTTTGCCGTTTGGATTCTGCCCGGCCCGATCGACCAGGTCATAGTCACAGCCCTGCATGATCATGTCGATCATGCCTTCAAGACCCAGACGACGTCCGTCTTCAGGATGGAAGATCTGCGCAATGCCGTAGGCCTCGAGCTGTTTTTTTTCTTCATGCACGATGACGCCGCCGCCACCACCGTAAATCCGCACGTGTTCAGCACCGGCTTGTTTCAGCAAGTCATAGCAGTACTTGAAGTACTCCATGTGCCCGCCTTGATAGCTCGACAGCGCAATTCCCTGCGCGCCTTCCTGCAAGGCTGCCGTCACAACATCAATGACGCTGCGGTTGTGTCCGAGGTGAATGACTTCAGCGCCGGCATCTTGAAGCAAACGTCGCATGAGATTGATGGACGCATCGTGGCCGTCAAAAAGTGCCGCCGCCGTCACGATTCGCGGGTTGCGTTGAGTCTGATAGCGAGCTCGAGGCGAGCCCGTAGAGGATGAGGATTGCGTCGGGTCTTTTGCCATAGTGTCAGCAACTTAACCGATGCCAACCCGAGCTTGTATCTTGAGATGGGACGCTCCGCGCCGCCGTAAGAGTTGATATGGGTTGGAAGGATTCGGCGCGGATTGGGGCGAGTCCGTCGTTCCACCACAGAGAGGCCGGTTTGCAACGCCCCGCTTCAGGCCCCATTAGAACTGAGGCTTTCGCTTCTCCAAAAACGCCCGAACGCCCTCTGTTCGCTCAGGACTTTCAAAGGCGCGCCCAAAAAGGCTGGCTTCGATGCCCTCGGCCTCTCGAAGCGAGCATTCTTGCCCAGAGTGAATGCTTTTTTTGATCAGCGACAAAGCACCCGGAGCACGTTGGCTGAGCAGTTGCGCCTGGGCCAGAACTTGAGCTTTGAACTCAGCTGCTGGAATGACCTGATTGACCAAACCGATGCGAAGCGCTTCGTCGGCCTTGATCTGCGAACCCGTCATGGCCATTTCGAGCGCTTTGGCCGTGCCAATTCGACGCGGCAGACGAACCGTGCCGCCGAAGCCAGGAATCAAACCCAAAGTGCACTCGGGAAGCGCAAACTTCGCGCTCTCACTTGCGATGATCCAGTCGCAAGCCATGGCCAGCTCAAGGCCCCCGCCGAGCGCAAAGCCGTTGACGGCTGCGATGACAGGTCGAGGTAAACTTTCAAATCGCGCAAACAAAGCCTGGCCTTCACGCGCAAATTCCTCAGCCGCCTTCGGCGACATGGCTTCAAACTGCTTGATATCCGCGCCGGCCACAAAGGCCTTCTCGCCGTCACCGGTGAGCACCAAGACGCGCAGTCGCGCATCTTTTTCCGCGACATCAAGAAGTTGCGCTAAGGAGCTCAGCACTTCTCGGCTGAGGGCATTGAGTGCTTCAGGTCGCGAAAGGCTCACCCACCAGATCTTCGCGGACTCGTGATTCTCAACATTGTGAAATTCAATTTTGAGATGAGGAAAGTTCAGTTCCGACATCGAGGACTCCTTGGCTTGCCGAAATTAGTAGGTGTAGACGCCTCGTCCGGATTTGCGTCCCAGCCAGCCGGCTTCAACGTATTTCACAAGCAAGGGACAAGGGCGATACTTCGCGTCTCCTAAGCCTTCGTGCAAAACTCGCATGATCGCCAAGCAAGTGTCCAAGCCGATGAAATCGGCCAAGGTGAGCGGCCCCATGGGTTGATTGGTGCCAAGCTTCATCGCCTCATCAATGCCTTTGGCATCCGCGATCCCCTCGTACAAGGCGTAGAAGGCTTCGTTGATCATCGGCATCAGGATTCGGTTGACGATGAAGCCGGGAAAGTCCCGACCTTCGATGAACACCTTGCCCATGCCCTCAGCCAAGGAACGCACATTCGCAAAAGTCTCAGGCGAAGTTTGCATGCCGCGAATGCCTTCCACCAAACTCATGAGCGGAACGGGATTCATAAAGTGCATGCCGCAAACTTTTTCTGGCCGCCGAGTGGCCGCCGCAATCTTGGTGATGGAAATCGAGGACGTGTTTGAGACGAGCAGAGCCTCAGGCTTCACGGCCTGATCCAACTCCGCAAAAATCTTGAGCTTCAAATCCACATTCTCTGTGGCCGCTTCAACCACCACATCGCAATCCGCGAGATCGCGAAGTGCGGAGGTGCCGTGAATTCGGCCCAAGATCTGCTGCTTACCTTCCAGCGTGAGCTTTTCTTTTTTGATCAGGCGGTCACAGCTTGCCGCAATCGTACCCAGACCTTTTTCGACGGCCGCCGCTGACACATCCATCATCACAACATTCAAACCCGCGGCCGCCGCGACTTGCGCGATGCCATTGCCCATTTGGCCGGCGCCCACGACGCCAAGGGTTTTCGGCAGTTTTCCTGAAGTTACTGTTTCAGAAGTTGTTTGCGTTGATCCTTGGGCCATCATCCACCTCGTTTTGATGAGAGTGGATCTTGATTAGCATCAAAACAATTCGGGCGAAAAGCGAAACAACACTTCGCCGCGATGCTCAGCCTGCCCAACTTCAGGCCATGACTTTGTCGCGACCAGCAGAGCGCGACCCGTCTTGCTCAACGAGTAAAACTGAAGCCCCAAACTCGCCTCTTGCCGAGAATCCCGATCGCGGTGCAGGTCTTCATCCTCAACTTCGTAACGAAGCAGCCAAGCCCAACGCGAGCTCGCCTCCCAGGTGAGATCGCTGCGTCCGCTGCGCCATCGGCGCGACCTCGAATCTTGCGTGACTTCTGCACCAAAGCCTTCACCCAGCCATTCAAATATTTCCGATCCCACCTGAAAGCGAGTCAACACGCCCAAGGAGGCAAGGCGTACATGTGATTTTTCCGTAGGCACCAACTCCAGCGCCGAACTGGTCACGCCCGCGGGTGCGGTGGATGTCGGCGTCGTTCGCCCCGTCTGGCCGCTCAAAGTCGCACGCCACAAACTTTTCTCGTTGCGGTTTTCCCACTCGATCTTCGCTGTGAACCATGTCTCGCGATCCAGATCACTTCCGGATTCACCGTTATGCACCAGCCATTGACTGGCAAAGACGCCGGACTCAACCCGATAGCCCAAGCCCAAATCGCGAAGCGCCACCAAACCTCGTTTGAGGATGAGGCTTCGAGTCCACCGGCGCTGAGAATCATCAGCCGCTTCAATTCCAAACGGCACGTCCTGTTGGCCAAATCGCCAATCGCCAACACTGGTTTTCCAGTTGAGCCAAGCGTCGACCACCACAAGATCCGTGCTCCGCTCCGTGCTTGCACCCGGATATCGCCAAGGTCTTGCGACGAGGTTTCGCGTGCCAAGCCCCACTCGCGCGCTGACATCTTCAAATGTCCATCGCGCCCCCAGCCTCGCGCCACTCAAGGTGAACTCACCGTCACGAGGTTCGACAAGTCTCGCGCCAGACTCCAGCCAGAGCTGGTCCCAATCCACGCTCCCACCCAGTTCTGCAGCGGGCGCCGTCGCTGTGGCGCCGAGAGCGATCATGCTGATCGCACTTAGAATGTGCCGCGAGCTTCGAGCCAAGCTCCCGAAGGGATCTCGCAACTGGACCAAAGGTGAGATCGAAGCGCTACCTGGCATGTCACTCCTTAAGTTTTAAGGCTAACGAGCCATAATGAAAAAATCCATGGCGATTTCCAAACCGGACTCTCAACACCCGAGTAATTCGACTTCAGCTGGCGCAACTCGACCTCGAATTGTTGGTCAGCAACATCGCATCGCTGGGAGGCCGTCGGGATCGGCGTCGACTTTCATTCTCGGCGCGCTGTTGATCGCGAGCGGTTGGCTGGCTCCTCCGTCGGCCTTGGCACAAGCCTCACTGGGCGCGATCTCCGTGCAAGCGCCGATTTACTTGCAACTTGATTCGCGCTTTCCCTCCGGCCAAAGATCGCGTCGAGAACTTGAAGCGCGGACGCAAGCCTCACAGATCCAACGTTGGTTTCGAGTGCGAACCCAAGTCGAAAGCCGCAGCGTGCTTGGCTGGATTCCTGAAGATCATGTGCTGACGCCGCTTAAGCTTTCGACGATGGTTCGACTGAAAGTTTCAGTTCCGGATCGCTTCGCTCCGCATGTGGATTCGATTCGCCAAACACGGCTTCCGGTCGACTCACCGCTGGTGGTCCTCGATCAGCTCGGATCTTGGATGCGTGTGCGCCCCCTCACCGATACGGCTCTTGGTGCCGACTCTTGGGTGCCGACCTCGGCGCTTCGCCGCGACTCGCTGGAACAAAGTCGAAAAGCTTACGTCGTCAAACGCAGTGATCTGCGACTTCAGCCCGATAAAAAATCAACGGTGTTATCACAGGTGCACGCGGGCGAGATGGTGCTTGTCACACAGGAACGCAAGATCGGCTCGCGCGCGTGGATTGAGATGCGCACGGAGAACAACACGCCGATGTGGTTGCCTCGCGAGCATGTTTGGCTCGCGACGGATGTCGACGAAAAGTGGCTTCGACCGCAAGGCATCAACCTCGAACTGCGCTCAGCGCCGCACCCCACGGCTGATGTGGTGACTCGCCTGAAGGCGGAAGCTCGGCTTGAAGTTCTCGGACAACGGAACTTGCGTTGGGGACGCGTGCTCTTTGACAAGCAGACTTATTGGTGGCCGATGTCGGATGAAGATCGACAACTTGAAAATGCGCGACCAAGCATGACGTTAAGTTTTGAAGATCTCCGACAGCGGAAGATCTTCGATCAGGTCAAGAGCGAGGAGCTGGGACTGCACATCGTGTCCGCGCAAGGCGTGTTCATCTCCACCGATGGCGAGAACTACCGTCGCGTCGAAAGATTTGAGAGCAAGAACTTTCCCTTGAGCCTCACGCCGACGGGCGTGGTCATCGCTGGCCCCTACCGCTCCAACGACCAAGGCCAGAATTGGGAACAATGGATTCGCTGGGATCGCCTTGCGGAAACGCTCGCAGAAACCGAAGATGCCGAGGCCTTTGCGCGCATGCGCATGGCGGCCATTCACGCTTTGGATCAAGACGGACGCCATGTGCAAGCCGTCTTAGATGTCGGCAAAGGCCGAAAAATCCGCGTTGAGACTTCAGATCAAGGACAAAGCTGGATTGAGCTCTAACTGCCCCAGCTTGGATCTGCGCGCAGGGCCTCATAGGCCACCAACATACGCTGACGAACCTCATCCGTGAACGCGACAACTTTGTCGTGAGGCGCGTCTTCACCTGCAGGCGGCGGCTTCACATGCGGCATAACGGGATCCAAAACGCGAACTTCAATGCTTGAGATCCATCGCTTGGTGTTGACCAAGAGACTTCCCTTCTCCAGCACCGCGTGCGCTCCGTAAATCACCAGTGGCATAACCGGCACGCCAAAATTCGACGAAAACAAAAACGGACCCTTCTTAAAGGCACCAATCTCGGCGTTCGGTTGCCGAGTCCCCTCAGGCGCCAATGCAAACATAAAACCTTCGGCGAAAAGTCGACTGGCTTGCCGATAAACTTCCAAGACTTCGGCGCGGTTGTGCCGTGCGATCGGCAAGTTCGAACCCGCGCGCATCGCCGCGCCAAACATGGGAATGCGGAAAAGTTCAATCTTAGCCCCCCACCGAATTCGACGACCTCCGCATTTGGCCATGACGGCGGGAATATCAAAGAGGCTTTGGTGATTGAAGGCGAGGATCGCGCCACCTTGTGCCGGAAGTTTTTCAAAGCCGCGAGCTCGAATGCGAATTCCATAAACCCACAGCACGCCCCGAGCCCACAACATCATACTGCGGGTGAGTTGATCCGGCTGGCGCATGAAGCCTGTGAGAATCACCGGAATCGTCATGAGGCCCGTCCAAAGCGGCACAAAGGCAATACCGAAAATCGCTCGAGGATAGGTGATGAGACGGATCATCCGCACTCCTTCGCTTCAAAGAACCTCGTGATGCAAACCAAACACGCGTTCCCGCGCGGCCTTCTTTTGCCGTTCTTTATACGCTTCATGGGCGGTGGGTCCCTGGCTCTGTCGCTCAAAAGTTCCGCGGTCCATGATTTGAACTTCGAAAGGATAGAAAAAGCGAAATGGCTTGGAGTCGGGATCGCGCGCGTTCGGCACAGTCACCAAGCGTCGGGCGATGAATTTGATAAAGCGATGATCTGGACCTGAAAAATCATTTCGACGCGCTTGAAACTCCGCGCGTCCCGCATGCTGATCGTAATGTCGCTCGAGCCACTTTTCGACAAACTCATCAGAGATCGCACCATGGCCGGCCTGCGAATGCTCCAACTCATCCATCGCCTCGATGAACACATTCAACGGAAACAAAGTGTTCGTGCTTTGATCCGGAATGATATGCGGAAAGCTCACGATGTTCTGATCAATCAGCATGCGCACGACACGATAAGAATCAAAATACCCTCGGGTCACAAAGCGCACGCCGATCTTATCGAGCAAAGTGAGCGCCACGCGCTCGGGTCGCGCCAGGAGTTTGATCACGGCGCTCGCCGTAGTCTTAAACGGCTTCACGTCAAAGCGCTCAAGTTGCACGCGCTCCAAGGCCGAGGCCGCGGCCGGCTCGCGCAAAATGAACACACCGCTTCCCTCAAGATCTTGCGATACCGCGGACTCGATGGGCGCTAAAACTTGCTGCTGGATCTCATCGCGAAATGCGGAAAACAAATCGTTCCGCAGATGCACGTAGACATGCATGACTCGTAAAATGGCACATGCCCAGCGCTGCAAGTGGGCTTTGCCGGGCTCTCGCTGCGAGGCCAACATCAGAAGATCGGCCAAGTCCTCCAGCTGCGTGGGATCCGTGAGTTCAGACGGAATGCTCTCGCCTTCTTCCATCAATTGCTCGCGAATCATCGCCAAAGCGCGACGGAAGGTCGACGACATCTCCTCTCGATCTTGGGCCACAGCTAAGTCGTAACCGTAGGAGAGCAAAAACTGCCGGGCCTCGGCTTTGTCGCGGAGATCCAAGCGCGGAATATCCAAAACCGAGCGACCTCCAACAACACATTCCAAACTCTGATGCGAAAAATGAAACGGTGAAAGATTCGGCCGAGTCGAGGCGGTGACTTCAGCTCGCTCTTCCGTTCGGTCGGTCGAGTTGGATTTTGACTGAGAGTTGGATGTCTCTTCGCCGTCCGAAGAGTTCGATGACTTGGACATGTCGGCAGTTTGACGTCTCCCAGCCAGAGCGGCAAGCGCACAGAGCCAGCGGTTGCCGCGGCGCGCCCTCGCGCTCAAAGCAAAAGCGGATCAGCTGAACTGATCCGCTCTTGACGTCGTTGTGAGTTGAAGAAACTCAAGACTTACTGACAGCGGAAGAACTGACATGTCGGCACGCGGAACCAACCCACTGTGCCTGCGGCACCAGGCGTGGATCCATCGAAGCGGCGAGCATTGTCGTAACTGAAGCTGCCTTCGAACACAGAGTTATTGAATGTACCGTGCATCTCAATGTAGCCGTGCTGGTCTTGAAAGCGAAGGATCGCCTGATTGCCGGCCACTTCACCTGATGCGTTCTGCAAGAGAATCGTCACCGGACCCACGACTTTGCCATCGATGTTTTGCGAAGAGTACTCGTCGTACACCGCAACCAGCAGTCGAGAATCATTTCGCACGGTGATTCGCTGACTGCTCGCGGTCTGCAAAGTTCCGCTGGAAAGCTCCACGCGCCCGCCGATGTACACACCTGTATTGTTGGCACCCGTCGCCGACACATATCCAATGGCATCAGGACTCATCGTGGCTTCGAGCATGCCTGTCACCGCATCTTGAAACGAATCTTGATCTTGTGCATCCGCGATCACTTGTCCATTAAGAGTGATCCCCGCAGCTGTGGGCTGACCCGCGGGTCCAATGCCTCGCGTGTCTCGTCCAACAGTGACGGGCGTTGCGGAGTCTTGCTTGGAGCAGGCGCCGAGCTGCACCGCCAGCACCGACAAAGTCAGAACTAAGGCTGAACGGAATTTTCCTTGCGGGACCATGACGACCTCCTCCAATGGGATTCAATACAGAGGTAACGCAAGCTTCGGACCAAAGTTCAGGAGGGTGAGAGCTGCTTAAAACGCAGTCCAGGACGGTGAAACCCAAGGGTGACCATTGAGAAATACAGCTGTCGAGAAGCTCGACAGCCCCAGACCTGGCCTCGCCCCCTTGTTACATATCTATTAATTTAAAGAGATGAGGTCGCTTGCCGTGCTATCGGTCACATCCCTGCTTCGATTCGTTACTTGGGCTTTGCCGAGCACACCTCTCTTCATTCTAATGAGTATGCTGATGGCTTTGCCCGCATCGCGAACTGAAGCTTCGACCAATACGCGAAGCGAAGCTTCGACCACCTCAAAGGCGGCGGGCGCCGAGCCTCAGAAGCTCACAGCGCAAGCGCTGCAGCCGCCGACGGGTTGGATTGAACTCAAGGCCATTGCACCCGTACAGCGACTTTGGATTCACCAAGTCACCTCGCGAATTGTCGCCGACTCTTCTTTGTTTGCGATCCAAGCTCACAGCGCACGCGATGAAAAGATCCTGAAGCTCAAACGACAATTGGAAGCCTGGCATTCGGCGAACACAGTTCCGGATCTGTCTCCGCTGCAAGTGGATGGAGCATCGCTGGAAGCCTTTGAGCTTCGAGAGTCTGCCGTAAGCGGCACCACGAAATCCTCTCAATCCAAGGACTCAGCGCCTCAGACCTGTGAAACTTGCTGCTATACATTTCGCGCCAGCAGCAACACGCCCAATCGTCCGCCGACAGCTTGGCGGCAAACTTGGTGTTTCACTCCTCAGAGCAAGGCTCTGGTCGCCATCGAACGAGGCGCGGATCGAATTTCAGCGCGCGAACGCCTTCAACTTTTGGAGCTTGAGTCCACTCTCCAACGCTCTTCGACAGGTTCTCATCCATGATCAAATTGAATCGCGTTTCGCAATGCTCATCAGCGCGCCGACTCACTCTGCTCCCTGCGCTGATGTTGGCCCTCGCTGGGTCCGCGATTTTCTTTGTTGTTGGTTTCCCCTCCACAGCGCTAGCCAATCGCACAAGCCCCACAGCCGCGATCTGTCCGACCACAGGCGCACCCGGCACCATCGTCATCAATGAACCTGCGTTGGAACCGCTCATCCACAGTGTCAGCGAAATGGCCTGCACCGTGAGCGCGAATCAAACTCCCGTCGATGAGAGCCTCCTCATGGGACTGCTTCGCGGCAGCGGCCAATGCGCCATCGGCCTAGGCGGCGGAGTCATCAATCTCGCCGAAGGCTTGGGGGCCTTTGTGAAGCTCCTTGTGGTCGAGGCCCCAGCCGCTCTATGGCGTGCGGCGCGCGACAAACTCCGCGAACTCTGGGCCAGCTCACCGAATGCCGCATCAGGTGCTGCGGTCTTGGCCTCGGAAAATGCGGAAGCCCAAGCCACACTCTTACAACGCGCGCAAGCCTACTACGGAGCTTTTCAAAACTTTCTTTCGCAAGCCGCTGACAGCATTCGCCGCGAGTATCGCGACTATCAATGCTTGCCGGCCCACGAACAAAGTCGAATTCTCTGTCGCTTGATCAGCGAAGTCTTTCTCGTTGTGGTGAGCCCGGAAAAAATCATTCAAGGCGCGAAGTGGACCTATGACTTTGCACAAGCCAGTTCTGCTATGCTCCGCCAACTGAGGAACAATCCTGCGCTTCGTGAGATGAGTGCCGCAGATCGTATGCGTGCGGCCACACAAACACTCGCCGTCGTCGAAACACGCGGCCGCGAGCTTCGTCGCTTTCGCGATGCCAATCTCGTCGAGTACACCAACGCGCGCGGCGATCGCGTGCTGAAACTTGAAGAGTCGGTGACGCTCGCCAACGGCCAACGCGGCATTGTCGCACGCGAAGTGCTGGTCGACGCCAAAACCGGCGCGATTGATGCGAACACCGAAGTCGGCCGCGCCCTGATGGAGCGCATGGTGAGTGAAGGCAGCCAACGCAGCTCGCTCATTTTTGTCGACGTCAACAATCTCGGCAAAGTGAACTACTTCCGCGAAGGCACCACCGCCGGTGACCGCTATCTGGCCGGCGTCGGCGAATCGATTCGCGGCTCACTTCGCCCTGGCGATCTTTTCTTCAAAGCCGGCGGCGATGAGTTGGTGATGATCCTCAACACTTCTGACCCCGCCGTCGTACAACGAGTTTCCGAACGCATCGTTCAGCAAGTCGGCCAGCACCGCGACCTCGGCCGAATGTTTTCCGCCGAGGTCGCGGGACAATCTGAGATCTACCGACAGATCGCGCGCGCACGCAGCGTCGACGATCTTCCTCAAGCCGTCCGCGCTCGCCTGTCACCCGATGAACTGGCCCGCGCACGCCAAGATTTTGCGAGCGCGCAGTCACAACTCCTCAGTTCACAAGTCACACAAATCCAAGCCCAAGCCTCGATCCGCCCCAGCGTTTCAATTGGCTCCACCACTCTCCGCCAAGACAGTCTCGCCACCGCACTTCAACGTGCCGAGGCTCAAGCCACGGCCGTAAAAGTCGAATACAAAGCCGCCATCGGTTTAGACACGTCTAAATATGGGACAACGCCAGGAGGGGCCGTCACGTCTCGCCCCGACTACCGCGCGCGCCCCCAAGTCAGGCCTCCGGTCGAGCCCTCAGGTCCTTGACCAAAGTTTTGCTCTAAATTGAGCCAACAAGGTTTGTTCTGCCTTTAGACGCTGTTACCCAATTGTGAGTCCTTCGAGCTTCGAGATTCACGCAAACTTCATCCTCAACGACCGACTCTTGCAGCACACTTAAAGATATCGAGACTCGCTTCTGATCCCGGCCCCTCAATGAACGTCCCTACGGTAGGTGATTATGTTGAAGCCCGCTCAGCCGTCGAACGAGAGCCTCCGCCTGCAAAGTTTGCTGGATCTGAGAATTCTCGACACCGAACCCGAGCCCGCCTTCAATCAAATCGTCGAAATGGCTTCCGCCATTGCCGGCACACCCATCGCGCTGATTTCACTCGTTGAGAAGGACCGCCAATGGTTCAAAGCCAAAGTCGGAATCGAGATCAGCGAAACTCCGCGCGACATCTCCTTTTGCGGTCACGTCGTCGGCTCCGGCCAATCGCTCGAGGTCTGCGACGCCACTCGTGATCCGCGCTTTCATGATAACCCGATCGTCACGGATGGCCTTCAGTTGCGATACTATTTTGGCGCACCGATCACGCTTCAAGACGGCGTCACACTTGGCACGGTTTGCGTGATCGACCAAACACATCGTCAGCTCACCGAAGAACAGCGCCAAGGCCTTGAGACCCTCGCCCGCCATGCGGCCGCACTCTTTGAACTGCGACGCCGCGATCAAGCGCTTCGCGAACAGGCGCTCACGCTGCAAGCCGCACTTCGCGAATTGGCCGAGTCCCGCGACCAATTGGCGCAAGCGAGTCGCCAGGCCGCTGTCTCAGATCTCGCATCGGGCGTGGCACACGAAGTGAACAATCCGCTCGCCATCATCCTTGGATCCATTGACCACATTGAACTTATGCTTCGGCAGAATCGCCCCCTTGAAAAAGTCTTAGAAGGCTTCGACCGAATGCGAGCCGGTGCCCAACGCATCCGCGATGTCGTGCAAGCTCTGCGCGATTTCTCTTACGTGGCCTCGCAAACTTCGTCGCGGATTCCAAACGAATCCCTGCAGCGCGAAGGCTCGGTTCAAGGCGGCATCGACCAAGCTCTGCTGCTTTTGCGCTCGCGAGCTCAAGCCAAAGGCGTGCAACTTAAGTTCGACGAGGCACGCTTCCCCGCCGATGATCGCGTGATGGCCGAAACTCGCGAAGTGATGGCCTGTGCGCTCGCCCTGCTCACCAATGCTGTTGATTTTGCCAAGTCCGAGGTGCTGATCCAGGCGGAACGCACCGACCGAGAGTTTGTCGTGCGCGTGCAAGATGACGGAATTGGAATCGAACGCGAACGCGCCGCCCGCATCTTTGAACCCTTTCAGACGAGTCGCGAAGTTGGGCAAGGACGAGGCCTCGGCTTGGGAATGGCCAAGGGGCTGGCGAATCGCCGTGGCGGCGATGTGCGGCTCATCCAGATCAAAGATCCCACGATCTTTGAAATGCGCTGGCCTTTGAGTTCAGCCAGCATTCAGGCTGGGCGAGATGCTTCGAAGATCGCCTAACTGGTCTCGTTGAGTGTTGCGAATTCGCAGCGCCCTCGTCCAAACGTCGAGAATTCCAGTGGAATCGCTCAAAATTCCCTGCCTACAGTGCGGGGTCGCGGAAATCGACCCGCTCCCCTAGGTCCAAGGGAGCTTAGGGCCGATCGCGCAACACTCAACGAGACCAGTTTAGGAGTAGAAACGGCGATCATTCTTCGCCAAGTTCTTCATCGGCGCCGACGGCTTGAATCTCTCGCCGTACTTAGCCGCGAAGTTCTCAAGCTCGTCGCAAATCAGCTTCACGCCGACCGTGTCCGCATAGCGGAGCAATCCGCCCCGAAACGGCGGAAAGCCGGTCCCCATGATCATCGCCAAATCCACTTCATCCGGCGTATCGACAATGCGCTCTTCGATCAGCGCCAAAGATGCCTCGTTGATCATGTTGAAGATTCCGCGTCGAATGGTTTCGTCGCTCGAAAGCTTATCCGTCGGCGCGGGCAGCCCAAGCTCCGCGTAAACGGATTGATCCACGCCCTCGGATTTGCGAGCCGAGTTGTACTTGTAAAAACCCAGACCGCTCTTTTTTCCCAGTCGCTGTTTGTTTTCAGCCAGCTTCTTCATAATCGGCGGAATTTGAATTCTATCGCCCAATGATTGATGGAAGATCTTGGAGACCTTCACGCAGACGTCGATGCCGATTTCATCCATGAGGGTGAAGGGCCCCATCGGCATGCCAAACTCTTTTTTGTAGCGACGATCAACGGTCTCGATCGACATGCCATCTTGAAGCAGCCAAGCGGCCTCGATCAAGTAAGGAACCAAGATGCGATTAACCAAAAAGCCAGGTCCATCTTTGACGACGACCGGCATCTTGCCCATTTTTTTGGAGAGCTCAAACACTGTGGCAACGGCTATGTCGCTGGATTTCTCACCGCGAATCACTTCCACCAGCGGCATTTTGTCGACGGGATTGAAGAAATGCATGCCGACGAAGTTCTCAGGATGCGGATGCCCTTTGGACATCTCCGTCACCGAAAGCGAAGAGGTGTTCGTGGCAATGATTGCGTCCGCACGACAATGTTTGGCCGTCTCGCCGATGACCTTTTGCTTGATTCCCATATCTTCAACGATGGCCTCGACCACCACATCCAGTTGTCCGAAGCCTGAGAAATCCAGGCCGCCGCTCACCAGCGACATCTTCTGCGCGAATTGATACGAATCAATTTTCTTTCGCTTCATGAGCTTCGACCAAAGATCGCGCGCGTGGCGAAAGCCGAGCGCCAAGGCCTGATTGTTGATGTCTTTCATGCGCACTTCGATGCCTTTGTCGGCCGCCACATAGGCAATGCCGCCGCCCATCGTGCCAGCGCCCAAAACGCCGATGCGCTTCACCGGCATGGGTTTGACCTCGCCCGAAACGCCCGTGCGCTTCTTCACCGCTTCAGTGAGATAGAAAACATTGATGAGATTTTTCGAAACGTCGGTGACGGCCACTTCACAGAAGGCTTGCAGTTCGATCTCCAGAGCCGCGGCGCGATCGCTCATGCCATAGGTCTTTTGCACGACTTCGATGGCCTTGATCGGCGCAGGATAATGCCCATGCGTTTGCTCCAACGTGCCGGACTTCCACTTTGACATCACAAAGGCACGAGCCGGAGCCAGCTCCATCATCGATGCGGCGGCACCCGCGGGCTTAAAGCGCTTCACGCGCTTACCTCGCGAGGCCACTTCACGCGCCATCGCCAAAGCTCGTGCTTCCAATTGCGCACGATGCACCACCTGATCGACCAGCCCGATCTTGGAAGCCTTGCGCGAGTCCACAGAACCGCCTTTGACGATCACATCGAGCGCGGCCTGATAGCCCACGGCACGCGGCAAACGCACACAGCCGCCAAAGCCCGGAATGATGCCCAAGCGAACTTCGGGCAGACCAATGCGAGTCGACGGATCATCCGAGCAAATTCGATAGTCGCAAGCGAGAATCAACTCGCATCCGCCCCCCATGCAGGCCCCATGAATGGCGGCGATGAACGGGATCTTCGCATCTTCGATCGAGTTGAAGATACCGTGGGCTTGATGGATGGCCGCACGAAACTCATCGGCCTTTTTCATGCCGCGAATCTCTTCGATGTCAGCGCCCGCGATGAAAATGGAGTTCTTCTTTGACATCAACACCGCCGCTTTGAAGGCGCCTGAGGTGACTTCTTGAATCACCTCGCGAAACCGCACCATGACGGGTGTTGAGAGCTTATTCACCTTCTCGCCAACTAAGTCGAATTCAATGACGGCCACATCGCCTTCGGCACGAACTCGGATGCTTTCTTGAATGCTCATCTCGCTGTCTCCACTTCGCACGAAATCAGTTTGCTCTTCACCTCTGCGGCTCTTCAACTTTCCAGCTGCAGAATCATTGAACCACCCTGCCCGCCACCGATGCACAAAGTGGCCAAGCCAAACTCAATCCGCCGCCGTTGCATCTCCTTCATCAAGGTCAGCACCAAGCGGGTTCCAGTTGCGCCCACCGGGTGACCCAGCGCAATCGCACCGCCATTGACATTGAGTTTGTTCAGATCGATGGAACCAACGGCCTTCGAGAGTCCCAGCTTCTCTTGGCAAAACGCATCGCTCTCCAAGGCACGTACACAGGCGAGGACTTGCGCGGCGAAGGCTTCGTTGAGCTCGATTCGTCCCAAGTCCTGAAGGCTCAGTCCGGCGCGCTTCAGCGCGATCGGCGTTGCGTAGGCCGGTCCAAGTCCCATGCGTTCCGGCTCAAGTCCAGCGAACGCGTAGGACAAAATTCGTGCGATCGGCTTAAGCCCCAAGGCTTCAGCTTTCTCGCGACTCATGATCGCGACCATGGCGGCGCCGTCGGTGATCGGGCAAGCATTGCCCGCTGTCACTGTGCCATTTCGTCGATCAAAGATCGGCTTGAGTTTGGCGAGTGCTTCCATGGTCTGATTGTCGCGCGGACCGATATCGGCCTCGACGACTTCTTCAAATTTTGGCGGCAGGAAAACCGGCGTGATCTCTTCGGCCATCACACCGTTTTTCATCGCCTGTGAAGCCAGCTGATGCGAGCGCAATGCGAACTCGTCCTGCTCAGCCCGCGAAATCGAGAATTCCTTAGCCAAAAGTTCTGCGGTCTCGCCCATGTTCTTACCGACAAAAGGATCCGTCAGGCCTTCGATGATGGCCACACGTGGCTTGTACGGGGCGCGCGCCATCGGATTGGTGGTCACCAAATTCTTGATGGCTTTCAGATCAGCACCGAGAAGATTCATCAGCGCCGGAATTTGTTGTCCGGGACCTTTGGCGCCGCCGAGAGCCGCAATCGCCTTGGTCACTTCTTCCGAGTAGAGCAGCGGCATCTGCGACATGCTCTCGGTTCCACCTGAAATGACCACTTCGGCCATGCCCGCTTTGATCTTATCAAAGCCGGTCGCGATGGACTCGAGCGCCGAGGCACAATTGCGATGCACGGTGTGAGCACTTGTGCGAATCGGCACACCCGCACCCAATGCGATCACGCGCCCAATGTTGACAGCATCAGACGGGTTGCCCGTATTGCCGATGATCACTTCATCAACAGTCGCGGGATCTAGATTCAATCGAGCAAACAACTCCTTGAGCGCGACGCGACCCAACTCGGCCGGGTGCACGTTCTTTAACTTTGATGCGGCCTTGGCAAACGGCGTACGCACACCACCCACCAGCACCACATCGCGCGAACTCTTTGGCGCCGCCGCACCGACTTGTGAACTCGACACAAAACACCTCCAGCCCTCGACTTCGAGACGAAGTCCATTGGCCCTTCAAGTGTGAGCGTCGTTGCCTCGCGAGGCAAGGTTCGTGACTCAGTTCGTGCCGCAGTTCAAATGACAATGTTCAAGCGAAGTTGTTCAACACCAAACCTTCGCCTCGCTGCGGGCCAAGACCCTGCTGTGGGCCTGCGGGTCGCGGCGCCCCAGATCTTGCCTTTTTGGGAAGCAGATTGAGGCCACGCGAAGCTCAGTATACGCGGCAGCGCGCCAGAGGAGGTGCGTTCAACCCCAAGTGCTCGGCCTTCACCGCGAAATGAAGCAAGATTGACAGTGCAAAGCTAGACTTCCTAGTCTCAAACAGCGGCGCCGAGTCGCGCCCTGACAAGCGCCAGTAAGGCCAATAAGTAAGGCCAATAAGTAAGGCCAATACGTGAGGCCAGAAGTGAGGCCAGGAGTAAACCACTCGTAGTGCTGACGAAACGAAAACCTGACCCCACAAATCGACCCGAAATGTCGACCCGAAATGTCGACCCGAAATGTCGACCCGAAATGTCGACCCGAAATATCGACCCGAAATACTGAAAAGAGATCAAATGAGCCGCTCAGATCAAGGTCCCCGCATCGACAAAACCACACTCGACCGTGATGCCCTCGACTATCACGCCAAACCCGTACCCGGAAAAGTTGAAGTGGTGTCACCGAAGCCGGTGAATACGGAGCGCTATTTGTCTTTGGCTTACTCGCCAGGCGTTGCGGCTCCTTGCAAGGAGATCGCGAAAGATCCCGAACAGGTTTACAACTACACGGCCAAAGGAAATCTCGTCGCCGTGATCACCAATGGCACAGCCGTCCTCGGACTTGGCGACATTGGCCCGCTCGCGGGCAAGCCAGTGATGGAAGGCAAGGGCGTGCTGTTTAAGCAGTTCGCCAACATTAACGTCTATGATATCGAAATCGATACGAAAGACACCGACGAGTTCTGTCGCGCGGTGAAGGCGCTTGAACCCACCTTCGGTGGCATCAATCTCGAAGACATCAAAGCTCCCGAGTGTTTTGAAATCGAAGAGCGACTCAAGCGCGAAATGAAAATCCCGGTGTTCCATGATGATCAACACGGAACCGCCATCATCTCGGGCGCGGCACTCCTCAATGCGGCCGAGGTCACAGGCCGTCGCATGGACCAAATGCGTGTGGTCATGAACGGCGCAGGCGCGGCTTCGATTTCTTGCGCCCGAATCTTCATGGCTTTGGGTGTGCGCCGTGAAAATCTCATCATGTGCGATTCCAAAGGCGTGGTGTTCAAGGGGCGAAAAGACGGCATGAACAAGTACAAAGAAGAGTTCGCCGTGGATACACCGCTGCGCACGCTCACCGATGCCTTAAAAGGCGCCGATGCCTTCATTGGACTTTCCGTCGCTGGAGCGATGACGCCCGAGATGCTCAAAGCCATGGCGGATCGCCCGATCGTCTTCGCTATGGCGAACCCAGATCCGGAAATTGATCCGCCTGCCGCCAAAGCTGTTCGGCCCGATGCGATCATCGCCACAGGTCGAAGCGACTACGCCAATCAAGTGAACAACGTGCTCGGCTTCCCCTTCATCTTCCGTGGCGCCTTGGATGTTCGCGCCACACAAATCAATGAAGAGATGAAGCTTGCCGCCGTACATGCCTTGGCAAAACTCGCCAAGGAGGAAGTGCCGGAGAAAGTTTCCGCAGCCTACGGCGGTCAGCAATTCAGTTTTGGTCCTGAGTACCTGATCCCCAAACCCTTCGACCCCAGAGTGCTGTTGTGGGTGACACCCGCAGTGGCGAAGGCGGCGATGGACTCAGGCGTCGCACGCCACCCGATTGCCGATTTCCAAGCCTATCGAGATCGTCTCGAGGCCTTTCAAGGCGCGCGCACCGGCTTCGTCCGCAGCGCCATCAATCGCGTGAAGGCGCAAGCTAAGGTCAGCGGCAAAGGCTTGCCAATCGTGGTTTTCCCAGAGGGCTCGTCCACAAAAGTGCTTCGCGCCATGCAAACTGTGATGCAGGAAAACATCATTCGCCCTGTGCTGCTCGGCTACCCTGACCATGTTCACGAGCGAATGGACGAACTGGGACTTTCCGAATTGAAGAGCATCCCCGTCTACCAACCTTCGCAGCATCCGAAATTTCGCGAATACGTCGACAAGTTGTTTGAGATGCGCTGTCGCAAGGGCGTGATGTGGCGTGAAGCGGAACGCCTCATGTCGGATCCCGATTACTTCGGCGCCATGATGGTTCGCATGGGTGATGCGCACGCGATCGTCACCGGTGCGACGCAAAACTACGCCGATTGCGTGCGGCCGATTCTTGAGATCATCGGTGCTGGCCAACGCAAGACCGCCAGCGGCCTCAATCTCGTCATTTTCAAAGACAAGATTTATTTCTTCGCCGACACCGCTGTGAACGTCGACCCCACTGCCGATCAAGTCGCCACAATCGCCATTCACGCCGCACGCGTGGCGGAGTATTTCAAGATTCAACCCCGAATCGCGATGCTCTCCTACACCAACTTCAAATCTCGCGGAGATAATCCGTCGAAGATGAAACAGGCGGCGGATCTTGTGCGAAAGCGCTACCCGCACGTGATCGTCGATGGCGAAATGCAAGCGGACACAGCCGTCAACCCGGAGATCGTCGAGCGCATTTTCCCGTTCTGCGAAGTCAAAAACGGCGCCAACATTTTGATTTTCCCGAATCTCGATTCGGGCAACATCTCCTACAAACTGGTGCAGCAGTTGGGCGGCGCCGAGGTCATCGGACCCTTCCTCATGGGGGTGAAACGGCCCGCCAATGTCCTGCAACGAACTTGCACCGTGGATGATATCTTTAACACCGTGGCCCTCACCGCATTGGAAGCTCAAGCCTTTCATGAAGCTGGCTCCACGTACCCGGGCCCCGGCGAAAAGCGTCCGTAAGGCCGCTGAGGCTTCAGAAACAATCCGAGCCGTCTCAATTTGAGGCGGCTGCCTTCGACTTTGGTCGAGGTCGCTGAGCCAAGTCTTGGCCTGGGATGCCTGGCTCGAGCCTACGCCCCTGCATCGATTTTTTTCCACACAGCTTGGCCGGACTTGCGTCGGGCCCTATCAAGTCTCAAACTAGAAGAACAACCCTTTAAGGAGACGAGCGATCGCAAAAACCGACGAAAAAAGTGGTTCAGATCTGCACGCATCGAATAACTCAGGCGTTCCCTCGACAAGTCGAGCCTCACGGCCACCGACACCGCGATGGGAAAGCGGCAAAACTCTCCTGCGCCCTAAAGAACGAGTGGTTTGTGTTGGAATCGGCTTAAAATCCGAATCCGTCACCGAGCTTAAGGACTCGCTGTTGGAGCTTGAAGAGCTGGTGCTCTCGGCCGGCGGTGAAGTTGTCGGCTCACTCACGCAGGTGCTTCCGAGCTACAATCCCGCAACTCTCATGGGCTCAGGCAAAGTCTCTGAACTCGCCGAGCTGGTGCGCGAAACTCAAGCTTCAGCCGTGGCCGTCGATCACAGCCTCAGCGGCGTGCAGATTCGAAACTTGGAGAATGAATTGGGTGTTCGTGTTGTCGATCGCAATCAAGTGATCCTGGATATCTTCGCTCAGCGCGCGCAAACCTATGAAGGTAAGCTGCAAGTGGAATTGGCGCAGTCGCTGGATCAGTTGCCGCGAATGGTGGATGCGTGGTTGGGATCGCTGTCACGACAAGGTGGCGGAATCGGCACTCGAGGTCCCGGCGAAACCGCCATCGAGATGGATCGTCGCCGCGTGCGCGAACGCGTGAAGCAAATTAAAAAGCAGCTCGAAAATGTTCGCGAGCACCGCTCGCAGCATCGGGCCTCAAGGCGGCGCAATCGCATCCCAAGCTTTGCATTGATCGGCTACACCAACACCGGCAAGTCGACTTTGCTCAATCGCCTGACGCAGTCGCAAGTGCTGGCGAAGGATCAGCTGTTTGCGACTTTGGACCCGACGACGCGCAAAGTGCATCTCCCGGATGGGCCTCCTTCGGTTATGACCGACACCGTGGGTTTCATTCGCAAGCTACCGACCAATTTGATTGAAGCTTTCAAAGCCACACTCGAAGAAAGCGCGGACGCGGACATTCTGGTGCACGTGATTGACTTATCGTCGCCGCAAATGACCACGCAGGTGGAAGTGGTGCAAAAGCTGATCGAAGAGTTTGGTTGGCAGGATAAGCCCGTCATCCACGTCTACAATAAAGTGGATCAAGCTCCCTTTGAAAAGCAGTTTCAGGTGAAGACTTTCCCGCGCGTCTTTGTGAGCGCATTGACCGGCGAGGGCTTGGACCGCCTCAAGTCGATGATGACCGAAGCCATCGCGAGTCTCACCGACAACGTCGAACTTTATTTCCCGAAGGACCAAGAGCATCGCATCTACGATCTCAGTCGAGAAACGAAGATCACAAAGCGCGAGGCCGGATCGAGCGGAACAGTTTTGCATGCGGCCATGACGCCTGCACTTTTGAGTCGCTGGAAAGACTTTCTCGTCACCGAGGATGTATGACGAATCGGCGAGCAACCCAGTTGCAGCTCAATTCGCAGGCCAGTTCGCAAGTCAGTCCGCCGCGCGACTTAGGCTGGCTCGATGGCTTTAGAAAGATCTCGATGACGTCTTGGTCTTTGGCTTTGGCTTTGGCTCTGGCTCTGGCTATGGCCTTCGCGTTCACGGAAATCGCCTTCGCCAATCCGAGGCGCCCCACTTGTAATCTTCAACATCTCACCCGCGACTGCACAGCTCAGGCACGAGCTGGTTTTGATCTACGAGGCGCGCAAGCACAAGACACTGGCGTGGTGATGAACATCGGCAACATCGAAGCCATTGGACGCTCGCGCTTTGAGACCGAATTGAAGAAGATGGCCAGACGCCATCCAGTCGCCGAGCAACGAACGATGGAGCTCAGCGATGCGCTTCGGCGCGATGCGATTGAGGCTTTGCGTGGCAGCCTTCGCCCTGATTCCTTGTCGCCCGACTCTCGAGCTATGATACAGCGCCTGGAAACTGTGCGAATTGAAATTGTGGATAGCGCTGAAGAGTTTTGTTCCGAACGCGTTCGCGAAGGTTTTCCCAACGCCGCCTACTTGCCCGAGACACACCAAATTCAAATTTGCCCGGCGATGGCCAAACTCGATCCCGGAGCCATTCGCCTCGCCATTGCCCATGAGCTCGGCCATGTGGTTTCGGGCTGCAACATGGAGCGAGAGTTCTATCTCTTACGATCGCGAGGCGACTTGGAACGCGAGTGCACGGGTGATCCCGAAGAAGCCGCGATTTTGCGAGAACGCCTCGACGGAGTGTCGCACATGGTGGCGTATGGTGGCCGCCTGGAGACGAGTCTGCGTGATTGCGGTATGTTGGAAACCGAACCAAGCGCCAGATCCGAACGCTCCACCACTTTCGCCGACCTCAATCAGTGCGTACAAAGTCGATATCGATCTCGCTATGATTTGTTCGTGAGAGCCAACACCACACCTCTGCCCGGACAATCTCGCGCTGAAGCCGAGCGCTTGCGCGAAGCCTTCGTGCGCGATAATTCGCTCACCTGCTTTGGACCTTGTGACGAACACCATTCAGATGCCTTCGCAGGCATGCTCATGGGTCGCTGGGCGGCTCGTCAGAACCCGAGTGCCGATGAAGTTCGCCGTAGCCTCCACCTCTTTTCCGGCCTCGCTTGCCGCGAAGAAATCACCGGTCGTCCTGTGCTCAATCGCGACATCTACCCGACTCCCGCTGAGCGCTTGGCGACGATGATGTCGGACCGAAACATTCAAGCCGCCTTAGGATGCTCGGGAACTCAGCCGCCTGTTTGTTCGCTGGATGGGTTCACCGCCGAGCGACGCTCAATTGATCCCCGCCCCGCAGACTCATCAGCTCGTCCTTCAGGAACTTCACCTGGCGCCTCACCGGGGCAAACTCTTTCGCCACAACGCGAAGGACGTCCAGGAGCGCGCGAACCAAGGACAAGCCAATGATTTCAGTTTTACGTGCACGTCTTATAGTGGTCATTGGAGTGGTCATTGGAGTGGCGATTGGACTTGTGATGGGCCTGCCGAACGGGATGAGCCCCAAGGCCTGGGCTCATTCGCCGACAATTCACTCAGCAGCTCCGCCGACCGCCACAGCTGCTGATGCTACGGCTGATCTGAGTTTCGAAGTCTGCATTGCGGATCGGGATGGTCGCTGCTTCACCTATTCCGAGGGGCAGATTCGTGAAGTCCTGCGGGGTCAAACCTTCGTGCAAAGGGCACTCGACGACAAAGCGGCCCGCAAACTCGTGTCGAGAATTGAATCTGATCTCAAAAACTTTCCGCAATCCAAGGCACCCTGCGCATCCACGATTCGCTTTGTGAAATCGGGACAGGAACTAAAGCAAGTCTGTCGTGAACTCTTGCCTCGCCCCCAGGTCCAGACTTGGAAGGCGCTACTTAAAGAACTGGAAGCCTCGACTCTGAAGTGATCCAACGCCTACCGGCTCAAATTCGGCACAGCAAATTGAATTTCTTCATCGCCTTGGGCTCCTGAAGATCTCCCGCCGGATTCAAATCCCCGCCAATTCCATCGCGTTAGGCCTCAAGCTCTTGGCCTCGCCAGTTAGACGGCGGCATCCAATTTGCGCTCATGTCGCTATGGATTTAAGACTCACTCACTCGCCTGATGAGGCCACCCACCAGCTCGCGGTTCAATTTCGCGACGATTGGAAGGACCATGCGGACGCATTTGCGCCTTAATGCCATTCACTTCGCTATGCTCTTGAGCCTCAGTGCCTTGAGCTTCACGTCGCCGTCAGCTTCAGCGCAGACACGATTTTGCTCATCACTTTTTGTCGTGCAAGCGGGGCTAGCGCCTCAGAGCGCTCAAGTGCTGATTCGCCGATCCGCGGCTATAGAGGAAAAGACGGGAAGCCTTTCGCTTTTTGAAGTGATGCATCCGCGGATCTACGAAGTGAGGCTGGCCGGACAGGGCGAGGCCTCGCGCGCTTGGGTATTGGACGCTCGCGTGAATTCTTACCACCTCGGGGAACTGCTCAAGTCTGCACAGCCTGACGCGACCAGCGGAATTTTCACTCGGCCCGAGATCAGCATCGTCGCCACCACGGCTGCTGGAAAGCGCGAGCTCGAGGGCATGCTTCGCGCCCACGCCCGCGAAGAACACGTCGAACTTTACGTCGCGACTTGGAATGTTCAGGCCCGTCAAGGCCAAGCCTTAGTCCCAACTTTGCGCCTACGATCTCGCGCTGAGCTGCAAGCGGAGCGCGATGCCCAGCGCCTCGAAGCTGAAGCTCGTGCCCGCGCCGAGGCCTCGCGCGAACAGGCTCTCGTTCGACAACTCGAAAGTATCACTCGCACCGAAGACTTTCACAGATTGAGCGAGGACGTGAAGATCTCGATCCTTGAAAGGGAACTCTCACCCATGCCGCAAAATTTTGTGTCGCGCGAATTCGACGCTCACGCGCAAGGCGCGACACCCAAAGAGCAAGCCGCGATCGCACTGGCTCGCGAGGTGGCTTTGCGTGAGGTCAACACTGAGGTCGAGCCACCCGAGGGCACCGTCTCCATCGGCCCCATCCAGATGAACTTTGTCGTGACACAATTGAAGATGGGCTCGACGAGCGAAGTGGTTGGCGTGCAAGTTCATCTCTCGCAAAGCGGTGGGGCAAAACGCGAAGGCCGAGGCCGTCGCCACGCGGACTCCGAAGCTTCACACTTTGCGAGCGAAGCTGAGGCGCGACGAGCCGGTATCGATGTGGGAGCTGATGTCAGCTGGTCAACCTCTTTGACTTTGGACTTCACGGCGGCGCGCCGATCCGGACAGACGCGTCCTGAGATTCTCGGAAGCCCCGAACTCTACATGGAGTGGTCGGGCTGGTGAGACTTTTTATTCATGTGTGATCCCTGTCTGAATCCTATGTGAATTCTGTATGAATTCTGGCGCGATCTCGGCGTGTGGCTTTTGTGGCCCTGTCAGTTGGCCTTGCCAGCAAGGCGTAGGCGCGCTTCGCGACGCTTTTTTGCCTGAGCAAACCGGCGCCGCTCTTCTTCGGACTGCGGCTCTACGGGTGGAACAGGAATCGGTCGCATCTTTTCATCAAGCGCCACGAAGGTGAGATAGGCGCTGGCCGTGTGAAAGGTCACGCCTGTCATGGGATTCTCGGCGTCGACTCGCACGCCGACTTCCATGGATGTTTTCCCGACATAGTTCACGCTTGCGCGAAGATTCACAGTCCATCCACTCAGCACGGGTTGGACAAATTGCAAGTAGTCGATCGACGCGGTGACCACGCGAAGACCTGAATGGCGTTGCGCCGCAATCGCACCACAAATATCGATCCAAGACATGATCACACCACCGAATACACCGCCCAGAGAATTGGTGTGCTGCGGGAGAACCATTTCCGTCATCACCGTCTTGGATCGCGACACGGGTCGCGCGATTGCGGAGACCGGAGTTGAAGCTTGAATGGCCGAGTTCGTCTTCTTCTTTGGAGGCGACTTTGACATGAGGGATGTCCACTCGTTTCCAGAATCGGGTTATTGTGGCGATCCCCTTGCACGTCGCAGGATCGCCAGGTCTGTTGAACGCGAGTTCACTTCGAATCTTGAACGCGAGTTCACGTCGAATGTTCGAACGCGAGTTCAATCGGACTCTTGGTCTTTACGCTTTCATGCTTTGCTCTGACCCGCAACTCTCGCACTAGCCCCGCCCTAAGCTGGTCTTCATCATCCTCGACCTACGTCCTAATGCTCTCGCCACGACAAACTCGACGTAAGCCTCAGTCGACTGACGCTCGATTTCTGCCGACAAGTGAAGAGTGAAGAAGCGACTTTCCATCTTCTCAGGTTTGCTAGCGCGCTCATCTTGGCGCTTTGCTTTCAGCGGTCAAGCCGTTGGCGTCATCGCGCGCGCGGCCTGCATTTCACTTTGTTGTGTCGCCATGCTGGGCGTAGAAAAGGCTTCAGTCGCATCTGCACAGAACCGCAAAGCCAATAGCAAGAAGAGCGAGTCCAAGCGGACAACTCGCACGCCAAACTCTGCTGCGCCTCAGGCCAAACCAACAAGCAACGCGAGTAAAACAAACAAGTCCCCAATCAACAATCGAGCCTCGCGCTTGCCACCCAAACCCGCGACAGCATCGAAGCCCGCAGCTTCTCAAGTTGCCGATCAAACTGTTCCGCAAACTTCAGACGCACCCAACTCTGCCGCTGCATCTGGCGGCAACACTGTGCTGCGCCCCACATTGCATTGGGTAGACGCCAGCACACGCTCCAGCCTCGGCGAGACCCGGGCCTGGGCAATCGCTGCAGATCGAGCCTTCATTCAACTTGAGTCTCACTTTCCCATCTCGCAAGTTGTGGAGTCGCCGAATTGGGAATTCAAAAGCAACCGACTCACCTATTATGGACGGCTCACGCAAATCGATCCAATCTCGCGTTGGGGCCTTGTGGTGTTCAACGGACAAGTCTTCGGCAACGCCAGCGACGAAGTGTTCAGAAAGTCTCCGCGCAACTTCGCGCTAGAGCCCAAAGACTTCACCGCCTGGAAGCGCCTGAGCGATGAACTTCGTCGATCACCTGCCCAGGTCACAGGACTTGTGGAACAAGTTCGGGCCCGCTGGGACGCATTCGAGCGAGAAATCTGGCGTAGCTTTTATTCTGACTACCGGCCCTTTGGACTCAGAAATTGGCTTTTGGGCATTCGGCCCGAAAGGAATCCTCTGAGCTCGAGTGCGCTGCCCGCCTCGATTCAATGTCAGCCCCGCGAACCCTACTTACCTAGCCGAAGTCCAGTGCGTCGCTGGGCTCATGAGGGCGCAGGTGTGAGCTGTGTGCTCACCACAGATGTAAAACTTCAAGCAGATCCTTGGAGTGGCCAAGACAGCGTCTCGCGAATTGCACATTCTGGTGGCGTGCTACGTTTGACGGACACGAATCTTCCGCTGAAGAGTCAAAGTCAAATTCTCGAAGCTCTGGCAGCTCCCCATCGCGAAAGATTTGAGCGCCTCGCTTCGGGACTTGGCTCCTCTTCCCAAGCCGAATGTCAGACGATCTATATCGATGATCGACAGATCGTCTCCTTTGTCTGCACTCGTAAATTGCGAAGCCCCGCCAACATCCATCATTCGCTAATGGGCTGGGGTCAGCTGCGTGGCAATAGTTTCCTGCACAGCTTTCTGGAAGCCGAAGGTGTGTCATCAGGAATCATTCTCGAGCTAACGCGAATGTCGATGGATCAACTGGGGAAGACACCATGAACGTCCTGTTGATTATCAAAGACAATGCCGGAAGAGTTCTTGCCGAGACGATCTTATCGAGCGGTGTTTCCACCATTGGCCGAGACGCCGCTTGCACAATCTCCGTGCCGCATCGTTCACTCTCTCGGCATCATGCGCAGATCACCGTGAACGACAACTTCGTTCGCGTGGTCGATCTCGGTAGTCGCAATGGTCTTTATTTCGGCGGCGAGCGACACCAGCAAATTGAGTTTCAAGAAAATCGACGAATTGATGTTGGCGCCTTAAATCTCGAATTTCAATTCATGGATCAAGATCATGCCGACGTCGAGCCGGAGCAAACTTCGCCCGGCGCCCAGCCTTCGCCCGAAGCAGAAGTCGATGTGCGCACACAAGTCGGGCAAGCGGCGAAGTCGACGCATGAATCAGCTTTTCTAGCGCGTGAAACTTTCGTTGGCGCTTCACCACTCGCTCCACGCTCACCCACACCCGCGCGCACAGTGCCGACACCACAAAGTCCATCACCGATGCCGGCCGCGGCGCAACCGATCGCCCGCCCTTCAGCTCCCGGTGCGATTCAAAATCCTCAACGTGAGCGTGAGGACGACTTGGCGTTTGATTTGAATGCCGTCGGGCCGAACGTCGCTCCCAGCGCGCCAACAGCGGCGTCTGTTCAACCACCTCCTGCACCTGTGGACTCGCCCTACTTCGCGGCCCCGGTACCGCCGACTCAAGCTGTCGCGCCACTTCCTCCCTTGGCTCCCCCGCCCGCACGCCCCAGTGCTGGCACGGTGACCTCTTACACAGTTTCGAAGTCTGGTTTCGAAGCGACCGAGGAAGCGCCTGCAAAAGCAAAATTCGATTTGCATTCACGATCCACGCAGGTGATGGCCGTCGCCATCATCGTCGTGATCACCTTCATTGGACTACGTTGGGGCACTTCGGGATCGAAGTCCCAAGAGCCGAGCGCACAAAGCTCCACGTCCTCACCTGTTTCGCCGAACACGACGGAGCAACTGGATCAAGCGTCTGTGAATCCTCCTGTAGGCACCGACTCTCCTTCGGTGGGGAATCAAGATCGCCCAAGGTCAGAGACGGAGACTCGGCCTGCGCCTTCGGTGAATCGAGATGTGGCGCCTCAGTCTGCTCAGAACTCAAGACCCTCGCCTGAGGGACCACCCCAAGCTGACGGCTCGTATCGCTATGGCACGGCCAACGAGTACCTCCGCCACGTGCAGGACTTCGTCAATCGGCCTCGCTGAGGCTGCAAATCACGTCGACGATCAACCCATCGACGACGCTCACTCTGGACCTCCGTCCAGCAAGTTCATCGCGAAATTTGCCGATAAAGCCTTGGGATATCGCGAGGAGACGCATGGCATTTCATCGATCAAAACGCCAACGCCATAGTGCCGACGATTCAATGTGGACAAGTTATTCCGACTTGTTCTTGGGATTGTCAGTGATCTTTCTGTTGCTCTATGTGGCCGCAAGCCTTCGCCAAGGTACGGAAGGCTTCGTCCAATATCAGCAGCTCAAGCAGACGGAAAAAGAGAATGAGACTCTCCGGCAGCAGATTCGCGCCTATGAGACCATCAATAAACAGTATCTGGATCAGCAGGCCTCGGACGATCAAAAGAAGACCTATGATCTGTTGATGAGCAAACTTGATCTCTTACAGAACGAAGCCAATGACGAAGCGAAGAAGCTTCGCCAAGCGGCTCGCGAACATGACGAGAAAAAGCGCGCATTGAACGAGTACCAAGCCATGGTGAAGGCCATCGTGCAAGCCAACAACGTCGCCTCCTCGCGAATCGCAAAGCGCGATGTCTTCATCGACAAACAGGAAGACAAGATCGAAGAGCAAGACAGCAAGATCACCGAGCTCAACCAAGACCTGGTTGAAAAGCGCAATGTGATCGCCAGCGGTGAGCGAAAAATTCAAGAGCTGGATCAGCAGCTCAACACGAACATCAAGCGCTTAGAGGCCGAACGCAAGGCGAAGAAAATTTCGCAAGCCGCCTTCATTCGTGAGCGCGAGATGCTTCGCGAACAAGCTCGTCGCAATATCGAAATGCTCGAAGCGCAGAACATTCGAGCGCGCGGTGAAATTGACAAGATCAATACCGAGCTCGCTCAAACTTCGAGGGAGCTGGCGTCGACCAAAACGAACTTGGAAAAGACTCAAGCCTTGGCTTCGGATCTCGGCAACAAGCTCACCGAAGCCGAGCGAAAGCACCAAGAGCGTTTGGCAGGCCTGCGTGACGCATTCGCATCCAAGGCCGCCGCGGAACGAGCCGAATTTGAACAGAAACTCGCCGCAGAAAAACTCAGTGGCGAGCAACGAGCCGCGCGCGAAGCCGCATTCCGTGCCGAGGCTGAACGGAAGGCACGCGGTCTTGCCGACCAAATCGCCGATGCCGAAGGGAAATTCCGTCGCGCCCAAGCCGAAGCTGAAGGCGCAAAGGGTGCCTTGGCTAAGAAAGAAGGCGAATTGGCGGCGACAAAAGGTCGCTTGGAGCAAACATCGCGCGATCTGGCCACAGCCCAAGCCAATCTTGAAGCCAAACGCAAACTGGCCGAGTCGATCAAGAACCGCTTTAACAAACAAGGCATCAAAGCCGAAGTCGATGGCAAGACCGGCGACGTTTTGTTGAGCTTCGGCGAAGAGTACTTTGATACGGGCAAGTCCAAACTCAAACCGGGCATGCAACGCGTGCTCGAAAAGGCGATGCCCGCCTATTCACAGAGCTTGTTTGAAGACAAAAGCATCGCGGACAAGATCAGTGCCGTGGAGATCGTTGGTTTTGCATCGCCGACCTTCAAGAATCGCTTCATCGATCCACGCAAGCTCTCGGCGGCAGATCGCAAAGCTGTGCAGTACAACTTGGATTTGAGCTATCAACGCGCACGCGCGATCTTCGATCACATTTACGCGAACATGGACTTCCAACACAAACGCCAGCTGCTCCCGCTTGTGAAAGTCACCGGGCGAAGCTTTTTAGCGCAAGATCCGAATCAACGAACACCAGCAAACTCAAACGCCGATGCCTTCTGCCGTCAGAACGACTGCGCGAAGCTTCAGCGCGTGATCATCAAATTCAACTTAAAAGAAGAATAGGACGAAGGAGAACAACATGCTCGCCCTGGAACAAGTTTTTTACAAATTGCTCGAGCAATTCGCGGTTGTGGGAAAAGCCGTCCACTTCCCCGTGATGATGGCGATCTTCATCGTCGGCGTGACCGCACGTTGGTTGATTCATCGCACAGTGAAGCGACACCACGGCTTTGCGAAGACCTTTGAATTCCATGTGAGCCAGTTCTTGGCTCAACATCAAAAGAGCAACAGCACCAAGGCTTCCTTCTACTTGTTGGTGAAGAAACTCTTGGAGCGAAGCTACTTCGAGTCCATAGCGCGCCGTCAGGACGGCAGCAAAAGCCCGCACACCGTCGCCCTTCCCTTGGATGACCGCATTTTCCTCACGCGATTCGGTTGCGCTTGGTTCGTCAAAGAACTCTTAAAGCAAGTTCGTCACTTGCAGCACGGCCCAGTACTCCCCAAGCTCGATCAAATCACGCGCGCCATCTTGTCGCGAAATCCTGTGTTTGGAAAAGTGTTGGGTCTGATTCCCGCTGGCGGTCTCAATGACTTCCTCAACATTTTGCCCGGCCTGTTTGTCATCGGCGGGATCTTCGGAACCTTCTTGGGCGTGATGAACGGTCTGCCGAGCTTAGGCGGGATGTCGGTGGAGAATCCCGAACAAACCAAGCAAATCATGGATGCCTTCCTCCGCGACGTCGCCATGTCGATGGGCGCATCGGTGACGGGCATCTTCTTGAGCGTGTTGATGACCTTGATCAATACAACATGGTCTCCGGAACGTCTGCATGACGACATGGTCGAGCGCTTTGAGAACTCGCTGGATCTTTTGTGGAACTACGCGACTTCCAATGAAGTGCCGAATGATGTGCGCGGTTTCGATGAGAATCAGGACCCTGTCGAAGCCCTGAGCGCAGCGGCACTCAATCAAGAATATGAGAAACACCGTGCACGATTTGGCGACGCGGCTGAGTCGACGGCCAAGTCCGCCTAATTGGGATTGAGTTGAATGAGTTAAGGAACTGAATGAAAAGTCCGCGGCGAATCTGCCTCATCAAGATCGGCACAGGTGAGAAGCAACGCACTCACCTGATCGATCGGACCGACTTCACCGTAGGTCGATCCCCTGAGGCCGACATTGTACTGCCTTCCACCAGCGCTTCGCGTCTCCACGCGAAGTTCTCGCTTTCTTCACGTCAAGATGCGAAGGCCGTGACTTTGAGTGTTCAAGACCTGGGTTCCGCCAATGGCACCTTCGTCAATGGTGAACGTCTACCGCCGCACACACCAACCACGCTCACTGAAGGCGCCCGCGTGCGAGTCGCCATGATGATGGAAGAAATCGAATGCCACATTCTTCCTCTCCCCTTCGAACTTTCCGATCTCGAAACCGCAAGAATGGTGACACGCGAGTTTCTCATCCAGGCCTTTGCCGACGAAGAAAAGAAGCTGCAAGAGAACTTTGATCGCGAGCGCGATGCCCTTCGCAAGCAAGTGAATCTCGAGATCGAACGCGAGCGCGCCAAAGTCGAGGCCACGGCTGGCGAACGTATTCTGCAAGCCACTCGCGAAGCTGAGGCTGCGGCAGAGAAAATTCTCAGTGAGGCGCGACTCGAAGGCGATCGTCTCAAGGCCAAATCGCGCGACGAAGCCACACAGATCTTTTCATCCATGGAGCGCGAGGCGGCCCAACTTCGGCAGCAAGCCGCCGACATTCTCAGTAAAACTCAGCGTGAAGCTGCGGATGAGCGCGAGCGTCGCATGCAGGAGGTTCGCAAAGAAGCTGAGCAACTCCTCGAGCAAGCCAAGGCGGATGCACGCCGCGATCACGAGCGGCATCTGCAAGAATCGCAACGCGTCTTGGATGCGGCCAAGCTCGAAGCTGAAGAGGTGATCAAGCGCGCTCAGGCCGAGGTGAGCGCACACCGTGAACAAGAGCGTCAGGCCCAAGCGCTCGAACTTGAACGACAGCGATTGCAAGTCATCGCCGAGGCCAAAGAAAAGGCCACGCAAGAGCAAGACACGATCGTCGCCAACTATAAGAACTTGATCCAAGAACTTAAAGACAAGCTTGAGCAGTTCCGTGCGCAATTCGCCGAGACCGAGGCCAAGCGCGAGCAAGAACTGCGTGAAGTCGAGTCACGCCACAAATTGCTCGCCGATCTCGAAGCGCGTTGCCTGCAAGCCAAAACCGAACTCTACCGAGTCGATGAACAACTCGCCCAGGCCAAAAAACTGATCGCCGAAGGCCAGACCGCCGCCGAGCAACGACTGGCTGACGAGCGAACTGTCGCGGCCCTCAAGGCGCAAATTCAAGATCTCGAGCAAAAGCGCCAGAACGACCTGTCCAAAGCCGAAGATGAAGTCGCCCAGCGACGCACGCAATTGGCCGCAGACTTTGAGCGCGAGCGCAAAGCGCGAGAGGATCAAGCTCACCGCGAGCGCCTTGAAACTATGGAGCGCCTGAAGAATGAGCTCGCCACTGAAGAAAAGCGCTATCGCGAACTGCTCCGCCACAAAGCCACGGAGATTGCGACACAAATTGAACTGAAAGTCCTCCCGCGCCTCCAGCAAGCCTTGGCCGACACGCCGACCTCAGTGAGTGAACGGGCTCTCGCGGATGCGCAAACCGCCGTTCGCGAATCCGTAGCCTATGTCACCGAGTCCAACGTCACCAGCATCAGCCTTGCGGCGATGAGTGATGGCGCCAAAGCCCAAAAGACTTCGCAGACCATTCGCCAAGGCGCTCAAGCCTTGGGCTGGGCGGCCGTTGGCCTCATTGTGTTGGGAATCTTCAATTGGCGAACCGTCGTGCACTACTTTGAAAACCGTGAACGAGTCCTCGCCAGCCTGCTCGCCACCGAAGACGAAGCCCGCCGGCTCTACGTTCCCGTGCGAACGACGGAGTGGCGCGATAGCTATGTGGACCGCGTACTCTTCCTCGATCGCTATTTGGAAACCAAAACCAATAGCATTTACTTGGATCAATGGACGCTTCGACTGCAAGACGTGGAACTGGCTCGCCGACTTGGACTCAAGGACGACGACTTGATTCGCTTTTTGGCAATTGAAGCCAACATGATCAAAAAGCTGGATGAGTTGCGCCGGCAGATCGATGCCACTCAGCCTGAGTTCGGCATCAATGCCATGCGAAACTTTGAGAATGCCGAACTCCAAAACATGCGGGCCGCGATCCGCACGCAAGCCAACTTTGAAGCCCTCATGGGTCTTGAGCGCGAGTTCACGCAAGGCTTCATCAAGCGCGAGAAGCGCTAAATCCAATAATTCCCAGAAAAGAAAAAAGCCGCGCCGCGATCTCTTTGCGGCCCGGCCGATCCACCCCCGCCAGAGGCTTGGGGTGATTTGTCAGGAATAATGCTTTCAGTTGTCGAGTCGAAGATGCGGATCGTTCATCGAGCATCAGGTTTTCAGCGCTGGGCTTTCACCCTGATCTCGAGCGCGCGGAGAGACTCCGCTCTCCGCGCACGTCCAAACCAAGCTGCAAAACTTAGATACCGAATGCGCCGACGTCGCCGTTACCGTTGCCCGAGCCTGTACCAGTCTCGTTGCGAATCGGTGCGATCGAGCCTGCAACAGTGGTCGAACCCACCGGCATTGTGTTGATCGCAGCTGCGCCCGCGGGAATCTCTGTGCGAGGAGCCTGAGTCGGCTCGTTGTCCACGAAACCGAGGTGCGGCAAGCACCAAACGATGAGCTGTGCGCGAGACTTAACGTTCATCTTCTTGTAGATGTTCGTCAGATGAAATTTGACCGTCTTTTCTGTAACGAAAAGCTGGTTCGCGACTTCCTTGTTCGACAATCCTTTCGAAACCAGTTCCGCCACTTCGGCTTCGCGATTCGAAAGACCTTTTTGAATCAGTACATCTCTGAGCATCCTTGCTCCCTCCGCGTTGGTTTGAACGTACACCTTCGTTTACGACATTCGACCGGCTCAATTGCGTATCGCGGTCTTTCGACCGTTCAACAGCTCTCCGAAAGCCTCGGTCAGTTCTTAGGTTAGGTCCCCGAAAGTTCCCCAACCCCTGTCCCTATCCCTAGGACCATCCCGACCGGCCATTCGGTTAGCACAAAAGCGCCGACCTCTATCAAAGTCTGACAGGGCCCAAAGTCGCACGCAAGCCCCCTTTTTGATCAAAATCACATTTCTAGACTCGTCCCCAGTCTTGCCAAAGCCGCCTTTAGACAGCGAAATCGGGATTTTCTCTCGACGTCGGCACAGGCCGACAGCCCTCAGTTTCAGTCCCGCAAATTATTGAAATGAGAAATTTCTCGACGAACAAAGAGGGACTGAAACGTCCAGAGCCCGACTTGAATCAAGTCCAGGCCGCCCACATTCACGAAGTCTCGACCAAGTTTCGCATTGAATTGCGAGTCGGCTTACCCCACAATCCGCGGCCCTTTCTTTATCGACACACATGCGGCATGAGACGCCGCGAGACTTCAACCTCGCGCCGATAGGCCTCGACAATTTCCGGAAGCATTTCGTCGGTGATTTCCGTCGCTCTTTGACATCGAGTCCCTGACTGCCGATTCCAAGTCAACTCCCCAGACCGCAATCGATCTCGCAACGCACGCACAAGTCGCAGAGTTTCATATCGGCCCGGCTGACCTCGAACCGAGTTCGCCCAATTCAATCCCGAAGCATTATTCTTAAGGTCCATACGTTCGCTGGCGGTGTAATCCTTCGACTCACCTTCGTGAGCAGCCAACAAGAGTTGCGCGCGATCCTGTCCCAAATTCATCGTTAAATCGGCGGCAAAGATAAAATGTCGTGCGGCATCCAACTCATCATCGGCGCCCAGCGGATTGATGATCGGCTGATTGGCCCGAGAAATTCCACACATCACCACCGACAAGGTGTCGGCCCGACAAGCCGCCGCCCGCGCGCCCAAAGCCGATCCGGGAAAGTTCGCCAAAAATCTTCGTTCATACGGATTCAAGCGCAAGTAATCGCGCCCATACGCCGCGGCCAAGGCCGCATCAGTCAGCCTCCCCAGCCAACTGAGCTCTTGAACAAGAGGACGCGAAAGCTCGCGCTCCGCGCAAATCTGCAAAAAATCTTGGACCAAATTCGGGTCATCAATTTCGCTGGCCCAAACCGATCCCGACGTCGCAGCAGTCAGAAGCATCACACGCATTGCACGGCCAAGAAATCTCAGCATAGACGTCTCGAAAGTCGCTCCACCACTTCCTCGGCAACAAGATCCGCGCGCGCTTCAACACCCAACACGTCATCCAGACTTTTTCCCCAAGTGTGCACCTTCGCCCAACGAATCGAGAGCCCCTCGGCCAACAAGGCCTCCAACGCCGTTCGCAATGCCCCAGCCTGATCCACGCCTTGCAGTGAGATCACCCACTCATCTGAAGATTTTGATAGCAGTTCGACTCGCTGAAACTTCACAGCCGTGACCGAGGCCACAGGCGTCGGAGCCGACTTTCCCGCCAACCACGCACTCGACAATCTCGCTTCCCAGCGCTTGGCCTGAAAGTCCCCGCGTGGTGGCTTCACCTCAAACCAGTCGTAAACTCCCAACACATCGTCGGTCAGAATACTGGCATGACGCACAGACAGTCCGACCTGGTGAAGCGCGCGCGCAAATCCCACCAGAAGTCCTGGACGATCTTTGGCAACGTGAAAGCGAACCAACACGCGGCCACTCTTCCCTGTGTGAATGACTTTAAGACTCTCTTGATCAACGGGCCCATCGGTCCGTGAACTTTGCGGTTGGGATCTTTGCCAAGTTTCACGCAAATCATTGGCCAGAATTTTCGGCGACAAGGCGGAAACCAAAAACGGATCGAGTCGCTCCGCCAAACGCACAAGCTCAGCCGGCGCGTCGACAAGCGCTTTCATGAGCTTAGAAAAGCTCAGAGCCTCTGGCCTTTCCAAATGCTCCATAAGGTCGGCCAACAATCTCTCTTTCCACGGCGTCCACGCCTCGCGATTCGTCGCCCACACATCGATGGCCGTGAATACAGCGAGGCGTCGCGCGCGTACACCTTCACAGCCGATTTCATGAAGCTCTCGCCAAGTCGAAGGCAAGGCCGGATTACCGCGAAACGCCGCTTGCGACATCGCCAGATGATGTTCCACCAGCCAAAGCACTTCTTCGATGAACTTGTCCTTAAGTCCCCACGCGCGCAAATCTTGCTCCGCGATCTCGCGAGACGCATCGGAGTGATCTCGGCCCGAGCCTTTGCCGATGTCATGATAGAGCGCGGCCCAGCCAAGAATTCGCCAATCCTCACGCGAAAATTCCTTCGTGTATCGCCCGAGTCGACCAATACGCTTGGGATGCTGAGCCACTCGTTTGACCTCGCGCACGGCTTGCAGCAGATGGGCGTCAGCCGAGTAGCGATGATATTGATCGTGTTGAACCCAGCCGACCAACTTGGTGAAGCCGCTCACCGCCAAATCCGCGAGTCGCGCACGAAAAAACGCGACGGCCAGTTCTTCCGACTCAAGCGGATCGACGACCTTGGCGAGCAATTCGCCCAAAGCCTCGCGGCCCTTTTGGCTTGTGTCTTTCTGGCTTGTGTCTTTCTGGCTTGTGTCTTTCTGGCTTGTGTCTTTCAGTAAAGCTCGTCCTTGCTCCCGAGCTTCAAGCTGAGTCAATAGATCTGGCGAGTCCTCCAAGGCGCGAGTCAATTGCGCCATACTCGAAAATCGACGCCGTCGAAACACCTTGGCTTCGGCCCGAGCACCTCGCGCAAAATCCGTATCCGCGTAAAAAGAAACGCGCGAAAGACCCTTTTGCAACTCGCGCATGAAGTCCCGCGCCGAGGCATAGCCCAGCCACTCAGCGACGGGCGCCTGATCGTACGCGCTCAGCACATCCCCGCCGCTGCCGGCAACATGCACGCGATGACGCACCAACAAGTAAAAGCGTTTATAGTATTCGTAAATTGCAACCGCATGTTCGTCGGCCTCAAAGCGCTCCGGAAATAATCTTCTCAGCGACAAAGCCTGCTCCAGATCTCGCAAGCCTCCCGGCCCAAACTTCAAGTTCGGCTCCAGATAGTTGGCGATGGAGTCATGGCGCTTCACTCGCGCTTCGCGCTCTCGGCGACAGACTCGAAAGAAATCACGTCGCAAACTCTTGAGTCGGACTTCCAGCTGAAGCTGCTGATGCAAGAGCGCCGTTTCGCCACTGGGTGTGAGCGCACGTGCGCGCAGCAGGGCCAAAATATCAAAGGCTTCAACTCCAAGCGTCCAATCCTCTCGCGACTCTGGAACTCGCGCGCGAATCTTCACGCCTTGCGCTTGCGCCCAGCGGGTCACTTCCGCCGCGGCGGCCTCTTCACCAGCAAACACCAAGTCCAAATCTGATCGCGGCGAAAGCTCATCGCGCGACCATGAGCCCACCGCAACAGGCGCGGCCGCTTCCCAAACTTCACCCAGGGCTTGGCGAAATCGATCTTCCAGAGCTTGCGCCAATGCGCGCGCAAATGGATAGGGATCAAAGAGAGAAAACTGTGATTCTTCACCATCCGGAGGACGGGACGGCGGACGCAAAAATTTTTGCGCTAAGTCTTCAAGTTGCTGGTTTTCGAGGAAAGCTCGCGTCGCCACTCGACTAGTCTCAAGAAGGCATCCAAGGGCGTCAAGCGCTCGAGTTCAAGACTCGAAATCTCCGCCATCACCCGCTCGCGGACAGGATCGACCTCGATCGAGTCCAAGGCCATCGTCACCACCTCTTCGTCCATCGACTTCGCCTCGGTCGATGTGGCTTGATCGAACAATGACAACTGCGAACGAGGCGCTTGTCGACTCAGCGACAACTCGACTTCCTTGAGGATTTGCGCCGCCCTCCGCGTGATGGACGGCGACAGTCCTGCCAAACGAGCCACCGCAATCCCGTAGGACTTGGTTGCCGGCCCACTCACCAGACGATGCAAGAACACGATCTCACCGGCTGACTTTTCATGTATCGCCATATGGGCGTTTCGAAGCCGCGCAAAGCGCGTCTCAAGTTCAGTCAACTCATGATAGTGTGTTGCAAACAGCGTGAGGCACTGCTTTTCCGTCAAGAGGTGCTCAAGAATCGCCTGCGCCAAGGCCATGCCATCAAAAGTCGATGTACCACGACCGATCTCATCTAAGACCACAAGACTCTTTTCATCGGCTTCAGCCAAGAGCTCGGCAGTCTCTTTCATTTCGACCATGAATGTCGACAGGCCTTCTGCCAAAGCGTCGCTCGCACCAATTCGGGTTAACACCCTTTCCAAAATCGGCAATTCCGCCTGCTCGGCCGGCACGTAAGAGCCGATCTGCGCCAGAATCTGCGTCACCGCGACCTGCCGCATGAGCGTCGATTTACCCGCCATGTTGGGTCCAGTGAGCAAAAGACATTCACCCGGCTGAATCACAATGTCGTTCGCGATGAAAGGATGCGCACTCAACTGCTCGACAACCGGATGGCGCGAAGCCTTGATCAAAACCGCGAAGCCCTCGGCAAAATTTGGCCGCACATAACTTTCTTCTCGAGCTAAAACCGCCAGCCCAGTCACCACATCCAGCTCAGCCAACATGGCCGCAAACTCTGTGATGGCGCGAGCTTTTGAACTGATCAACCGCGCCAGCGCCTGGAAAATCGACTCCTCGAGATTGAGACGCCGATCTTGAGCGGTGACGACTTTTCGCTCAAGCTCAACCAACTCATCGGTCACATAGCGTTCCGCATTGGCCAAGGTTTGCTTGCGTTGGTAACGACCGACGGGCACACGCTCGCGATGCGTATTGGTGATTTCAATCGAGTAACCAAAGACGTTGTTCCATCGAATTTTCAAGGACGGTATGCCCGTCACTTCTCGTTCGCGCTGTTCGAGTTCCAAAACGAGGCGTGACGAATCTGTCGCCAGAGTCACCAGCTCATCCAATTCCTTAGACGCGCCAACGCGAATGCTGCCGCCCTGGCGCAAAAGCTGAGGCGGCTCTTCCGCCAAGACTCGTTCAAGCTCTTCGTACACCGAGCGAATTTCCGCTTCGAGCTGCTGCCAGGCCCGAGACGCCGCTCGATCATTCTGAATTCCAGTTTCAGTCGCTAAGATCGCCGCACCCAAACTGGCTCGCAGGCTCGCGAGATCGCGTGGGCCTCGACCCTGTCCAGTGGCCTTGGCCAGACGCCGTGGCAAATCGCCAACTCCGCCCAAAGCCGATCGCAACTCATCAAGTCCCACTGGCTGCGCCAGCCAAGAAGCCACGCGCTCTTGCCGCGCGACGATTTCGTTTCGCGAGCAAAGAGGAAACTGCAACCAGCTTCGCAACAATCGGGCGCCCGCCGAAGTGCGCGTGCGATCCACCGCATGAAAGAGCGATCCTCGCGACTCGCCCTTGTAGGTCGAAAATATCTCAAGATGCTGCAGCGTCGTGGGCGAAAGCCTCAGTCGCCCGCTCAATTCACGCGCCTCAAACTGCGCCAGCGCTTGTAGCCATTCACGCGCCGTTGGCGCCGAGTACTGAAGTGCCGCATAACTCACCAATCGCTGCACGGCCTTCGGTGCGGATCTGAGCCAAGACGGCTCGGACAAAATCTCATCATCCGCGGACTTCAATTCAACACTGCTGTGCCAAGTGAGTGTCGCGCCTGCTTTTTGAGCCGCAACAACAACATGCTCAGCCGGCGACTGACCTGATTGAGAAACAGCGGGCATCACCCACTCAACGGCACGCAAGGCCTCGGCCATTTCTTGCGCCTGACTTGCATTCAGGCCCAAGAAATAAAAACCCTCACCAGTTGTCACATCAAAAAACGCGACACTGCCGTCGGAAGCTTTGGGGTCCCAAGATGCCAAGTAGTGACTGACACTCGCGTCCAAACTTTCCGGATCGAAGACCATGCCGGGCGTGAGCACGCGCGTGATCCCGCGCTTTACCAAACCCTTGGCCTGCTTGGGGTCTTCGAGCTGATCGCAAATTGCGATTTTAAAACCTGCGGCCAAAAGTTTATTGATACTGCCGCTGACGGAATGATGAGGCACACCGCACATCGGTGTTTCATCTTTGGCCTTCTTATTTCGAAACGTCAGCGCGATTCCCAACACCGGCGCGGCGGTCTCCGCATCGCGATGAAACATCTCAAAAAAATCACCCATTCGAAACAGCACAATCTTATCGGGATGGGCCGACTTCACTGTCCAATATTGTTTCATTAAGGGCGTGGCTTGCGCCAAATCGGGAGGCGCCTGCATCTGCGTCATGACTTCTGACATAGGCCACAGATAAAGCACAAACACGCCAGCATCGCGACGCTCAATGCGCCGCGGTTCAAGCCAAAAAGATCACGAGATAACAGCTACTTAGCCGCGAGCTTCAAAGCAGTAAGTAAATACGAATACTCAAGCGCCAATAGCTCAGCTTTCGCCGCTGGAGTGGCCGCCCCCGCATGCCCGCCTTCGATGTTTTCAAAGTAGAGCACCGGATGCCCGAGTTCACGGAGTCGATGCGCGAAGCGCCGAGCGTGACCCGGATGGACTCGATCATCGCGAGTTGAAGTGGTGACGAAAGCCTCAGGCAGATGCGTTCCGGCCCGCAACTGATGGTATGGCGAATAGCGCCTTAGCCAAACTCGATCGGCCTCATTGTCAGGCGTGCCGTACTCACTGATCCACGCTGCCCCGGCAAGTAGGCGATGAAATCGCAGCATATCTAAGAGCGGCACTTGAATCAGTATGGCTTGATACAAGTCCGGTCTTTGCACCAACGCATTGCCCGCTAACAAGCCGCCGTTGCTCCCACCGCGAAAGGCGATTCGTCCCGCCGCACTCAATCCCCGCGCAATCGCATCTTCTGTCACCGCAAACAAATCATCGTAAGCGCGCTGTCGATTCTCGCGAAGCGCGGCCTGATGCCAGCGAGGTCCGTATTCGCTCCCGCCGCGAATGTTGGCAATGATGAAGGCGCCACCGCGCTCAAGCCAAACCTTGCCCACATCCGACCAGTATCGAGGCAACAGCGGCGACTCAAATCCGCCGTAAGCCGTGATCAGAGTTGGTGCGGCCTCGTTGCTCCGTGGACGCACAATGCGGTACGGAATCTTCTCACCATCAGCACTCGTGGCGAAATATCGCTCACAAACAAGTCCGTCATGACGAAAGCGAGGTGGACTTTGCCGCAGCTTTTGCCACTTCCCATCCGGTCGACTCAAATCCAGCACCCATTGCGAAGGCGGCTCAATCTCATGATGTCGCGTCACCACGATCTCGGCGCGAACACGAGAGGTGTGATCGACCACGACATGCGCGTCTCCGAGGTCGCCCCAAATCGACTTGCGCTCCCAACGTCCATTCACCCAGCGACAGACTTCCATGCGCGTCTGCACATCCTGCAAGTACATCAACACCAGTGCATCGCGGGTTTCATAGGCGACCAAATAGGCCTCTTGCGCACTCGGCTGCCAAAGCGGAACCAAATTTCGTATCTCACCCGTCGCCTGCCAGTGGGCCCAATCCCAACTCCACACTTCACCTGACTTCAGCTCATGACCGCCAAATTTCGTCGCTCGTTTGACATACATGACGAACTGGCCTGAACGAACATCGACAAAATCCACCCAAGGCGGAAGCGGCACTTCGCGAACTTCGTGGTCGGAGGATCGCCAGTAAAGTTTCGACTCATGAAAGCTCACAAATCGGTGCAGAAAATGTTCAGCACGGAGTTGGCCTTGCGAATCCAGCTCACGTATGACGTAAGCCCACATCAATACATCTTCGCGAGGCGCTTCCAGCACCACAGGCGCCGAAGCTAAGCTCTCGCCACGCTTCCAAAGTCGCATTCGCCGAGGATAGCCCGCGTCCGTTTTCTCTTCTTGTGTTGCTGGCCAAGCGGCATAGAGATGATCCGGATCACACCACGTCACGATGGCTTTCGCCTCAGTCGTGTGAAATCCGCCGTCGACAAATTTCTTTTCATGCAGATCAAACTCACGCCACTCCACCGCATCGCCACCACCTCGCGATAGCGACAACATCGCTCGCGAAGATGGCCGAGGCCCCGGCCGCACATCATGTAAGACCCACGACACACCCTCTTCTGAAGCCAACGCATCGACATCCAACCACACTTGCCAGTTGGGCTCGGCCCGCTCAACAAACTCCTTCCAAGGCGTCGCTCGCAAAACGCCTTGAGGATGCTCGGCATCTTGCCAAACATTGAGAACCCACGACTGATCTTCGGCGGCTTCCCACCAAATCGCCTGCAGCGTGGGCAATCGATCCCGAGCCTCAAGAATCTCGCGAAGTTCGTCACGCACTTGAGAAAAGATTGGCGTCGCCGACAGTCGTCGCGAGGCTTCAGCATTTCGCTCGCGAACCCAAGCCATGGCCCGCTCACCTTCGATCTCTTCGAGCCAAAGGTCGGCGGGCGTTTCAAAATCATCTGATGGCGTCATGCGAGATGGCTTCATGGATTCTCCACACTCACAAAAATGAAACAAGTTAACCGACGAAGCAAGCTCCTCAAGTCGCCGCAGAATCAGGAACAAGACTTGAACGCAACGCTGAGGTCGAATTCAAAGCGTTGTGATGGTCCCGCCAAATCCACCACAGCGACATTGTAGGAACTGGAACGTTTAACGGAGGACGCGCAGGCGCCCTCAGGAGACGATTTATGTCGCTTGCGAAATACTCGCAGAGCCTCTGTGCGGCTTTGCTCTGCTGGCTTGCGTATTCGCCCATGGCCTCAGCTCACATTGGCCTGGCCGATGATTACGAATGCTCGGACTCCTATAAAAAGGACTGCTGGGCCATGGGCAATTCGCGAAAAATTCTTCGACTTTGGTTCAAGGGAAGCGAGCGCGAGATGGGAACAAACTGCCAAGCACAAACCCAGAAGCTCACGCAGCAGATTCACGTCGCGCTCCAAGACTTAGGCTTAAGCGCGGACCGAATCGGCATCAATGGCCCGCATGTCGAGTTCACTGGCCAAAGCGGTCGAGCCACGGAGTATCGCTGTTCCTATGCCATTTGGTCCAAACAAGAGGACTTGCGCTTTCAAGTTCGTCACCACAATCGCCGGTTCTGGATCGACGATGAGGACCTCAAGGGTGTTTGCCGTGAAGATCTCCGCGAAGCGGAGTCCAAGCCTCGATCGATCGGTGGCGGGATCTCCCTGAGCGCTGCCCTTCTCCAAGGTGTGATGTGCTACACCACCTATGCCGTGCCTGGACTTGATCGGATCAAAACCTTTCCAAGTGGCGCCACCCAGCTGATCAAGTTTGGCAGTTCAGACGATGAACGAGATCGACAAGGACAGTTGCCCGACCCCAAAGAGAGTCGCGCACCCGATTATCAAAACTAAGATTGAACCCGATTACTGCGCACGGCTGAAGATCATTCGGCAGAATGGCTCAGCCGCGCGTACCATGACCGTCGTCTCACGACCCTGAGCACTGAGATTCACTTTGCCGTCCCCATGCAGGGGCAAACTTCTTCCCCACGGAACATCACTCACCATCACTCGGCCTCGCGGCGGAACATCAGAGTGAATTCGCAAATCGACGATCTGCGAGCCCATCACCGAAAGCGGCGTGTATTCTTGGATCTTATAGCGCCAAGGCTCACGCCGAGCCTCGTCCAGCCCCCGATCAAACTCAGCTTGCGAGATCTTGGCACCGACATAGATGCCACTTCCACCGCGGCCGTCGACCACCTTGATCACCCAGCGATCTTTATCGCGAGACACTGAGTTGAGAAATTCAGTTCGCGGCAGGATTCGATCACCGACTCGCTCGCCGGCATCTTCTGTACGAATATTGCGAAGAATTGGTTCTTCGGCCAAATACGTCCGCACCACTTCTTCCATATAGAGATAGAACTCTTTGTCGTTCACGAAGTTCGTGCCCGGTGAGTAGTTGGATGCCACGCGGCCCGATAGAATCGCGTCAAGGAGCCCCGGATAGGATTTCGCTTTCCATTCCGATAAAGTTTGCCAGTCGTTCATGCCACGAAGCGCGGCCTCGAGGCGATCAAGCTGCGGTAGCCCCGTGCGCGGATCGCGCTCGCTCATCACCGCCAAAAACTCCCGCTCCCATCGCGTCAGTCGATCTTCACCTAGGCGTCTGAGTTTCGAACGCACTTCGTCCTCAGTGAGTTTCGCATACTCCGTCATCGCCACCGGCCACATACGCGCGTCATGCATGTCCATCCACCAGTGCTCACCATTGATCGCTAAGAATCCCACCCGCTCACGTCGCCCACCATCGGCAGGTAACAACCATGCACCTTGCGCATCGATTTGTAGACGCGCACGGGTGTGGGGAGTCACAACTTCGATGCCGGCTTCGCGCATGAGGCGCATCACGCGACGATCCTCGAAGTCCGCATAAGGAGGAATCTGCAACATGACCACGCGGCCGCCTTGCGCCCGAGCCGTATAGCGCTGCGCCAGCTGTCGGTAAAACTCCATCGGGTCACGTTCGGCCACTCGCCGGCCCAAACGCTCATTGTACTCCGGCACATGCCGCTCCAAGGATTCGAGCGCGATACGAAGATCACCAAAGCCGCCAAGAAATCCCGTATTGTCTTCAACCACGCGAAACACACCGCGCGGATCGCGAACCACATCGGGTCCGTAGAAAAAAGTGATCTCACGAACTGAACCGACAAGTCCTGACTCCAAATTTCGCGCCACCACGCGATCAAGAACTTCGCGAGGCATGCGCCCTTCCCGCACCAATCGAGGCTCACCACCTGAGCGGTGGAAGTCGAGCAAGAATTCTCGCAGAGCTCGCCCTCTTTGCTCAACCCCTGGGCGCAAATAGTGGTCAAACTCCGTGCTGACCAAAATTCTCGGTACAGGACTGAGCATGTTGTCTTTATGAAAGTCGCGCCGAGTTTCACGCTCAATCCGCTGCACTCGCGTCGGCGAAATCTCTCGCGCCACTTCCACAATGCCACGATAGTGAGGGCGAATCTCTCCGTTGGGATGATAAAGTTCATCGTAGTGACCTTGAGGCGCCGGGGCCACCAAAGCCTCATCCGCACGCACAGCCTCAGCTCCAAGACAGGCCCACATGATTCCAAGACCTGGAAGCATGCTCAAAGAAAGTGTCTTTCGAACTTTACGAATTAGGACTCGCATCGCGAACTCCCTCAAGGCTTCGTGAAGGAGCAAAGTCACGACCCAGCTAGGGGCGAATATGGCGGGGCGCCATGACCTGAGCGGCGTCAAACTTTTGGACAAGCCCGACCGGAAGAGGCACGCTTAAGGCTACCTATGTCGCAAAAGCCCCATTCTTCGCCAAATAATTCGCCAAATAATTCGCCAGATACTTCACAAGAACGACGTCCTGTGGATCGGATTCAGTTAAAGCCTCACGCCCATGTGCATTTCATGGGGATCTGCGGAACAGCCATGGCTTCACTGGCCGGCCTTCTTCACTCGCAAGGCTACAAAGTCACTGGCTCCGATCAAAATGTCTACCCACCCATGTCGACGCAACTTGCGAGCCTGGGCATTCAAATCATGAACGGATATCAAGCGGCCAACCTCACTCGCGAGGGCCGCCCCGATCTGGTGATCGTCGGCAATGTCATCACCCGAAAGCATGAAGAAGCCATCGCGCTGCTTGAAAGCAATATTCCCTTTACATCTTTGCCGCAGGCGATGGGCCAACTCGTCATTGATCATCGGCACAGCGTTGTCGTCGCCGGAACACACGGCAAGACCACGACATCTTCCATGAACGCTTTTGTTGCCGATGCCCTCAGACTCAAACCTGGATTCATGATTGGCGGCATTCCCAAAAATTTTGGACAGAGCTATCGCTTTCCCGAGGGTGACTGGTTCGTCATCGAAGGCGACGAATATGACACCGCATTTTTCGACAAAGTCCCAAAGTTCATCCACTATCGCCCGCGCTCCGTCATCCTCAACTCGGTCGAGTTCGATCACGCCGACATCTATCGTGATCTCGAGCACGTGAAACAGGCCTTTCTCAGTTTGCTCGACTTGATTCCGCAGCAAGGCCTGCTCGTCACCTGCGAAGATGAAGACAGCATTCGCGATCTGCTCGCTCGGCGCGCCGATCAGTTTCGCGATCGGCAAATTCGCGTGCTCACCTTTGGACTGGAGCGAGGCCAATACCGAGCCTCGCGCATCGAAAACTTTGTCGTTGACCCGATCTCCGGCCGCCGCGGCACTCGATTCTGGGCCGAAAGACCCCATCGATCTCCAGTCCGAATCGAACTTCCTATGATCGGTCATTACAATGTCAAAAATGCTTTGGCGACTCTCGCACTTTGGGAGTCACTTGGCTTTGCCACCGACGCCATCGTCCAGGCCCTGCAAAGCTTTGAAGGCGTCAAACGACGGCAAGATGTGCTGGGCCGAAGCCAAAGTGGTGGCTTCACCGTCATTGAAGATTTCGCGCATCATCCAACGGCCGTGCGCGAAACTATTCGCACCGTGCAAACTCAATATCCAGACGCTCGCGTGTTCAGCGTCTTTGAAGCGCGCTCCGCCACTTCACGCCGAAATGTGTTTCAGCGCGAGTACGCCGAAGCCTTTGGCGAAGCTCAGTGCGTGCTAATGCCTCCGCCCTTTAATCAAAGTGGAATTCCCGAAAGCGATCGTTTTTCGGCGGAAGTTTTGATTCAAGACTTACGCAAGTCTCGAGTCGATGCCCATCTCTTGCCGGACGTTGACGCGATTGTCGCGCACATCAAAGCACACGCAAGGCCTCAAGATCTTGTGTTGGTCATGAGTAATGGCGGCTTCGATGGGATTTACGCCAAATTACTGGCTTGAAAACCAGCGCAGTCTCTCCAGCACGACTTGGTCACTCCTTGCGCCTGATGACTTAGGGGATGTAGTTCACCGACTGAACACTTTCGTTCAACAAGTCGCCGTCGACCAGCAATGTCCCGTCGCGATCACATTGCACGCGTCGCGAGTACGGCAGACTGCAAGTCGCTCCCCAAGAGTTTCTGACCCGAAACCGACACTGGCCGCGAGCGGCATCCCACTCTCGACCCACAATCACCATCGCGTGAAACGCGTGTCCCGCCGGCACAGGATTCATCCAAGGCTTCATATCTAAACTGACACCTGCCGGGCGCCGCAGGTCCAGTGCTCGATGTACGGCGAGTGCCGAGCGTTGATCCGAAGAGGGCCAATTCGAATCAAAGCTCTGGGGAATGTAGCGACGCCGGGAAATCCGACCACGACACCGAGCTTCAATATGATCCATCAATCCGTGAGCGTTCATTGAAAGTGCCGCGTAAATGTTATTCGCACTATTAGCGAGCGAACTTGAGCGCAGATCACACACTTGTTGCTCCAGAAATCTTTGCCGAGAAGCCGCCAGCATGCGATCCGTGCCATCCCGATCAATCGCTGAGCTATAGGGTAAATCCGTCTCGGAACAAACTTTCTTGGCATTGGCGAAGTCAAGAATTGCACCGCGCACATGCCCGCCACTCACCTGCTCAAAGCCATCAACTCCGTTACGAAATCCAGACTGAAATCGTTCCGCTTCGTCTTGCCTGAGCACAGCGTGTGATACCCGCGCACTTCTCTGCGGTCGTGCAAAGTGCGCGGCAAAGTGTGAGCCGAAGCGACCCACGGTTTCGCGATCCAAGCCATTTAAAAAATAATTCGCGGTAACTTGATAAGCGGAGACTCCGCTTCGCACTCCCATGCGCTCAGAAAGCAGATCCGCCGCGACAAACGCGAAGCAAAATCCGCGTTGACCCTGATCGCGAATCGGCGGCAATTGGGGGCGAAGATCGACCGTCTGACATCCGGCAGCCCCCGCCTCACGCGGACCGGCCATGGCCCTTTGCAGCCCTCGATCCAAATCCTCAATCGGCGCAGCTTCACTGGCCCGAGCGCTCGTCGCACTCAAGTTCACTATTATAGAGCAGCCATAGATCAGCGCCCGCCACGTCACTCTGTGCTTATCGGCGGCTCAACGCCTACAAAACAGTTCCATCTCATTTTGAGACAGCTTGATAGATCAAGTCATGGACGGCGGGGCGAAGCTTGGCAAAGAGGTTGGGCTCTCGACCATAGGCCACGCGATTACTGAGCAAAGCCACCAAGAGATCCGCTCGCGGATCATACCAAAGCGATGTGCCCGTGAACCCAGTATGCCCCACGCTGGATCGCGAAAAAAAACGACCTGCCGTAGAGGTCGGCCGAGAGGGCATCATGAAACCCAGCGCCCAATCTCCGTGCCGGTTCGGAACTCCACGGCGAACAAACTTACCCGCACTCTTCACAGGCCACAGCGAACTCGACTCACCTCTCACCAGACGACGAAGTTGCAAACCATATCGGGACAAATCATCGATCGGACCAAACAACCCCGAATGAGGCGCAATGCCACCGAGTGCCCATGCGTTTTCATCATGCACCTCACCGCGAAGCCTTCGGCCTCGCCAAGGGCAGCTTTCCGTTGGAGCCGTACGGCGACGCCGCGCTGGATCCTTCGCAAAAAAACTTCCGTCCTCAACATCCGCGCGACGCAAAACATGAAAGCCTGTCTGCAATAGGCCCAGGCGATCCGACACGCGAGCCCACTGGGTCGATAGCGATTCAAGCCAAGCGCGACGCAAAATCTCGCCGATAAAGAAAAAGTCCAAATCTGAATAAACACTTTGTTGCGGAAATAGTTCTCGGCGCTTCGCCAATCGCCGAGCCTCGCGAAGTACTAAGGCATAATGCGCAGACCAACGCAGCTCAGGATCACGCGACGGCAAAGCATTGACGCTTCTAAAGAAAGGCTTCCACCAGGTCAGTCCCGCCGAATGCGTGAGTAAACTTCGAAGTTTCAATACTCGGCGGGAATTTTTGGCCGAGGCCACGTTGGACCACGGCACCTCCGGCAACCAATCCGACAATGAGTCTTCGGGTTTTAGACCCACTTCACTGGCCCACATGACGGACGAAACTGAAAAAACAATTTTCGTCAGCGAAGCCCAGTCGTAGTAATCAAACTGCTCGCCGAGAACCAAATCGACGCACTTATGGCCGCGGTGAAAGGCCTGCACCCGCAGAGTTGGAGTGGCCGCATGCCAGTCTTCTCCGCCCTCACTTCGCCAATCTAAAATGCCTTGCCGCACTTGGCTTTCGATCGAAGCGACCCGACCACGCTTCGCCTTCATGCCTGCCCACCCGTTCGCAATGTCCAAGTTCCTTGCCGCAAATTCAATTCGCCCCGAGCTCCCAACGGCAAAGCTCTTTGCTGAACATCATGCCCAACCGGTAGCCCCCGCAAAACAGCTATGCCCAACTCACGCCCAACCAGCTGAGCAAAGCGCTCGATCACCGCTGGAACTCGCGACGCCTTGCCGCCGGGCTCGAGATCGCCAGTGAAATCACCGAAAATCACCGCTACGGTTTTTTCGCTCAACACCCGCGATTGACGAAGTTGTTCGAGAAGACGGTCGACTCGATAGCCTCGCTCTCCGAGATCTTCGAACACAATCACCCGCCCAGCCGTCTTCGGGTGCAAGCTCGTGCCGATGGCCGAAGCATAGGTGACCAAATTTCCGCCGCAGGAGACACCTTGGCGAATCGCAGCTCCGCGACCTCGGTGCAAAACTTCCAGTCCATCAAATTGAATTTCGACTTGTTCACCACGGATCACCCGCAAAAGTTCCGCAACTTGTTCCGCTAACGGCATGGGCTTTCCACCTTCGGCCAATTTCGGTTCGATCAAGCGCGCCAGTCGGTCCACGAGTGAAGCGTGCAAGCTGGGCCACCCCCAAACTTGATTCAAAAACAGATGCAGTGTCGTCACATCGCTTAAACCCACCAGCAATTTGGCGTGCGTCTGAGGGCGCTTGAGTTTCATGAGACTTGGGACAAGTCGATTCGCTCCGTAGCCACCTCGCAAACACCAAATCGCGCGCGAATCCTTCGCGAGAAGCGCCTGACGCAGATGCCGGAAACGATTTTTATCTGAATTTGAGGCGATAACGTCCTCAGCGAATAAGTCCTTTGGCAAGCGCACGCGAAATCCCCAGCGCTCGAGGAACTCAACACCATATCGGACTTCATCATCCGTGGGACGAAAACCCGGCGCGACCACATCGATCAGGTCGCCTTCACGCAAAAACCGCCAATGCTTACTCGAGGCCACGCACATTTCCCTTCGGTTGCTCGTCCAAGCCGAAGAGAGGTGTGGGATAACGACCATCGAAGCAAGCCGCGCAGTAACCGCCCTTTTCCCCTCGAACAGCTTCCATGAGTCCATTCAAACTCAAGAATTCGAGAGTGTCAGCGCCGACGAAGTCGCGAATTTGCTCAAGACTATGTGTAGCCGCGATCAACTGTGATTTTTCAGGAGTATCGACCCCGTAATAACAGGGGCCAATCGTCGGGGGCGCGGCGATTCGCAAGTGCACTTCACGTGCACCAGCTTGGCGTACGAGCGAAATAATCTTCTTCGAGGTCGTTCCACGCACCAATGAATCGTCAATCACCACCACCCGACGCCCACTGAGAACAGCGGACTGAGGGTTCAATTTGATCTTCACACCGAAATCGCGAATCGCCTGATGGGGCTGGATGAAAGTCCTGCCGATGTAATGGTTTCGAATGATTCCCAATTCAAAAGGACGCTTCGCCTCTTCCGCAAAACCCAAAGCCGCGGGTACGCCACTATCGGGAACCGGAATCACCACATCACAATCCGCCACACCTGACTTCACAAACTCGCGAGCCAATATCCGTCCCGCTTTTTTGCGAGACTCATAAACACTTTGTCCAAACACAATCGAATCGGGTCGCGCAAAGTACACGTGTTCAAATACGCAACTGCTGCGCGCTGCCTGGCGCGGAATGCGAACCGAGTGTTCGCCTTGAGCATCGACCCACCAAATCTCACCCGGTTCAACCTCTCGCACGAATTGCGCGCCGATGAGATCAAACGCACAAGTTTCGCTCGCCACCACCCAAGCCGCCCCTTCGGCCGTCGGAATCTTGCCAATGACCAACGGGCGGAAGCCTTGCGGATCGCGAATTGCAAACAGGGCTTCATGCGACAATACCGTTAAGGAATATGCACCTTGCAACTTGGCCAAACTCTGCTGCAAGCACTCCACCAAATTCGGCGAAGGGTGCCGAGCGATGAGATGCAATATGCACTCGGTGTCGTTGGTGCCTTGGAAGATCGAGCCCTGAGCTTTCAGTTCTTCACGAATCACATTTGCGTTGACGATATTTCCATTGTGCGCGATCGCCACAGGCCCGTTGGATAGCGAAGCTTGCAGCGGTTGGGCATTTGCCATTTGATTCATGCCTGTCGTCGAATAGCGTACATGTCCGATCCCAGCTCGCCCTTTGAGCTGATCCAAAGTGGTATCATCAAAGACTTCGGCCACAAGACCCAAGCCCTTTTGAATTCGATGCCCACCTTGCTCCAAGGTCACGATGCCCGCCGACTCCTGGCCTCGATGTTGAATCGCATAGAGCGACAAATAGGCCATGCGCGAAGCCTGCGGATGATTCCACACGCCGACAACTCCGCACTCATCCTTCCAAACGCCATCGCGTCGACTCATTAGGCTTCTCCATAACTTTGCGGCAGCGTGAGATTTGAGAAAGCTTTGCTCCAGCCTTCTCGCGCCCAAGCTTCTAACTTTGCCGCCTCAACATTCAACAAGCCCTCGATCACCAGCGCTGAGCCTTCGGTCTGACCGAGGTGAACCATTTCAAAGAGATCCACCGGCGAGTGCGCCGCCAACTGACGCATGACCAAACTTCGAAGTTCACTCGGTGTCGCCGAGGTCTCCACGATGACCTCGTAAAAAACTTCGTGAAAGAGAGCGCCTGCGGCCAAGGTGTGACGAGCGGCCTCAAAGCCACCCCTTCCCACGCGAACCCCAACTCGATGCTTCGAAAGCATTTTCGCCAAAGCATAGCCCAGTCCGAACTTACCAACGACACGCGTTGCCGTGATTCGCTCATCCCGCGCCACTTGGGTCAGCGCTCGCAAAAAGCCAACAAGCGGACGAGCCACCAATTGACCAGCGCAGGCTGGCTCTTGACCACAAAGCTCACGATAAGCGCCACCACTCATCAACTGCGGCAAGCGCAGCAAAAAGACTTCTCGTCCAGCTTTGGTGAAGGCCGACTTCGGTACACGCAAAACTTCAGGACGCAAGCCCACCAGGCCTGTCGATGGCGTCGAAGTGATGTTGCGACCCTCGGTTTCATTGTAAAACGAAACGTTGCCGCTGATGATCGGCGTCTCGAGCGCCCGACAGAGCTCATTCATGCCATCCAAAGCCGCAACAAAACTCGACATCACTTCAACACGTTCAGGATTACCGAAGTTCAAACAGTCTGTGACGGCCAAAGGTTCAAAGCCCTTCGCCGCGAGTTCCAAAGCTGGATATGCAATCGCATCAAATCCGCCATCGCGAGCATCCTGTCGCATCACTTGCGGTCGACAGCCCAACACCACGCCCAGACCACGCCCTGAATCTTTCAGGCGCAAAACACCGACGGAGTCTTCACAATCTGCGACAGTCGAGGCACCAACATGAGCATCATACTGTCGATAGATGAACTCTCGTGAGCATCCCTGAGGCGACTTGATCACGCGCTCAAGCTCGCGCTCGGCCGCCGTCGCCTCAATGCTGACGGCCACCTGTGCTTGCGGCACTCGTGCACGAGGCGACCATTTCTCAAACGGCCTTTCATATTTGGGCGCGTGCTCCGTGAGCAAATCCGGGTCGATCTCGGTCAGCAGATCACCTTGCCAGTAAAGTTTCATCTTACGTTCGGGAATCACTTCGCCGATCGCCACGGCTTCCAGTCCCCAGCGCGCAAACACCTGCTGAACGCGCTCAAGCTTCTTCGGTTCAACGACCATGAGCATGCGCTCCTGGCTTTCGCTCAATAAAATGTCTTCAGGCGTGAGTGTCGAATCCCGCAACGGAACTCGATCCAAATGCATGATGAATCCCACGCCCCCTTTTGAGGCCATCTCGAAGCTTGACGACGTCAGCCCGGCGGCCCCCATGTCTTGGATCGCCACGACCAAATCTTCGGCCATCACTTCCAAACACGACTCAATCAAGAGCTTCTCAAAGAAGGGATCGCCGATTTGCACCGTTGGTCGCTTGGCGGCCGAGTCTTTGCCGAAGCTCTCCGAGGCCATCGAAGCCCCATGCACACCATCTCGTCCTGTCTTAGCGCCGGCATAAACAACCAAATTGCCGGGCCCTTTGGCTTTCGACAAAAACACCTTCTCGCCAGGACGAAAGAGTCCGACCGCCATGGCGTTGACGAGAATATTTCGATCATAGGTTTCATGGAACTCGGTTTGTCCGGTCACGGTGGGAACGCCGACGGCATTTCCATATCCACCGATTCCCCTTACAACTCCATCCACCAACTTCTCCATACGATCCGCATCAGGTCGCCCGAAACACAAGTAGTTCGCACTGGCGATTGGCCGCGCTCCCATCGTGAAAATGTCGCGAAGGATGCCACCGACTCCCGTGGCGGCTCCTTGGTAGGGCTCGATGTAAGAAGGATGATTGTGGGATTCGATCTTAAATGCGACGCGCTCGCCATCTCCCAAATCAACAACGCCGGCATTCTCACCGAAAGCTTGAAGAACTCGCGGTGACGAATTGTAGAGGTTTTTGAGATGCACACGCGAGCTTTTGTAAGAGCAATGCTCACTCCACAGCGCGGAAAACAGGGCCCACTCGACGCCTTGAGGTTCACGCCCGATCAGACCGCAAATGCGCTTGTGTTCATCGCGATTCAACCGATAGCGCTTGAGCTTGGCGACGAACTCTTCATCCAGGCGTTCTGTTTGTCCCATCATTCATTCTCCCGCATGCAAATCACCGAAATCAATTCCACAAATCCAACAAAAGTCGCCCATCTTCGCCGCCCATCCAGGCGTGAAAGGCGCGCTCTGGATGCGGCATCAACCCCGCGACATTGCCGCGACGATTGGTGACACCCGCAATCCCATGGCGAGAGCCATTTGGATTCTCCACATATCGAAGCCAGATTTGCTGATGATCCTGAAGCTCCCGCAGAGTTTCATCGCTCACCATGTAGCGACCGTCGGCATGCGCAATCGGCACCCGAAGCCGCGCTCCCGATCCAAGCTTCGCCCCAAATGGACTTTGACTACCGACTTTCTCAAGTTCAACCCACTGATCTCGAAATCGCAGTCCCGAATTTCGAGTCAGCGCGCCTGGCAGCAGCCCCGCTTCGCAAAGAATCTGAAAGCCATTGCAAATTCCGAGAATGGGCGTGCCGCGCTCCGCGGCCTCGCGCACCGACTTCATCGCCGTAGCTCGCGCGGCCAAGGCGCCACTTCGCAAGTAGTCGCCGTACGAGAACCCACCGGGCAGTACCAGGGCATCAAAAGCTTTCGCATCAAAATGATCGGCATGCCAAAGCCAGATCGCCTCGGCTCCCGCGTGGCCGATCGCCTCAAACACATCGCGATCGCAATTGGTCCCTGGGAATCGCAAAACTCCAACGCGTGCCACAGCTCAACCTCGTTTTTCGATGGCGAAGGTTTCAATCAGCGAATTGCACAGCAACGACTCCGCGATCGTGTGGGCTTCTTTCGCCGCTTGCGACTCGTCCGTGGCTTGAACCTCGAGCTCGACGAATCGACCGACGCGAACGGCTTGAACCTGACGCCCCTCACGCTTGAGTGTTTCCTCGACCGCACGCCCTTGCGTGTCCAAAACTTCCGGTCGCGGCATCACACGAACTCCGAATTTAAATGTCGCCATCTCTCACCCCACCCGCGTCTGTTTTAATCGTTGCAAGACATCCACATAGGCTTCACGCACGCCGCCCAAGTCTCGGCGAAAGCGATCCTTGTCGAGTTTTTCGCCCGACACTTCATCCCAAAGCCGACAAGTATCCGGTGAAATCTCATCACCCAGGACAAGTCGGCCTTCGGCATCTCGACCCACTTCAATTTTGAAATCCACGAGCCGTAGTCCCACCTTGCCCATCAAGCCGCGCAGCACTTCGTTCACTCGCAAAGCAAAACGCTTAAGCTCTTCCAATTCACTTTGCGAGCCCGCTGCGCCGATCATCAGCGCTTGATCATCGCTCACAAACGGATCCGCCAAGGCATCATCTTTGTAATAAAATTCAACCAACGGCTGAGCCAGCGGACTTCCTTCTTCGAGCCCAAACTTCTTAGCCGTTGAGCCCGCGAGGACATTGCGCACCACCAACTCGAGCTTCACCATCTTCAGCTTTTTCGTCACTTCGGCCGTGTTCGACTGAAGCTGCACACGGTGGGTCGGAACGCCGGCTGCTTCTAAGGCCGAGTACAAGATTCCGCAAATCTCGCGATTGATCGCCCCTTTGTCTTCGAAGCTACCCTTCTTTTGCGCGTTGAAGGCCGTGAGCGAGTCTTTGAACTCTTGCCAAATCAAATCCTCGCGGCCCACCACTTTGTAAAGTCGCTTGGCTTTACCTTCGTAGAACAACTCGCCTCTTTGAAAGTTCATCGTCTGAGTCGTCATTTCCGTGCCTTTCCGTCCGCAGCAGCGTGGACATCGCCTGAGCCACCTTTGAGTCCGGCTCGCGCCAGTGCCGCGGCGATGGACTCTTGGTGTTTGCGTCCCGAGAAAACATCATCCAGAACTGCGGCTGAAAGACGTTGGGAAACTTTGGCATCGCGGCCAGCGGCCTCGCGCAAAGTGTCTCCCGACTTCAATCCATGCGCGAGACGCTGCACTTCCGCATAAGCCTCTTCACGGGACAGACCCGTATCCACAAGCGCCAAGAGCAGGTGCGAGCTCATGAGGCTACCGCCAGACAAGTTCATGTTGGCGAGCATCTTTTCACGATCGACGTAAAGTCCTTCAATCAATGTCGCCATACGATCCGTCGCATAGTCCGCGACGATGAAGGCATCCGGCAAGATCACACGCTCGACGGAAGAGTGCGAAATGTCGCGTTCATGCCAAAGCGCGATGTTCTCAAGCGCTGAAAGCGCATAGCCCCGAAGCAGTCTTGAAAGCCCCGTGATATTCTCAGCCGAGATCGGATTTTTCTTGTGCGGCATTGCGCTCGAGCCTTTTTGACCAGGCGTGAAAGCTTCGATCACTTCTCCAAGCTCGGTTCGCTGCAGATGTCGCAGCTCAACCGCCAAGCGCTCCAGTCCCCCGCCTAATAGCGAAAGGGCGACAAACAACTCTGCATGACGATCGCGAGGCACGACTTGGGTGGCAATGTCCTCAGGCTTCAAACCCAAGCGGCGACAGACTCCGGCTTCGACTTCATAACTTTGTGTGGAGTAAGTCCCCACAGCACCCGAGAGCTTGCCGATCGCATTGCGCTCAAGTGCGTTGACCACTCGCTCGCGATGGCGGCGCAATTCTGTCCAGAATCCCGCGAGCTTCATGCCGAAGCTGGTGGGCTCGGCATGCATGCCGTGCGTTCGTCCCGCGCAAAGCGTGTGGGCTTCGGCAACAGCACGAGTCTTAAGAGCTTCGATCAGTCGATCCACGCTCGTCAGCAAGACGCGCCCAGCGGCTTGAATTTGCAGGCTTAGCGCCGTGTCCAACACATCACTGGACGTCATTCCATAGTGAACATAGCGACCTTCGGCGCCGACCTTCTCGGCCACCGAGGACACAAAGGCAATGACATCATGCTTGGTTGTCTTTTCGATTTCTTCAATTCGGCGCACGTCGAAACTCGCGCGCTCGCGGATCGCTTTCGCCGCCTCTTTTGGAATCAATCCCAGCTCAGCCTGTGTTTCCGCGACGGCGACTTCGACTTGCAACATCCAGTGAAAGCGCTGGTCTTCCGCGAACACAGCTCCCATTTCCGGACGAGTGTATCGGCGAATCATGCTTGCACCTCCTCGCGCTGCGATCGAGCTTGGCGATCCCACTCGCGACGCATTTTTTCCAACGATTCAATCCAGTCGGCCTCGGCATCGCAGGCACCGATGAGTCCCACACCTCGCCATGTTTCTGGACCCGCGAACACCAGATTGCTGGCCCGCGATCTGGCCGGCACGGAATCAGCCGCATAGACCGGGCACGAAAGACGAATCGCCGGCTCGGTCAGACTGATCGGTGAGGGCGTCAGCCATTCCAACTCTAGACGCGGTAAACGTTGGCGCAATAAATTCTCAGCACGGCGGCGAAGCTCATCTCGGTAAACATGATCCGCCCGAGACCAAAACGGAATCCGCATCCACAAATCAAAGACGCTGCGACCGGCACTTTGCTCGACGCGCTCAAGCACCAAAAGATTCTCGTGCGTCCAAGGACGCTCGATCGTCGAGATCAAAAAGACCATGGCCGGCAAATGTGGACGCACAAAGTTTTGACCATCTTCCAGATCGCGAACGCTCAAGCGATTGCGCCACCATCCCAACTCGGGACGAACCGATCCAAAGCTCAAAAAATCTCCCACCCGCGCGGGATCGATGAAGAACTCTTCGCGCAATGATTCCTCTTCGCTCAACATCCAAACAATCGAACGCGTGCGTTCGATCACGGATTCACCGGCAGCGGATTCGGCCTCGACCAAGTCCGCGTGACCTTGAGCTGTGCGGACCTGCCGCACGCGCGCCACTTCCCGCCAGCGTCCTCCGAGTTTCAAAAGTCGATCTCGCTGAAGCGCTTCAAAGCGTGCGGCTTCATCACCACGCTGACGCACGCGAAGCGGCTCCGCCATCGGCAGGGCAAAGCAGTCGGCTGGCTGCTGGAGCCAATATTGTCGACGTGCGAATTTCGCCGCACCCACGGATCGAGCTAAAGCCAAGGGCCAAGTCGTAGAGAGTTCAAGCCCGCGGCCACCATCTGTCACTCGCTTCACTTCGTCCCAATCCACACCATACTCATCGCGCAATCGGCGGAAACCTTGCGCAGCGGTCGGGCCACCCCAACTCACCGGACCGTCGGGCAACCACAATGCCGCGTAGGCCTCAGACTCCGATGACTCGGCCGTCGACACCCAAGAAACAAATGGCCCCAGTCGATCGATCGCTTCCATTTCTTTGCCACTTGGCTGACCTGGCCGAGGCTCAATCTCCAAGACGACGACCCGCCAACCGCGTTCGGCCAGTTGACAGCCCAAGCCCCAACCGCGCCCGTGCGTCGAGACAATCACCACATCTGAAATTTCAAATTGACCTAGGCCTGTCACAAGTCGGCCCTCCATCGCGCGGCGACTTCTCGCACAGATCGCGCTTCATCCAAATGCACTAAGAACTCCACACGCGCCAAGTTTGCATTGTCGATTCCCACAGAGCGTTGCCGCAAGATTCGCCCGGCATCGACTTCTTCAATCACTTCGTGAACGCTCATGCCGCAAGCTGCGCCATCAGCGTAGGCGCGCTCTAGAGCACGCAGTCCTGGATATCGGGGCAACAGCGAGGGATGAACGTTGAAAACACGACCGCGCCAACGCGCGAGAAAACTTGCCGGCACAATTCGCATAAAGCCCAGCAAAAAAATTTGCTCGATGGCGCGAGCCCTCAGAGCTTGATCCACCCACTCCCAGTCCAAGGACTTTGCTTGTGTTGATGTGGTGCGCGGGATCACGTCGGTCGGCACTCCAGCCCGACGCGCTTTTGCCAAACCCAACGCATCGGCGTTCGACGAAAGCACATAGCGAACATCCACCTCAGGAGCTTCGAGCAAAGATGCGAGATTCGAACCTCGCCCCGAGATCAGCACCGCCCAGCGTGTGTCTCTCGAGGTTCGCGCGCGCATCAGTACACCACCTGCGCGTCGGCCTCGGCATTCGCCATCGGCCTGAGTTCACCCAACAAGTTGGCGCGGAATTGATGTCGTTCGATCGCGGACCAAACCGCGACACGATTTTCAGGCGCCACGACCAGCGCCATGCCGACTCCGCAGTTGAGAGTCTTCAGCATTTCTTCACGCGACATCTGCGTGCGATCCTGAACTTCCACAAAAGCTTGCGGCCACGCCCAGTCCTGGAGCGGCAGCTCAAGGCCGCGAGGTAAAACGCGCGGAAGGTTTTCCATTCCACCGCCCGTGATATGCGCTGCCGCCTTCACCAAGCCCGCGCGATGCAGCTCCAAAACCAAATTCACGTAGAGAGCTGTCGGCGTCAGCAGGCGATCCATCCAAGCCTCTAGGTCTTGTGCAAACACCTTGCGCAGCAATGAGTAGCCGTTGGAATGAAAGCCCGATGAGGAAACTCCAAGAACCACATCACCGCTTCGCACATTCTTCGGACCGAGCATGTGATCCTCATCGACCACACCGACGGCGAATCCCGCCGCATCAAAGTCACCGGGCTGATAGACTCCCGGCATTTCCGCGGTCTCACCACCGATCAGCGCGCAATTCACGCTGTGGCAAGCCGCCCGAACACTGGCCAAAAACTCGCGAGCCTGCTCGCCTTGCAGACGCCCAGTCGCATAATAGTCCAGAAAGAACAGCGGCTCTGCGCCCGAACAGACCAAGTCATTCACGCACATGGCGACCAGATCCTGCCCGACAGCTCCATGGCGACCCGATTGCGCGGCCAACAAAATTTTAGTTCCGACACCATCCGTAGCCGCGACCAAACAGGGTTTCTTGTATTGACTGAAGGAGGCGCGGAAGACGGCGGCGAAACCGCCAATTCCCGAAATGATTTGATTCTTGCGAGGCTGCTCTTTTGTCTCGCTCTCAACCAACCAGTCCACCAGTTGGTCGCCAGCCTCAACATCCACGCCGGCGCTTCGATAGGAAAGTCCCGCCGTCGAGGAAGCAGACTCTGCGGATCTTGAAGGATCATTCGTCACAGTGGAGAACTCCCGGCTTGTGTACGACGTCGAATTGATAGCGACTTCATCATAGGGAAACTTCGACGGCAAGGTGCACGAACTGACTGGTAAAAATGCAGCGCAAAGGCACAAATTTTTCGCCATTTTCCGGTCATGGCGACGCGAACTCGACGCCACTTTTTTGGCGGGTTGCGTGTCCAATTCCTAGGCGACCGACCAAGACTTCAACACAGAAGGCCCCGTGGACCATCACCATTCAAAGTCCAACTCGCCGAGATCTTGCAGTTCATTGCTGATCAAAGTGGGTTCCGGCGTCGTTGAGCCAGAAGCACCTCGGGGCGAGCCATGGCGACGTCCGATTCGAGGCCATTCTGGTCGAGTCCACGAGCCACAGGCTTGCTCGAAGTTGCGGCAGCCGATAGCCTGAGGACAGGCTGAGCAAGGGGATTTATGCATCGCATCAAATGGCCAATTCGCCACTCATTTTCAATTAGATCGACTGCAATTCGTGCAACACGAGCAGCCCTCATCGGCGTCGCGATCAGTCTCTCTTCGGGATTGCTGGCGCTCCCCGCCGAGGCCTCAAGCCTTGATCCCCAAAATTCCGCTATCGAGCGACTGCAACTCGGCAGCACTTTGCCCGCCCCCAAGTACAGCGAACTGGGCGTGCTGATCGCGCAAGATGACACCTATGATCCCTTTGCCGATTACTCCGAGTTCGAAGAGTCGATGGAAGAGGAAGAGGACATCAACTTCTTTCGCAACGGCCGCTTGCTCACCTTGGGATTCCAAGGTGGCTTTCGCGGCTGGACGCAAACTCTCTCGAGCATTTACACCAGCAACATCAGCTTTGGCTTGTTCGCTTGCTACTTCTTCGATCTTCGCTTCGCGCTGCAGTTCGGTTTCACGACCAGTGATCACATCATTCAAGTGACCTCGCCCTCGACGACGGCGATTCGGGGCACAGTCGGCATCACCGATCTCAGCTTCAATATGAAATACTACTTCAATACGCAAAACGTGACTCGAGGCCTTGCTGAACTCAATCCCTTCATCCTCGGCGGCTTCTCACAGGTGTACCGAACCATCGTGGTCACCGGAAATAGCAACTTCGCTAAGGACTCGGCCTTTGGCTTCAACTTAGGCGGCGGGATCGAAGTGCCGATGATGCGAAACAAGATGTTCTTCGGCCTGCAAGGCTTGTTTCAATATTTGATGTTCGCCGATGAAAACAAAATCATTCTCGATGAGAACGACGTCAAAACGGGCGTTTCGCCTGTGGGCGATTCGTTTCAGATCACAGGCGTGATCGGTGTGAATTTCTAGATTCAGCCGCCGAAACTTTTCAGCAGCCAGCCAATCAGCGTCAGCAAAAATCCTAGCCCGATCACAATCGGACCAATCCACACAATCGCAAATCGCCAATGCGCATACAGCGACTGCGTGATCGGCGAATCATCACTTTGAAACTCCGCCGTCGCGGCAGAGGCCTTCAGCTGGCGCGTGACCGCAAGACAAAATGCCAAGCCGCTCATAGGCAGGAGCCAATTGACGGCCAGGCTATCCCAAATCTCCAAAACACTTCGCCCCGCCACACTCACATGACTCAGCGATGATCCCGAAAGCGCGGGTACAGCCGCAAACGCAACAGCCACAAGGCCCGTGAGCCATACGGCGCGATCTCGATCCAATCGAAACACTTCGATGATGTTGGCGACTAAGGATTCAAACAGTCCGATCGAGGCCGCAAGCGCCCCAAGATAAAGACAAACGAAAAAGCTCACGCCGACAAACCAACCTGACTGCAGATCCTGGAGCAGCCGAGGCAATGATCGAAACAAAAGCTCAGGGCCTCCGCTGGCACTCAAACCTAAGCTCACTGGAAAGACCAATAGTCCCGCGACGGCCGAGATCACCAAGTCCAATACGGTCACGCGAAATCCCGCGCTCGGTATATGCGTTTCCGACTTTAAGTAAGAACCAAAGGTCACCATCGTCCCAAGACCGATGCTCAAGGTGAAAAACACATGCCCAATCGCTTGTTGGAGCGCATTCCAGTTCAGTCGTGAGAAATCCGGATAGAACTGGAAGCGAAGCGCTTCCACAGTCTGCCCCGAACTCAATGACTTCATCACCAAAACGGCCATCAACAGCACGAATATGGGCGTCATCCAGCTCGCCCAGCGCTCGATCCCGCCTTGGACTCCGCGGGCGACAACAACCAGAGCGATCACAATGTGCACGCTCGCAAGACCAAACTGCATGCCGCCATTTTCTTGCAACAATCGCAACGTCAGATCCACATCATGACCCGAGGCCTGACCCAAGGGTCCAAAATTGCCAAACGCAAATTGCATGAGAAAGTGCAGCACCCAGCCACTCACCACGGCGTAGTACGACACAATCAGCAAACATCCGAAGGCGGCCAAGGGTCCCGCACGAAAAGTTCCCGGGCGATGACCTTCGGAGAGATCTTCATCGGACTCCAGCCGTCTGAACGCCGCGACCGCGCCTCGACGCGTGAGTTTGCCGATCATCAGCTCACCGATGAGGATCGGCAGACCAATCGCAATTGCCACACCGAAATAGAGAAATACAAATGCCCCGCCGCCATTTTCCGTCGTCACAAACGGAAAGCGCCAAAGATTTCCCAAGCCCAATGCTGAGCTGATCGCCGCGAGATAAAATCCGAAGCGCGTGGCCCAAACATTCTGCCGCAACAGCGGCCGCCCAAATGTGGATGTACTCTCCTGGCCGCTCATGCCCTACTCCTGGGATCGACGCCCAACACCCATGCAGAAGATTCGAATCGGCACACCTTGCAGATTCCATTGCTCTTGAATGCGCTTGGCGAGGAAGCGACGGTAAGAGTTGTCCACCCCGTCAGGATAGTTCGCAAAGGCAATGAAGGCCGGAGGTCGCTGATGTGTCTGTGTCAGATAGTAGAACTTCACGTTGGTGTGACCCCAAACCGGGGCCGGAGCCTGGCGAATCACATGCATGAAGAAGTCATTGAGCTCAGACGTCGGAATTCGGCGCGAAAGCTTCTGCTCCATATCGACGATGGCTTCAAAGAGCTCAGGTAAACCGCGACCCGTCTTGGCCGACACAAAGACGATCGGCACGTCCGCAAAGAAGTGAAACTCTTCGCTGACTTGGCTGCGAAACACTTTGCGGTACTCGGCGATTTCGCGATCACCCAGATCCGATTTGTTGGCGACGACAATCACCGCCTTGTGGGCTTCGAGAATCGCTTGAAGAATTTTAGCATCTTGATCCGAAGGACCAAGTGTACCGTCGACCACCAAGAGTACGAGATCGGCTCTGCGAATGGCGTCTTGAGATTTGAAGGCCGCAATGATCTCGACATCATCTTCGCGCTTTGAAGATCGTCGCAAACCCGCTGTGTCGATGAGCGTGAACTTTCGATCTCGGTAGACAAGCTCGGTATCGACGGCATCGACGGTCGTGCCCGCAATGTCACTGACCAGCAGACGATTCTCACCGAGCAACCGATTGCACAGCGAGCTCTTACCCACATTGGGTTTTCCCACCATGGCGAGCTTCATACCTTCGCGCTGCGTGTGTTCGGTCTGCTTCACATGCTCGACGATCCACTCCAGCACCTGATCCAAGCCCAACCGCATTTCAAAGCTGGTCGGCACAACGTCGACGCCAAATTCGTAGAACTCGGCCTTGGCCAGCTCCAAATCATGGTTGCGATCGACTTTGTTGATGATCAAAAGAAAGGGCTTGCCCGTGGCTTTGGCGATGCGAATGACATCGCGATCTTCAGGACAAAGTCCGATTCGCCCATCCATCACCACCAACAAAAGATCCACGCTCGACAGAAACTCGATCACTTGTTCACGAATCAGTTGCGAAAACAGATCCGGAGCTTCCGTCAGACCGCCGGTATCGATGACGTCAAATTTCTGTCCCCAGATTTCCGCAGGCTCAATCTGAATGTCGCGCGTAACACCTGGCTGGTTTTTCACCACGGCCTTGCGCGTGTCCGTCAGAAAATTGAATAAGGTCGACTTGCCGACATTCGGTCGGCCAATGATCGCGACACGCGAAACATCCCGAAGAGCTCGAAAGAGCGATTCACTCTCGGACGATGACATAACCCAGCTCCTTCATGAGGCCGGGATTTTTTGTCCAGCCCTCGCGCACATCGACGTGTAATTCCAAATAGACTTTTCCACCCACCAAGCGTTCGATTTCAGCGCGCGCCTCCGTGCCGATTCGCTTCAAGTTCGCGCCGCCAGCGCCAATCAAAATTCCTTTGTGGCCCTCGCGGTCGACCAGAATGTCGCAATAAATCTTCGGGAGTTTCCCCGTCTCATCATATCGCGCCACTCGAACCGCCAATCCATAGGGCACTTCTTGGCGTGTGTGACGAAAGCAAGCTTCGCGAACAAACTCGGCGGCCAGCTTTCGCACCGGTTCGGTCGTCAGCAGCTCTTCGTCATAAAGCGGCGCCTCGGCTTGCGGCAAAAGCCCCGTCACAAGATCCAACACGATGTCGCGCGCTTCGCTCGATTTCTTCAAGGCCGAGATCACTTCAAAGCGAATGCCGCGCTCCGCACTTTGCGCTCGCAAAAGCGCCGAGGCCGGCGCCAAGCCCTCTTTGAGCAAGTCGCGCTTGGTGATCACCGCAGCCCAAGGCTTTCCCGACTCGACGACTCGCTCGATCAAACGGGCCACGGCCTCTTCCGAATCCGTCGCCGCAACCACCAACAACACCACATCAGAATGCGCCAAGACCGAGGTCACTTCATCGCGTAAGAACTTATTGAGCCCCGCCTCTTTCGCCACAACTCCGGGCGCATCGACAAATACGATCTGCCGATCCTTGTCGGAGTGAATGCCATGAATGCGACCTCGAGTCGTTTGCGGCTTTTCCGAAACGATCGACACTTTTTCTTTCAATACGGCATTCATCAACGTGCTTTTGCCCGCATTGGGCTCGCCCAAAAGGGCGACAAACCCGGCTCGATAAGAGTTCGACTTCATAAGGTCTCCTTGCGCGTGTGGGACGTCGTGAGACCGGAAGACCCCGCATCCGTCGTGAGGAATTTTGCGTTCGATTGTGAATCGTGAGTTTGAGATTCAGGGCCCGGAGACGCCGCTGGCGCATTGGGCTCGTCGCCTTGGTCGGTCTTGGCATCGCTGGCGAGCAAATGGGCAAGCGCTTTTTGAGCAGCGTCTTGCTCCGCGGCCTTTTTACTGCGCCCTTCACCTTGACCAACGATCTCGCCAGTCAGCCGAGCCACAACCCGAAAGCAGCGCGCGTGTGCAGGACCAAACTCCTCAGCCAGTTCGTAGACCGGCGATGCGGATCTCTGTTCGTGCGCCCATTCCTGAAAGCGAGTCTTGTAGTCGCGCTCGTAATCCGATGACGATGTTCGAAGCTGCTCGATGTGCGTTCGAAACAGCACATCGACGACTCTCTCAACCGCACTGTAACCACCATCCTGATGAACTGCACCGATCAGAGCCTCAACGGCACAAGCCAGAATGCGCGGCTTTTCGCGTCCACCAGTTTTCACCTCGCCTTTGCCGAGCTTAATCGCCTCATTCAGGCCCAGGCCGAGAGCGATCGCGGCTAAGCTTTCCTCATTCACCAGGCTCGCGCGCCGACGGCTCAGCTGGCCTTCTGTGTCGGCTGGGAACTCCTGCATCAAAACCGACGAGAGCACGGCTCCCAAAACTGCATCACCTAAAAATTCCAGTCGCTCATTGTGGGTCGCCGAGCCTTGGCGATCACCATTTTCGTTGCCATAGCTTTTATGCGTGAGGGCCAATTCGAGAAGCTCCGGCCGCGTGAATTGATGAAGTTCGGCGTAGTTCATAGGCGAACCTCGCTCGGAGTTGGCTCAACGTCGTCCGCCGATCGAGGCTGAACATTGGCCCAGATCACCGCGTCCATGCGACCCGCGGCCGGAGGCAAAACGCGCACAACTTGGGCGCGCACAAGTCGGCCCGGCGCAAGCTTGATTTCCGAACTCTGAGGCCGCTGCAACTTGATTGGCCAGTAGTTGGAACTGAGCGCCTGAGGTACACCTTCATGTTCTCGCAAGGTCAAAACCTCAAGCTCACGATCCACAAGTCTCTGCGCCATATCCCAATATCGATTTCTAGAAAGCTCACGAAGTTGAGCCGCCCGTCGCTGACGAACCGCGATCTCCACTCGACCTTCGAGTTTCAACGCTTTTGTTCCTGGCCGCTCGCTATAGGGGAAAACATGCAGTCGAGTCCAAGGCAGTTTCGACAAGCGATCGTAGGTGTCTTGGAACTCTTCTTCGGTTTCGCCCGGAAAACCCGCAATCACGTCCATGCCGACATAGGCGTCCGGCAAATTGGACTGAATCTCAATCAATGCGCTCTCAACAGCGGCCGCATCATACTGTCGGCGCATTCGCGCGAGAGTCGCCGAGCACGCGCTCTGAATCGACATGTGAAAATGTCGGCACAAGCGGGACTCTGTTCGATACAACTCTATCAATCTTGGACTCAGCTCGACGGGCTCAAGCGAAGACAAACGAAGGCGTGGCATCTTCGTGTGCGCCAATACAGCTTCGACCAAATCTTCCAGCCGACGCTCGCCATCCTCATAATCACCGATGTGCACGCCCGTCAGCACCACTTCGCGCGCGCCCATCTTCTCAAGCTCGTTCACTCTTTGCACAAGACGCTGAATGGGAATGGATCGCGATTTGCCTCGCGCAAACGGAATCACGCAGTACGTGCAGAATGAATTGCAGCCATCCTGAATCTTCAAGAAGGCTCGAGTGTGATCGCTTTCAAGCCCGCCACCCTCTTCAAGTTCTTCCTTACGAAAAATATTGGATCGATGAACCTTCGGCAGACCTGGGTCCTTGAACAATCGATCAATCAAAATCTCTAAGTCACCTTTGTGCGAGTTGGCGATCACCAAATCGGCCCCAGGGAGTGCATCAAACACACCGCCGTCAACTTGTGCGCCACAGCCGGTGATCACCACACGCGAGAAAGGCTCGCGGGCTTTGATGCGTCGAACCTGGCGCGCGGCCTCTCGCGACGCTTCTTCGGTGACCGCACAAGTGTTCAACACGTGCACACGTGCCGCTCCAACTTGCGGAGTTGCGCTTGTGGACTCTCCAAGTTTCACGCTCGCACCTTGACGCTGTAAGCGCTGCTCAAGAAGTCCAGAGTCGTAAGTGTTCACCTTGCAGCCCCAAGTGTGCAAAACGATCTCAATGTCATTGAGTCGCGCATTGGGGCGGATGTTGGGACGACTGCTCGGGGCCAAAGTTGGGGTCTGGCTCATAAAATCCACCCGCCACCGACAAGCCTGGATTCACGATACATGACCGCGGCCTGCCCCGGCGTCACCGCACGCACCGGCTCTTCAAACACCAACTCAGCGCTCTGCCCGTCCGCTGAACGATGCACGCGCGCATAAGATCCCTTGTGAGCGTAGCGAATCTTCACGCGTAGGCGCTCGCCTTCGGCGAGCGTGTCCACGATGCGCAGATCTTGAACGCGCACACGATCGCTCATCAGGTATTTTTCTTCGCCCACCCAAACCTCGCGCGTGGCGGGATCAATCTTCAACACGAACACAGCTTGTCCCGTCGCCACGCCGACGCCCTTTCTCTGGCCGTAGGTGAAGTGATGAACGCCTTCGTGCTGAGCTAAAATCTCGCCACTGGGATAGAGGCGCACAACTCCAGGTTGCGGCCGATCGGCCGGCGCAACTTGCGAATTGATGAAGTTCGCATAGCCTTGGGAGCCGACAAAACAAATTCCGACGGAGTCCTTCTTTCGCGCATTGAGCAGCTGATGCTTTTCCGCCAAGGCGCGGACTTCTGGCTTTCGCAAGTGACCGACCGGAAACATCAGTTTGGGAACAATTTGCGGATCAATCGTGAACAAGAAGTAAGTCTGATCTTTCCAATCATCCTCAGAGGTGACGATGCCAGGCCGACCTTGCTCATCCAATTCAATGCGAGCGTAGTGCCCCGTCGCCAGGAAGTCGCAGTCGAGCTCGCGCATGCGATCGATCAAATGATCAAACTTGAGATAGGTGTTGCAGTTCACACACGGAAGCGGCGTTTGACCTTGCAAGTAAGAGCTCACGAATGGATCGATCACCGACGCTTTGAACTTGGCCTCGCAATTGGCGACGTAGAATGGAATACCCAAGCGATCTGCGACAGCGCGCGCATCATCCACATCCAAAGACGAACAGCAGGTTCCATTGCCTTCTTCGATGTCGCAGCTGGAGTAATCCCAAACCTGCATGGTGACGCCGACGACATCAAAGCCTTGCTCCACAAGCAGGGCCGCCGCCACCGAAGAGTCCACGCCCCCGCTCATCGCCACCAACACTCGTCGGCGACGTCCATCTGGTCCAATGGGACTTTGATCAAGCATGTTCCACCGCCTGAGCCTTCGATTCCTCAACTTGAAATCCTCGCAGTCCGCGCAAGCGCTCCACAACACGAACAAGGCTGTCGACGAATTCCGCGATCTCCGCGGCCGTGGTGGACCAACCAAGTCCCACGCGCAGCGAGGCTTGGGCCTCGTCACGACTCAATCCCATAGCCAACAGCACAGGTGAAGGTTCGGGACTGCCGGAACTGCAAGCCGCGCCTGTTGAAACCGCGAAGCCATCCATGTCGAGGGCCATCAACAAAGTTTCTCCATCAACGCCAGGGATGACCAAACTCGAAGTCGACGGCAAACGCGGACTTTCTCCGGCGGTGATGCTGACGGATGAAATTCGCTCGCGCACTTGTGACTCAAATGCATCTCGCAACGCGCGCATGTGCTCAGCGCGTTCGGCCACTTCGCCAATTCGCGTGCACATGTAGCCAAAGGCCGAAATCGCCAAAAGGTTCTCTGTGCCACCGCGACGGAAGCGCTCTTGTCCTCCGCCGTCGATGAGCGCATCCAGCGGCACGGATTTTCGGTGATAGAGAGCACCCGCACCTTTGAGCGCGTAGAATTTGTGGGCGGCGAAGCTCGCCAAATCGACGTCAAGCTCGCGCAAATTGAACGGCATTTTGCCAAGCGCCTGCACGGCATCGGTGTGCAAGAGCGCGCCGGCTGCGTGTACGATTTGTGCGATCTCTCGAACCGGCTGCACGACGCCGGTTTCGTTATTGGCCAACATCACCGACACCAGCAAAGTCTGTCCGGGTCGCAGCCGCGACTGCACATCTTCAAGCTTCACTCGCCCGCTTCGATCGACAGGGATGACTTCGACTTCCGCATTGAAATCTCGCACGAGACTCATGGCCGCGCGTTTGAGACTCGGGTGCTCCAAAGCGCTGATCAGAATGTGACGTCGTTGATCGCCGCGAGCTCGAGCGGCTGACATTGCGCCCTTGAGCGCCAAGTTGTTCGCTTCCGAACCACCCGATGTGAACACCACTTCCAGCGGCGAACAGCCCAAGGCGCGCGCCACGGCATCGCGAGCTTCGCGAAGCCGGGTCTTCGGTCCACGACCGAACACATGAATCGAACTGGGATTGCCCCATTCCATCGCCCAAGACGAAAGGCGAGCCAAAACCTCGCCATCCACGGGCGTGGTGGCGTTATGGTCCAAATAAATGCGTCGCTTGCCGCTTTGCGTAAAGGACATCGAGGCCGCTCCTGCGAGCGCGCAACCTAGCACAATTTCTCGATTTTTTCCAAGGACGCCGATCCGAATTCCCAGGCCATGTAAAACGAAACCAGACTCATGTAACTGAGCTGAAACACCGATAAATTCGATATGGACGCTTGGAAGAATTGGCCAAAGCTTTTCGGAATTGATTCCGAACATGCAGGCGCATTTGCTCGCGAAGGGCATGGCAACGCTATGTCGCCGGGAAACCTCGCGAAATTCTTCACATGGTGTATTCAAAAGGGTCTCATCGATCAGCAAGAGGCCGCGCAATTTGTGGCCGAACTCTCCGCAAAGCCCATCGTGAATGCCGCGTTCTTCGAGCAGCCCATCGATCCGCAAGTGTGGGAATTGGTGAAAGGCATTCACGCTTGGTCACCCACGCTTGTGCCCTTGGGATACTGGGAAGATCACCTGCTACTCGGCACGCCGCTGCCACCTTGGGAAACTCCGCCACTTCGCAAACTGCGAACGCCGCCGATGATCGTGGTCGCTCCCGCTTTGGATTTGCAAGATTACTTCGAGCGACTCACCGGCCAAACCGGCACATGGTCGAATCTGTCGGATCACACTGTGGGTCCGTTGGGTTCGGACGAGTCCAATTCACAAGTTTCAGTTGAGCTACCACCTGGCGAACAAACTCTCGCCGCCTACCAAGCGATCACCGGCGAAAATGAAGTTCCGCCGCCGGCGCCCGTAACGGCCGAACTGCAACCTCCGCCGCCGCAAACTGAAAGCGTGATGCCGCCGCCCGCCGCTCCGCCTGCCCCGCCGATCACAGCTGCTCAGGCCGTCGCTGCCAAACCACCACCTCCCGCGCCCAAGCCGCAGACTCCTCCGCAGCAGGCTCCGCCAAAGCCGAGCGCAGCGAAGCCCGCGGCGATGCCGAGTGCTGCAAAGAAAGCAACGCCCTCTTCGGTTGATGATCCGTTTGCTGCACTCGCTGCTGCTGCAGGTGTTGAAATCGGAAGTGGTGTGGACGATGAAGTCAAAACTGAAGCCGACGGCGAAGCTCCAACTGAAGAGATGCCCGACGGCTTGGATTTCGGCGCCCATCATGTGGCTCAACCTGAGGGCCTGAATCTCAATTCGCAAGAAACCGCGACAACAGATTCACATGTTGCATCCGATTGGACGCCTGCCACAGAAACACCAGAAGTCGAGACACCCGAAACTCAGGCCGCGATGTCAGATGAAGCTGTGACGAGCGATGCGGTGAGCGAGTCACTCCACCGTGACGGTGAGATTGTTTCGGGCTCAGAACCCGCAGCCGTTGAGTTCGACCTTCCGCCTCCACCGCCGCCGACGGCCCCACCGCCGATCAGGCCCAAGTCGACGCCGCAACCCACGGCTCAAGCTCACAAAGAATCCGAGCCTCAGATCGAGTCGATGGTCGAGACGGCGTCCGAAACTGTGGCCGATTCTGTGGGCGATTCTGGGGGCGATTCTGGGGGCGATTCTGGGGGCGATTCTGGGGGCGATTCTGGGGCCGAAACTGCGACTGAAGAATCTTCTGGTCCAAAAGAGCTTCATCAGACCGTGATGCATGACTTTGCCGATGGCAGCGAAGAGATCATCGAGAAGCCCCAGACTGAAGCCCCGATGGGTTTGTCGAATTTTGATAGCGGCGCGACTGAGGAAGAAGCTCGCTTTTCACTCTCCAACATCACCAAGTCGGATCTTCCCGCTGCGCCCGAAGAAGATGCGCCGCCAACGATGCAGATCAGCCGACACATCGCGGATGTAAACGAAGCTGGATCTCGAGTCCTCGACTTTGAAGGCACGATCTCTGGCGCTCGCGTCAATCGCCAAGATCCGACCTCAAGCAAAGTCATCAACATCAACTCGCTTGAGCCCATGATGCTGGATGACTGTCACACCTTCGACCAAATTGGCGCGCAAGTTCTCTTGCAAGTTCAAGGTGTGTTTGAATCGGGAATGATTCTCCTATTCCAGGGCGGCCAGCTCATGCCTTGGAAGTGGTCGGATCTGATGCTTTCAGTGAAGGGTGAAAATCCCGATGCCATCCAGCTTGAAGACCCCAGCATTTTCCGTATCGTTTACCGCACGGCCCTTCCCTATCACGGCTATGTGGTCACTAACCCCGTCAATCAAAAGTTCTTCAACGAGTTCACGCGCGGCATGCTGCCAAAGCATATGACGATCATGCCCGTGATGATCGAAAAGCAAATGTGCGGCATGCTGCTGGCGATTTCAAACCAAGATGTTCAACTGCGCCAATCTCTGCGCACGATGGAACGCCTGGCGTTTGAGTTAAGTCGCGGATTCAAGCGTCTGCGTGGCGGCGGCTCACGGGCCGCCTAAGCCTCGGGGCCAGCATCAGGACGAGATCAATTCTGGGGTCCGACTTGCCAAAGCCGAATTCGCCGAAGCTCCGTCGCCGCATCGACCGTCAGTTCAATTCGCCAAACTTGAAATCCAGAAAAAGTGCGAGCGCATTCGGCCAAATCTTTAACCAATCCCAGTTCCACCAATCGATTCGCCCACTCAATGAGAATGAAGCGCGTGGCCCCTTGAGTTCGCCTCTCCGCCAATAAGTCCCACAAGCCCACGCTCTCCAATTCATCGCGCGAGTCCAAACGATCCAAATCAAGATGATCAAGCTGTGCGAGTTTCGAGCCATACTCGCTGTGAAGCGCAAATGATGGCGATGCGGCCTCTTGGGCGCCAAAGGTTTCGGCCACCGCCGTCACCCAGGTGGTTTTGCCTGAACCCATTGCACCCTCGAGGAACACAAGTTTGGGTTGTGATACTTGGAGCTGAGATTTGGCCCAAGCCGATGCCTGAGATTTGAACTCGGCAAGATTCGCCGCCGTAATTTCAGAAACCTGAAACGGCGGATTCACGAGAGTTCGCGCTCCAAGAATCCCGCGATCTCTTCCGCATAGCGAGAGATCTCGCCTCGATCACGGCCTTCCAAGAGCACGCGAACCACAGGCTCAGTGCCTGAAAATCGCACGAACACTCGGCCCTCGCCGCGCAGCTGAGCTTCGATTTTTTCGATGAGTTCGCGATAGCCTTTGATTTGCGAGAGATTCTCGCGACGGCGCACGCGCGTATTCACCAACACTTGCGGATAGTCTTCCAAAATCGCATTCAGTGAGCGCAAATTCGCAGACTTCGACTTCATCACCGCCAGCACATTGAGAGCCGCGATCACACCGTCACCCGTGGTGGTGTGTTCATGGAAGATGATGTGTCCTGACTGCTCGCCACCCAGCGAGTAGCCATGCTTTCGCATCTCTTCGACCACATACTTGTCGCCGACATCGACACGAATCACGCGAATGCCATGGCTCTGCATCAGCCGATCCAATGCGAAGTTCGACATTTGCGTCGCGACCACAGTGTCCTTCGGCAATTGATTCTGCTCTTTGAGATGCAAAGCGCACACGGCTAAGATGTGATCGCCGTTCACCACTTGCCCTGAATCGTCGACCATCACCACGCGATCCGCATCGCCATCCAAGGCAATGCCGACGTCCGCACGATACTGCAGCACCGCCTCGGCCACTCGATCCGGATAGAGCGCGCCCGACTTGTCATTGACGTTGAAGCCATTGGGCTGATTGCCCAACACAATGCACTCAGCTCCTAATTCGCGAAAGATCATCGGCGCAACCTTGTAAGCGGCACCATGCGCGCAATCGAGCACAATGCGCAGGCCCTCAAGCGTGTACTCGAGCGGAAATGCATTCTTGGCGTGAACGATGTAGCGCCCATCCGCATCGTCGATCCGTTTGGATCGTCCAATCAGGGGCGACTCGGCCAGCGAAACCGTAAAGTCCGCGGTCGCCACCAGCTCTTCAATCTCGCGCTCCATCGCATCGGGAATCTTGTAGCCGTCAGGCCCAAAGATTTTGATGCCATTATCGACGTAAGCATTGTGAGACGCGGAAATCACAACGCCCGCGTCCGCGCGCATGTTGCGCGTGAGAAAGCCGATTCCGGGTGTCGGCAGAGGACCGACCAACTCCACATGCACACCCATCGAGTTCAATCCCGAAGTGAGCGCATTCTCAACCATGTAGCCGCTCAATCGCGTATCTTTACCAATCACAACCTTGGGAACTTTGTTGCGTGCGGGAGCGCGCATGAGAATCAAGCCCATGGCCTGACCCACACGCAGAATCACGTCCGGAGTGATGGGAAACTGATTGGCCGTGCCCCGAATTCCATCCGTACCAAAGAGCTTTTTTCGGGGCGAACTCTCAGTCTTTTTCTCTGTCTTTTTCTCAGTCTTACTCTCTGGCTTAACTTCCGACGAATGCGGCTTCACCGCATTTCGCGAGGCTTCGCTGGCATGGGCTTCGTTTGCGGTACCCGAAACTCGATTTGATTTCTTATTGGTCATATTCGCCCGCCTCAATCGATGAGCCTCAAAATTCGCTCACCATGTCGCCCCAAATTTTCGTCATCACTTTGCGAGAATGAAGTTCCAGAACTCCCCGCCAAAATCAACCAACTTAAAGCCCTCTTAAAGCCCAATTTAAAGTTTTGATCTTCCCGGCCGAGGCGTCGGCGTTGGCGCCTCCATGACACTCACCTCGCTGGGCGAGGCCACAGGCGTCGGAGATGGCGCCGGGCGAAGCACCAAGTTTAGCGAGTCCGGTGACATGCTGACCAACTTCACCCCAAAGGGCAGTTCAATGTTACGAGCCTGAATGGGGGCCATCACGGACTTGGGACGCCCTTCCTGAACCTGCACCTTGGTGAGATCGACGGTGACCGCGCCCGGAGATTGCCCGAATCGTTTGAGCGCTGTGCGTGGGCCTGAAACCTTAACCGTAATTTTCCTCTCAGTGAGTGGACCACCTTGCGTGTTCTCCAAGATCACGGACTTCGGGAGCAAGAACTCCACATCCATCTCGCGCGTGAGAACAAAGTCGCGACGACCCAAAATCGTGATCCACAGGATCAAGGTGACGAACAACGCGACGAGCTTGTAGCTGCCGTTATCCAGGAGCAACTCTTGCCAGTTCAGCTTGGGATTCTTTTTGGGACTCACGACACAACCCCCGGTGGCTGGGGTCGATATCTCAGCCCAAAGCCCTCATAGAGTTTGCGGCGAAGCTCAGCATGATCCAAATCATGAGCCAACATTCCCGCCTCAACGACGCCGACTCGGTGATTCTCTTCACTGACGACGATGACGATCGCATCCGTCTCTTCCGTCAATCCCAAGGCGGCGCGGTGACGAGTCCCCAAGTTCTTATCGAGGACCGGGTTCTTCGATAGAGGCAAGAAACAGCCCGCCGCCCACACTCGACCATTGCGAATGACCACAGCACCGTCGTGCAGCGGCGAGTTCGGCTGAAAGACCGAGTAAAGCACTTCAGCGCTCACGACGGCATCCATCTCCGTGCCCACTTCGACGAAATATTCCAAATTGATTTCACGCTCGATCACAATCAAGGCGCCGAGCTTTTTCTGCGACAGTCCAATCGCGCCTTTGGCGATCTCTTCCACAATATGGGTTTCCTCGACTCGACTGACACCGGTGAAGAAAGGATTTGAGCCGATATGCGCGAGAGCGCGACGGATTTCACCTTGGAACAAGATGACCACGATCAAAAACAGATTGTTGAAGAATTTTTCGAGAATCCAATTGAAGGTGAAAAGCTCAAGCCATATCGAACCGAGGTAGGCGATCGCCAGAATCCCCAGACCCGAGAGCATCTGCACCGTACCGGTGTGACGAATCAACACCAGCACGCGATAGACGACGACCCATACCAAGGCCATGTCGAGCAAGTCGCGCGCGCGCAACTGCGTGAAGATGAACTGTAGGTTCTCCCAAATTCCTTCCACGATCCCCCGCGCTCAAGTTGTCAAAGCCAGCTGTGTCGGGCGCGCTCTTTGCGATTCAACTCACACAACATCAGCCCACGGGTGCGGGCTTCAGTCCTTGGCTAGCAGCCTCACGCGCGGCCTTTTCAGCGGCCTCGCGCTCAAGAGCTTCTTTCGCATCCATTTCCTTCTGGGCTTGATCCAATTCAGCCTGCAGTCCGCGATCTTTGTCGCCGCGATCGCGTTTAATATCTTCGACCGTCGATCCTGCAATCAGTCGATCCACTTCGGCTCCGTCAATTGTCTCAAGCTCCAAAAGCGCCTGTGCCATGCGATCCAAGGCATCGCGCTTCTCGGTGAGAATTTGCTTCGCCTTCTCGTAGGACGTATGCACGATGCTATAAACTTCCTTGTCGATCTCTTCGGCTTTGGCCTCGGAGTAATCCCTGGATGCGCCTTGCTGAAGTCCTAAGAACACGGGACCTTCGCGTTTTTCGTAGGCCAAGGGCCCAAGGCGCGACATGCCCCACTCACACACCATTCGGCGCGCCAATTGTGTCGCACGTTCGATGTCGTTACCTGCACCTGTCGTGTAATCGGTGAAAACCAATTCTTCAGCGGCACGACCGCCAAAGAGCACGGTGATCATGGACTCTGCCTGCAGCTTAGAAAATGAAAGCTGATCCTTCTCTGGCAAGTGCATCGTCAGACCCAAAGCCATGCCGCGAGGAATGATGGTGACTTTGTGAATCGGGTCCGTCTTTGGCAGCTGCTTACTCACCAGCGCGTGACCGGCCTCATGATAGGCGGTGTTTTTCTTTTCGTCCTCCGAGATCACCATCGATCGGCGCTCAGCACCCATCATCACCTTATCGCGCGCGTACTCGAAGTCTTCCATGGTGAGCTTGGACTTTCCTGTTCGCGCGGCATTGAGGGCCGCTTCGTTCACAAGGTTCTCCAAATCCGCTCCCGCAAAGCCCGGAGTTCCACGAGCGATCTTGTCGACATCGACGTCACTGGCGATCGGCGTTTTCTTGGTGTGAACCTCGATGATCTTTCGGCGACCTGCGATGTCGGGCTTATTCACCACCACGCGACGATCGAAGCGGCCCGGGCGCAAAAGCGCCGGATCCAATACGTCAGGACGGTTGGTCGCGGCAATCAAGATCACGCCATCGTTGGACTCGAAGCCATCCATCTCCACGAGCATTTGGTTCAAGGTTTGTTCGCGTTCGTCGTGACCTCCGCCCATGCCCGCGCCGCGATGTCGTCCGACGGCATCGATCTCGTCGATGAAAATCAAGCAGGGCGCGTTGCGCTTGCCTTGTTCGAACAAATCGCGAACTCGAGAAGCTCCGACACCCACAAACATCTCAACAAAGTCCGAACCCGAAATCGTGAAGAAAGGCACACCGGCTTCACCCGCAACAGCGCGAGCCAACAGCGTCTTGCCTGTGCCCGGAGGGCCGACCAGCAACACGCCCTTCGGAATGCGCCCACCGAGCTTGGTGAATTTTTTGGGATCTTTCAGAAACTGAACGATCTCCACCAAATCATCTTTAGCTTCCTCAACGCCGGCGACGTCAGCGAATGTCACCTTGATTTTGTTTTCATTGAGGATCTTGTGACGGCTTTTGCCAAAGCTCATGGCTTTACCGCCGCCGACCTGAATTTGGCGCATGATGAACATGAACATCACGACGAACAACAGAATCGGCAGCCAATTGATCAACAGCTGCGCCATCAATCCCGAGGACTCTTCGTGATCATAGTTCGGTGTGATGCCAAAGCCGCGCACCAATTCGAATCCCGAATCTTCCGTATTGCCGGCGACTTGAAACTGCTTGCCCTTGAACTCTTGCTCGAACTCAGGCTTCACTTCGCCGACGATCATGCCACTTGAGCGCTTGAAGGTGACGCTGGCAATTTTGCCGTCTTTCAGTGCCTGTACGAATCGCTCATAGGTGAAACCCGGGATCGCGCCGAGCTTACTGGCGTGATGCATTTGAAAGAGAATCAACGGAATCACGAGGAGAAACACCCACAACGCCCACGCCTTATGCCCTGATTTCATTCGCTCTCCTCATGCGCCACATCTCGTTCCAACTCAATTTTGGCGGCCACTTTGGCGGCCTCAAACTCAAAGCTCACCTTTCAAATCAACCAACTTCTCGCCCGGCCACGATTCATCCGGAAACGTCTCGCCCGGCCACGATTGACCCGGCGACTCAAAATGATTCATCGACGGATTCCATCGCATCAAGCCCGCGACCTTCCCTATGCTAGCACGCGAAAACGCGGGACCCAACTTCTCTTCCCGGCCTGATCACTTCCTTCTGGACTAGGCGCTGGTCGCTGACTCAAGGAGGAGCAGAGGTTACGTCATTTATGGCTTGATCTTAGGCCTCGACCTTCGGCCTCGACGGCACTGCGCCATAGGGAAAAGCGCGCAGTTCATCGCCCTTCACCTGCCAACGCAAGCCAGCCACCTCAAACTCAAAGTCAACTTCAGCACGCGCCAAACGTTTGAGCACTTCACCGATTTGTGCGCGCGACGCCGAGCGCCCGTGCTGCCTCAACCAAGTGTGCAAGCTTCGCTCAGCTTGCGCCGCCGAGATCAGCATGAGCCGGGATCGGCTGAGCACACTGAGAGGTGCATCTTCGCCGCCACTCGCTGTCCGCAGCTGCGGCGCAAGCTCACCTACGGCCACTCGACACTGCGCCTCAAGTGCTTCAACGATGAGATCGAATGAACGAGCCATCGCCGCCTTTGCCCCTGGGCGCATTGCCTCAAGCCGCGGCCAAATTTCATGTCGAAGCCGCGCGCGAAGATCGCCGCCCAGCAGATTCTGCGGATCATCGATAAATGAAAGGGGCAGTGCTTCCGGCGCCAACACCTTCGCCGAGGCCTCGCCACTTTCGTGTAATTCCTCGAGCGTCCAATCCAACACAGGTCGTGCGATTTGCCTTTGCTCGTCCCAATCCCGCATGCCCGTGAGCCCATGCGGGCCAGTCCCCCGCATCAGCCGCATCCATCTTGTCTCCAGCAAATCATCGCGATGATGCGCCAACCACACTGGCGAAGCCTGCGAAGCAAACGCAGCCCAGCGAGCCTCTCGCCAAGCCTCTTCGGATTCTCGCTCCGGTTGAACACGAAAACTTCGAAAGCCAAGACCAAATCGGCGCGCCGAATTCTCCACCAAAGCTTCGGCCCGATCGCGAAACTCGAGCACAGCCGCGGATGTCGAGTGCGGGCCGTGATGCACGTGCCACACTTCCAGTTCGAGACCTGCGGGCCACCGCGTCCTTTGACGAAGCTCCACCAGCATAGCCAGTAGACTCATCGAGTCTCGCCCCCCCGAAACGGCCACACCCCAACGTCCGAACTTCGGAAGTCCATGCATGCTGAGAATTTTGGACCGCAATCGATCCGCTCCGGGCGTGAGCTTTTCGAGGCGGGTGAAGGCTTCCGTCATACCTCCCAAGCTGCCCCACTTGAGTGGTCATCACCAAGGATTTTCCCGCTGTACAACGGCTTAAGTGACCGAGTTCCATGGACTTTTTTGGGTCCCCGCGCGCCAAGCTTGACACAGCATTGATTTCCCCTCGCGCTAAGTCACATTTCCCATGTATTTTCGCATACTTGCAATCTCCCCCTCATCCGCCACAACCACGCATGTGAGGCAGCTGGTGTTGAAGCCCTAGACACCCCCGCCTCACCAAGTCCCACGAATGTCAGCTGAACTCGTCCCGAATTTGCTCACTTTGCTCCTTGTAGCTGTTGGAGTCTTTCTCAGGCATCGCCAAGGGCGATGATTTTGGAGCGCGAAGATGCAAAGGCCGCAATCCGAAAGCCGAAAACTCGGATGCCAATCTCGACCGAACTCAAATTCTGGTTTTGAGTTCGCGCTGGTGTGCATGCTTGGCATTTGCGTAAGCCTTTTCCTGTGTGACTCAGCCTCGTCGTCGCCGATCTCCAACGTAAATCAAGTGGCGAAGTCGGTTGCACCGCAAACTTCGCTCCGCCAGCCTGCGGCCTCGAAACAAGTGCCCGACAAGGCGCTGAGCGTGCGCCAGCTGCGAGCCGTGCGCGAGCGACTGCTGGAGCGCGATCGCGAACTACAAACTCAAATGCGAAGCACCTTGAATCAAATTGCGCGCATGAGTTTGAGTTTCGATTTGGACCATGGTGCGCGGGCCGCGGATGCGCGCCGCCGCGTCGATCAGCCACTCGATTTCATTCAAAGCCTCGATCAGGATCGCATCGAACTGGATGCCCAGAGGCGCATCGTCGATCAGCTGATTTTTGCATTGGACACGAAGTGGTCGGGCCGAGATCTCAAAGCCTTCATGGAAATTCAACTGATGGAAATGGCGTCCGTGGATTTGGACTCGGATCTCAATGATCCCCGCCGCGGCGAATGGTGGCGCTTTCTTCTGCAAGCGAGCATCGCCATGCGCGAGATTGCCGAACCCAATGAAGATCCCGTCGCGTTCTTTGAAAGTTACATGCGATTTAGCCGCGTGTTGGATCCGCGCAATGCGATCGATTTTCTATTGGAACGCGCCTACGTCGGTGAGCGCAGTTTAGAGGCCGAGGCCAGCCCAACCCGCGAGCATCCCGAAAAAGGCGACGACGGACAAAAGCGCCAGGGTGAAAAGAGCGGTGCCGCGCTCGAGACGCCGCCCAGCTGAATTCAGCTTTTCAGCGCGATCCAAAACATAGGCTTCAAAGCCAGCGTCCGGCAGACGCCATTCGCGATCGGCGTCCTCGTAGGCCATGGACTTCATGATTCTCGATGAGCTCCCTGGCCAATTCTGCTCCACGCTCTTTCGCATTTGTCCCGCACACTGGCGCAGCAGTTCGCGCGCGCAGAGCATGAATGCAAACGCGGAGAAGATCGCGATCCCCGCCGCCATCAGCGAGTTGCCGAGTGCGGCCTCGATGGCATCGGCACCCGACATCGACAGTAAAGTGGTGAGATCAAGGTTTGAAAATCCCATCAATCAAGTGATCGGAATTTTCGCGTTTCAACTTGAGACGAGAATCGGAGTTTTCGACGAAGGACCTAGACCAGTTCGCTCCAGTGGCTCACCCAAGATCTGTTTCGCGCCTTAGGCCTCGACCTTTTGCCAGCTGCAGGGTCGATGCACATGGTCCTCACTTCAGACCCGCGAAGGCTTTCGGCAAAGTTCAAATCCGGCAAATGACTTGGCCCGAACTGCGAACAGGAATCAGCTGGAGGTTGATTTCCGTTCCGTCTCCACGGTGACGCTGGATGCTTCACTTGTGCTGCCGGGCTGTTTCTTGATGACTTCAATTTCGGCGACGACTCGGAACTTGTGTTCTTCGGCGAACTTCGAGGCCTCTTTGACAAAGTCGATTTTGGAAATGATGCCGATCACTTCTCGAGTCACGCGATTCATCAAGTCGTCTTTGGACTTCGATGCCCCTTGCAGGAGCAAATCCAAAGTCTCTTTCGGCAACTTCATATCAGAAACAAATCGCCGCAAACTCTCTTCCGTCATGAACGCGGCGGAGATGCCTGTCGCCAGAAGTTTCTTGAGCGAGTCGCCGACGCGCGGTCCGGCTGAACTCGTGACCGGATCATCCCAAACCTCGCCGCGCTCGTGGCTGCCTCCCGATGCGCCCGAGCTTGAGCCCGCTTGAGACTTTGCATCTCCCGACTTTCCAGAACCAGAACTCGAGCCGCCGTCGCGTTGATTCACTTGCCGTAAACCTCTTTAATGCGTTTGTGATAGGCCGCCATCATCGCGGGCAAATTCACGTTCAACAGCGTCTTGGCAACCGGGCCGGGCACGAAGATCTTGAAGTCGCCCTCGACCTGATAGGTGGCCTTGGTTTTAGCACCGCCAGCTTCAGGAGCCAAAGTCCAGGATCCGCTCATGGATTTGAACACATCACCGGAAACAAATTCCCAGCTCACTTTCTGAGCCTGAGTCTCCTGTGTGCGCAGCTGATAGGTGATGGCCTTGATGACGCTGACTTTGTACTCGACGAGTTTCGAATTCGTCTCGCTCTTGAGCACTCGGCACTCTTTCACTTCGCTCAAAAACTGCGGATACTTTTCGTAGTCCGTAACGAGCTGGTAGAATTCGTCGGGTGTGCAGTTGAAGACTTCCGTATGCTGAGCTCCAGCCATTTTGACTCCTTCAGGCTCATTTTCCCTTTTTGAATAAAGCTTCGGCCGCCGCACGCAGCGCCTCACGATCATTTTTGGCGGATCGAGGCCCGCCGACAACAAAATGATCGCAAAAGTTGGATCGATCCTTCTCCTGAACGCGCTCCGCCACAGGTTCACGACATTCGTTGTAGGCCGTGGCCTCGTAATGCTGACAGTTCTTGCACACATGCAGATCCGCGCGACACTTGGGACACTCGTCGCGACGACCCGGAGGGCTCGGCAAATTGAGCTGATGTCCGCAAGCGTGGCAGGTCAGCGAGAGCATCTCTCAACGCCCCGACATGGTCGCGGGTTTGCGAGCCAAATCATGTGTGGCCTCGATGGTGCGGACCGTGCCCGTTGCACTTCGCATGACAATCGAGTGCGTGGCGGCCCGATGGTTCGGTAAGAATGAGACACCTTTGAGCAGCGGACCGCTGGTCACGCCCGTGGCGACAAACATCACCGGCCCGTGGCAGAGGTCTGTCATGCGGAAAGCGCGATCGATTTCGCTGACACCCATGCGCGTGGCACGTGCGCGTTCTTCGTCGCTGCGAAACTTAAGTCGGCCTTGAAAGTCGCCGCCCAGGCAGGTCAGCGCCGCCGCGGAAATCACGCCTTCAGGCGCGCCGCCGACGCCGAGCAAGAGATCAATCCCCGAATCCACGACGCCCGTCGCGACAGCTGCGGAAACATCACCGTCACCGATGAGGTGAATTCGCGCGCCGGTTTTTCGCACTTCCGCTATGAGCTTTTCATGACGAGGCCGATTGAGAATCACCACCGTCACGTCGCTAATGTCTTTGCCAAGTTTCTTCGCCACAGCGCGAATGTTGGCTTCCGGGGGCGCATCGATGTCGATCGAGCCCGCCGCACCCGGTCCGCAGGCGATTTTATCCATGTAGGTATCAGGCGCGTGCAGAAAGCGTCCACGCTCAGCGACCGCGATCACCGAGATCGCGCCGACACCGCCTGTCGCGCAAATCGTCGTGCCCTCCAGCGGATCCAAGGCGATGTCGACCGAGGGCGCATCAGGTCCGGCCATGCCGACTTTTTCGCCGATGTAGAGCATGGGCGCTTCGTCGCGTTCACCTTCGCCGATCACGACGGTGCCGTCGATGCGGAGAGAATTGAACGCGCGGCGCATGGCATCCACGGCGGCTTGGTCCGCCGCTTTTTCGTCTCCTCGCCCCATCCAGCGCGAACTCGCCAAAGCTGCGGCTTCTGTGATTCGTACAAATTCCAAAGCTAAGTTGCGATCCATGGCGATGTCCTTTTCTTCGACTCGAGTTGGCTGGCTCCGAAAATTTCAGCTTCAAATTCGCCGGTGATTTTCGGCGAACTCGACCGCGGAAGCGATCAGCGCCGTGGAAACTACCTCAGGCTTGAGGCGACGTTGAGGCGCAAAGCGTCGCAAGCTCGGCTTCACTCGGTGGATTCGGCGGCCAAGTGCTGCTCCAAGTTTGAGCACGAAGCTTTTCGCGGACAGCTAAGGGCAAACGCGCAGGTCGCAGATCCGTCACTTGCATCGCGGTGAGGTCGGTTTCACCCGTCACCACCAACTCGCGCGACGCCTGGGCGAACATGGCATAGCGAAACTGGATCAAGGCTCCCTGCAGCCGACCCTCACAAGCTACGAAAGCGAGGTCATCGAATTTCAGCGGCCGATGATAGCGAACGTCCAAACGCAGCACGCCAAACACCAAGGGGCCGCGCGGAATGTGCAAATCCATCAATTCGTTTCGGCGCATCCACTCCACGCGTGCCTCTTCGAAGACATGCACATGTTGGGAGTGATGCATGACGCCCATTGCGTCGGTGTTGCTAAAGTGAACTCGGCGCGCGAGCCAAAGCATCAGGCCGCCTGCGAACAAATCGACGTCAAATGCTTCACCAATGCGGCGATGGGCTCCCCGCCACCGCGGATCTGCAAAGCCGCATCCAAGGCAAAGCTCGCCACTTTGCGAGCGTCGGAAGGTTCAAGCTTCATGTTCACGTCGGGATCGGCCTCCCAAGTGGCTGAATCACCCGCAGGCGCTTTCAACCAAAACACTTTGTCGGCGACCTGCACTTGCGCCCGCGACAGCTGCGAGTTTTTGAACCACAAAATGAAATTCGTATCGCGCGGACCCGAGTACCAAAAATCAAAATCCTGACCGGCATGAAAAAACGCTCGATCCACTGACCGCATATTGAGTCCGACAAGTTTCGCGTCCAAAAAGCGATCCACGCTCACCCGACCCTCGGCGCTGAGTTGCTCAAATTCAAACGCCACAATCATCTCATTAAAACGAGCGAGCTTTCCGCGCGCGCGAAAACTGGGCGATTGCCCCAACGCCACTTCCAAATCATAGCTTTGTCCGATCACCCAGGGCCGCGAAGCGCTCGACACACTCTCGCTGTGCTGCTTCAGCGCCAAGCCATTGTGGCTGAGATCCACGACGGGTGCGTCGAGATTTTCGCCGATGACTTTGGCCGTCGCTCCGGCGATCTGGGTCAAGACCTGAGCCGACTGAGTCCCCAGGCGCTCGGCGACATCGACGACGAGATTCACGCGCTTAAAGCGACGCGGATCAGGCTTGGCCGCTGCCGATGGCGCTGAAGTTGTAGAAGACGATGTTGAAGTCGCCGCGGACTCACTTTTTAGACCGAAGAGCTTTGCGAAAATCGACATGCCTCCATTGAAGGACCTGAGCCGGAGTCTGGTCAAGATTGGTCGACGTGGGTCAACGCGAGCCGACTCGAAGATCGACCATCCGCATCCGCGTCCGAAGCTCAGGTCGACCTGCTTCAACGCTCAACACCCACGCTGATCGGCTCCATCTCAACTGGCGTGAGGGTGCTGAAACTTTGCTTGCCGCGCACCCGACCTTGGTCGATGCCCATAAAGTCTCAACTGTCCCGCATCCCGAACGCGGGCGTAAACTTTCGACATGCCGAACTCAAAAGCCTCGTCGCCCACTTCGTCGCCAACCTCAACCCCCGCCTCACTGCAAGACGTGCGGCCTCGCCTGAAACCCGGCCAAGCCTTCGTTTCGGATGCACGTGTGATCTGGGAGCGCACCCAAGGCGCCAAGCAAGTCACGCTTCCGGCGGAAATCGCGCCGATGCTGAGTTTACTCGACGGCAGTCGAACTGTTCCGCAAGTGATCGAAGAGTTGCAGCGGCGTTTGGGACGCGTGCCGTTTAAGTCCTTCTTTGGAAGCCTCCAGAAACTGCAAGCCCAAGGCTTCCTCGAAAACGCCGAGTCGCTGGCCGATCAAAGCGCTCAAGAGCGCGCGGAAATGTTCGAGCGCGAACCGGTATGGATTTCTCGGCCGATCTTAAGTTTTCCGGTGATTCCGCGCATGAGCTTTGGTCGCCCCTCGCTGTTGGCCTTCTACGTTTTCGCCGGCGGCTCGGCGCTGATCACGCTGCTATTTCTCTTCAATGCCTATCAAAACGGACATCTGGAAGTTCCCTCGCAGTTTCTCTATATCGATTCCTCGCATGCCCTGGGCCTGGTGTTTTTGTTCGCGGCCTGTTCGATCTTGATCTCGGCCAAGACACTTTTCAAAGCCCTGCTTTCGATTTTGCTCACAGGTCGAATCAGCCAGATTCGCTTGGAGCTGAATCTGTTTTCACTCGCGCTGCGATCGCACGATGAGACTCTCTATCTCGCCGGTGATCGTTGGACCGGAGTGCTGGCGATGGCCGGTGTCGGCTGTTCGCAGTTTTTCTTTTTCGCCATCGCCTCGGGCGCCGCTCCTCAATGGTCGCTGCTCACGGATTTATTTTGGGTCTCGATGCTCTTAGCGTTGGTCGACCTCAACCCATTTCGTCGAAGCGAGCTCTCCAGCTTTTTCAACATCGTCTACAACCAAAGCTCGGCCGCGCACATGCTGCCCTACCTCAAAAACCGCGGCCTGTTTGCCAGCATCGGCCGTAAGGATCAGCTCGCGGACCAAGGGATCTACACGGCCTACTCAATTCTCGCGATGCTTTGGGTGATGACGGCCTACAACCTCTTCATTCACCTGCTCAATCGCAACTACGCGCCACTGATGTCGAGCCTGCATCGAGGCTTAAGCGGCGATTTGCCGCTGGCGGAGTTAGTGGCCAGCGGCCTCATCCTCGGCGGCCTAGGCGTGATGTCGGCCGCGATGGTGATCGATTTGCTCCGAACACTTTCGCAAAACGTGCTGCACCCCTTAAGCCAAAAGCGCATCCGCGCCCGTGCGTCGCGCGCGACCACCACCACGCAAATCAGCGATCCGCGCGAATTTGCGGCCGCGCTCAAAGACTTGCCTCTCTTTCAAGGTTTGGCCTCTGAATCGATTCAGTTCCTGCTGGGCAAAGGCGCGCTTCGCCAGGTCCCGCCCGAGGTGCACGTCATCATTCAAGAGACGGATTCCAATGAGCTGTTCATTTTGCTCGAGGGTGAAGTCGCCATTCGCAAACGCCACCCGACGGGTGCCACGTCCGAGATCGCTCGCCTTCGCCCCATCACCATCTTCGGTGAAAACACTTTGATGGAGAATGCCAAGCGCTCCGCCGACGTCGTGGCCACGGCGGCGACGCGATTGATCGCCATTCCGCGATCGGCCGTTGAAGAGCTTCGACAACGTCCCGAGTTCAAAGCTGACTTCGATCAAATTCTCGATCGCTTGATGCTGGGGCAATACATCGGCTCCAGTGAACTTTTCCGCGAGGCACCGCGCGAAGCCGTCTCGGTCTTCCTCAATGCGGGCGAATTGATGAGCCTGCCTGCGGGCCGACCTGTGATTGAGCAAGGCCGTAGTGACAAGGACTTTTACCTGCTCGTACGCGGCTCCGTCGACGTCATTCATGACGGACGCGTGATCAAAACCCTGCAGCAAGGCGACTTCTTCGGCGAAATGGCTCTCATCCTCAACGCACCTCGAAACTCGACGGTGATGACGCGCGAAACCTGTCGGCTGCTGAAACTCTCCGCGGACGCGTTTTGGGGCGTACTCTCGCAGCACGCATCGCTGGCGCTGTTTTTGGAGACCATCTCGGAAATGCGACAGCAAGAAACTGAACATACGGGAGCTAGCCAAGCTCGGTTGGCGTGATTCACGCCGACCGCAACGCCAAACTCTTGGTTGAGTAGATTTTTATTTGAAGATGCCGTTACAAGGAGTTTTGAAATGATCGAAGCCATCGCTAAATCCATCCCGGTCGTCACCATGGCCGGCGGCGCCGCCGCTTCCAGCGACGAGATCAAAGCTCAGATCCAAAAAGTCATTGAGACAACCAAGGTGATCGCGACCCAGCAAGAGGTGAACGACATCGCAAAGATGATCTACTTGGACACCATCGACGGCTCGCACCCCAAAGTGTCCGAGTTCGCGGCCTACCTTCAGCGCAACATGATGACGAAGAACAACATTCAGCGCGACACCAGCAAAGATCAGTGGGGCACGGCCTATGTGCTTCGCTACGACAAGAACAAAAACGAACTGCGCGTGTCTTCGGCGGGTCCCGACACGAAGATGAACACGCCTGACGACATCATCGCGGCTTATCCGTATAAGCCCTAAATCGCTCACGTGAGAATCGCGACCTCGACAACTGGCTTGCGACGCCTGCGGCTGGAGTGATCGACCCTAGCTCGCGGAGCTCTTCTCAATGCGCGACCAAAGCTCCAGACTGCGAGCGATCGCCAGTTGCGCCGAAGCCGCATCATAGTCGGGATGTCCGAGTCGATTAAAGCCGTGACCCGCCGGATACACGAACACTCCATCGCCTTGCGCCTCGCGCACTGCCGTCACTTGCGGCAACGGAATGAGCGAATCGCGCTCGCCGTAATGGAACAGACCGGGCACCTTGGGCGATTCGCCCCGATGATCGTATACCGCGCGACCATAGTAGCTGACGAACGTGTCGGGAGTCTCATGCCCTCGCCCGCGCGTCGCGGATAGAAAGGCGACAGCGCCGCCCCAGCAATATCCCAAACTCATCACCAAATTCGGTTCATCGCACGCTCGCAAGCGCTCCCTCAACTCGCCGATCACTCGGCCCGTCACCTGCGCGGCGACGGTAAACCCCAGCGTCTGTGCCAACGCACGACCGACCACGAAGTCGCGATCTCGATAATCCAGCTCTGGCCCCCGTCCCTGTTCATCGCGCGCAACAAGTTCAAAATAAGCCGGAGCCCAAACTCGAAATCCGCGCGAAGCCCACAGAGCCGCATCGGCGCGAATGTGGGTGTTCAGACCAAAAATCTCCTGAATCAATACGATTCCGCCGCGCACCGGCTGCCCCTTTGGCGGCAGAAACTCAGCGATCTGCATAGAACTGTAGGGCCCGACGGTCCATGGTCGGAGTGTCGGGCTTGCGTCGGAAGAAGAATTCGTCGGCCATGGGAGGGTGATTCGCATGGCCCATGTTTAACTCAATTGGCCGGGTCTCAGCCACGACAAACTCCAGTTTGGCCAAGAGCCGAAACGCCCGCCCGCCCACGCTCGCTCGCGACAATTTATACACCTCTTGCACGCGGTCTTTGACACGCTCGCAGCTCGAGAATTAGCCTGCGCGACCTATGCGTATTCGTCTCAGCGAAATCCCAGAAGATGGCCGACACTTCAGTTTCAACCGCGAAACCGGCGAGTTGAATGAGGCGCTTCGCGATCTCATCGATCAGGCGCCCTATAAAGTCGAATTTGAGATTCGCCCGCTCGGTAACGCCTACCAACTGCAAGGCAAGCTCATCACGCAAATCACCGAGACTTGCTCGCTCTGCGGCTGGGATCTGCACCTTCCGCTCACCAAAGACATCAATGAAATCCTGGTGGACGAGCCCGCCGCAGATCGTGAAACGCATCACGTCCATGGCAATCAGTCGGTGAACTTTCTCAATGAAGGCCCGTCGATGACACCCGTGCAGAACGAAACTTTTGACGCCGCCGAGTATGTGCACGAAGTGATCGCGTTGGCGGAGCCGCTCTACCCAAGTTGCGGTGATCCAGATTGTGAGCACTTGGATGAGGCTCGCCGAAAACGCGAGGAGCTGGCGGCCGAGTTCGCGCGCGCCGATGAAAACACCAATCCCTTCGCGCAACTCAAAAGCGAGCTGGGCAGTGACAGCCCCAAAACGATCAAGCCGACCAAAAACAAAAAGCACTGAGCCTTCTTGCCGCACGTCCCGCAAAAAGAAACCGCCGCGACTCTTTCGAGCAGCGGCGGTTTGGAAATGCGCACTCTTTGGGCCAACGCTCTATCTTGTTGATCAAGACGTCTTCATCAACACATGGCGCTCAGCTTGTGGAGTGTTGACCCCGCAAAGGGGAATCCGAAAACCAAAGTCTTTGATGCTTCACTCGCCGCGCTTCTGAAGAGGCCACCGCCTGCGTCCAGACCAAGGGCGAGCTCACCGCAAAGTCTTCAGTTCAGGACCTCCTTCACGGTGGTCCAAGTTCGACATAAGTCGTTCATTGGCACCACCTCCTCTCACGGCACATACACCTAAGCCCAGGATAAACTCGGGCCCTGCTGGACACAAGACCGACGCTGCGAACTCGACTCTAAATCCAAGAAAAACTGAGCGACACTAAAGGGAGTCGGCCTCGAACCGCTGCCGACAGAAGCACGGCGGCGCTGGGCGCCGCTATTGAGAGCCATTTCTGAGGAGAAATCGTGAACGACGCTCGCCTTGAAGCACTTTGCAAACTGGGAACTCAAGCCGATCAGCACACGCGCGCCCATCGTCATCGCGACGCGCTCAATTCGTATCAAAATATTCTGACCGAAGTTGAAAAGACCGGCGAATTGGATTCGTACTTGCTCGCCAAGGTCACGCTTGGCGCCCTGCGCGCGCACGTTAAGATCGGCGACTTTCAGCAGGCCATTGAGATCTGGAACGCGCACATGGACGAATCACTCTGGGGCATTGGCATCTATGCCTTGGAAAACGCACAAACGAAAATCGAAGACTTGGTCCTCTACGACATGCTCTGCGCGTTTTTGCACACGCTCGTCGAGGGCGATCGTCGCGAATCGATCAAGGCCGTGAACCTCTACATGTCCCGCGTCTGTGAACATGCCTTCGAGGCCGGCGATAAGCCGCTCATGGTGCAGGCCATTTCCAATTGGAAATCGCATCTCAAGGAGATTTGCGGCGGCTCGATCCCCATGGGCGATGCCAAAAATCTCATTCAGTTCGAGAAGCGCTTTGGCGAAGTTGTGAAGCCGCGAAGCATCGACTTCCCGCTTCCCGCCGAATGGGAAAAGCCCGGCGACTTCCGCGAAACTTCGACCGTCGTCGCCAAGCGCGCGCTTGTCGAGCGCGTGGAAAGTAAAAAGAAAAAGCGCGCCTAAGCGCGCGCGATCAACGCCCCCCCCCGAGTCGGTGTGGAGCTTTAGCGAACCTGCGACGGCACAGGCGAAGCTTGGGCCACGCTTTCGATATGTCGCCGCATTCGCTGTGCCACTTTTTCCGCGATCGCTTCCAAGACGATGCCCATCAAGGCGCGTGGCAATGGCAACTCCGGCGAGACGTGATCGACAAACAATGCGACCTGCGTCGCTTCGCCTGACCCTCGTGCACTTGCGGGTTTCGGCGTGAACAGCAAACGACCCTTCAGGCCCAAGAAATGTCCTTCGATCACTTCAAACGCCAACTCGCGCTCCGCCTTGAGTTCGCGCGCACGCATCGCCAGCTTCATCTCCGCAACGTAACCGAGCGCCGCCATCGACAAAAACAATTCGCGCCGCTCAGCCGTCCAAATGACTTTGCGAAAGTGCTCGCTGAGCTCAGGAAGGCGTTCGTAATCCTGAGCCGCGCGAAACGCCACATCGGCCTTCGCCTTCACCCAACCCGCGCCTTGAATTTGAAAGTGATCCAGCGGCTGCTCGCGACTCCCCTTGCGCTCCACTTTGGATGACACCACGATTCGGCGATCCTCGCGCATGGCTTGAATGAGCTTAGGCTTCGCCTCCCAAAACCCGCCGGAGGCCTCGGCATCCGAGCTTTCAATCACGCCAGCGCGTGCCGGCCCACCAAGGACACCGAACAAATGCCAAACGAGCGCGATTGCTAACGCAAGGCGCAGAAGTTGAAGGCGGCGGCTAGCGCATTTCATCTTGAAAAGCCTAAACTGAGCGCATTACGAAATCCAGAACTCGATCCGCGAGGGATCGACGAGGTTCAGCGATGGCCACGGCTCCGTCGACAAGCTCAACGAAAGTTTCGCCCGCGACAGGATGGCGCTTGGCGTTTCCGATGTGGCTGACCATGAGTCGAATGCTTTTGGCCGCGGTCATGATGGGCACGATGCAATTCATCGACTCGCCCTGGAACGGCTGGATCTCGGCGGCGATTTTCATCCTCGCCGCGCTCACGGATTGGTGGGACGGCTACTTCGCGCGCCGCTGGAACGCGACCAGCAACATGGGCAAATTCATGGACCCCATCGCCGACAAAGTGCTGGTGTCGACTACACTCATCATTTTGATTCCGGATGGTCGAGTCCACCCCTTCCTCGTCGTGCTACTTCTCAATCGCGACATTCTCATCGGCGGCTTACGCTCTGTCGCCGCCGCCGAACAGCTCATCATCGACGCCAAGCCCTCCGGCAAGTGGAAGACGGCCGTGCAGATGTCAGCCATTCCTGTGCTGCTGGCGGACCCACCAGCATGGGCCGGCGTGCCGATCATGGACATCGCCCATGTTGTGCTTTGGTTGAGCGCCGGCTTGAGCCTCTATTCAGCTTGGGAATACTTGCAGCTTTATCGAAGTCGCCGACGAAACAGCCCTAAAATACAGCAGGCATAGAGGCCCGCAGGCCACTTCGCACCTCTTCACATCGCACGCCTTGACAGCCCAACCCCTCGCCCGATACCTTGGACCCTCTTTTGGGGCGCGGGTGTAGCTCAGTTGGCTAGAGCGATACCTTGCCAAGGTATAGGTCGACGGTTCGAGCCCGTTCACCCGCTCCAATTTTCGACGCCACATCGGTCATCACCAACGAGTCAATTCACGAATCCTAAGCCCCAAAGATCACACGAGATCGATCTCTTAGTTTTGGCCTTAAGCCACCCTTGCACTCCCTTTGGAACGACTATTCCCTGCTCGACCCCTATGGACGTGCCGGCAGAACTCTAACCCCCATATCCGCCTTAGGATTGGACAAAAGTACGATTTCAATTCGCGACATAAAGTGTCGCTTTTCTTAATCGAATTCGATTGTAAAAAGCGACACTTTCCGGTTCTTTTTAAGAATGGATAAATTGACAAAGACCAACCACCTCAGGCTATCACAATTCATCGAGTCACAACTTCGACGCGGGGCCATTACCTTTACAAAAGAAAGCGCCCTCAAGGCCCTTGGCTGTTCAGAAATAGCATTTATGCGAGCCTCTCAGCGCCTTCAGAAAAAGGGACTACTTCTTCGGCCCGTAACCGGTTTCTACGTCATCATCGAGGTTGAATACCGTGACGCCGGCGGGCCTCCGCCCAGCCATTACCTTCAGAAACTGATGAGTCACCTTCGACTCCCCTATTACATAGGGCTTTTAAGTGCCGCCAGCTTTCATGGCGCCACTCACCAGTCCGTGATGGAGACCCAGGTCGTTACGACTCGTTCGCTGCCGATCATTGAATACGGACGCAGCCGTATTCGCTTCATAAAGAACAAGTTCGCCGAGAAAATTCCGAAGCAACCATTGAAAACTCCGCATGGGGACGTAATGTTATCATCTCCCGAAGCGACTCTCTTCGATCTGCTCCGCTATAATCAGAAGGCCGCTGGACTTTCTCATATCGCAACCGTCATTTTGGAGATGGCCAACACCATCAGTGCCAACAAGCTCCCAGCTATCGCCGAAATCTACAATGACGTTCCGCTCGCGCAACGAGTGGGATACATGCTTGATAGGTTCGGGGATCGGAAGACATCGATTAACCTATATAAGTGGCTAAAAGGAAGAGATGTCGGCTTCGTCAAACTTCGCCCGAGCATGAAAGAAAAGCGGGAGACCAACACCAAGTGGTCACTTAATATCAACACCTCAATCGAGCCGGATGAAGTATGATTAGCCGCGAATTTATACAAGCGTGGAAATCGCAGGCGCCATGGGGAAACGACGCACAAGTTGAACAAGATCTCATTATCAGCCGCGCTCTCTGCGAACTCTACTCTGAACCACTCATTCAGAAGTCTTTGGCATTTCGAGGCGGCACTTCATTGCAGAAAGTGTTCTTCGATGAGCCCCAACGATACTCAGAGGACATCGACTTAGTCCAAATCCCGAAGGAAGGAATGGGCGAAGTCGCCAATCTCGTCCGAAGTAAACTCGAACCATGGCTCGGCAAGCCACAGGTCGACAGGAAACCGGGTCGATTCACTATGCGCTTCAGATTTGATTCGACCATCGAGCCCGTACAAAAAATGAAGCTCAAGGTCGAAATCAATATCGCCGAACACTTTTCTGTTTTTGGGCATGAGGCTAGGAAGTTTTCGATGTCTTCGGATTTTCACTCTGGCGAGTGTGAAGTTACCACTTTCAGAATTGAAGAAATCATGGGCACCAAACTCAGGGCCTTACATCAACGAAAAAAAGGTCGCGACCTCTTTGATTTTGCCTGCGTGTTTCGTAAGTTCCCGTCATTATCGCATGACAACGTCGTCAAATCCTTTCTCGAATACATGAGATACGGCGGCCATCGCACCTCGCGTGCGGAATTCGAAATGCAGTTGAACGAGAAGAAGTAAGATCCTGACTTTCTGGCAGACATGTCGGCACTTCTGCCGATCGGCGCTCAAGCCTTCGACCATGCCTCCGCCTTTGTCGATCTGGAAAAAAATCTCGTTTCACTCATGCCCGGCGATCCCTGGAAAGGAGTCGATGCCGTGGCTGGCAAAAAGAAGTCCTCGAAGTAGACTGTGGTCAATCTAGCGAAAGACTCACGGATCCCGACAAAAACCTGACTTGAGATGAGAACTCACTTGCGCTGACCTTCGGCCTCATGAAGACACTTCCGAGAGATCAACGACGTGTGTTGTTTATGTGTGTCGCGAATTCGGCGCGCAGCCAAATGGCCGAAGGACTGGCGCGCCAGCTTTGGCCCGACGCCCAAGTCTGGAGCGCGGGCTCGGCACCGAAGAGCGTGAACCCGTTTGCCGTGCAAGCGCTGCGGGAGATCGGCATCGACATCGCGGGCCAATACTCAAAGTCTGTGAGAGATCTCGGACCAAAGGTCAAAGATCAGCTCACGCACATCATCACGCTTTGTGCGGACGAAGTCTGCCCGACGATCTATGCGCCGCAAGCCCAGCGCCTGCATTGGCCATTTCCAGATCCTGCGCCTTCACCCAACACCCAACTCACTGACGAGGTTTTGCTTCAGCGCTTTCGTGAAACACGCGATGCGATCCGCAGCAAACTGATTGCGTTCAATGAAGCCGTCGAGACTCCGCATGAGTCGTGATTTCCAGCGAGCCCTCGTCGCTGAGTTCCTGGGTACAGCTGCGCTGCTGATGATCGTTGTGGGCTCGGGCCTCATGGCCGATCAGCTTTTCACTGCGACTTCCGAAGTAGTGACGGGACTTCAGAACGGCCTCAAGCTTTTGGCCAATTCGATGGCCACAGGCGCTGGCCTCTTCGTGTTGATCCAAAGTCTCGCGCCGATTTCGGGAGCGCACTTTAACCCGCTCGTCAGTGCGCTCGCACTTTGGAACAAGCAAATCACACTTCGCCGATTCTTCGGCAATTTGATGGCTCAGTTTTCCGGAGCTGTGTCGGGTGTGGCGATCACGCACTTGATGTTCGCGCGTCCTTGGCTTGAGGCCTCATCGCGATCCAGATCCAGCCCAGGCCTGTGGATTTCAGAGTGCGTTGCGAGTGCCGGATTGCTGGCCGTCATTACTCTCAATGCATCGAAGTCTCTCGCCGCACAAGCCGGCAATATCGCACTTTGGATCACCGCCGCTTATTGGTTCACGGCTTCAACTTCGTTTGCCAATCCCGCGGTGACCTTGGCGCGAAGTTTCACCGAGAGCTTCACGGGGATCGCTGGATCAGATGTCGCTGGATTTTGTTTCGCTCAATTGAGCGGACTTCTCATCGTCCTCGGTGTTCTCAAGTGGCTGAGAGCCGCGCCCCAATCCAGATCAGACGAAAGCTCACAAAGTTTGAAGTGATCAGCTTCGACGCAAGCCTCGCCCAGGCTGATAAAGCCGGGGATCACAATGACCCCAGTCCCGTGTCCCGCTTGGCACCCAAGCGAGCTTTTTACCCATTTCGCTGAAACACCTACACGCCAAGGCGAATCTCCAGAGCATGCAGCGAATCGGCGAAAAGTGGACGAGATCAGACCTCATGTCGAATCCACGCGCGAGTAGCCTTCTTCGGCGCTGAAAGCTGAACAACTCGAACACATTCCGTCAAAAATTTTCTGGGAGATTCCTACCCGATCCGCTGAGCACGGGGCTTGCTCCCGCCTCACCCTGAAACTTGCACGGACCATGAATAGAGATCGTATTGTCACCACAAGCCTTCGCCGCAATAGCTCGAGAAGCTCATGGGCGAACGCGAAAAGGAGTTTTGAAATGCAAATGTCAAAGTGGAACAAGTCCCTCACTGCCGCCTTGGGCCTCGCGCTCTTGCTCGGCTCCGCACTCGAATCGAGTGCTCGCCCTCGCCGCTGGGATCGCGACATCGAGCGAACTCGCCAAGGGCAAACGCTGGATTTGGGATACATCCAAATCGGTAACGGCGGACGCGGCGAAAGCATGTACACGCTTGAGATCGCGCGCAATCCTCACATTCGTTGCAACCTCACGCATGTGCGCTTTCAAGCGCCCAACGACAGCGTGTGGCTGACGCGTGCGTATGTGGAGTACCGACAAGCTGGACCAGGTGGACAACGCTTCGAGTGGATTGATCTCAACGAACCACAACCGGCTGTTCACCCCTTCCGCCCTGGCCGTCGTGGACCGCCTCCGGGACCGCAAGGCATTCAGCTTCGTGCTGGCCAGTATTCCAATTGGCTGGAAGTCGACGATGATCAGCCCGGCTTCCGCGGTGGTCGTTGCATTGAACGACTCACAGTCTACGGGATCGACACACCCGACTTCCGTGGCCCCGGTGGACACCGACCCGGCCGCTGGGATCAACCGGCCAACGTGCGTGTGGAAGGCTTCTTGATGATGCGTCAGCCGCCGATGCCGCCTCCTCCTGGTCATGGTGGCCCCGGCTTTCCTCCCGGTCACGGTGGCCCCGGCACAGGCCCGCAGCGTCCTCGTCAGCTCAACTTCTCACCTTTAGGTGACACGGGGCTATTGAGCCGAGGCCGCGTGGACGTGCGTGAAATTCAAGTTGGCGTTCATCAGGGACGCTTTGATGGCGTCAAGCTGATCGCCAAAGACGATGCCGTGACGATCCACCGCGCGCGAATTTATTTTGGCAACGGAGAGTACACAGAAGTGATGAATGTTGAGCTTCGCGAAAACCGCGAAGTCTACTTCGACTTCGATGGCACTCATCGCCGAGGCGCTCGCGATCAAGATCGCTTCATCCAACGCATCGTGATTGAGGCTTCGTCCGCTGTCATGTGGGGAACAAAGGGTCGAATCGTGGTTGAAGGCGGTCGATAAGCTCACCGCTGAAGCTCCTGGCTCAACTCAGTGTGCGTGATCACACTGATCGGCAAAAAACAAAACGCCCGATCTCCTTAAAGAGAGTCGGGCGTTTTTTTTCATCCTTCATTTACCAAAGTTAAGAGGCAAAGTTTGGAAACTTGGGAACCTCAGGGTGACTCTTTGATGGTGCCGCTGGCGTTCTTCACAGATCCCGTCACGCGCCCACCGATGACTCGCAACTGGCCTGTGAAGCCATCGATGTCACCCACGTCACCATTCACCACAATCATGTTACCGCGCGAGTAATTCTGAATCTTGGCGACATCAAATCCGCAGAGAAGAATATTGCCAATCGACGCGTCCACCGCGGCGATCTTGGCGTTGGCCGCCGAGGCGATCACACTGATCTTGCCCTTAACGTTGACGATTTGACCGACGTTCTTCGCTTTGTAGGCGAAGTTGCCTGTCACATCGCGAAGATCCGAGCCGTCGGCCAGCGCCACGGCGGAGCGAATATTGCGGTCCAGTCGATTACACTCGGCCACGTAGTATTCGTCTTCTTGCTCGGGCGGATCATCCGTGCTGGGTGGCATGTCGGAGTCATCCGACTCTTCATCGTCCTGTGAAGGTGGCGGTGTCGGTTGATCCTCAGGCAGCACATTCTCGTCGGCGAGAATCGTCTCAATGCCGTCGCCCTTTTGCTGGCCGGTACTACTAAAGTTCATGTTGGCTGTGTTGGAGCAGTTCTGATAGCCCATGACGAGCAACACCAAAACCAATGCCGTGATGAAATGCGGTCTGCGAAACCTTTTGATGAGTTCCATGCTGCCCCCCAAGGGATTATGCTCCCACGCTTGGCGCCGCGACATGTTGCGTTCGCCCCTCTTCATGCTCACCCAAATTCCTGCAAAACGCTCAAGTTTCCTTCGCTGCGACCTCGGGTTGTTCGCTTCTGAGACATTTTCCCCGCTTTTTAGGCTTCGGCGGTCACGCTGTCGCTTGACGACGGGCCGCGAGCTAGGGATTGATGCCGTATGTATCAAATTCGGGCACTTCGCGCTGAGGACCTCGAGGCCCTTCGGCGCTTCACGGATCAAGCGATCGGCGAAGGTTACTATTCGCTGGATGAGGTCCGTGAAGTGCTTCGGCGATCGACGCTCAACGGAGAAGTCTTCACGCTAGTACTGGTTCGACCGGACGAGGCCACAGGCCAACTCGAAAAAATTGTGGGCGCGCGTCTCACCTACCCGCCCGGGCAATGGAATCATGGCAAAGGCAAAGGCTTGAGTCCCGCGGCTTGGCCGCATCCACTGCAACGAACGGCTTACTTTCAGTCATTGTTTTTAGCCGACGAATTGCGCGGCCAAGGTTGGGGCGGAAGGCTCTCACGTGCAGCCATCCAGCTCTTGCGGCAAAAGACATCGACGCTAGGAATCGTGACTCACTCGTGGAAAGAGAGCCCGGATAACTCGTCCACGCGCTATCTGCAAAAGCTCGGCTTCCAAAAGATCACCGAGTACCCGGAGTATTGGCGCGATGTGGACTACAATTGCACGCGCTGCTTGAAACCTCCTTGCCTCTGCACCGCTCAAGAGATGTATTTGGACTTAACGATCCCCACTCAAGACTTGAAGGACTAGATTTCACATGAGCACTTCTTACTGGTTAGATCGAAGTTCCCCGCAAAATCGCCGCACTTATGACGCCATTATCGTCGGCGGTGGAATCTCCGGACTCTCGACGGCTTATTGGCTTAAAAAAGAAGATCCAAGCTTGAAGGTGGCCGTCGTGGAAAAGTCGCGCTTGGCCTTCGGCGCCAGCGGCCGAAACGCCGGCTTCATCACGGGCGGATCCGTTGAGCACTTCAATCGCATGATCACCAAGCACGGACTTGAAACCGCAACGGCCATCTGGCGATTCGCGCAAGAAAATCTGCGCCTGCTCAAAGAAGAGATCATTCAGGACCAAGGTGCGCCGCTGGGCTTTGAGCAAAACGGAGCCTATTCGCTTGCGGCTCAGCCGACGGAGTTCGCTGAGCTCAAAAAAGTTTCTGAAATCATGTCGTCTTTGAAGATTCGCACCGAGATCATCGAAGAGAAAGACATCCCTTCGCGCGTCGGCGCCCGCGGCTTTGTCGGCGGCATCAAGTATCTCGATGATGCCAGCGTCAATCCTGTCGCGCTCGTGCACCGACTGCATGAGCGGGCCGGTGCGGACCTGTTTGAAGGCACCGAAGCCTATGCGATCGAGTCCACGAGCGAAGGGACCCGCATTCTCAAAACAGATCAAGGTGACTTCGAAGCCGCAATGATTCTCATGAACCTCAACGGTTACTCGGCGCGCCTGCACCCCTGGTTCAAGGACAAGATTTATGCGACTCGCGGTCAGTGTCTCATGATGGAGGCGGTGCCTCGCTTCATGGATGCTCCCTGCTACGCGAACTTCTATCTCGATTACTTCCGACAAATTCCCAGCGGCGAACTGTTGATTGGCGGATTCCGCCAAGTCGAAAAGGAAACCGAAGTCGGCTACTCGGATCACACGACCGAGCCCATTCAAAACGCCTTGTACGAATTCGTGGTATCGCATTTGCCGCAATTCAAAGACGCCAAGGTCACGCATCGATGGTCTGGCGTGATGGGTTTTGCGCGCGATGGAGAACCCATGGTCGGAGCGCTTCCTGACGACAACCAAGTCTTCTTTGCGGGCGGATACACGGCACATGGAATTGGTTTGAGCTTTCACACCACCAAATGCCTGATCGACGCCGTCTTCGGACGCTCGGTTCCGGACTGGCTCTCCGCTCGGCGCTTTGGCTGAGTCCGTGACGGATCCGACTCGAGCAAGTGACAAAGTGGTGAAGCTCGATGGCTCAGCCATGCGTTCGCCTCACGCGGAAAGTCTCGCGAAAGTTTTTTCGAAGCTCATGACGTCTGAGCAGGGACTCACATCCGCCGAAGCCCAGGCTCGACGTCGCGTCTACGGGCTCAATCGTCTGCCGACGCAAGAGGCGCCATCCTTCCTCAGAATTTTCGCTCGGCAGTTTCTCAATCCCTTGATCTATGTTCTTCTCGCCGCTGGCGCCATCGCCTTGGCTTTGGATGATCTCAGCGACGCTCTCTTCATCGGCCTGATTCTCATCGTCAACGCCATCGTCGGCAGCATTCAGGAATTTGGCGCAGAAAAGAGCGCACGTGCCTTGCAGAGTCTGGCGCGCACGAAATGCCTCTGCGTGCGCGATTCACAAGAGATTGAGATCGATGCCGAAGACCTAGTGCCTGGAGATTTGGTGCGCTTGGAATCGGGACGCAAAGTTCCAGCGGATCTTCGCCTGGTCGCGCTTCCACGAGCCGACTCGCATCTTGCTCAAGCGGTCTCGAAATTTGAACTGCATATCGATGAGTCGCTACTTACGGGCGAGTCTCTTCCCGTTCAAAAAAATGCCCATCAGTTGTTTGACGAGTCGACCGCGCTGGGGGACCGACTCAACATGGCCTATGCCGGATCCGTGGTCACCAAGGGACGGGCCGACGCCATCGTCGTCGCGACAGGACTTCAGACCCAACTGGGGCATATCGCTCATTCTCTCAAGCACGAAGCTTCCGCTCCGCCGCCGCTGGTGCTTCGAATGCAAAAGCTCACGCAGAAAATCAGCTGGTCGCTGGTCATCGTGTGCTTGGCGATGGCCGCGATTCTTCTGACACGCGGGCAAACTTGGTTGGACGTACTGATGTTCTCCGTCGCTCTCGCGGTGTCTGCGATTCCAGAGGGACTACCTGTGGCGCTGACGGTCGCCCTGTCCGTGGCCAGTCGCCGAATGGCAAAACGAAACGTCATCGTTCGACGCCTTCATGCCGTCGAGGCCCTCGGCTCCTGCACCATGATCGCCACCGACAAAACCGGCACGCTCACTGTGAATCAACTGAGCATCACCGAGGTTCGCGCGCTCGATCGCACTCCCGTGAAACTCGAAGGCTCGGGCGATCTGCGCCCCGAACCACTTGAGCCGAAACTCGATGCGCTCCGCGAACTCATTCTCACCGGCGCACTTTGCAATGAGGCGCAGCTCAAGTCCCAGGATGGTGAGAAAGGACGTGAATGGATCGGTCATGGCGACGCCGTGGATCTGGCCTTTTTGGTTTTGGCTCATAAACTTCCCGAGCCCTGCGAGACTTCGGCGTTTCAATTGTTGGCCTCAGTTCCCTTCGAAGCTGAGAATCAGTTCGCCGCAACTTTGCATGAGCGCGAGCAAGCCCAGCGCATTTCGGTCAAAGGTGCTCTCGAAAAAGTGCTGGCCATGTGCGGCTCAGCGCGCTCGCCCTCAGGACCACAAATTCTGACGGATGCCATGCGAGCCCAGATCATCCAAAGCCTTGCCGATCCTTTGGCGGAATCGGGCCATCGCGTTCTTGCGTTGGCTTCTAAAATTTTGCCCGCTCGACATTCCACAAACGAGGATCTTCGTTCGCATTTGAACGAACTTTGCTTTGAAGGTGTCGTGGGCATGATGGACCCGCTTCGCCCCGAAGCTAAAGAAGCCCTGCGCGCTTGTCGTGAAGCCGGAATCCAAGTGGCCATGGTGACCGGAGATCACCCCAAGACGGCGATGGCCATTGCGCGACAGTTGGGTCTTGCGCATGAAGATGCCGAGTGCGTCACCGGACAGGCACTGCGAAATTCGGCGACGCCTGCGGAACTCATTCGCCAAGGCCGAGTGTTTGCGCGCGTGGAACCAACGCAAAAACTCCAAATCGTGCAACACTTGCTTCGCGACGGACACTTTGTCGCCGTCACCGGCGATGGAGCCAACGACGCTCCGGCACTCAAAGCCGCCAATGTCGGCATCGCTATGGGTAAGTCGGGAACGGATCTCGCAAAGGAAACTGCGGGCTTGATTCTCACCGACGATCGCTTCGCCAGCATCGTCGCCGGCATCGAAGAAGGTCGCGTGGCCTATGCGAACATCCGCAAAGTCGTTTATCTGCTGATCTCAACAGGGGCCGCGGAGATCATCATGTTCTTCTACGCGATTTGGGCGAAGACGCCACTACCGCTGACGGCCGCGCAACTTTTGTGGCTCAATTTGGTGACCAACGGCATTCAAGATGCCGCGCTCGCCTTTGAACCGAAAGAAGGCGATGAGCTTCGCCGTCCACCGCGATCACCGCAAGAGCCGATGTTCGATCGCATCATGCTTGAAAGAATCGCTCTCAGCGCCTTGGTCATGGGACTTGTCTCGTCACTGTTTTTTGAGATGCAGCTGCACATGGGGACATCGGTCGAGTCCGCTCGCAATCTCACGCTTCTGCTCATGGTGCTCTTTGAGAACTTCATGATCGGCAATTGCCGGAGCGAAACGCGTTCAGCGCTGAAGATCTCGCCATTTTCCAATCGCTTCTTGATCCTCGGCACACTCGGCGCCCAGCTTCTTCATATCGCGGCACTCTACACGCCGGGCCTTCGGGATCTCCTTCAGGTCGAGCCGGTCACGCTCGCGCAGTGGGGCGAATTGCTGGGCTACGCCGTGAGCGTGGTGATTGTGATTGAGATTCACAAGTACTGGCGAAGTTCCCGACGAACTTCGCCAGCACCCTCCGTCATCAATACTTAGTTCACTTGTATTTGACCGAACAGCCATAGGGCTTGGTGTTCGCCGTCTTGACGCTTTGACCTGCTTTCACCTCGCGCAAGGCTTCGGTCACATAGTTCGTCGCACCCGCAATGGTCTTGGGATCCGACGACGAGTTGGAATCAATCGCGCCCTGATACACGAGCACACCCTTGGAATCGATGATGTACATGTGGGGCGTGGTCTTTGCGGCATAACGTCGGCCCACCTCGCCCTTGGGATCAAGCAGAAAGGCCGTCATCTTTGCCTTTCTCTCGCCAACTAATTTTTGCGCCGCCGCGGCCTCGAGATGCCCTTGCTCACCGGGTGCGGAGGAAACAATGGTCAGCCAAACCGTGCCCTCGGCCGTCTCCTGCGTCTGCAGCTTCTGCATGTGTCCTGAGTCGTAGTGCTTTTTCACATAGGGGCAGTCGTTGTTGAACCACTCTAGAACCACAGTCTTGCCCTTGTAGTCCGAGAGCTTCACATCCGCGCCCGCCGCCGACTTCAGTGTGAAGTCCGGAGCCGCTTCACCATTCTTCACTTGCGCCAAGGCGGTGGATCCAAATGCCGCACTGAGTGCGATCACAACTCCGGCCTTCGCGACCTGCCGCGAGAGACGATTCATCGTTTCTTTCGTAAATTGCATGCAAACCTCCTCTGATTTTCCATGTTGTTTCAACTGTTAGAGTCTTCCTACGGATACAATTCGAACTAAGGGCCCGACGACGAAGGCGTGAGCGCCGACTCGACTTCGGAACGAAACAAAGCCGGAGTTAAAATCTCCGGGAGAAGCTTCGCCTCTCCACCCGGCGGATAGAAAACATACAGCGGCACTCCGGCCCGACCGAAACTCTTTAGACTTGCCGTGATTTCCGCATCCGACTTGGTCCAATCGGCTTTCAGCATCACCACACCTCGCTCTTGAATCCAGCGACGAGTGTCAGCGTCACGAAACACCACTCGATCATTCACCTGACAAGTGAGGCACCAAGTCGCCGTGTAGTTGATGAACACCGGCTGACCGTTCGCTCGCGCACGCTGCACAGTCTGTGAAGAAAAATTCTGCCAAAATTCATCTGTTGGCCCCGCGGACGTCTGCGGCAGGCGTGCAGCGAAAATCAAAACCCCAAGCGCGATGGCCAAGGCTCCCCAACGAATGCGTCGGAACTCCATCGCCAAGAGCATCAGCACTCCTGCCGCACCCACCAGCGCTGCGGCCAGTGGCGTCCAAAGTGTCGAAAGAATCCAAATGAGCCAAAGTGCGGTCACACCCAAGCCCATGGCCATCAGCACTTTGAGTCGATTCATCCAAGCGCCCGGCTTTGGCCACAGCCGAAGCAGCGAAGGCGCCAGCACCAAAAGCAGATACGGCGTCGCCAGCCCCACCCCCAATGCTGTCAACCCGAGGAACATCATGCTGATCGGTGCCGCCAACGCAAAACCCATCGCCGGAGCCATCAGCGGTGCTGTACAAGGCGAGGCCACAATCACTGCGAGTAAACCTGTAAAGTAGGAAGCGCGAGCGCTTGATCCTTGCGTCAGCCCTTCGCCCCAACCCATCCATCGACCGCCCAGCTCCCAACGCCCGAGCAGCGCCCAGCACATCAAAAGAAAAATCGCGAACATCGCAATGACGAAGCCGGGAGATTGCATCTGAAATCCCCAGCCCAAACTTTCCCCCGTCGAGCGAAATACGGCGAGCACAACTCCCAACACCCACATGCACGACAGCACACCCAAGGTGTAGGCCAAAACATGATGAGTGACTTCGCGTTGACTCTGTTGGGCCAGCTTCCCCAAGCTCATCATCTTGAGCGAGATCACGGGCAAAACGCAGGGCATGAGATTCAAAAGCAGGCCTCCGGCCCAAGCGAAAAGTAGCGCGCGCCACCAAGTCAGCCCCTGCGGCAGACCTCTTAGCTCAAAGCCTTCAACAGCGCCGCTTGCGTTGTTTGGCGTGCGAACGACGACAAGCCCCCAAAAGTCAGTTTGCGCAGGTCCTGCCGCGGATGTGGAGTCTTCGGCAAAACGAACTCGCACGCTGTCGCCATCTCGAGAAATCTCAGGCCGCGCCGACGACAATCCGCTTTCCGCGCTTGGAAAAAAATCGACGACTTCGGAAAACTGGCCTTGGCTTTGAGGAACTCCGAGGAGCTGAAGCTCCCGCCCTTCCCACTTCCAGCGCGAAACCGACCACGACTTCGGCAATCTCTCCGCGTTCAATTGAAACTCTGCTTGGCGCAAGCCGGGTACGGCCTGCTCACCCACAGGCCACTCAAATCGCCATGTCTGCCGCGCCGGAATACATTCCTTGCGACACACCAACCACTCCGCCTCCACTTCCACGTTCAACGCTTTCAGTGCCTCTCCAAGGTTAGATGATGTTCGAGGCCACCTGAGCTTTCGCGTGAACATCACTTCGCCCTCATAGGCAAAGCTAGTCAAAGGCGGCAGATCGATTCGCGTTGGTGTCGGAAATTGAATTGGGTCGAAAACAATCTCTCCCGGACTGACCTCTGTCTGAGTGTTCTGAGCCAATTCAACCCCACGACCCACTACGCGAACCTCAAATCGCGGTGCTGCGCCCGAATCTCCAGGGTTTGACCAATAGGTGTGCCATTCCGGATCAAGCCGAAGTTTCAAACCAATCTGCGAGTCCACTCCAGGTTGAAGCACATTATGCTCGAGCAAAACTTGACCAACTGAATTCGCCTGTCGAGTGGACTCACCAAGCCCCAGCACGACTTCACCTGCTGGACTCGCGAAAGTCGGCGCACTGACGCTCGCGATAAAAGGCAAAACGAATCGCAAGGTCACTTGCCCCAATGCGAATCGCCTGCGCTCACGCGTCGTTGAAATGTAAATTCTGGAGTCGGCCATCTCTCCGATTCTGCGGGCGGCTCACACACTTTCGCAATCACTTTCCAAGTCAGTGAACTCAATCGGCTTTGTAAATCGCGGATTCTTAAACTCGGATCTGGGTTTTCACATCACGCCATCAGCTGCATCACACAAGTGGCCCGACGCAGGTCGCAACTTCCGCAAGATCCTAGGTTACTTCGTAGACGATCGACGTTCACCTCGGCAGACTTGAGACATGAAAAATTCCGAGCGCACTCTTCTGCGACTTCATGGCGTGCGACACGCGTTCACCGATGCCACGGGCCAGACGCGTCCGGTGCTGGAAAATTTCAGTTTGCAACTTCAAGCGCGTGAACGCGTCGCCCTCTTGGGACTCAGTGGCTCAGGAAAAAGCACTGTGCTTCGGATCGCCATGGGACTCATTCAACCCACAAGCGGCGAAGTTGAGGTCTTTGGCGTTCGCCAAAGCGAAATTGGAAACTTAAGCGAACCCAAATTCGATCGGCGACGCATCGGCTATGTCATTCAAGACGGCGGCTTGTTTCCGCATCTCAGCGCTCGGCAAAATCTGACGCTGATTGCCCAGGAAGACTCTTGGTCCCTCGCCGAAACACAATCGCGAATTGAAGAGCTCTGCCAACTCACGCGCCTGCCGCTCAGCCTCCTCGACAAATACCCTCGCGAGCTCTCCGGAGGCCAACGTCAACGTGTCGGCCTGATGCGCGCGCTGCTCAGAAAGCCCGAACTGCTTTTGTTGGACGAGCCGATGGGCGCTCTCGATCCCATCACACGCGATGACCTGCAACGCGAGCTGGGCGAAATGTTCGAGAAACTTGCCATAGCACTTTTATTGGTGACTCACGATCTCCGCGAGGCGCGACGTCTCACAGATCGCATCGTGCTGCTCAACGAGGGTCGAATCGAACAAGAGGGACAATGGTCGGATCTTGTCGATCGACCCGCCAGCGAATTTGTGCGTCGCTTTGTCGGCGCTCAACGCGAGGTGCATGCATGAACTCCTCACGCGCGAGAATCCTCCGACGCCTTCGACTCATCACCGCGATGCTCATTGGCAGCGCGGCACTCGCGATCACTCAGTCCGCCAAGGCGCAAGACACTCCACCCTTTCGCATCGGCTCAAAGAAGATGACCGAGTCGATCGTCCTCGCTGAAATCTTGAAAGTCCGTCTCGATCACGCCGATTGGCCAACCGAGCACAAAGCAGAATTGGGCGGCACGCGCATACTTTGGAGTGCGCTCATCAGCGGCCAACTTGACGCTTACCCCGAATACTCCGGCACGATCTGGACGGAAATCCTCAAACGCCAAGGCCCCGTCCAACTCGACCAACTTCGCGTCGCACTTCTCGAGATGGGCATCCATATGTCGAGCCCGCTGGGTTTCAACAACACCTATGCACTGGGTGTCCCCGAAGCTTTGGCGCAAAAACGAAGCTTGAGTAAAATTTCCGACCTCAACGCTCATCGCGACTTGCTCTTGGGATTCAGCAATGAATTTCGGCGCCGACAAGATGGCTGGCTCGGTCTCCAATCCCACTATCAACTGAAAGGTCATAAGGTTCGCGGATTGGACCATGACATCGCCTATCGCGCCCTGCGCACGGGCGAGCTCCACGTCACGGATCTCTACAGCACGGACGCGGAGATTCGCGCGGAGAATTTGCGGGTGCTGGTGGACGATCGAGATTTCTTCCCGCGCTACGATGCGCTTTGGTTGGTTCGCAAAGAAAGTCTACATCCGCCTGTGGCCTCGGCCTTGAAGGAGCTTGAGGGTCAAATTTCAGAATCGCGCATGGTGGCGCTCAATCACCAAGCTCGGATTCAACATCGAAAGCCCTCCGACGTGGCCAAGGAGTTTTGGGGCGAGACCATCGCCGCTACGCCCGATAGCAACGCCGATCGAGTCGCTCGCGTCGCGCAACGAAGCTTCGAACACTTGCGCTTGGTGGGCTTTTCGCTATTGGCGGCAATTCTCGTCGGCGTTCCGTTAGGCATCAGTGCGTTTGAAAGCCCACGCTGGGGACGCGTGGTGCTGGCGTTTGTTAGCGGCGTGCAAACCATACCTTCGCTTGCACTTCTCGTGATCCTGATTGAACCACTTCATCGCGTGGGCCTCAGCGGAATTGGCGATCCGCCCGCTTTGGTCGCGCTGTTTCTGTATAGCTTGCTGCCGATCGTGAGAAACACTCACGCCGGGCTCAAACAAATTCCGCAAAGCTACCGCGAAGTCGCGCAAGCCTTTGACATCTCCCCCACGACTCGTCGCTGGAAACTCGAATTGCCCATGGCCCTACCCAGTCTACTCGCTGGGATCAAAACCGCAGCCGTTCTCAACGTCGGCTTCGCGACTCTCGGCGCACTCGTGGGCGCTGGTGGCTACGGGCAGCCGATTCTTGCCGGCATTCGCCTCGATCACTACGGCATGATCCTCGAGGGCGCGATCCCATCGCTGATCATGGCGTTGCTCCTACAACAAGTTTTTGAATTTCTCGAATTGCGACTTGTGTCGCCGGGACTTCGCAGTCGATCAGCTTAATCAAATGAAGCTGGCTGCACCCTGCGAATTTCAGTCAAAATCAAGTTCGCAGACTGTGCCCAAGTCCAGATAGCGACCCGGCGCTGACACTTCGATTTGCGTCCAACAGTTGTGGTAAGCCCACTGCACTCCGCCCGGAAGGCGATGCGTCTCGGCCCAAACCGAAGTCTCAATTTCCATCACGGAACCCACCCACTTCGGCTCGCCGACATACTCAAAACGTGTCATGTCCACGCTTCGCGCTTCCGCCACAAAAAAGTTTTCAACGGACTCGCGAGCCAAAAGGTCAATCTCACCAAAGTCCGCACGGGCCGTAGGCGCCAGCATGAGTCCCGCAACGATCACCAACGCGTAAAGCTTCAAAGTGTTTTTCATGGCGTCCTCCAGCCTGAGATTTCAGCACTCTTCAACATCTTCGCGCCCAACACTCAAGCTTGCGGTGGTCACCGAGTCAGCTTTTCCCAGAATTTCGCCCCGACCCTAGGTTTCCGAGGCCCTTGGCACACCGCCGCCGTGCGCCGCCTTGAGTCCCTGCGCCTCCGCCGCTATGCTCGCAGTTCAGACATTGTCTTATTTGCCGGAGGACTCGTGATGCGTTTCATCTCAGAACTTAGCCTCAGAACTTTTGCCGCAACTTTGATCATCACGGCCTATGCATTCTCGCCCGCTCTGGCGCACGAAGGTGATCATGACGATCACGGCGATCATGCCGAGCACGCTGATCACGCAGGTCACGATCATGCCGGTCATGATCATGGCGATCACGCCGGCGCCGACAAGAAGGCGCACGCTGAACACGGTGGAAAAATTCACTTCAAGCCCAAGGCCCGCCGTGCGCCGACGAACCCATCCGCGCGCCACTCTGGCAATTCGCCCATCGATATGAGCCATGGCGTTTTGTGGAACAACGGCACCTTTGGACAACCTAATCCCGAGATCGCCATGAAAGGCGCAAGCTCCACTTGGGCCGTGAGTCTGGCTGAAATCGATTACGCCTATGAGAACAAGGCTCGCTTCATCGGCTCACTCGGTGAGCGCTTGGATTTTTATGATGTGGCGATGAAAGAGTGGAACAAGACTTCGGAAATCACCAAGCCCGAGGTCGCTGAGTATTCGAAGAACGCAGCCGGAGAACTCGGCCCTCGGCTGGAAAAAGCTCGTCAAGCTTGGAAGCAAGCCAAGAGCGCAAACGCCAAGTCCTGGGCTGAAGCGAGCCACAACGCCAAGCGCGCCTTTGTCGAACTTCAGACCGCGTATTATCAGCTGCACAAAAACGTTCGCCGCTAGAGCTGGCCGAGGCCAACGGCGACTCAAGCTTAGTACTGCGCCACGAATCTCAATCCCAAAGTTCGGCTTCGCACGCCGCGAAGCGAATCCACGAAGCCCGCCGAGTCTTTAGACCAAACCACGCGGGCTTCAAGCACCTGTCGCCGGCCCGGATCACCTTGTGTGCTGGCATAATCGACTTTCAGAGCTTCGCGGTGATCAAAACTTCGAAGAGATTCCACCACCACGCGCGCACCCATTTGCGCAAAATCCAAAAAGCGAGCTCGGTAAGGTTTGCCTAAGCGATCCGTCAATATCACTTCGCCTTCACGCTTGATTCGAGCGTGTTGCCTAAGACCAACAGGCTGGCCACGCTGCCATCGCTCAATCATCGCAGAGAGATCGCGCCGCTCTTCAGGGTCCGCCAAAAAACTTATGCGCTCAAGACCCGTGAGCATGGCTCGTGCGCGCGGCTCGGCCTCACCTGCCATGACGATCACCGAGACTTTTTGAAACTTCCCGCGCAACCGATGCAACATCGGCAGATGGGCCTCCCGAAACTGCGGCAAGCGAAGCAGCATCAGGTCCATCGGAAAGTCGATGAGCCCATGCAGCACTTCCTGCATCGATAGAAATTCGCGGTAAGTGAAGCGCACGGGATTGCGAAACTCGGAGCGAATCCACTCCAAGTCCCGATCCGGTCGCGACACCAAGGCGATGCGCGTGAGCATATTGAGTTTCCCTCAGTCCCCGGAATCCTTCCGGCAATTTCGAACTTGTGCCCTGAAGCTGACGCGATCTCATCGATCACAGGCCAATCGATCACAGAGTCAGTTCGTCAGCTTCAGGTGATAGCCCAGCAAGTCCTAGCCCAGCCCAATTGAAATTGGCTCAAAGCGGGACAAGTTCACTGTCTAGGAAAACGACAGGCGCGTGCAGAACTTAACAAGCTTGTCAGTCGATCCAGCGTCCGCACGGCAAACTCAGGTCACGGGTTCGTCACTTAAGCGGGTTGGATAAAAAAAGCCCAGCTCTTTCAAGCTGGGCTCGGGGACATGAGATCGACCTCAGGCGCCACCCTCTCTCACTTTGACGGCGCACCTCAAGCGCGATCCCAATACTCAATTCTCAATCAACATCATCGTGGCTCAGGATCGCCAGATCACTTCGCGACCACGCAGAGGCTTGCACCTGTTTCGGGGCTGCAACCTGACCAGTAAGTCTCTTTGCATGTGCCTCCGTTTTCCGGAGTGCGCCACTTGCCCGCCGATGTGCAAGCTTTCCAAGCCGGCGAATCAACGTTCGCAAACTGCGAGCGCGCATCATTCATCAACGACTGAATCAGATCTTGTGTCGCCGATCGCGAGAGCGCGAGTGAAGTCGCCATCTTCTCAATGCCTTCGGAAGAAGGCAGCTGGAACTTCGCCATCGAAGTCATATCGTCCTGCGAAAGTCCAAGTGAAGTCAGCGCATCAGCTTGACCTGCGTGAGCCGCCTGCAAGGCCTTAGTGAGACGCTCAGCGGACTCGAGCGGCAAATTGTACTTACCCGAGACCGTCGACACCGACATGTCGGCGCTCAACAGCGACGATGCGGCAACTGCCGAATAGCGAGTGGCGCAAGGATCCCATTCGCGCTTGCAGCTTGTGTGACGGCGCCCCCAACGATCATGCGTGCTTCGGCAACGCTCCACATAGCCACCGCGACAGCGCGGACGATGCGAATGATCGTCGTCACCCAATGCGGCGCCAATGGCCACAGCACCTGCCACGATGGCGATGGCGCCACCCACAGCCGCAACGTCTTCATTCTTACAAGCTGTCGTGCCCATGGCGATCGACAGCGCGACGGTCGGCAATACCGCGAGCTTCATCCACATCGACATCTTCTTGGCACCCACTTGAGTTTCCTTTGTTGTGCTTTCCATCTTTCGATCTCCCTCATTCTTATCTTCTTGGACACCCGCGGTGCCCAAAGCTTGGTGGTGATGGCAGGTTCAGTGCGTCGCGCCCGATCGCGAGGCTCGCATCAAGAACTGGTGCCAAGCTTGCCCTCATGTGCAGCTCGGCCAGCGGTAAACGCAATTCCGGGACCAAGTGCAGATGCGGCTAAGGCACCGACGAATTCCAGTTACTTAACGCCTCGCAAGGTGCACCGTGGCTCTCGCTTTCGCTAACATTCCTAGCCATGGACGCACGCCTCGAACGCTTTTTAGATCACTTCAATCAACTCGAAGCCGGAAAAATGAAGCTGCTGACACTCATGTACACTGAGGACATCAGCTTCCAAGATCCGCTGCATGAGATTCACGGCTTGAGTGAGCTGACGCGATACTTCGATCGACTTTACAAAAACACATTATCTTGTCGATTCGAGTGGGACTCGCGCCTCATGCTCGGCAACGAAGCCATGCTCACGTGGCGCATGGGATTGACGCACAAACATCTTAATCGCGGTCGCGAATTCTGGCTTCCGGGCGCAACCCACCTGCGCTTTCGCCAAGGCAGCGACTTGGTGTGCATGCACCGTGATTACTTCGACGTCAGTGATCTCATCTACGAACGCATTCCCGCTGTCGGCCCCGCCGTCCGTTGGATCAAATCGCAACTCTAATGAAACTTTCGCCGCTTCCTTTTGACGAGGCCACAGGCAGCGTCCTGAGCGCGCTCGAAAGTCACACTTCACTCGTCGTCGTCGCCGAGCCCGGCGCGGGCAAAACCACGCGTCTACCGCCGCTCATCGCCGAAGCCTTGCCCGAGCGAATCGTGGTACTTGAGCCGCGAAGAATCGCCGCGCGCGCAGCCGCCACGCGAATCGCCGAAGAGCGCGCTTGGAACTTGGGTCACGAAGTCGGCTATGCGGTTCGCTTTGAAAATAAAATTTCCCCGCAGACGCGCGTGGCCTTCTACACCGAAGGCTTGTTCCTGCAGAAACTCAAACAAGATCCCGAACTACGCGGCGTGAGCGCCGTGGTGCTCGACGAGTTCCACGAACGAAGTCGACACACAGATCTGGCCCTCGGCCTCGTCAAAGAACTTCAAGAATTGGCGCGACCTGATCTCAAGCTTGTGGTGATGAGCGCGACACTGGATGCCGAAGCCTTGTCGCGACATCTTGGCGACGCGCCGATTGTGCGTGTGCCGGGGCGAAACTTCCCCATTGAAGTGCGCCATGGCCAAGAGCCGCTGAGTCTCAATGTTGGTCCAGCCTTCATCGATCGCGTCGCGGAAAAAATCCTCAATATCTTTACAGGTCGTGAGCCACGAATCGAAGACGTGCTCGTGTTTCTCCCCGGCACCGGCGAAATCCGCCGAGTTCGCGAAGCGATTCAGCCACGCCTTAGCACCTACGCCGACGTTCACGAATTGCATGGGCGCCTCGCGCTCAAAGACCAGCAGGCCGCACTGGTCCGCGGCCCACGACCTCGCGTCGTGCTGTCCACCAATGTCGCCGAAACTTCGCTCACGCTCGATGGCATCGGCACCGTCATCGACACAGGTCTGCAACGCATCGATCGCCGCGATCGCGCGGGCTTTCCGCGCCTTGAACTCGAACGTATCTCCCTGTCTTCCGTCACCCAACGCGGTGGTCGCGCAGGCCGACAATTTCCTGGTCTCAATTACCGTCTCTGGAGCCGCATCGATGAAAGTGCGTTTCCCGCTTTCGACGAACCCGAAATCGACCGCATCGACTTGTCCGCCGTGCTCCTGGATCTCAAAGCTTTCGGCGTGACGGATGCGCGAAGTTTTTCTTGGTTCACGCCACCGCCCGAGACCAGTCTCAGCGATGCCGAAGCGCGACTCCTCGATTTACGCGCCACCGATCAGCAAGGCCGCCTCACGGAGATGGGTCGCCAAATGGCGCGCTCGCCCCTCGAACCGCGACTGGCCGCACTCTGGGCTGAGGCCCAGCGCCTGCAACTTGCACCGCTCGGCGCACGACTTGCTGCGATCTTGCAAGAGCGCGACTTCTTACTCGACAAACCACCCGCGCGCGGCGAGGACAGCGATCTCATGCCACGCCTTGAAGCGCTGACCGATCGAGCTTCACGTGCCCGCGTGGATTTTGCCGCGCGCGACCTCGTCCAGCGAGTCGCCGAACAAATCTTCGGCGGCCCGTTGCCATCGGCGCCCTTCACGCGCGAACAAGTCACGCAACTCTTGGCCTACGCATACGCCGATCGGCTCGCCAAACGCCGCACCCCTCGAGGCGATCGCGCGCGCTTAGCCGGCGGTAAAGGCCTGGCACTCAGCCCGCACAGCTTAGTGCAAGACGCGACTTTCTTCTTCGCGCTCGCCACCGGCGGCCCCGCCCACCGCGAGACCGGCGACGCCGTTTGCGTCTTAGCCCATGGCCTCACCCGAGCTGAAGAAGAGCTTCTATTCGCCGGCCCATGGCGCGCCCAAGTGCGCACCGAGCGCGAGATCGCACTCGATGAAGCCACGGAAAATCTCACCGTCATGGAAGTTTTCTACGAGGCTTATCGTGGCCTTCCACTCACCGAACCAAAACGTCGCCGCGCCAATAGCGAAGAAGCATTCCCGCTTCTCGTCGCCGAGGCCTCGCGCCGAGGAATCCTCGAACGCGAAGCCCACGAACTCTATGCTCGCTACCAATTCGTGAGTGACCCGCCAGCCGGGCTTGGAGTTTCACCCTTGGCGGATCTTGAAGCTTGGAATGAAATTCGCAACCGCGCCCTCGAAGAAATCTACTATGGCGAATCACAACTTGAGGTCTTCAAACAAAAGTCCGCGAGCGACGCCCTCTGGCGCGCCATGCAGCCACGCACCCGCTCTTTGATCGAGGAACACGCCCCTCGCGACTTCCTCGCACCCAGCGGCAAACGCGTCGCCATTCAATATCTGCGCGACCGCGCACCCTACTTGGAAATTCGCCTGCAAGAACTCTTTGGTCTATCGCGAGGTCCACGCGTCTGGCGCGACCAAGTCCCTGTCACCCTGCACCTGCTCGGCCCCAACTACCGGCCCGTGCAAGTCACCCAAGATCTCGCGGGCTTTTGGCGCGGCAGCTACGCCGAGGTTCGCAAAGAATTGCGCGCGCGTTACCCCAAACACTCATGGCCCGATGACCCAGCTCACGCCGAGCCCCCCAAGCCGCGCCCCCGTCGGTGAATGCAGTTTCCGCACATTGTGCGGAGTTTTTTGGACTGGACGCCTGTGAACCGCGCAGGGAGTGTGGGCCGAGCGTTAGGATGAGCTTGGGCTGTGCGCGTGCACGTCTGCGTGCGCGGATGGATCCGGCCAAATTCGCCTTTGATTGCAGTTGCGACAGAGCGTGCGAAGATTCGCGGGCGTGTGCGTTCCTCCTTGGGCGAACGGATGAATGTGGTCAATTTCGAGCGCGTGCTGCGAGCCGCAGTTCTGGCACTTGTGCTGCGCTTCGTGCTGGATTTTGCGACGGAGTTTTTTCGGGATGTAGCGCGAGCGCTTTGGGGGCGCTTGTGTGTTCCGCGCTGGCGCGGGTTGCACGGCGTCAGTTGGCGCGTGTGTTGGCTTCGGAGTCGGCTGCACCTGCGCTGGCGCGGGTCGCAGCGCGGCGAGTTTCTCGCGCGCCAGCAGCGTGATGAGTTCTGCCGTCGTCATGTTCGGATGTTTGTGCGCGAGCGCACCTTTGAGTTGCGTGATTAGTTCAAGCGTTTCGTTCGGAAGTTCGAGTGCGAGTCGCGAAGTGCTCGCCGTTGTCGCGCGAGCTCGCTCGGGCTTCGGTAACTCAGGCGCGATTGCGGCGATCTCGCGTTCCACTTCACGCTTGGTTTTATTCTCGATGGATTTGATGAACGCGACTCTTTCATCACGCGTTGGTTGCGTGTGACGAAAGAGTCGGTTCGCTTGTGCGATGTTGGTGATCGTGAGTCGCCCATCGCGGATTGCGGACGCGATCTCGGGAAGATCTTTGAGAAGTCGCATGGCCTCTATCCGTCTTTGTGCT